>Ga0055445_10000078_pt1 | contig 14831 bp, 9 predicted proteins | sample China_Galinas_PW_FD_57737 | JGI IMG/M metagenome (GOLD analysis project Ga0055445, IMG submission 57737) | Wetland microbial communities from San Francisco Bay, California, USA, that impact long-term carbon sequestration - China_Galinas_PWA_D1 | ecosystem: Environmental > Aquatic > Marine >... | reverse complement strand
GAAGAAGGTTGCGCTGAAGAAAGCAGAGGATGTGTGCCCTGAAAAGAACGAACCCTGATGATAGGGATCATCCTGATCCAACCGTGGCGGGGGGCAGCCACCGTCGAGGCAGTACGGACGCGGACGCCCGACGAGATGCTTCGTGAGGTCGGTGATGCCTTTGGTGGCGGCCAGCCCGGCGAGAAAAAAGGGAATATCGCGTCCGAATTCCTCGCGGTTGATATCCATCACGCTGAGTGCGGCGGCACTCAGCATCGGCGTGATAGCGGAGCCGAACTTGTTGTCCAGAAAGTTGGTGGTTGTGTCTACGCCGCCATGGATCAGCCGGCGCATCCAGGCATCGAGAGCATTCGGATGGTATCCGTTACCGAGCACAGGAGCAGAGTGATGGCTCTTGATCACCCGTCCGAGTCCGAATACCGCGGCCGAACCGGCGATAACAGTCGCCTCCTCGGCGTCGGTCAAGTCACGCCGGACGATCTCGCACCGAGCTGGCGTTGTACTGACGAGCGACGCGAGAACGAAGAGCCAGACGCTGCCGGCCAGCAACGACTTGCGGCCGGGCCAGACTGGGTTGTGGTCCGGGCGGCGGACGGTCATGCTGGGTGTACGGGCGGGAATCGACCTTGGTTGGTGGGATTGCTTCATGGTGCTGTCCAGTCTACTCCAGTGTGTCTGTACTTGGAAGACCAAAGTGAACATTGAATTCATTCCGTCAAACCGTTATGGTGACTCGGACCTGCCGGTGACCCGGACGAATCATTGAGGTGGAGTGCGTGTGAAGAACATCCTTTTGGGTTTGATCGATGTTCGTGAGGGTGAACGGAGCCAGACGGCGGCAATGTTCACCTACATTTTCCTGGTGATCGCGGTCCTGATTGTCCTCAAGTCGGTCCGGCAGTCGATGTTTCTGCAGAAGTTCGGCGCCTCCAGCCTCCCGTACGTCTATCTGCTCATCGCCGGGGTTGCCGGGACGATTGCGACGATCTACCAGCGGTTCGCCAAGAATGTCCCAATCCACAAGCTGATTGTATGGACATCGCTGATCGTGGTTTCCAATCTCATCGCCTTCCGGTTTGGTGCGATGACGCAGTGGGAGCCGCTTGCTTATGTCTTCTATGTCTGGGTAGCGGTTTATGGAATTCTGGCCACGGCCCAGTTCTGGATGCTGGCGAATTACATCTATGATCCACGCCAGGCAAAACGCCTGTTTGCCGTGCTCGGGATTGGGGCCAGCCTGGGCGGCATCGCGGGTGGATATATCACCCAATTTTCCACCGCCCTGGTTGGGACCGAAAGCTTGATTTTCGTCGCGGCCGCGCTGGTCGGCTGCTGTGCGCTAATTGCCATTTACCTGGCGCGCACGCAGGGGGCGACGATCCGGGACGCGGAGCGGGTGCGGCGTTTCAAGGAATCTTCGGCGGGAAGGACGGCCGGCGGCTTCCGCCTGATTTGGGAATCCCGCTATCTCAAACTGGTGATGGCGGTTATTGCCCTTAGCATTATCATCTCGACCGTGGTAGACAACCAGTTCTCCTATGTGGTCGAGGAGAACTTTCTCACCAAAGATGCCAAGACGGCGTTCTTTGGACAGTTCTTCACTTGGCTTGGTTGGGCTGGTTTTCTGACTCAGTTGTTTCTTACGGGAAGGATCGTACGGCGGTTCGGGATTGGCGTCGCGATGGCGATTCTGCCAGCCGCGCTCTTCCTCGGTTCCGGCGCGTTCGTGTTGCTTCCGGCGCTGGCGACCGGCGTGCTCGTCAAGATCGCCGATGGCACCTTCCGTTACACGACCCACAAGGCGTCTCTGGAGTTACTTTTCCTGCCGGTTCCGATCGGTGTGAAGAACAAGACCAAGACCTTTATCGATGTTTTCACCGACCGGTTCTCAAAGGGGATTGCCGCGCTCGTCGTTCTCTTGGTTACCACGGTCCTCGGATTCAAGTATACATCCCTCTCCTGGGTGATGATGGGGCTGGCGCTGATTTGGATCGGTGTCGCCATTCTCACGCGACGGGAGTATGTGGCGGCGTTTCGAGATTCGCTGATGCGGCGGAAAATAGATGAGGATCAGCTCGTGATATCCCCGACCGACGCGGCCACGGTCGATGCGTTGGCGGAATCGCTGTCGGCGGCAACGGGGGCCGCCGCGGCGCGGCAGTTGGATTTGATTACCGGAGCAAAGTCCCCGGCGCTCGTCGAACCGCTCATCAAACTCGCCCATTCGGACAACCCTGTCGTGGCGACCAAAGCGCTGGATCGTCTGGCGGAGCAGAAGGACGAATCTATTGGTGATCGTTTAACCGACCTGCTCGATTGCAAGGATGTTGAAATCATCACCCGGGTCATTCGGCTTCAGTGTGTCAACAGTTCAGGGCTCCAGCCGATCAAATTGGGTCCGTTCCTCGCCGATGACCGCTCGCTTGTGCGACTGGGATCGGTGATGTGTTCGTTGCGATGGGGTGGCGTGTTGGGCTACGATGTGATCGATCCCGACACCCTTGAACGTTTCCTTCAGGATTCGGGCGCCGAGGAAGATCCGCTGACGGTGCAGCGCATGCTCGCGTCGCTGCTGCGTGTGCTTCCCGATGGTCCGCTCGCTGAAGGATACATCCGGCGCTTTCTGAAGAGCGACGATCCTGTATTGCGCGGAGAAGCGGTGGCCGCGGCGGGACGGCTGCGTCCGCGTGAGTTGGTGGTGCCGCTGATCGGCGCGCTGGGCGACCGGCGCCTGCGCTACAAGGTTCGACAGGCATTGGCAGGGTACGGCGAATCGGCACTCGGCACGATTGAGGACTATTTCCACGACCAGGCCACCGGGCAGACGGTGCGCCGATACATTCCGCGTGTTCTCGAGCAGATTGTAACCCAGCGCTCGGTGAACATTCTGGTGGGTGGATTGTCGGACACCGATACCGATGTGCGTTTTGCCGCGTTGCGGTCGCTGGGACGGTTACGCGCCAAGGCGCCGGATCTGAACTACGACCACGATCTGATCAAGTCCCGTGTCGAAGAAGAAATCCAGAAGTCGTACCGATACCAGGGGTGGGTGCTCACGACGCAGGAGAACGACCATACGGTTCTATTGCGCAAGACACTGAAAGAGAAATCGTACAAGTCGGTCGATCGGTTGTTCCGTTTGCTGGCGATGTCTCATCCGCCGGCGGAATTGTACGCGGCGTCGCGCGCCTTGTATTCGCCCAGCACGCGCATTCGCGCGAATGCGATTGAGTACCTCGACAATGTCCTCACGTCTGCACACAAGAAATGGGTGCTGGGATTGGTCGAGGACAAGCCCACGCGCGGTGGTGTGGCGCGGGCGCTGAAGGATCTCGGCGAGAGCCCGGCCGACTGGCCGGAGTCGTTGGAGCGGCAGGCGGCATCGGATGACGATTGGCTGGCGGCGTGCGCGCTGCATACGGTGTGGGCAACGCAACAAAAGGACCTGTACCGCCTGATCGCGGAGACTGAGCCGGACCAGACGGATGGACGCCCGTTGGTAAAGGAGACGATTGCGCATCTCCGGAAACGCATCGCGGTGGACGCATCGTAGGCTGGTGTCGAAATCACACGAGGACTGAAGCATGCTCTCAACTATCGAACGCGTTCTGACACTCCAGAAGAATGAAATCTTCGCGGAGATCACCACCGAGGGCTTGGCGCACATGGCGGCCATTGCCGAGGAGGTCGAATTTCAACCGGATGATTCGATCTTTGAGGAGGGTGCGATGCCCGATGCATGCTATCTGATTCTGGTGGGTGAGGTAGAGTTGACGCGCGGTGGCCGCAAGGAACTGACTGTTGGTCCGGGCGAGGACATCGGTGTATGGGCGCTCTTTGATGGTGAACCGCGCGTGTTCGCCGCTCGCGCGACCCGGAACACGCATGCACTCAAGATCAGCCAGGATGACTTTTACGATCTCTTGTCCGATCACACCGACATCGTTCAAACGTTATTCCGCACTCTCGTGAAACGTATCCGTCGCGTTCTCTCCGATCGGACCTCCGGAGCAACCGGCAGCGAGGGCTAGGCCCGTCCAAGCAGAAAGAATTCGAGTGCCGTCGAACTTCCTGACATCGTTGAGAATTGTCACGCCGGGGAATGCCGAGCGCGATCCCAAATTCCGACAGGAGATTGAGCGGCATACGCAGCTGGGGCTCCGTGTGGCCGGACTGTTGTGTTTGTCCGGGCCGGTGGTCATGCTGGTTGCCCTGTTCGCGTTTCTGAATTGGACGCTCACGTGGAATTTGGATGGTTCCGCTGACACCCTGGCGATCTGGATTCCCCTGACCGTGGTCGCGATTGGCGCAACGATGCTGGGATTGTCGTTCACACGCCACGGGCCGCGTTGGGGGCGTCTCGCTGTCGCTGTCGCAGTGGTCGCGTTGACATTTCTTATCTCTCTTGATTTTGCCGCGGCCGGGATATCCCATCCCGCCAAGTTTGGCATCCTGGCGCTCCTGATGCTGCTGGCCGTGGGCACCATGCCCTACCGGCCCCTGCAGACCGCCTCCCTCGGTCTGGTGCTGGGGGTTGTTTACGCACTGACGGAATTGCTCGTCCCGGGGATGTACAACCACAATCCGGTCGATGTATTCCCCGATCTTCCGGCCTTTGTGATGGTGCTGACCGCCATGTGTACCGGTGTCAGCGGATTGATCTACCGCAGCCGCTACGACTATTACTCCGCCCATCGTGAAGAAGAAGAGTTGCGCCGAAAGATTTCCGAGTCGGAACGCCAATTCCGCTCGTTGTTCGAGAACTCTGCCGACGGAATCTTCGTCTATTCTGATGATGCCGGTGGTTTTCTCATGGCGAACCCGGCGGTTGAACATGTGCTGGGGATCAGGGCCGACGAGTTGAAGACAACGCATTTCACCGATGTGATCCATCCCGATGATCTGGAGCGCGTCCAGGAGATCCACCGAGCGCGTTTGCGCGGGGAGGAGGCGCCGACCGGTTATGTACTCAAACTCAAGAGCCGGTACTCCGACGAACCGGTCATTTGCGGCATGACGATCCATCGCTCCGACAATCCCCGTCTCACGACGGGTTCGTTGCGCGACATCACTTCCCATGTCAAGATGGAGGAGCGCATCCGGCAACTGGCGCAGATGCCGGAGACCAATCCCTTCCCGGTGCTGCGCTACGATTACGCAGGCCGGATGTTGTACATGAACCCGGCGGCGCGGAGTTTGCCGGCGGATGCGGGGCACGCGGAATTGTCGATTGCGGATTTTCTGCCCAGCGATTTGACGCCGACGATTCAGCGGCTGATCGACGAAAATGTTACGATACTCGACCGGAAGCACGAAGTCATGAACCGTGTCTTTGCTATCACCCTGCGCCCACTGGTCGATTCACGGCAGATATTTGTCTGGTTGGTTGATGAAACCGACCGGGCGCGTGCTGAGGAGCGCGTCCGTGCGTCGGCGCGAGAATTAGAAAAGGCGAATCGCGAGTTGCGCGACATGCAGGGACAATTGGTGCAGACCGAGAAGATGGCCGCGCTCGGCAACCTGGTCGCCGGGGTAGCGCACGAGATCAATACGCCCCTGGGATCGATTCACGCCAATGCCGATGTGGCACGCCGGGCCCTGGAAATCGTTCGGGAAGGATTGCGCGACGGTTCGTGCCAGTTGTCGGCGGAAAAGGCGCCCAGGATCGAAAAGGCCATCGCGATCTTGAATGAATCGAACATCACCACAGCCACCGCGACCGACCGCATCGTGGGGATTGTCCGTTCGCTGCGCAATTTTGCCCGTCTCGACGAAGCCGAACTCAAGGAGGTCGATTTGCATGAGGGAATTGAATCGACTCTGACGCTGGTCTATCATGAATACAAGAACCGTATTGAGATTGTGCGTCAATTCGGCAAATTGCCGTTGGTGCAGTGTTTCCCCGATCAGCTCAACCAGGTATTCATGAACATTCTCGTGAATGCGATTCATGCAATCAAAGGCAAAGGGACGATCACAATTGCCACGCGCCGCGAGGGCGACCAGGTGATTCTGAAGTTCACCGACACGGGCGTGGGGATTGCGCCGGAGAATGTGCAGCGGATTTTCGATCCGGGGTTTACGACCAAGGGCGTGGGTGTGGGGACGGGCCTGGGATTGTCGATCGTCTACAAGATCATCCAGGCGCATCATGGGCGGATCGAAGCCGCCAGCACGATCGGGGAAGGAACCACGCTCACGGTGGCTCTGCCAATCCACCCTCCGATCGAGACAGCGACTAATGGAGAGGTTGTGTGATGGATAATGTCAATGTGGCGACAGCGCCTGCGAGCGTGATGATCCTCGACGATGAGGAGATGGTCACGCGCTCGATTGTCAACTTGCTGGATATGGAGACCGACTATCGGCTCTTTCCGATTCAATCGCCGCGCGGGGCACTGGATGTGGCCCGGCGCGAGCACCTCGATTGTGTCGTTACCGACTTTATGATGCCGGAAATGGACGGGCTGGCGTTCCTGAGAGAATTGAAGCAGGTATCGCCGGGGATACCGTCGATTCTGCTGACCGGGTACGCGGACAAACAGAGCGCGATCCAGGCGATCAATGATGTCGGCCTCTATCAATACCTGGAAAAACCGTGGGACAACGACCATCTGAAGATGGTTATTCGGAATGCGGTCAAACACCGGTCGCTCGAACAGATGCTGAGCGAGCGGCTGCATGAACTTGACCGTGCCATGCGCGACCGCGACAGTTTTCGGGAGACCGCGGAGCGGTTGGAAGCGGAACTCGAGCTGGCCGAGGAGGTACAGCGGTCGATCTTTCCGCGTGGCCCGCTCGATGATCCACAGTTTCAGTTTTTCCACCGCTACTATCCGACCGGGCGCCTCGGCGGGGACTTCTTCGATGTGGCCATGCTGAAACCCGGATTCTTCAATGCGATCGTGGCCGATGTCGCCGGGCATGGGGTTGCCGCCGCACTGGGGACAATGCTGGTGAAGGTCGTGTTCACGGATGCGTCGCAACGCGGTGCATGCTGCGACGGGATGCTGGCGGAGATGAATGCCCGGTTGAGCAAGCTGCTCTACGATCAGCAGTATGTGACGGCGTTTGCATTGAGTATCAATGGCGCCAAGCAGCAGATCACCGCCGCCCCGGCCGGAGGGCCGCACCCCATCCTCTTTGCGCGGAATGGCGACCGGCCGGTGGAGGAATGGGCATTAAATGGATTACCGCTGGGAGCATTCCAGCCGTTCGTGTTCCGGCATCCCGACATCCAGACGCGTCCGTTCAGGCCGGGGGAACGCATTCTGCTTTACACCGATGGTCTGCTGGACACGGAAGTCGATATTGGCGAGTCGGCTGACCCGAAGGAGATTGTCCGGACGATTGAGGAGCTGCGGCACCTCGACGGGGACGAGCTGCTCGATCGTCTTGCGGAATCGCGCGGGATCGGCACACGGACTTTGCCGGATGATGTGAACCTCCTGCTCATTGAGTACCGCTGAGTGCTGCCGGTCCTATTGACTCTTTCATGGGCATCGCGTACCTTCACATTCAAATTTTGGAGCACGTAACATTGGAGACCGGTAGCGTACATGAGTGACAATCAACCCTACGTTGTGGCCGTCATCGACGATGAGCCGATGGTTACGCAGAGTATCAAGAATTTTCTCGCTCTCGAGACCGACTACGAGGTCCTGGTGTTCAATTCGCCCCGCGAGGCGATTGATTCGTTGCGTGACAAGCAGGCCGATGTCGTGATTTCCGATTATCTCATGCCCGATTTGAACGGGATCGAGTTGTTCCTGCAGCTAAAAGAGATCCAACCGCATGCGACACGTATCCTGCTCACCGGATACGCAGACAAGGAAAATGCGATCAAAGCGATCAATGATGTTGGTCTCTACCAATACATCGAAAAGCCATGGGAAAACGAGGATCTGAAGCTGGTCATCCGCAACGGCATCGAAAAGCGCATGCTGATGAAGCGCCTGGCCGAGAAAGTCGCGGAACTCGACAAGGCGTCGGCCGATTTGAAGGGTGTCTACGCCGATCTTCTCAAAGCATTTAAGTAGGGTTAAAGCGCCGTGAGATATGATCCCACGTGAGCAATCGCCTTTGCTTGATATGAAATTGAAATCTGAGTTCAAGTCAATCCAACCACGGCGGGCCCAGTGGCTGTTGTTGGTGATGGTCGTGCTGGTGGCCGCGGGACCTCTGCGGGCCGAGACCGCCACCGATACATCTCAGGCGTATCCCGAACGGCGTGCCGATCGCAACCCGGCGGAGTATGTGCTGGCCCTGCCGTCGATTGCCTTGCAGATTCCGGTCAAACTCCTCAGTGTGATGATTGCCGGTCCGGTGATCTTTGTCGAGCGGCACGCCTTCCTGCCGACGATCCAGGAATGGCTGGGCGATCTGGATGTGAGCGGGATACGACCGGTCGCTGGTTTACACTCCAAAGCCGGTCTGATCGGTGGGTTGTCATTAGTAGACAGGAACCTGTTTCGTCCGGGAGTCGGATTTCGTCTGAAGGGTACGTATTCAACCCATTCGTACAAGTTTGCCTCGCTACGGGTGGGGGGCAAACAGTGGGGCGACGGTCCATTCGGTCTGACCGCCGAAGGTGGCTGGCGGGAGAAAACCCGCGAACGCACCTACGGACTGGGGCCATCGTCGCAGAAATCCAACGAATCGAACTACTCATATAAAGGCGCGTTCGGCAACGTGGCATTCCGCTGGCAGGCCGACCCGAAGCTGTCGGTTGCACTCATCGCAGGCATGCGCGGATACGATCCGAGCGACGGTCGCCGGACGACCACCGAAGGGAACCGTGATTCCATCGCGGCCCGGTTTGATGGGCAAGACTTCTACGGACTGTTCGAGAAACTCGATCTCTACTCCGTCGGCACGGAGGTCAGACTGGATTGGCGCGATCGTCCCGGTTCGCCTCTGCGTGGCGGGACCGAAGTTTTGCAGGTGTCGTATGTGACCGCCAACGGGCCGGACAACACCGATGTCGGATTCTGGAAAGTGCGCGGGGAAGCGCGCCAATATCTGAATCTCTTCGGCGGACGGGTGATTGGGTTGCGGGTGTTAGCAGAGATCACCGAACCGGACGAGGGCACGCGGGTGCCCTTTTATGAACTGGCGCATCTGGGCGGTACGCACTCGTTGCGCGGTTACAGCACTGATCGATACGTTGCCAAGGACATGGCGATGTTCACGGTCGAATACCGCTGGCCGCTATGGCGAAAGATCGACGCCTTCCTGTTTACTGACCAGGGCCGTGTCTTTGACAACATCGAAGACGATTTCGAATTCTCCAATTTCCGCTCGTCGTATGGTGGCGGACTGCGTGTCTGGAGCCACAAGAGCAATATCGAACTGATGATGGCCGACGGCTCCGAGACGATGAAATTCTATATCAACCTGGGAGCGGCGTTTTGAGCACGCGGCACGGCGACATGCATGTACTGCGTTCAATCCTTCTCGCGGCGTTTCTCTCCGTGGCATTGCTCGGTTGTGGAGGAACCAAACCGTGGGATCTCGGCGAGACGATTCAAATCCCAGTCGATCAGCAGCCGGTGAAAGAGGCGCCGAAGGAACGCGATCCGAGCCTGTATTGGGATGCGGTCAACCAGAGTTCGTTCTACCTGATCGAACAGAGCCTCGATCTGCCGCGCCAGTACCGCAAGTTGTTCGATCAGCAGAAAGAAGCGTATGACGCCGACGTTTTCGGCAATATCCCCGATTGCAGTTGGTTCATCAACCGGCACGGGAGCGAACGCCTGACGGTCGAGGAGATGCGGCGCGGTCCGAGGCGCATTGATGGTCCGGACATGAATGGTCCGTGGACAATCACCCGTGCGAAGACGCAGGGTGTGACGCCGGGGTTCTTCTTCAAGGATTCGCAGGGCGAGACATTTGTTCTGAAGTTCGACCCGGTGGCGTATCCCGAACTTGCCACTGGGGCGGAGATGATCTGCACGTCATTTTTCTACGCCGCCGGTTACAACGTCCCGGAAAACTACCTCGTGACCTTTGACCCGTCGATCTTGACGATCAAAGAGGGCGTTATGTTCAAGACTCGGGACGGCGTGAAAGAACCATTCACACCAGACGTGCTCAAGGACGTTCTCGCGAAGGTGGCGATTCGTCCCGACGGCCGTATTCGCGCGATCGCCAGCCGCCTGCTTGCGGGGCAGCCGTTGGGGCCGTTTTCGTATCACGGACGCCGAAAGGACGATCCGAACGACTATCTGCCGCACCAGCACCGCCGCGAATTGCGCGGATTGAAAGTGCTCGCCTCGTTGGTGAATCACTTCGACACCAAGGATCACAATACACTCGACATGTTCGTCGAGGAGAACGGCAAGCAGTTCGTACGCCACTACCTGATCGATTTCGGTTCGACGCTCGGCTCCGATGGCGACGAGCCCAAGAACATCTACACCGGGTACGCCTACACTTTCGATCTCGAACAGGCGGTGGTGTCGCTCGCCACCCTGGGGTTGCGACGGTGGTCGTGGGAGGGCGCGTCCTCGGACGGTGTGCCCCAGTCGGTCGGGTATTTTGAGGGTGAGCGGTTCACCCCGGCGGGTTGGAAGCCGCTGCACGCGAACCCCGCATTTGATCACATGACAGCGAACGATGCTTTCTGGGCAACCGAGATTGTCGCAGCATTCACCAGCGCAGATTTGCAAGCGTGCATTGAGGCAGCGGAATACTCGGACCCCAACGCGGGCCCGTATCTGCACGAAGCACTGATGGAGCGCCGGCGTAAGATCATCGACTACTACTACACGAAGGTGAATCCGCTCGATGGATTCCGACTCAGTCTGGACGGCTCCTCACTCGCGGTCTCGTTCGAGGACCGTTGGGTGCTCGATGGTGCAGGCATTGCCGATCGGGTCGAACACCGCTACCGGTTCGGCCACGGTGAGGGATCGTGGGGTTCGTATCGGTCACTCGGAGGGAATGGCCCGATTGTCTTCGATGCGGAAACACTGGATCGGATGCGGCAGGTGAGTGCGGGTGCGACGTCTGACAATGATCGGGTATTCAATGTCCAAATCCAGTCGCGCCGAAATGGCAAGTGGGGGCACTGGGTGAGGGCGTACATTTACTTCAACGGCGACCTCGATCAATCGCGACTGGTCGGTGTCCAGCACGACTCTTGACCCCGGAAACCTTCCATATCTAACTGTTGTTCAACGACATATGGGCTCTTTTCTGGCGCGGCGCAAGGCGCGAGATGAGAGCACAATTCTCCCGAATTGCCTCGTTTTCCACGGAGCGGGCATTGCACTCTTACAGGTGAGGATGCGCCGTTGTCAGTACGTTCCAGTGTTCACAAATTCACCCCATATTTTGACACATTCCTACACAGCATGCGTTAGATTCCGTGCGCCCGGACCGCGGCTTGAGGGCAGCATTGCTAGACACGAGGTTTTGGCTGCGGAGAATCGAATCACTTGTTAGTGTACGTGCACTGGAGGAATTAACCATGTCGAACTACGTCGCGGATCTGATGGCGCAGGTCAAAGCTAAGAACCCGGCCGAATCAGAATTCCATCAGGCAGTTCAAGAAGTCGTGGAATCACTGGCCGTGGTGATGGAAAAACACCCGGAGTATCGCAAAGCGAAAATCCTGGAGCGTATCATCGAGCCGGAGCGCGTGATCATGTTTCGCGTCCCGTGGATGGACGAGAAGGGCGAAGTTCACGTCAACCGCGGTTTCCGCATCGAGATGAACAGCGCCATCGGCCCGTACAAGGGCGGCCTGCGTTTTCACCCGACCGTAAATCTCGGCATTCTCAAGTTCCTGGCGTTTGAACAGGTCTTCAAAAACAGCCTGACCACGCTCCCGATGGGCGGCGGTAAGGGCGGTTCGGATTTCGATCCCAAGGGGAAGAGTGACAACGAAGTCATGCGCTTCTGTCAGTCGTTCATGAGCGAGCTGTTCCGCCACATCGGCGCGAACACCGACGTTCCCGCCGGCGATATCGGTGTTGGCGGCCGTGAGATCGGGTTCCTCTTCGGGCAGTACAAGAAGCTCCGCAATGAGTTTGTCGGTGTGCTCACCGGCAAGGGACTCAACTGGGGCGGTTCGCTGATTCGTCCGGAAGCCACCGGCTACGGCGCGGTCTACTTTGCCGCGAACATGCTGGGGACGCGTGGCGAGACGCTCGAAGGCAAGACCTGTCTTGTCTCGGGTTCAGGCAACGTTGCACAGTACACGGTCGAGAAGATTCTCCAGCTCGGCGGCAAGCCGGTCACGCTCTCCGATTCGGGCGGTTACGTTTACGATCCCGAAGGCATCACCACCGAGAAGCTCGCGTTTGTGATGGATCTGAAGAACGTTCGCCGCGGACGTATCACCGAGTACACCGACAAGTTCAAGAGCGCGACCTACACCCCGGTCGATGCGTCGAAGGACTTCAATCCGCTGTGGAACCACAAAGCCGATTGCGCGTTCCCGTCGGCAACCCAGAACGAAATCAACGCCAATGACGCCGAGAATCTGCTGAAGAACGGTGTCTATGTTGTCTCCGAAGGCGCCAACATGCCGAGCACGCCGGATGCGGTCGAGAAGTTTGTGGCCAAGAAGATCCTCTACGGTCCCGGCAAGGCCGCCAATGCGGGTGGTGTTGCGGTGTCTGGTCTGGAAATGTCGCAGAACAGCCTGCGCTTGGGTTGGTCGCGCGAGGAAGTTGACGAGCGGTTGATGGGCATCATGAAGAGCATCCACACGACCTGTGTGCAGGCCTCCGAGAAGTATGGCACGCCGGGCAACTATGTCAACGGCGCCAACATCGGTGGTTTCCTCAAGGTCGCCAACACGATGATGGACCACGGCATCGTGTAATCAGTATTCGAATTCAGTTGGAATATCTCAGGGGAGGCTGGTTGGCCTCCCCTTTTTTTTGTGGCTGGTGGGGCCGCGATTTACCACCGTCGCGGCGCATCGACGATCACACGCACCGTGTCGCGGGCGATGAGCAGTTCCTCGTTCGTCGGGATTACGAATGCCTTGAGTGTGGATTCGTCTAGTGAGATTTCGCCGATGTTGCCGGCCTTGACCGACTCGTTGCGTTCGGTATTGAGTGTGAGTCCGAGATGTTCCAGACCGTTGCAGATACGCTGTCGCACCGGTGCTGAGTTCTCGCCGATACCGCCGGTGAAGATGATTGCATCCGCCCCGCCCATCTCGGTCCAGTAGGCGCCGATGTATTTTTTCACCCGGCGGCAAAAAATCTCGATCGCCAGGCGTGCCTGCCGGTCCTGGTTTTCCGCTTCCTCTTCGAGCAGTTCACGCATATCCCCGGTCAGCCCGGACAATCCGAGCAGGCCCGACTGCTTGTTGAGGAGCGTGTCGATTTGCGAGTACATTCTGACCAGCGACTCAACCTTTCCGAATCCTGGCTATGGACAGATTGTCGTGAAGTATGTTGAGAAATCTCAATAACCGGCGATCACAACCGGTATGCACGACTGTGCAATCGCAGATTCAACGATTGAAGAATCGGCGCGTAGTACGTCTGGTAACATTCGATGGACACGCTCCCCCTCGGCTGGGAGGAAAAAGGGCTCTCGCGTATCGGTACAATGCCAGAATGATCGGACCGCCATGGATGACCATTGAAGTCAGATCCGTGCCCTCTGAGTGGAGGGCACGACATAGTTGAAGAACTGGAGTCTCCGCCATAGCCACTGGCTGTCTAGGACGGGGTGTGAAATATGCTCAGAATTTCAACAAAGAGTGCTATTCTCTTCCTCTCGGTGTTGCTGAGTTCGCTGTTGCTCAGCACAAGTCCTGTTGGGGCGGTTGATTTCGACTCAATCGCGATACCATACTGGACTCCTTCGAATGTTGCCCAGGCAACGTCTTTCTCATCCACCACTATCCAAGGAAGGGACTTTCGAAATACCTCGGACTGCTCTCTTCTTCTGGGTCTTGACCTGACTCACGACATTGTTGCGACCTTTTTCGATAGTAGCAAGGGAGTCACTCAGATCTTTGTTGGTGACGGATCAGGCGATCGAATCCTGCAATATGACGTCGATTCAGCATTGAGTGTCGTCCAGAATCCTCTCCCTATGAGCGAGGGGCTGCCGTGGGCTGCTGGCGATCTGGATATGGATGGTAATCTCGATCTGGTGGTACAGCGAGGAGACGGCGTCAACGGATTCCTTGACATACATTCAGCGCCAACGTGGGAGTTGAGAAGCCGGACGGTCTTCCCCGGGATGAACGTGTACTTTTCTGCCTCCATAGCAAACATTGACAGTGATCCCTACCTTGAAGTGTACGCTCTGCCTACGAATCTGGCCCTTCAAGGCCGAGCGGTGATACTCCAGTACGATCCGAAGGCTGACACTTTTGTTGTAACCGACAATATTCCTGCCCCGCGGGGAACCCTTGGCTCCTCTGCGATCGCGGACTTTGATGGCGATGGAAAGGTTGAGATTATCACAGGCAGTGATGATTTTGGTCACATGCTTTACGAATATGATAGCGGATTGGCGCTCGTCGGACCGGTCGGAATTTACTACGACGGGATGAGTAGGTCCGCGATTGTGACGCGCCCAAAACCTGACGGCGTTGCTTACGCTCTCATAGGACACTCTGGTGCCTGGACAGGATTCGTATACCAACTACTGAAACCGGACGGAGACAACTCCTTCTTGATTGCGGCCGTCTTTGAGTACTCCACCGGATGGTTCGGTATTCATCCTTGCTCGTCGTCTGACGTCGATTGTGACGGCTTGGACGAATTCTTGATTACAGCGTATCCGGTCTTTAGGGTGATCGAGTGGGATGATAGGGCAGGTGACTTCGTTGAAGGATGTAGCTGGGGCAG
>Ga0055445_10000074_pt1 | contig 14945 bp, 9 predicted proteins | sample China_Galinas_PW_FD_57737 | JGI IMG/M metagenome (GOLD analysis project Ga0055445, IMG submission 57737) | Wetland microbial communities from San Francisco Bay, California, USA, that impact long-term carbon sequestration - China_Galinas_PWA_D1 | ecosystem: Environmental > Aquatic > Marine >... | reverse complement strand
GTAGGGGCGAACCCGTAGGGGAGGAGAGTGACGTGACCAACGCCACCAAGATGAAGCAGATGCTGCACGCCGACAAGATCGCCGTCGTTCCGAGCGCTTACGACGGGCTGTCGGCGCGGGTCATCCAGGCCGCCGGGTTCGAGGCCATCCACATGACCGGGTCGGGCAGCTCGGCGAGCCTGCTGGGCATGGCCGACCTCGGCTTCGCCACCATCTCGGAGATGTCCACCCACGCCAAGAACATGGTGCTGGCGGTGGACGTGCCGGTGATCGCCGACGCCGACACCGGCTACGGCAACGCCATGAACGTGTGGCGCACCATCCGCGAGCTGGAGCACGCCGGCATCGTCGGGGTGCACATCGAGGACCAGGTGACGCCGAAGCGCTGCGGCCACCTGGACGGCAAGACCCTGATCAACGACGAGGAGATGGTCGGCAAGATCGAGGCCGCCTGCCACGCGCGCGTCGACCCCGACTTCCTGGTCATCGCGCGCACCGACGCGCGCAACCAGCTCGGCATGGACGAGGCCATCCGCCGCGCCGAGGTCTACTCCGCGGCCGGCGCCGACTGCATCTTCGTCGAATCGCCGCAGAGCCTCGACGAGCTCAAGGAGGTGCGCCGGCGCCTCGACGTGCCGCTGCTGGCCAACATGGTGGAGGGGGGCAAGACCCCCTGGCTGACCTATCAGGAGCTGGAGGATCTGGGCTACGACATCGTCATCTACCCGCTGTCGGGCTGGATGGGGGCGGCGGTGATGATGCGCGAGCTGATGAAGGAGCTGAAGGAGACCGGCACGACGCAGGGTTTCTGGCAGCGCAAGGACCTGAGGATGACCTTCGAGGAGCTGTTCGACATCCTCGGCTACCCCCACATGCAGGAGCTCGAGGACCGATTCGTCCGCAAGTAGAAGGAGAGCAGCCATGAGCCTGAAAAGCACCTATCAGAGCCGCGCCGGCGCCACCTTCCTGGGCATCATCAACGACCTCAAACGCAACGAGGAGGCGGCGGCCCGGGACCTCGGCGTCGACCCCGAGGTGGTGCGCGCCATCGTCGCCGGCGAGCGCCCCGTCGGCGAGGACATGCTGCACAAGGCGGCGCGCATCTGGCCGGTCAACGAGCGTGACTTCCTGCCCATCCACGACGACGTGCCGGACGGCGTCAAGGTCATGCGGCGCGACGCCTCGGTGGCCAGCCGCCGCGTTTTCCAGCGCGGCGGCGGCGACTACTACGAGTACCGGGACACGGCCATGAGCCGGGTGGCGATGATCCGCCCGGAGTGGATCAAGATGCTGCACAGCGTCGACGACGTAGACCCGGACAACCCCACGGTGCGCTGGAACAACGGCCACTTCCTCTTCCAGTTCACCTACTTCGTCGGCGCGGTGAACTACTACTACGGCTGGCAGGGCAAGCGCTTCTGCGAGCCCATGAACACCGGCGACTCGGTGTTCGGGATGCCCTTCGCCCGGCACAGCTTCGCGTCGCGCAACGGCGACGAGCCGGGGCTCATCCTGGCCCTCACCTACGGCGGCCGCCTGGTCGGCGACGCGCAGCACGAGCTGGGGGTGCTGGGCAACGAGGCGGCCGGCCGTTTCGTCCTGCCGCTGGACGGCGAGGCGGCGTCCCACGGCGCCCTGCTGCGCAACCACCTGCGGCACGCCTCCTACAGCGCAGCCCACCTGGCCGCCGCCGCCGGCCTCGACCGCGACCATCTGGACGAGCTGCTGGAAGGCCGGCGGACGCCCGACGCGGCGACCCTGCGAAGTCTCGCCGACGCCCTGCGGGTGTCGCCGCGGGAGCTGGTGCCGACCCTGCCGGACACGGACAACGGGGTCGTGGTGGTCAAGCACGACGCGGCGCCCTCATGGCTGCTGCCGGAAGACGGCGCCCCCTCCTACCGTCTGCGCCGCCTGGCCGGCTCCCGGGTCACCCCGTTCTCCAAGAGCCTCGAGGTGGAGGTGCTGGCGGACGGTGACACGGCGAGCCTGGAGGTGGGGCTCCACCAGTACGGCTACAACCCCGGCCGGCTGCCGGTGGACCTGGCCTGGGAGCACGGCGGCGAGAGCTTCCGCGCCCGCGTCGAGCCGGAGGACTCGTTCTACGTCAAGCCCTGGGTGCGCCACCGCTTCTCGGCGCCGCAGCCGTCGGCGCCGGGGAGCACCGGCGACCCGGTCCCCAAGCTGCTGCTGCTGCGGGTCGGCGGCAAGGTGGTGGGGGACGTCGCTCTGGAAGCCTCCCTGGTGGGCGGCGAGTCGCTGGACCGCGTGGTCAGCGAGACCATGTGCTGGTACGACGCCGGCGCGGCGGTGAAGCCATGAGCGGCCACAAGGCGGCGGTCCTGCGGCAGCTCCTGACGCAGGGGCGCCTGGTGACGGTGGTGGGAGCCCACGACGGCCTCACCGCCAAGCTGGTGGAACGCCACGGCTTCGACGCCATCTGGGCCTCCAGCTTCGGCATCTCCACCAGCGCCGGCGTGCCCGACGCCAGCGTCCTCACCATGACCGAGTTCCTGTCCGTGGCCGCCGAGATGAACGACGTGGTGGACATCCCGGTGATCGCCGACTGCGACTGCGGTTTCGGCGATCCGGTGATCGTGCAGCGCATGGCGCACAAGTACTGCGCCGCCGGCATCGCCGCGGTGTGCATCGAGGACAAGCCTTTTCCGAAGACCAACAGCTTCATCCCCGGGCACCAGCGCCTGGCCGCCATCGACGACTTCGCCGCCAAGATCCGGGCCGCGGTGGACGGCCGGGAGGACGAGGACCTGCTGGTCATCGCCCGCACCGAGGCCTTCATCGCCGACTGCGGCCTGGACGAGGCGCTGCGCCGCGCCGACGCCTACGCCGAGGCCGGGGCCGACGCCATCCTCATCCACTCCAAAAGCGGCACGCCGCAGCAGGTCTTCGACTTCCTGCACTCCTGGGGCGGCACGCTGCCGGTGGTGGCCATCCCCACCACCTACAGCCAGGTGACCCAGGAGCAGCTCAGCGAGGCCGGCGTCGCCATGGTGATCTACGCCAACCAGACCATCCGCGCCTCGGTGCGCGCCATGGACGAGCTGCTCGACCGGCTGCGCCGCGACCACAGCACCGAGAGGCTGGAGCCGCAGATCGCCCCCATGCAGGAGCTGTTCGAGCTGTCAGGCATGAACGAAGTGCGCAGGGCTCGTTGATGGTCGCGGCGGAGAGCTTCTGCCAGGCGCTGCGCCGGCGCGGTTACGACTTCTGGACCGGGGTCCCCTGCTCCACCTTCAAGGGGGTGATCAACCACATCCTGGCGACGCCGGAGCTGCCCTTCGTCATGGCCGCCAACGAGGGGGCGGCGGTGGGGCTGGCCGCCGGCTCCTGGTTGGCCGGCCGCAAACCGGTGGTGCTGCTGCAGAGCTCCGGCTTCGGCAACCTGCTCAACCCCCTCACCTCCTTGTCCCTCTCCTACCGCATGCCGATGCTGCTGGTGATCAGCGGCCGCGCCTACCCGGACGGCGTCGGCGACGAGCCGCAGCACCGCCTGATGGGCGCCTCCCTGCGCGACGTGCTGCGCCTGCTCGGCGTGCGCCGCGCCGACCTGCCGCTCTCCGAAGCCGCCTCCGACGCCAACCGCGACGACGCCTGGGAGGCGACCCTCGACGACCTCGACGGCTGGGTAGAGGCGGACGGGGTGGCCGCCCTGGTGGTGCCGCCGGGGGGTCTCACGGGGCGCGGCACGCCACCGCCCTGGGAGGCCGACTATCCGCTCAGCCGCGCCGACGCCCTGGCCCGCGTCGCCGCCGTCCTCGACGGCTCGGAGCTGGTGGTGTCGACGACCGGCAAGCTCTCCCGCGAGCTCTTCCTGCGCCACGACCGCCAGGGCAACTTCTACATGCAGGGCTCGATGGGCCACGCGCGGGCCATCGCCCTCGGCGCCGCCCTCGCCGAGCCCGCGCGCCGGGTGGTGGTGCTGGACGGCGACGGCGCCTGCCTCATGCACCTGGGCAGCCTTTCCACCGTCGGCCACTACGCGCCCGCCAACCTGCTGGACGTGGTGCTGGACAACGAGGCCCACGGCTCCACCGGCCACCAGCACACCACCTCGTCGACCACCGACCTGGCGCGCACCGCCGAAGCCTGCGGCTACCGGCGCAGCTTCCAGTGCGCCGACGGCGCCGCCCTGGACGCCGCCCTGGCGGCCTGCCGCGGCGCCGCCGGGCCGAGCTTCCTGCTCGTCAAGATCAACCGCCAGGAGACCCCGGACCTGCCGCGCATCACCGCCACCTACTCCCAGGAGACCACCGCCCGCCGGGCGCGGGACTTCGTGGTCGCCGCGGGGTGACGCGGTGGGTGACGCGGTGGACGTGCGCTTCGGCTGGGGCCGGGCCGCGGAGCTGACGCCGATGCTCGGCCGGCTCGGCGTCCGCCGCCCCTTCCTGGTCAGCGGCGACGCCTCCTACCGCGCCGCCGGCGGCGACGGCCTGCTCGGCGAAAGCTCCGGCGCCCGCTGGGTGGAGCGCTTCGACGGCTACGCCACCAACCCGCGCCTCGAAGACCTGGAGCGCGGCGTGGCGCGGCTGCGCGCCGGCACGGCGGACGCCGTGGTCGGCGTCGGCGGCGGCACCGCCATGGACCTGGCCAAGGCGATGCGCCTGCTGGCCGACCAGGAGGACGAGCCCGCGGCCTACGTCTGCGGGCGCCACGGCGCGGCGCCGCGACCCCTGGGCCGGCCGCCGAGCCGCCCCCTGGTGCTGCTCCCCACCACCGCCGGCACGGGCAGCGAAGTGACCCCCTTCGCCGTCGTCTACGCCGGCGGCGTCAAGCACTCCCTGGACCATCCGTCGCTGGCCGCCGATGGCGCCCTGGTGGACCCGGCGGCGAGTGCCGGCATGCCGCCGCCGCTGACCGCCGCCAGCGGTCTGGACGCCCTGTGCCAGGCCGTGGAGTCGTACTGGAGCACGCGCTCGGACCGCCGCAGCCGCGCCTACGCCGGCCGCGCCATCACCCTGGCGCTGACCCACCTGGAGTCCGCCTGCCGGCGTCCCGAGCGCCGCCACCGCAGCGCCATGGCCCTCGCCGCCACCCTCGCCGGCAAGGCCATCGCGCGCACCCGCACCACCGGCCCCCACGCCCTCTCCTACCCCCTGACGGCCCGCTTCGGCATCCCCCACGGCCACGCCTGCGCCCTCACCCTGCCCGCCTTCCTGCGCTTCAACGCGGCGCTGTCGGACGACGACGCCGTCGACCCGCGGGGGGCCGCCGCGGTGCGCCGCCGCATCGCCGACCTGCTGCGCCTGCTCGGCGCCGCCGACGCCGACGACGGCAGCCGGCGCCTCACCGCCCTGGTCGAGCGCCTGGGTCTCGCCACCCGGCTATCCCGGCTCGGCGTCGACCGCCCTGCGGTGGACGACATGGCGGCGGCCGGCTTCAACCCGCAGCGCATGGCCAACAACCCGCGCCGCGTCAGCCGCGACGACGCCCGGTGCCTGCTTCTCGACCTGCTGTGAGCCCGCAACCCGCCCCCTTCAGCCACGACCCGGCAACCGCCGTAGGAGAACCGCCATGAGCCCACGCCCCGTCGTCGTCTACACCGATCCGCCCTGGGCCCTCGACGACTCCGGCGCCGTCGATCCGAGCCGGGCCGTCGTCGAGCGGGAGGTCTTCGCCGAGCGCTACGAGCTGCGCTTCGCCCCCGCCGCCGAGCGCCGCTACGACCACGACGGCCCGGCCTTCGCGGCCGCCGTGGCCGGCGCCGCCGCCCTCGCCATCTACCGCTACCGCGTGACGCCGCGCACCCTCGATCTGGCCGGCGAGTCGCTGCGCGTCGTGGGGCGCCAGGGGGTCGGCTTCGACAACCTGTCGGAGGATCTGCTGAAGGCGGAGGGGGTGGTCGGCTTCCACATCCCGGACTACTGCGTCGACGAGGTCACGGCCCACACCCTGGCCCTGCTGCTCGCCCTCGAACGGCGCATCGTGCCGCAGCACAACGGGCTTACCGGCGGCCGCTTCGACATCTACGCCGGCGGCGTGCCGCGGCGCCTGCAGGGCCTCACCGCCGGCATCCTCGGCTTCGGCCGCATCGGCCGCGCCGTCGCCAACCGGTTGCGCCTCTTCTACGGCCAGGTGCTGGCCTGCGACCCCTACGTCTCCGCCGACCTGATGGCCGCCTACGGCGTGCGCCGCGTCGACCAGGCCACCCTGCTGGCCAGCTCCGACGTCGTCACCCTGCACTGCCTGCTCGACGACGAGACCGAGGGCATCGTCGGCGCCGACGCCCTGGCGGCCATGAAACCCACGGCGCTGCTGATCAACGCGGCGCGCGGCAAGCTGGTGGACGGCCGGGCTCTTTACGAGGCGCTGGCGGCCGGGCGCGTCGGCGGTGCCGGCATCGACGTCTTCTCGCCCGAGGACCCGCACCAGGACGAGTGGTACCGCCGCGTCGTGGCGCTGCCCAACGTGGTGGTCACCAGCCACCGCGCCTTCCTTTCCGTAGAGTCCGAGACGAGCCAGCGGCGGCGCACCGCCGAGGGCATCCGCCAGGTCCTGGAGACCGGCCGGCCGCCGGCCGACGGCCACCGTACCGAAGGGCTGACGCCGCGCCACTGACGCCTGGCCACTGACGCCGTCACGATGAACCGTTCCGCCCACCGAGCGACCACGAGGAGACCCCCATGTTGATGCGCGGAGAGCTGCACGAGTCGGACCGCCGGCTGCCGGTCCACAACCCCTGGAACGGCGAGCTGGTAGACACCGTGTCCATGGACTCACCGGCCGACGTCGAGGCGGCCATCGCCGCCGTCGCCGCCTACGACCACCGCCTGGAGCCCGGCGAGCGCGGCCGCATCCTGCGCGCCGCCGCCGCCGCCCTGGAGACGCGGGGCGAAGAGCTGGCGCGCGGCATCACCCTGGAGTCCGGCGTCCCCATCAAGGCGGCCCGCAAGGAGATCGCGCGCTCGCGCGGCAACCTGCTGGTGGCGGCGGAGGAGGCGGAGCGCCTGCACGGCGAGGCGCTGCGCATCACCGGCGCCGGCGGCGCCAAGCTTTGTCCCACCCTGCTCGAACCGGTCGGGGTGGTGTGCGCCATCACCCCCTTCAACCGGCCGCTCAACCAGGTGGTGGTGAAGCTGGCGCCGGCCATCGCGGCCAACAACGGCGTCGTCCTCAAGCCGTCCGAGAAGACGCCGCTCACCGCCCTCGCCTTCGCCCGCCTGCTGCTCGACTGCGGCCTGCCGGAGGACATGCTGTCGGTGGTCACCGGCGACCCGGCGGAGATCAGCGACGCCCTGCTCACCAGCCCGCGGGTGGACATGGTCACCTTCACCGGCGGCGTCGAAGCCGGCGAGGCCATCGCCCGCCGCGTCGGGTTGAAGAAGATCGCCATGGAGCTGGGGGGCAACGACCCGCTGTTCGTCCTCGCCGACGCCGACCTCGACGCCGCCGTCCGCCTCGCCGTCGCCGGCGCCTACTCCACCGCCGGCCAGTCGTGCCGCGGCGTCAAGCGCGTCCTCGTCGCCGACGAGGTGGCGGACGACTTCGTGCCCCGCCTGGTGGAGGCGTCGCGGCAGGTCCAGGTGGGGGACCCCTTCGACGACGACACCGTCGTCGCCTGCCTGATCAGCGAAGAGGCGGCGCGCCGCGTCGAGGAGCGCTGCGGCGCCGCGGTGGCGGACGGCGCCGAGCTGCTGCTCGGCGGCGGGCGCCGCGGCTCGGTGGTGCCGCCGACGGTCCTCGACCGGGTGAGCCCGGCCAGCGACCTGGTGGTCCACGAGACCTTCGGACCGGTGGCCCCGGTGCTCCGCTTCACCGACCTGGACGAGGCGGTGCAGATCGCCAACGGCACCATCTACGGTCTGCAGGCCGGCGTGGTGACGCGCGACCTGGCGGCCTTCATGAGCCTCGCCCGGCGCCTGCGGGTGGGCGCCGTCAACCTGATGGAGGGACCCCAGTTCGGGTCGCCCCACATCCCCTTCGGCGGCGTCAAGAAGAGCGGCATCGGCCGCGAGGGCATCGCCTACGCCATGCGCGAGATGTCCACCGTCAAGACCCTGGTGCTGCCCTGGTGAGGCGGCGGCTCAGGCGTAGGTGTACTGGCCGCGGGTCATGCTCTCGAAGTTGGCCGGGTCGATCTCCTTGACCAGGCGCAGCCGGCGCTCGAACAGCTCGCGGGCCGAGAAGTTGGTGCCGTCGTAGATCGGGAACCAGAAGTTCCAACCCTCCGGGAAGTCCTTCACCGAGTACTTGGTCTCCATGTCGCGGTAGGTGGCGATGGGAATCAGGTGGAAGGCCGAGTAGCGCGCCTTCATGGTGCCGCCGGCGCGGACGATGTCCTTGACCTCGCTGTAGCCGACGCGGGTCGCCTCGAAGGTCTCCTCGTCGCAGTTGGGGGGCAGCACGACGCCGAAGTTGAGCTCCGGGAAACCGCTCTCGGCGAGCCAGCGGATCACCACGTTCTGGTCGTCCACCTCGCGCAGCTTGCGGTAGCGGTCGCGCTCGGTGAAGGTCTCCACCGGCACGTAGAAGCGGTAGCCGCCGATCAGCTCGCCGCTGTCCGGGTCGATCTCGTGGGCGAACAGCGCCTCCATCAGCTCCTCGTCCAGGATGCCCTTGCGGATCAGCATGCCGACCTCCAGGCCGTGGGGGAACTCCCAGGCGAAGCGCATCTCCCGCATCAGGTTCATGGAGTCGATGAGCTGCTGGCGCCAGGCCGGCTTGGCCGCCATCAGCAGCAGGTTGTCGTCCGAGAAGTTGAGGGTGCGTACGCCGCTGTCGTGGAAGTGCTTCAGCATGGCCACCGTGGAGTCCATGTCCAGCACCTCGAAGCCGGTCTTGCGGCTTTCGCAGAAGTCGCACTCCCGCGGGCAGCCGCGGGTGAAGTAGAGGAAGCCCACCGGCGAGCCGACGCCCTGCGGCACCGGGCCGTCATGGCTGCCGGTGTAGTCGTGGAAACGGGGAAAGCGGTGGAAGGCGGGGCGGATGAGCTCGCCGAAGGGGTGGTGGTAGGAAGACGTCACCTTGGCGCCCCAGCGGGCGTCCGCCAGGGCCGCCGTGTTGATGTCGTCGGGGAAGGCGAGGTCGGCGCCGAAGCCGACGTACTCGGGAGCCCGCACCCGCACGTCGGCGCCGCCCACCATCACCTTCACCTTCGGGTGCTTGGCCTTGATGTACTGGATCAGGTCCTTGACGACGCCGGACTCGAAGGTGAAGTGGCTCGACAGCCCCACCCAGTCGGTGTCCTCCAGGTGCTCGTCCAGCATCTCGAAGCGGGCGCCGACGCGCCGCGCCTCGATCTTGTAGCCTTCCCAGTCGACCTCCTTGTAGACCTCCTCGCGGTCGCCGCCGGCGATACGCAGGTCCACCACCCGCACGTCGGCCCCCAGCTCGTCCTCGAGCAGTGCCGCCACGCGGGGCAGGCTGGGCGGCATGAGCTTGCGGTGGATGTTGCCCATGTAGGCGCCGTTGTCGGCAAACATGTCGAAGTCCGGATGCTCGAAGCCGGTCATCCGCAGGGCGACCGTGGGGTGCTGTACCAGGGTGACTCTGAGGGGCTTTCCTTTCATCTGATTCCCTTTCCCGTTGCCTTGACGTCGATAGCGGGCACCACGCCCTCCATCGTCCCCGCTTGCGGGAGTCACCGGCGCTCCGAGCCGGGACTTGTGAACACGCCGTAGTGGGCGGAATCGTACACTCATGAATACGTATGGTCAAGGTCGCAACATCCGTCGTTGCAGGACCTTTTGGGCCAGGGAAGGCGTGCCCCGGCGGCGACCGGGACGGGGGCGGCGGCCCCCCGGGGGAACGGCCGTGGAGCGTCAGGCCCGCTTGCCGCGGCGGCCCACGACCCAGGCCTCCTCGGCCTGCAGGGCGCGGTGGCCGGAGGGGCGGATCTTGCGGTAGACCTCGCTCGCGGCGAGGCGGCGGCCGTCCACCGTCAGCAGGCGCTCGACGGGGATGCCGAAGTGCTCGGCGTTCTCTTCCAGGTAGGGCAGGACGAGCTCCCAGTCGGCGTCCGTCAGCTCGGCGTAGACGCCGCCGTTGAGCTGCTCCTCGTCGAGCTGGCGGCGCGGGTCGCGGACGTAGAGGGCGCCTCCCGAGGCGAGGGAGAAGAGGTTGCTGCCGGGGTAGGGGGAGGGCAGCTCGCGCAGACGCCCCTCGGCGTCGAACTCGACGCCGTTGACGACCACGAAACCGCCCCCTTTGAGCGGGTCTCCAGCCATGAACGACTCGGCCAGGTAGTCGAGGCAGGTGCCGTTGATCACCACCCGGGGCGAGCCCACGGCGTTGATCAGGGGGCGGCCGGCGGCGCTGCCGAGGACGAAGATCTTGCCCCCCTTGGCGCCGTAGCAGAAGGCCTGGCCGACGTCGCCGTGGACCACCAGGGTGCCGCGCTTGAAGATCTGGGCGAGCTGGTCCTGACCGCTGCCGTGAACGTGGACCTCGAGACCGTCGCTGCCCGAGGCCAGGTAGTCCCCCGGCGCGCCGTAGACGTCGATGCGCATCGCCGGGTCGCTTCCCGCCGTCGCCAGCTGCGGCCCGAAGCCGCAGCCGATGAAGCGATGCCCCGTCGCCCGCACCACCACCAGGCAACGCCAGCCGGCGGCGTGGAGGGCCACCATCTCGCGGCTCAGCGAGCCCTCCCCCTCCACCGCGTAGCGGCGAGCGTCGAGGATCACCGCCTGGTCGCCAGCGACGGGAGCGAGGCCGGCCTCGGGACCCGGGTGCAGACGGTAGCCGCCGCCGGGATTCTCCTCCACCGCCGCCACCACCTTCTCCAGGCAGGCGTCCAGCTCGGTGAGCCAGCGGCTGCGGCGCAGGCGGCCGCAGGGATAGCGGCGGTCCAGGAGCAGGGTCAGCAACCCGATCACCCGCCGGCGCTGCGCCGGCTCGGCGGCCAGGGAAGCGAGGCGGCCCAGCAAGCCCTGGGCCTCCGACCAGCCCCAGGTAGCGAGGGCGGCGGCGACGGCGGGGAAGGCCGTCTCCGGCTCCCAATCCGTGCCGAGCTGCAGATCCGGCTCCACCGGCACCGCCGCCAGCCGGCCCGGGTCGCCGCACAGGTCCTCCCCCACGACGGCGCCGAACTTGTCCGTCACCTGCAGCCGGCGCGACCCGTCGTCGCCGCGGGCGAGGGTGAAGAGGAAAGCGCCGCCGTCGGTGTGGCTGCCGCCGCGGGCCGCCCAGTAGCGGTCCGCCCGGCGCCAGAACCGGGGGTCCTCCCGGGCCAGGTTCTCGAGCACCGCGTCGATGACCTGCTTTTCCGAGCCGCAAAGGGCGATGGCCGTCTCGCCGCGTTGCAGGGCGAAGACCTGGGGGCGCAGCATGCTGGTGTCGGTGATGCCGATGAGGCGCCAGCAGTCGCCCTGGTTCTGGGCGATGATGAAGAACCACGGGCCGTCCGGCGAGCCGTGCATGTGGGTGGTCTGCAGCAGCCGGTAGACCTGCCGCTTGTCCGCCGGCAGCAGGGTGAAGTCGCGCTCGGTGGTCGGCGCCAGACTTTCGATGACGTACTCCAGGGGGTAGCCGTAGGTGCGGCTGTGGAGGTCGAAGACCAGCGCCGCCGCCTCGGTGTCGGTGAGGAAGAGGGGGCGGATGTGGCGCTGCTCGAGGTACTCCACCATGGAGTGGTAGTTGGCGAAGTCGCCGTTGTGGACCAGGGCCTCGTTGAGCCCCACGAAGGGATGGGCGCCGCCCGGGTGCCACACCCGCCCCTTGGTCGGGTAGCGGTGGTGGCCGATCCACACGTGGGCCGTCATCTCTTCCAGGCGGTAGCTGCGGATCACGTCCTCGGCGTAGCCCACCATCTTGAGCACCAGCAGGTTCTTGCCGTGGCTGAGGACGAAGGCCAGGTTGCCCCGCTCGCCGGCGTAGAGCTCCAGGTTGAGGCGGAAGGAGCTCTGGTAGACCACCTCGTCCTCCAGCTCGCGCCGCGACGGGAAGTCGCCGGCCTGCAGACCGCGGTCGCGTAGGAAGGCCTCCACCGCCGCCGCCCGCGGACGCACGAAGTAGACCACCACCTCCGGGGGATCCACCTCCAGCACGCGGCCGGTGGCGAGAGCCGTGGTCGGCCGCCGGTGCCACACGTGGTCCACCTCGTAGGTGGTCTCCACGTGCTGTTGCTCCACCTCCTGGCGCACCGCCGGGTCGAGATAGGCGACGGCCAGCAGGTAGCTCTCCTCCAGGGTGCGGCGGTCGACGCCGAGCTGGTCGGGGTCGAGCCCAACCATGGCCACGCCGCCTCCCTTGCCGTTGCCCCGGTTGCGCATCTGCTCCAGGGGACCCACCAGGTGACGGCCGGCGACGGGCAGCTCGCAGGCCAGCCCGATGACGCCGCAGCCGCCCTCGGCGGCCTCGTCCCCCTGCGCCACGGGCAGCTTGCGGCCCTCCCAGAGCTGGCGGCGGGAGCGCGCGATCTTGTCGCTGTAGGTCTGTCGCTTCATCGCTTCTCCGGCAGGTAGCGCAGCAGGTCCGTGCGCCCGCGCAGCTCCCGGATGCTGCTCAGGCCGAGCCGGCCGACGAGCTCGCCGAGCTCGCTGTGGAAGGCGCGGTAGAGGAAGTCGAGGCGCTGCGCCCCCCAGTCCGGCGTCACCCACTCGCGCAGCTCCGGGTCGGTGGTGGTGAGGCCGAAGGGGCAGCCGCGGCCGCGCTCGCAGTTGGAGCACCGGGTGCAGCCCATGGCGACCAGCTCGGTGGTGGCGAGGACGGCGCCGTCGGCCCCCAGGGCGATGATCTTGGCCACGTCCCAGGCGCTGCGGATGCCACCGCTGGCCATCACCGTGATGTCGTCCCGGATCCCCTCCTGCAGCAGGTGCTTGTGGACCTTGGGCACCGCCAGCTCGATGGGCATGGCGATGTTCTTCTTCGCCACCTCCGGCGCCGCGCCGGTGCCGCCGTAGGCGCCGTCGAGGTGCAGGACGTCGGCGCCGGCGTAGTAGGAGCCCACCGCCACCATGTCGATGTCCACCGGCGTCGACACCTTGACCGAGATGAGGGCCCGCGGGTTGACCGTCTTCAGCCAGTCGACGTGCTTCTTGTGGTCCTCGATGGAGTAGACGGAGTGGAAGGGGAAGGGGGAGAAGAGGCTGACCCAGGGCACCGAGCCGCGCATGGCCGAGACGGCGGTGGTGCTCTTCGAGCCCAGCAGGTGGCCACCGAGGCCGGGCTTGGCCCCCTGGGCGTATTTCAGCTCGACGATGGGCGCGTACTGGATGGTGCGCTCCTCGACGCCGAACAGCCCCGTCGCCACCTGGGTGATGACGTGGTCCCGGTAGGCTTCGAGGCCGGGGGGATAGCCGCCCTCGCCGGTGCAGGTGAAGGTCTTCCACTTCTGCGCCGCCCGCGCGCGGCTCACCATGATGTTCTCGGACACCGAGCCGTAGGACATGCCGCCGCCGTAGAAGGGCACCGGGATGTCGTGGCCGGGGCCCTTGTGACCGAGGTGGAGGCTGAGGTCCACCTCCGCCGCCGGCCGTCCCTCACCGCGCGGCAGGAAGCGGAAGTCGAGGCGGTCGAAGCCGCCGTTGGACTTGCCGGTCCGGTACTCCAGACGCCCCTTCGGCACCTCGCCGGTACTCGCCATGTACCAGGTGGAGAGGATCAGCTCGTCGGTCCACCGGAAGTCGCCGAGGGCCGGCGGTTTTTCCATCTCGCCGTGTGCGCGGGCGTCGTAGCCGCCGTGCAGGTAGTGGGTGACCTTCTCCACCAGACTGGCCGGCGGCGGCAGCACGTCCTCGTTCATCGCTCCACCTCACCGGGATAACCCTCGATGTCGCCGAAGGCGTCGGCCTCCAGGTCACGCTGGAACATCGCTCGCCCCATCTCGCCGCGCAGCCGCCGCACCTCCCGGATGCCCATGGCGCCGAGGATCTCCAGCAACTGGTCGCGCCAGGCGGCACACAGGTTCTTGATCCGTTGCACGCCCCAGTCGACGGCGAAGTCCCGCGGCACCACGAAGCGGCTGACCTCGCGGTTGCGCAGCTTGCCGTCGGGTTTGCACTGCAGGGCGACGGCCAGGGGGATGTCCAGGGCGACGGCGTCGAGACCGGCGATGATGGCCTTCGGCACGTGCTCCGCCGCCACGATGCCGCCGCTGCCCAGCAGCGTCGCCTCCTCGCGCAGACTCGCCTCCACCAGGTGGCGGTGGGCCTGCTGGATGAGCTGCAGCACGAAGCGGTCCGCGTCGTCGCAGCCGTGGTAGTCGGCGACCAGGTGGAAGGCTCGGGCGCCCGCCTCCAGGGCGGCCGAGAAGATCTCCATCCAGCCCGCCACCAGTTGCAGGCGGACCGCCACCACCGGTCCGTCCTCGCCACCCCGCAGGTGGTGGTAAGCGGCGGCGTCCCAGCCGTCGAGCTCCACCATGCGGGGCGCGGTGCTGAGGCGCTCCAGGGCCGGCAGCTCGTCCGCCTTCACCAGCGGCACCAGGGCGGCGCTGGCGAGCTCCATGTCGAGGGCCTGCTGCAGCGGCAGCACCGCCAGGGTGCCCAGATCCTCGGCGGCGCGCACCAGGACCTCCACCACGTCGCGGCGCAGCAGGGAGACCGGCGGCACGTCGAGGAGCATGGGCAGCGGGATGGACAGGGTGCGGCCGACGGCCCCCACCGGCCGGCCGTCGGCGTCCAGCTCCAGCACCGAGGTCTTGTCGCCGAGGTCGACCAGGGTGGAGATGTACTCGCGGCCGTGGATGCCGTCCCGGGTCGGCCGCACGATCTCCGACATGTCGGTCCACATGGCGTCCCAACCGCTGCCGCCGAAGCGCCCCCGGTAGCCCTGGCCGCGCACCGGCACGGCGCCGCGCTCCGCCTCGTAGTCGATGGTCGCCACCTGGCCGGCGCTGACGTATTCGTCGCCCCACTCCTGGAGCGCCGGGTTGTGGCGGATGGTGACGATGTCCGGGTGCTGGATGGTGCAGCGCAGGCAGCCGACGCAAAGCCGCGGCCGCGGCTTGAAGCCTCCCAGCGGGCCGGAGAAGACGCCGTAGATGCACGGCC
>Ga0055445_10000073_pt1 | contig 15085 bp, 10 predicted proteins | sample China_Galinas_PW_FD_57737 | JGI IMG/M metagenome (GOLD analysis project Ga0055445, IMG submission 57737) | Wetland microbial communities from San Francisco Bay, California, USA, that impact long-term carbon sequestration - China_Galinas_PWA_D1 | ecosystem: Environmental > Aquatic > Marine >... | reverse complement strand
GTAAATCGATTTGCAGGCCGCGGAGAGTGGCACATTGATATTAACCGCCGGTAGCACAGGCTAGCCTTGGATATGGCGCGCCCGGAGAAATTCGAACTCCCGACCGCCTGGTTCGTAGTTCGCTCACCAAGTCGTAAGTAATTGTAATCATTTACATGCCGTAGCGACGCCCGTTGCGTCAAATGCGCCACCATGCATGACGATGCGGAGCTGATTCACGCAAAACTCCCGCGAGCGAATCGCACCGGTTTCAGAAAGACTAAAGTCGTGGTATTCGGATTCCCGGGCCACGCCGGCAGGTCAAAATTGTGCCGGCGGCGTCAGCGAGCGGTGCTCGGGATTGTAGAAGGGCCCGGATTGCGCGTGGCATGCGGCCCAGGCTGTGCGCCACTTGAGCTCGCGTTTGTAGTCGAAGCGCGCCCAGAGTTTGTCGGGCAGCTTGCCGTTGATGAATTCGATGTCAGCCAGTGCCAGATTGGCCTTCAGGATCGGTGACCAGATCGTGCACTTGATTTCGCCGACGAGCTTGCCTTTCCTGCCGGCATAGATAAACGCCTCGCCTACGGGTCGGTTGCCGTCGACCACGAGTCGGGTCAGACGGCGACGGGCTGGTCGCTGCTTCTCGGCAAGGAGAGCCTTGCGTCCGCAGAAGTGTCCCTTGTCGAGACTAACGACCCAGCCGAGACCGACCTCATAGGGTGAGCGATCGTATCCGTTGCGGACGGCTGCCTCAGCGGTATTGAAATCGAATCCCGGCATGATGAAGCCCGCCTCGATGCGCACCATCTCCAGGGCATCGAGACCCATTGCGTGTACGTCGTACCGATCACGCACAGCAAGGATCGCGTCCCAAACGGCTTCTGCGTGCCGCGGTGCCATCCAGAGTTCGTAGCCGAGATCGCCTGTATATCCGGTGCGCGAAACCGTCACGGGTATGCCGCCGCGGGAAATGTCCTTGATGCCGAACGGCTTGAGGTCATCGAGCCCGGTGAAACCGGCCGCGGTGAGTACCGAGAAAGAGGTCGGACCCTGGACGGCCAGTGCGGCCACATCATGTGTCTCGACTTCGATTTCGACATCGAAGCCAGTGGCGGACATCAGCAGCCAGTCGAGCTGGTGGTGTTGGGAGCACAGGCGGTAGCGGTTGTCGTCGAACTGGAACAGCGTGCCGTCGTCGATAACCTTGCCATCGTCGTTGCACCAGGCGACATAGGTAACGCGGCCGGGGCGCAGGTTCGAGATATCGCGGACCACGAGACGGTCGAGGTAGGTGCGCGCTTCGGCCCCGCTGATGCGGTATTTTTCCATCGGCGTGAGATCCATGACGGCACAGCCACTGCGCACGGCGAAGTACTCAATCGACAGTTTGTCGACAACCCGGGGCACCTTGTAGCCATTCCATGAAGCCCAGTTTTCGGTCTTCGACAACGCCGCCATGCGGTCATGGAACGGGGTGCGGCCGAGCGGCTGTCGGAAATGCGTGTGCTCGATGGTCATTTCACTCCCCCGAGTTCGAGGATGCGCCGGGCGGCGTTACGGCCGGGGAGCCCGGTCAGCCCGCCACCCGGGTGGCAACCGGCGCCGCACAGGAACAACATTTCGACCGGTGTGTCGTACTGCGCCGCACCGTGCAGCGGGCGCATCATGAAGGACTGGTGGATCGACAGCTCGCCATGGTGCCAGTGGCCTTGCACGGCGCCGAACTCGGCCTCGACATCAACCGGTGTCAGGAATTCGTGATCGAGGATCAGAGATTTCAGGTTGGGCGCGTAACGGCCGAGCTGTGATATGACCTTGTAGGCGGTGGTCGTCCTCTGTTCTTCCCAGCCGCCGTCCAATTCGTAGGGCATGAACGCCACGTTCACGGACATTACGTGATGGCCGTCCGGTGCGAGTGACGCGTTGTGGACGCTCGGGATCGTGATCTCGAGCACGGGGTTCCCCGAGCATTCGCCGTACTTGGAGTGGTTGTACGCGCTTTCGATATAGCGCATCGATGGCGCAACCAGCAATCGATTGCCGAGCTGCGAAGCGTCCAGGCCATCGAATTCGGGCAGGCCGCCAAGCGCGAGGTGGAGTTTCGCGACCACTCCCGAACCACGGATCTGAGCGACGCGGTTAGCGAACATCGTGTCGAGCTGCCGGCCGCCGATCATCGATGAGAACGTACTGCGAGGGTCGGCATTCGAAACAACGAGCTTCGACTTTATGATTTCGCCATCCTCGAGTTCCACGCCGAACGCCTTGCCCTCATGGACGAGGATCCTCGACACGCGGGCCCCGCAGCGAATCGTCGCGCCGGCGTCCTCGGCTGACCGGGTAAGCGCGTCGATGAGCTGATTGCCACTATGGACTGTCAGCGGCCCGCTCAGTTGGCCGTGCAGGCGCTGCAACCAGGTCAGAACCGTACCCGGTGTGCGTGGCCCCATTGCGCTGCCCATGACTGCGTCGACGGCGACTGCCGCTTTCAACCGATCATCTTCAAATGAGTCGTTGAGGACGTCGTAGATATTGATGGCTGCAATGCGCAGGAACTCATACATTGCGTCCCGACCCAGTCCAAATCGAATGTTCCAGCCGAGCTTCGCGAGTGTCACCTTGTCGGCAAGCGGCATATCTTTTAGACGTGGTGGCTTGTTCTCGAACAGCGGCCGCAGCGACTTCGCGAACGCAATGTACTGCGAGCGGAACACCGGCCAGGCGGCCGCGTCCGTATCGGACAGCCCGACGCCGAAGACGCGGTCAGCGCCAAGCGTGAGGTGAGACCCATCGATATCGAGAGCGATCGTGTCTACCGCTGGCCCGGTCTCGTAACCGTAACGATCCAGTTTCAGGTCCTTGCGAACGTCCTGGCTGACCGGCGATACGACCTGTGGCAGTCCGGGGAAATGATAGACCTCGTTAACCGTTCGCGGTGCGGCCATTCCGCCGACGGTGTCGCTGGCCTCAAGTACCAAGGTGTCAATGCCCGCATTCGCCAGGTAGCCGGCACAGACGAGGCCGTTGTGACCGGCGCCGACAACAATCGCGTCGGGCCTAGTCATCGGAATACTCCTCGGGGGTCGTGTCGGGTTTGCGCAGGTCACGCAGGATCTCGCGAGCCGCATTATTGCCCGGTGCCCCCATGACACCACCTCCCGGATGGGTCGAGGACCCGCACATGTACATGCCTTTCACCGGTCCGCGATACTGTGCGTAACCGGGGAACGGACGGTTGAACATGAGTTGATCGAACGTCAGCTCGCCCTGGAAGATATTGCCTTCGGTCAGGCCGACTTTGGATTCCAGTTCGCGCGGCGTATGAATCTGGGCATGTAGTATCAGGTCTTTGAAGTCGGGACTGTACTCTGCGATCTGGTCTATGACGGTCTGGCTAAATGCGTCGCGCTTGTCGTCCGTCCAGCCGCCTTCGGGTTCCACGGGGCAGTACTGCACGAAGACCGTCATCATGTGTTTGCCCGGCGGGGCGAGAGTCGGGTCGTATTGTGATGGAATCAGCGTGTCACAGTAAGGATCCGCCGACCAGCGGTCGTCTTTCCAGTCGTCGTAGGCCTTTTCGAGGCGCTTCAGTGTATCTGTAAAGTGCATATGGCCGAGCGTGAGCGGCGAGCCCTGCGGCAGCGCGGGGAATGTGGGCATACCGTCGAGCGCGATGTTGAGCTTGCCCGACGAGCCGCGAATCTTGAATTTCCTCGCGCGCTCCAGGAGCCTCGGCGGAACATCGTTCGCGTCCATAATCCGGGTAAACGTGCGCCGGGCGTCCAGGTTCGAGACGACGATCTTCGCACTGATCTCCTCGCCGCTCGTAAGGCGGATACCGGTTACGCGCCGACCGGCCACAACGATCCGCGCGACTTCGGCGCCAGTCCGGATTTCGCCGCCCATTGCCTGGAATGATGATGCGATGGCGTTCGCCACAGCACCCATGCCGCCACGCGCGAAGCCCCAGGCGCCGACATTCCCGTCCACGTCGCCCATGGCATGGTGTAACAGCACATAAGCCGTACCCGGCGAATAGACCCCGAGACCCGTACCGATAATGCTGCCACCCGAGTAGTGGGCGAGAATCGTTTCGTCCTCGAAGTAGTTTTCGAGGTACTCGGCAATCGACATCGTGAAAAAGCGAATGAACTCGTAGAACTGCGCTTCGCTCAATTCGTGGAATTTCTTCAGCAGGTACGCAAATTCGAAGATGTCGCGCGGCCTGAACGAACCCGGATCGGGTGGTGTGCGTAGCAGGAAACCGCGAATCAGGCGACACCAGCGCATTACATCCGCGTCGAACCGAACGGCTGCGTCGGCATCGCGCAGATTGTGACGCATCAGCTCGCGGCGACGGATGTTCGGGTACTGGTAGCTGCCGAAGTAATCGCCATCCTGTTTGAACGTCATGCTGCTGACGAGCGGGATTACCTTCAGCCCGTGCCGGCCAAGATCGAGCGCGCTGTGAATCTCGGGCCGGAACAGGCTGGATACATAGGAACACTGCGAGTATATCCAACCCTCGTGTAGTTCCCTGCTGACCGTGGCGCCGCCAATGTAGTCGTTCTTTTCGACCACGAGAACGCGCAATCCTGCCTTGGCGAGGAACGCGGCATTGGTCAGGCCGTTGTGGCCTGCGCCAATGACGATCGCGTCGTAACGTCGGCCCTTGTTGTCGAACTCGGTGCGACGGTGCACCAGCGAATTGCCGCCGGTCTTTGCCATTCGGGTTCTTCCTCGATGTCGTCCTGGCCAACTTCGCTGCCATGTTAGCCACAGCCCGGGCGCCTATGCGCTACAGCGTATAGGCGCGGTAGTGTCGGGTCCATCATGTCGGTGTATAAAGGTAGGTGACTGGGCCCGCTGATGGCCGGAGGCTTTGGCAGATGCTGGACAAGACGAAACAACACTGGACCTCGCTGGCAACCGAACTCGAGATCGAAGGCCGCGCGTTCATCAACGGGCGCTACCAGGATGCCCTGTCAGGTGAAACCCGGCCGACCGTCGCACCCGGCGACGGACGCAAGCTGGCGGATGTCGCCAACTGCGGTCCCGAGGATGCGGACCATGCAATTGGTATCGCGAGAGCCGTGTTCGAGCGTGGTACCTGGGCGGACATGGCCCCGGCGGATCGCAAGATGGTTCTCGTGCGCTGGGCGGAACTGATCGAAGACAATGCTGACGAGATAGCGCTACTCGAATGTCTCGACGTGGGCAAGCCCATCGCCGACACGACCGGCATCGACGTGCCGTCTGCGGTGCGCACGATCCGCTGGAGCGGCGAGGCGATCGACAAGTTCTACGATAGAATCGCGCCAACGCCCGCGGGGACGCTGGCGCTGGTGCAGCGGCTTCCGCTCGGCGTGGTGGCGGCGATCACACCCTGGAACTTTCCCTTGTCGACGACGGCCTGGAAACTGGCGCCATCGCTGGCTACCGGCAATTCGGTCATCCTCAAGCCTGCGTCCAACACGCCCCTGTCCGCGCTGCGTATCGCAAGCCTGGCGAGCGAAGCCGGTTTGCCCGACGGCGTGCTGCAGGTATTGCCAGGGCCGGGTGGCGGTCTGGGCAAGCACCTTGCGCTGCACGAGGACATCGATGGCCTGACGTTCACGGGCTCCACCGAAGTCGGCAAACAGTTGATGCAGTACTCGGGACAATCGAATCTGAAACGGACGTTTCTCGAACTCGGTGGCAAGAATCCGAATATCGTGTTCGCGGACGCGGACCTCGAGAAGGCCGCGACGATGGCGGCCGTCGCTGTATTCTGGAACGGCGGCCAGACCTGCACGGCCGGGACTCGCCTGATCGTCGAGAATTCGATTCGCGAGACGTTCGTCGAGATGGTCGTAGAGAAAAGCAAAGGGTGGATGCCGGGGAATCCGCTCGACCCCGCGACCGCGATGGGTCCGATTATCGACGCTCCGCAGCTAAAGACGGTCGCCGGGTATGTCGACATCGGACGGGCCGAGGGTGCGTCGCTCGTCTTCGGCGGTCAGCAGGTGATGAAGGACAGCGGCGGTTGCTACTTCGAGCCGACCGTGTTCGACGGCGTCGACAACGACATGCGCATCGCGCGGGAGGAGATCTTCGGGCCCGTTATGTCGGTGCTCGGATTCGATTCGGCGGAGGAAGCCGTCGCCATTGCGAACGACTCGATCTACGGCCTGGCAGGTGCGGTGTGGAGCAACGACATCAACACGGCGCATAAGGTCGCGAAGGCTGTACGCGTCGGGACCATGGGTATTAACAACTATTTCGGTGGGGATATGACCGTACCGTTTGGCGGTTTCAAACAGAGCGGTAACGGGCGCGACAAGTCGATGCACGCTTTCGACGACTACACCGAGCTGAAGACCACCTGGATCGAGTTCGACTAGCCCAGCCGGTCCTTGAGATTGCGTACTGTCAAATCCCAAAGGAGCGCGGCATGGCGAAATCACAACCGGCAAGGATCGTGGCGTGGCGGCCAGGAATCCTGGAACCTGCGGTCGACACTCAAAGTTCCACGACCAGCCCCGGCAGGAATCCCCGATCGGAAGTCTCTGTTGGATACCCCCGCGGGTTGCACACGACCCGCGTGCCGAAGATCTCGTAGTCGCAGGCGACGTGCGTGTGGCCATGGATCCACAACTCGGGCTGAAACCGCTCGATAAGGTCCTCGAGCCGGCTGGCGAACGCCGGGTTCATCGGGTCGTCGGCATAGCGCTTCGCGACCGACGGCCGGGCCGGCAGGTAGTGCGTGACCACGACCGTCGGGCCGTCAAAATCCCCGGCCAGCTCGGCCGCAAGCCATTCCCGGCTGGCCTCGTGCAGCGCCACGGAATCTTCCGGCGTGAACCGGCGTTGGCCGTTCCGGATGCGGTCGAAGTCGTGGACCGAGTGCCTGGCGCGCCGGCGGGCGAACCAGGCGTCACCTTCGCCGTACAACAGGGTCGGCAACCAGGCATTGCCCCGTGACCTTAACACCCGGCAGGGACCCTGCACGAATGCTCCTTTTTGGCGGGCCGCATAGCATCGACCGGCCGTTGCGACATAGCCATGAGCAGTCGCGCGGCACTTGTCTCAGTTCACAGGGCCAAGATAGCGGTCGAGCCAACCTTCTATCTCGTCGATCAGCTGCTGCCGGCTGGAGGGAATGTGCCCGCCATCGAGGCGGGCGTGGCGCTTGTCGCCCGGTGGGGATCCAAGCAGGTCGAACAGCGTTTTCTGCGCCGTGGCAAATGGCATGATGAAGTCGTCGACGCCGTTGATCATCAAGGTCGGAACCGTCGAGCGCGGTGCGAATGCCGCATGTGAAGTGTCCGCCGGGAAGATGTCGATGGCGCCGCCGCCAAGCAGAATACTGGCAGCAAAGCGGTGCTCTATCGCCGTGAAGATCGGGCCATAGACTGCACCCGCACTGAAACCGTAGTAGGCGGTACGTTCCGCATCGATGTCGTCACGTTGCTCGAGATAGTCCAGCGTGCGGGCCAGGTCCTTCGACCATATCGCGAGCATGTCGCGCATTTCATTGGGTCCCGCCGGCAACTTCGTCGACATGGTTCGCTGGTAGGAACCCTTGTATACCGGATACACCAGCGCTCTTCCCCGGCCCGGCAGGAAATCGAACAGGTAGGGTGATGCCAGCGGACCCTCGGCGCCGAAAATGAATGCGTCGTTACCGGGAAACCAGATGACGGCCTGGTACGGTGGTTCGGCGTCGAGCGGCAGGAACAGGTGCGCCATGACCCGTTCCCCGCCGTAGGCCGCATCGAAGGACACGAATTCATAGCGCCACTTGCTCTCCTGCCGACGCTCGTCGACCCGGGCGTCCAGTGGCCGCTTGTCGTACTCGAATTTCCGGCTGTACGCCTCGAACAGCTCGTCGCTGACGGTGACCGGCGCTGCAGGCCGGTCGTCGTGGGTCAGCGCCTCGGTCAGCGCAGCATCCAGCGGGGCCGTATAGCGCGCGCAGCGAAGCCCGTTGGTTTCCAGCCGCGCCCAGGGGTCATTGCTGTCCGCGTCGAAATTGAATGCGTACGTTGGATCCGACCAGGCGCCGCCGAGCACATAGCGGCCGGTGGCGCTCTCGTTCAGTACCCATTCGCGCACATTGCCGGCCATATCATACGTGCCGAAGTCGCCCAGGGACTGGCGCTCGCCCACCGGCGCCGGGCCGTCGCCGAAGTTGCTGACGCGGATGATGTCCGAGAGCTGTTCCTGCCGGTTTGCAGCGGACCAGTGAAACAGCGTCGGCAGCTCTTTGCCCCGGAAGCGACAATAGGCGTCGGCCTCGAACCAGCTCACACCGCGCACGGGCATGTCTGCCCCGTCGTTCTCGTAGCCGCCGTGCTGCCAGCCGGCAGGGCCCGGCTTGCCGTCGTGATCGACGAACCGGGCCACGGCTTCGGCGAACGACAGTTCGCGTGTGCCGTCAACGAATGCGTGCTGCCAGTAACGCGGCGTTTCGTAGCCGCCGGCGGCGACGAACTCCGCGTACTCGCGATTCGACACCTCGTACTGATCCAGCCAGTATTCATCCAGCACGACCGGCGGAAAGCGCAGCCGGTGATAGTTGCCGCCCGGAATCCGGACCATGCCCGCCGGCTGCTCGTTTTCCGGCACCATGGTGAATCCCCTGCCGAATACCATGAACGGCGCGACGCCGAAAGGCGCCCCGGTGAACGTGGCGAAACCCTCTTTCTCGATACGCCAGTCCATCAACGCGTACGGAATTCGCAGTCCGACAAGCGGGGTGTCACCGACATCGATCCACGGCTCATCGCTCGCGTATGGGCGCATGTGCACGCTGGCGCCGTCCGGCACGGTGTTGATGACGATGGGCAGCGTGATGCGGGTGAGCCGTTGCCGGATGGGCGGGTCGTCGGGGAGCCGCTCGGCGATCGGGTACAGCAGGCTGTAAGCCCTGCCGAGGTCGCCGGTCTCCGTCAGCGCGTCGACAGCCTGCAGCGTGTCCCGCTCGGTCCAGCGAACGAAGTCGTCGTATAACTGCCGGTACGCAACGGCAGCGCCGACAACGACAATGACGAGCAGCGCCGCGGCGGCCACGCGCCGGTTGATCCGCAAGCCGCCGAATCCCGAATAGCGCGCCTCGACCTCGCGCAGGGCCCCGGCCAGCTCTGCTGTCGTGCCGAATCTTTTTGCCGGGTCTTTCTCGAGGCAGCGCATGACCAGTGCCTCGAATTCGGCGGGTACCTCGGGCCGAAGTTGCCGTATGGGCTCGGGTGACTCCGAAAGCACGCTTTCGACGATGGCGTCGGTGGTGGCGCCGGGGAACGGCCGCTTCCGGGTCAGCATCTCGTACAACGTAGCGCCCAGCGAGAACTGGTCGGCAAGGGCATCGACCGGCTCGCCCCGCGCCTGTTCCGGCGACATGTACGGCGCGGTGCCCATCACGGCGCCGAGCCGGGTCATGCGACTCATCGCCAGTGTGTCCGGACCCTGCTGCGAACCAACCGCTCCACCGGCATTGTCCAGCGCCGGCATCACCGCCCCCTGCGAACGCTTCGCAAGACCGAAGTCGAGTAGCTTGGCGCCCGACTCGCCGAACATGACATTGCCCGGCTTGATGTCACGATGGACGATCCCGGCCTCGTGGGCACGGGCCAGGCCCTCGGCGAGTTGCCTCGCATAGGTCACAGAAACGGCCACCGGCAACGGTTCCTGTTCGAGCGCCGCCGCGAGCGTGTCGCCATCGATGTATTCCATCACGAGGTAGTCGACGCCCTGCTCGGTGCCGATGTCATGGAGCGTGCAGATGTTCGGGTGATTCAGCCCCGAGATCACACGGGCTTCACGTTCGAATCGCTGGCGCCTGCCGTCGTCATCGGCGAACCGGCCCGGCAGAACCTTGATGGCAACGATGCGGTCCAGCCTCGAGTCGCGCGCGCGATAAACCTGGCCCATGCCACCGGTGCCGATAAGTTCTTCGATTTCGTACGGGCCGAGCCGCGACCCGGACTCAAGCACGATCTGCTCTGCATCGTCGGCCGCGCCGCTCGCCCCGACAAGCAGCGGCTGTTCCAGGAAACCGTCGTCGGCATCGTGCAGAACCAGCGATGCGACTTCATTACGCAGCTCACTGTCGTCGGCGCAGGCCTGGTCGATAAACGCCGCCCGCTCGTCCGCGGGCAGTTCCAGCGCCTCGCTGACGATGGCCTTGATGCGTTGCCAGTTGTCGTCACTGTTCACTTGTAGCTCAGGCCTCCGTGAGCAAATGTACTCATTGCCGGCTTGCCCGGCAATCCGCGGACGCTGGATCCCGGATTTCCGGGTACTGCTCGTTGCAACTGGCCGCACCCCCTGTCCCGATTCGGGGTGCGGCCGGCTTGCGTCGGGCACATCATTGCGTCATTCGCTACAGGGCCTGTTTACCGTTCGAGCGGAACACGACTGTCTCCTCTACAGGTTCCCAGCCCTGGCCAGAAAGGCTTGAATAGGACTTGGCGGCAGGAAATACGTATCGCACCGGAAAACCGCGATCGTAGATGTAGGTCGCGAACGGATTGTCGGTAATGGAGTACACGACGGAGAACTCCGCCTCGGGTTCGGGTCCGTTGATCGTGTCGGTAATCCATTCAGTGACGGCGGGCCGAGCGGAGCTATACAGGTCCGACAGGCCCGTGCAATGCACCGTTGCCTTTTCTCGGAAATTGAGGCCGCTGCCCGATCCGGGGTCCGCCCAGACCGACGAAAATGCGACCGGAGTGCACCCGGTAAAGTTGTAGGTGCTGTACCCGGAGTCGCCGTCAAAATTCACGGACACGTCCTGCTGGTCGTTCACACCCTGCCCGCCGTTCCACCAGTTTTCGACCCAGCTTCTGCCGTCAGCGCTCAACCCCTCGACCACGATCGAAAGCGGACCGGCCACGCCGTTGCTTATTACGTCGCCATTGGAACGGTCAACAGTCGTGGCGATCACAAGATCGCTGATCGACAAGCCAAGGATAGTCAGAGAGTCGTCGGAAGAGCCGGACGATGTGATCGTTACGATTTCCGTTGGACTACCCGAACCCCAGGTCGATGCGGCACGAATGCCGCCAACGACGAGCAGATCCTCCACCAAGGTGGCACTACCGGCAGGATTGACGAATTCTCCACCGCCACATATGTCGATGTACGGCGCATCCTGATCCAGGGCGCGTCCCGTTGCATTGTAGAGGTGGAAGTTGGGAGAAACCCCATCGATCTCACACGGCAATGACGATTCCAATGCGACGGTCCCGGAGCACACCCATGTGCCGTCACTTTGAACAACGCTTTGTCCATTCGAGCAATTGGCAGGCAGGCCAGTCCCAGCCGGCCCGATCGGTCCTTGCGGCCCGGCCGGACCCTCGGGACCCTGAGGCCCGGTTGGGCCGGTCTCGCCCGCAATTCCCTGCGGGCCAGGGATGCCGGGCAAGCCCTGCACACCGTCGGCGCCCTGTGGCCCGGCAGGTCCCGGCTCACCCTGCGGTCCCGCCGGTCCCTGCTCGCCCTGCGGGCCTTCCGGGCCCTGCTCGCCGGCGACCGGCACGAGAACGACATCCAGTACGGCCGGGTTTGACGTCTGTTCCGGGTCTTCGCTGGCAAGATCGATTTCCTTGCTGTCGAAGTCGACGCGCGCTCCGGCAGAACGCAGCTCAAAAGACACCCGCGGATCTCCCCCGAGCAGCCGGCGGCCTTCGTTAAAGAGGGACGTGACATCGACCGACACGTAGGATCCCTCGTCTTCCGGCAACACCTGGAATGCGTAGGGGACTTTGACCGGGTTCGTCATTGGCGGGTTTTGCGCTGTCAGCGTCTCCTCGTACCACGACTCCCGGTTTACATACACTTCGACGAGTCCGCCCTGGTTGTGGACCTCTTTGACCCACAACCTCAACGTCGCACTCTCGGCCGGATTTGCCTGGCCGTCGGGTATTGGCAACGTGGACAAGTCGAATGCAAGGTATGCAACGCGCGGGTTTACCGTGTCGCGCGCCGTGATGAACAGCTTGTCGCCCTTCGTCTTGTCCGGTTGGCCGTAGTTGATAAAGGTGTCGTCCGTCAGGTACAGCGTGTCCGCCAGGACCGATTGCGCGAGTGCAAGGCTCATGACCGCAAGTGCCGCTGTCCGGAGGAAAGGCCCAGTCCGGATGGGGAGGTTTACCATGGCAGTTCTCCTCAGTCAGTCCAGTGGCTGTAGAAGCCGACGCGGCGCGCCTGGTAGGACCACAGGTTGAACGGGTCCTGCGACATGCCGAGGATTTCGTTGGGGCCGACGACGGCGATGGAGTCGGTGCGGACCGATCCGACGCCGGTGACGAACGTGACTGTGCCGGTGCAATCCCGGTTGATGACGACCGAACCTTCGTAGGGAATCCCGGCCATGAAGAACGAATCCTGGACCGTGACGTCGAAGGTTCCGCTCAGGGAACCGTCCAGTGCGATGACCATCGTGCCGAGTGCCGTAATGTCCTTGTCCGGCGGAAAGTTCGGCAGCATCTGCCGGCCGATGGACGTTGCGAACAGCCACTTGCCGGCGACATTTCGCATCGAGCAGCCTTTGCTGCCCCGATAGGACTGTCCGGACGCTGTGTAGGATTTGTCGCTGGCATCGTGATCAGCGCCGACGGCAATGCCACAGAGCGGCGCAATCGCGCACACCAGCAATAGTTTCTGGATTGTTTTCATCGTTTTCTCCTCGATTCACTGCTTGCGCGGGCCCGGCGAATACCGAGCCTTCAGTCGTTCAGGCGCAGACCGTGAAAAAAGGGATCACGAGAATGAAAGAAAATATCAGTTTCGGCCCGACAGGGCGCGGCGCAGCCACACCCGGGCGACGGCCCAATCACGCTTCACGGTGGGAACGGAGACACCGAGTACTGCAGCAATCTCGTCGTTCTTCAGGCCGCCGAAGTAACGCATCTGCACGACCTGGCACTGGCGCGGGTCGAGCGCTTCCAGTTGGGTCAGCGCTTCGTCGAGCGCAATGAGATCGACTTCCTCGATGCGGCCGTCCGCTTGCCGTGATTCGAACAGCGTCACGGCGCTCTCGGCGCCACCTCGTTTCGCGGCCTTGCGTTTGCGGGCGTGGTCGACGAGCACGCGATGCATAATCCGGGACGCCATCGCGAAGAAATGCGCGCGATTTTTCCAGGAGATGTTCTGGTAGCTGCCAAGCCGGAGATAAACCTCGTTGACCAGGGCGGTCGGGACGAGGGTGTGGCCGGCCCGCTCACCGGCCAGGTGATGGGCGGCAACACGGCGAAGTTCGTCGTAGACAGCCGGCATGAGCTCAACGAGCGCGTCGTGTTCGCCCGCCTCCCATCGTGCCAGCATTTGTGTCAAGGCGCCGTCATCCGCCATGGCAAGCAGTCCTGACCGTGCCCCTGCATTTGAGCAGGAAGCGATGTGGGAGATTGAGCATATCAGGCGGCTTCCTTCGCGAACACAGAGGGCGGCTTCTGGCCGAGTGGACGGTGCAGCATGGCCCGGTTTGTTTAGCCCAATTGTTTTACAGGTCGGCTCGGGTCCACGTTGTCGCGGACGATCGTCCTCGGCGGACCACGCGTGCCGGCCAGGCGGTCGAGGTCCCGACAGCTTTCGGGTCGTAATGTCTATCGTGCGCGTTGCGCTATCGCGGCTATTTGGATCCACGGATCGCACAAAATCATCGACGAATCTCCCCAACGGTCCTTTTTCGTTCTCCGGGGGTTAACGAAGCGATAAAATATCCTATCCTCTCCGGCGTCAAGGACGTTCGCCATCGTCGAGGAACAGCGGCGAAGCGCACGTCATCGCAACGGACGCCGGCAGGGTCCGTGGCGCCGTGACCGACGATGGGTCGGTCGTCTTCCGCGGCATTCCGTTCGCGGCGCCCCCGGTGGGCGAGCGGCGCTGGAAGCCGCCGCAACCGGTCGAGCCGTGGGACGGCGTGCGCGACACGCTCGAGGAGGCGCCGACCTGTCCACAGCCGGACCAGGGCTGGAATGCCTTCGCGATGAAGTCGATGTCCGAGGACTGCCTGTATCTCAACGTCCGCAGGCCCGATCTTTCGCCCGACGCACCCCTGCCCGTGATGGTCTGGATCCACGGCGGCGGCAACGTCGCCGGCGGCGCCGCGGACGTGATCGAGGGCAGCGTTCACAAACGGGGCGTGGCGCTGGTCTCCTCGCAATACCGTCTGGGTGCGCTCGGCTTCATGGCGCATCCGGCCTTCGCGGCGGAGTCCTCCGAGGGCGCCTCGGGCAACTACGCCTTGATGGACGACCAGGCGGCCCTGCGCTGGGTGCAGAAGAACATCGCGCGGTTCGGCGGCGATCCCGGCAACGTTACCATCTTCGGCGAGTCCGCCGGCGGACAGCACGTGGGCATGCACCTGTTGTCTCCCGGCTCGCGCGGCCTGTTCCATCGCGCCATCGAGGAGAGCGGCACCTCCAACTTCGGCGCGGCGACGCGCTCGCTGAAAGACGCGGAGGAGATCGGGCGCGCGTGGCGGCGCGCCGGTCTACCAGTACCACTTCGATCACGACCCGCCGGGCGGCGAGGTCTTCCACGCAGCGGAGCTGGGCTTCGTATTCGGCTACGAGCCGGGTCCCTACCTGGCGAGCGGCCCCCTGCAAGCCTATTGGACGAACTTCGCCAAGACGGGCGACCCGAACGGCGAGGGCCTGCCTGAGTGGCCGGCCTACGACGTGGAACGCCGGCCCTATCTCGAGTTCACCAACGCAGGCCCCGTCGCCAGGAAAAAGCTGCGCGAGCCCGTCTGCGACTGGCTCGTCTATCCCTGACGTCCCGTGCAGGTCTCGATCCGGGCGAGCTAGCGTTTCACCCCGAGGGGCTCCATGCGTGAGCGAAGGGTGTTCGGGTGTATCGCTAGCAGAGCTGCCGCGCCGCCGGTGCCTGCAATCTGGCCGCTCGTTCGTTCCAGTGCCCGGAGGATGTGCCGGCGTTCCGTATCTACTAAGGCAGTTCCAACAAAAGGCTGACGAGTCAGGGCCACCGGAGTGACAAAACTGTGCTCTGACCGTACTGCGAACCTCGCGCAAAACGAGACGGCTGACACAATGTCAGCCGTTTCATAGAGTTAGATTGGTGGCCAGGGGCGGAATCGAACCACCGACACGCGGATTTTCAG
>Ga0055445_10000063_pt1 | contig 15641 bp, 6 predicted proteins | sample China_Galinas_PW_FD_57737 | JGI IMG/M metagenome (GOLD analysis project Ga0055445, IMG submission 57737) | Wetland microbial communities from San Francisco Bay, California, USA, that impact long-term carbon sequestration - China_Galinas_PWA_D1 | ecosystem: Environmental > Aquatic > Marine >... | reverse complement strand
CCCATCGTGGAGAAATCCATCGCCTTCCACGGCGGCGACGTAGCGGCCCACGCGGAGACGGCGTTGACCCTGACCTCGCTCTCCGGCTCGTCGCGCATCGAAGCCTGGCGCGACGGCGACCTTTTCGACTACACGGTGACGACGCCGGCCGCCGGCGCGGCGCAGCGGGCCGCGGACGCCAAGATCGAGAAAAGAGTGCGCGTCACCAACCGGCCCGACGGCGACACCCGCGTCTACGAGCAGCGCCGCGGCAAACCGGTGCAGCTCTCCGGCGCGGCGGCGGAGCGGGCCAGCCGCTGGCTCATGGCGCGGGTCTACTTCCCGTTCCTCCCTTTCCGTCTCGCCGACCCCAGCGTCCACTTCCAGGACCTCGGCCTGGAGCGCTGGGGGGAGCGCGAGCTGCACAGGGTCAAGGTGACCTTCCGCCAGGGGTCGAGCCCCGACGCCGACGACGAGTACCTCTACTGGTTCGACCCCGAGAGCGGCCGCATGGAGCAGTACGCCTACAGCTTCCACAGCGGCGGCGGCGGCCTGCGGCTGCGCCGCGCGGTGAGCTTCCAGCGGGTCGGCGGCGTGCTCTTCTCGGACCAGGAGAACCTGGGGGTGGAGGGGAAGGGTTTCGCCGTCGACCAGGTGACGCCGGAGTTCGCCGCCGAGCACATGGAGAAGGTCTCCGAGGTGCTGCTGACGGACGTCTCGGTGCAACCGCTGTCGCCGCCGGACGCGCCGTGAGCAGGCGGCGCCGGCTGGCGGCTCAGCCGCCGGACGGCGGGTCGGCGGCGACCAAGGGCTCCTCCTCGCGCCACGCCGCGCTGCCGTCGGCGTAGTGCTCCCGCTTCCAGATCGGCACTTCCGACTTCAGGCGTTCGAGGGCGGTGCGGCTGGCGGCGTAGGCGGCGGCGCGGTGCGGCGAGGCGACGGCGATGACGACGCTGGCCTCGCCGGCACCTACTTCGCCGAGGCGGTGGAAGATGGCCACCGCCAGGTCCTCGCCCTGCGCCGCCAGCTCGGCGGCGATGCGCCCCAGGGCGGACGCCGCCATCGGGCGGTAGGCGTCGTAGAGGAGCTTCTCCACCGGCCGCCCGCGGTGGTGGTCGCGCACCGTGCCGAGAAAGGTGACCACGGCGCCGCGGGACGGCGCGCTGACCCGCGCCACGGCGGCGGCGACGTCCAGCGGTCCGTCGACGAGACGCGTCGCCGCCCCCTCTGCGGCGGCGGCGGCCTCCTCCGGCCCCGGCCCGCCGCCGGAGACCGGCGGCAGCAGCGCCACCTCGGCGCCGTCGGCCAGCTCGGCGCCGGGGCCGGCCAGCCGTCCGTCCACCGCCACGGCGAGGCGCGGCCAGTGGGGGCGCAGGGCCGGGTGGTGCTCCTCCAGCCAGCGCCGCAGCTCCTCCACGGTGGCGCCCGCCGCCAGCTCGACGTCCAACTCGCCGGCGCCCAGGGCGTCGGCGGCGCTGGCGAAGGCGATCAGTCGGATCCTCATGCGACGCGGCCTACGGCCAGTAGCCGGACACCGTGCGTGCCGACAACCCCGGCTGGCGCACCTCCACCTCCACCGGCCGCCAGTCCTCGCCGCCGGCGTTGCGCGGGTAGTAGGTGACCACGTACTGGCTGCGCAGCTCTTCGCGGATGGCGCGGTACACGGCGCCGAGATTCTCCAGGCTCTGGACGTAGAAGGTCCGGCCGCCCACCGCCTCGGCGATCTTGTCCATCTTCTCGGAACGCGTCTTCTCGTTGCCGTCGCGGTCGAGGACGATGGCGTAGATCGGCAGGCCCACCTGCTGCGCCAGACGCAGGCAGGTGGCGTAGCCCACCCGCTCCTCGCGGCCGACGCCGTCCGAGAACACGACCAACGCCCGCCGGCCGCGCACCGTCTGCATCTGCACCAGGGAGAAGACCAGGGCGTCGCACAGAGCCGTGTAGCCGTCGGCCCGCAGGCGCACCACCTGGCGCGCCACCGAGTCCAGGTCGCCGGTCAGCGGCTGCGCCAGCCGCGGTTTCGAGTCGAAGTCCACCAGCATGGCCTGGTCCCCCTCCCCCAGAGTGAGGAACAGGAAGTCGATGGCGGCGATCTCGACGTCCCGCAGCTCGTCCGCCATGGAGGCCGAGGAGTCGAGCAGCAGGCCGAGGGAGAGGGGCAGGTCGGAGCCGTCCTTGACCGCCGCCACCTCCTGCTCCTGATTGCGCTCCCAGACCCGGAAGTCTCCTTTCGTCAAGCCGCGGATCGGCCGCCCCGTCGGGTCCTCCACCACGGTGTACAGCTCCACCAGCTCGACGTCGACGCGTTCGTCGCCGCCGGGGCCGTTCATGAACACCACGTCCTCGGCGCTGCTGCCGTCGGCCAGGTAGGCGGTCACCGCCACGTAGCCCACCGGCGACTCCGGGGGCACCTGCACGCGCTGCCGGAAGGGAGGCGCGTAGAGGGTGGCCACCAGCTCGTTGTTCCAGGCGATCTCCACCCGGTCCAGCTCGTCGTCCGGCCGTAGGCTGACCTCGGCCTCGACGTCCACCGGGCCCACGCGGTCGGTGTTCCGAGGCTCGATGAGGCGCACCCGGAAGCTCCCCGCCCCCTGATTGACGACCACCGAGTCGCGCCCCAGCTCGCCGCCCGCGGCGTCCAACGCCACCGCTTCGACGGTGCGCGGCCGCGGCAGCTCGCCGACGTCGATCCGCGCCTCGTAGGGGGCGTGCTCCGCCGTCGTCACCCGCGCGCCGTCGACCCGGAACTCCACCTTCGCCACGTCGGGGCGGGTGACCAGCACCTCGAAGCGCACCCTGCCGGTGAGCATCTCCGCCGACGGCGGCACCAGCAGCAGCGCCTTGGGCTCCGGCAGCAGGTCCACCGGCAGGTCGTAACCCTGCACCTCGGCGCTGGCGCGGCCGGTGCCGGCGCCGCTACCGCGCTGCACGGCGGCGGTGTGACGGCCCTCCGGCACCTCCGGCAGCGGACCCGCCACCCGCGCCGCCAGGGCGCCGCCCCAGGAGCCGCTGCTCAGCTCTTCGACCACCACCGCCACCTTTTCGGCCTGCGACGGCAGGGAGACGGGCACCGTGTAGGTCCACGACTCCAACCCGGCCAGGGACTGCCCCTCGATGCGGTCGTGGCGCACGAAGGGGAGCTGGTCCTTGAACGAGACGGCGAAGGTCACGCGTAGCGTCGAGGTGGGCGGCAGCGCGGCGGCGGCGAAGGCCGAAAGATCGACCCTGGCCTGCAGCGTGCCGCGGCTGCGGTCGGCCACGCCGACGTCCTCCTGGTCGATGGCCACCGCCGCCACCAGCGGCAGGTCGCCCTTCTCCACGCCCCCCTCGAGCAGGCGCCGCGCCCGCGCCGACGACACCGCCTGCGGCGCCGGCGAACCGGACCACTCCGGCGCCTTCACGGTCAGCCCGGGTCGTCTCGAGCGCACCTCGACGCGGTGCAGCTCGCCGTCCGGCAGCCGCGCCACCTGGTAGGTGAGACGCACCCGCTCGCCGAGCCGCTGCAAGGCGTCGGGGATGCCGCCGCGGCCGCTCACCACCTCGCCGCCGGTCTCCTCGGCCAGGGTCTTGAGGGGATCGAGAGGGCGGTAGAAGAGCTGCCCCGGCAGGTCGCCGCCGGCGTCGGGCCCACCGCGGCCGGCGACGTCGCCGATGAAGCCCTTGCCGCTGACCTCGGCGGAGAACGTGTCGAAGCCGGAGCCCAGGTTGCCCAGCGCCAGGTTGACGCACACCCAACCCTTGGCCGCCAGCACCCGGCTCAGCTCCCTGAAGCGTTTCAGCGGCGAGTAGGTCTGCAGCAGGCTGTCGAGCTCGGAACGCATGCGCAGGTCTTCGATCCCTTGCAGGTAGAAGTCGCGCGGGTCGAGGTCGTAGCCGTCGTTGATCAGCAGCAGGGAGCGCGGGCCGCTCGCCAGGTAATCCGCCGCCCAGGCCAGGAGATCGTCCTGCTGCCCGCTCAGCAGCCCCTGTTCCTGGGTGATGGTGGACCACACCAGGTTCTTGCGTCCGATGGACGTCTGGCGGACGGGGGGGCCACCGCCACCGCGAACCGGTCCCTGATGGGTACCGCTGAGCTCGTGGTCGATGCGCACCGTGTCGACGAAGACCTTGCGCACCTGGCGCACGGCGTCGCGCCCCGCCGTCTCGCGGCCGATGCGCAACAGGGTCTGCTCCACCAGACGGGCGCTACGGGTCTCCGGCAAGACGATGACCGGGTGGGGGTCCGCCACCACCACCACCACCGTCCCCAGCTCGGTGAGGCGACCGGCCTGGGCGGCCAAGGCCTGGGCGGCGCGGCGGATCGAGCCATTGCCGGACATCACCTGATCGAAGTAGATGACCGTGTCCCAGGTCCAGGGCGCTATCTCCTCCTCCGGCGGGGCGGGGCTCTCGGGCCGCGCCGCCGGGCGCACGCCGCCGACGGCACCGCGGGTGAACGCCTCGACGCCCACCACCGGCTTCACCTCGCCGTCCTCGAGCACCTCGAAGTCGGCGGCGGTGAGGTCCGACGGCACCTGTCCCGAGATGTCCCGCACGTCGATCACCAGGTCCACCGCCGTCACCTGGGCACGGCCGGTGAAGGTGCGCTCGGCCGGGATTTCCCCTTCACCACCCGGGTTCTGGGCGGTGAGAGCCGGAGCGGGCAGAAGGGCGACGACGAGGGCGAGCACGGAGGTGAGCAAGGCGGACGCGGTGCTACGCGCCGTCAGGCGGCTGAGCTGATGCATGAACGACTCCTTTGGACTGCCCCCAGTGGTGCCTAGTGTAATACGCCGCGGCCGGGCTGTCGTCTGCCGACGGCGGTCCGCTTCGCGGACAGCGAACCCCGCGCCACAGCGGCGCGTATAATAGGTAGTCCACCGATGTCAAGATTCCGTCGTATCTCGGGGCGCCTCACCGGGCGCCCGACAGCCAGGGGGTAGTCGAACATGCGCCAGCGCCACCGCTTTGTCCTCGCTTTCCTCATCCTCGCCGCCATCGCCACCGCCGCCGCCGGAGTCGCCAGTGCCCAGGGCCGCAACGGCGAGGTGCCGCCCCTGATCGAAGAGATCAGCGTCGAGGTGGTCAACGTCGACGTGGTGGTGACGGACAGCGCGGGCCGGCCGGTGACCGGGCTGACCGCCGACGACTTCGAGGTCTACGAGGACGGCGAGAAGCGGCCGGTGACCAACTTCTTCTCCTTCCGCAACGGCGAGCTGCGCCTGGCCGGCGACGAGGAGGTGACCCAGGAGGAGACCGGCTGGCCGACGCAGCACATGCTGCGGCGCATGGCCTTCCTGTTCGACAACAACTCGCTGGAGAAGCGCGACCGGGCCAAGGCGGTGGAGCAACTCGAGCAGTTCGTCCTCGAACAGTTCGACGGCACCTACGAGTGGGCGGTGATCGCCTACAGCGACGAGCTGCAGCTCATGCAGCCCTTCACCAGCGACAAGACCACGGTCCTCGGCGCCCTCGGCCGGGTCAACAAGCTTCCCATCCCGGTGCGCCGCCGCCACGCCACGGACCGCACCATGTTGGAGGAGATCCCGGTGGTGTCGCGCGGCGACTTCCGGCGCCGCCGCCGCGGCATCGACCAGGTGGTGCAAGACCTGTCGCTGCGCGATTTCGACCTTCGCGAGCGGATGCTCAACGGCCTGCAGACCTTCGACCGCACCACCGCCGCCATCGTGCAGACCATGCGCGCCTACATGGGCATGGACGGCCGCAAGTCCCTGGTGCTGGTCACCGGCTCGCTGCAGTCCATGCCCGGCGGTGCCCAGCTCATCGGCCGCGGCCTGCCCGGCGCCGGCGGCGACGAGGTGGCGGACCAGTTCATCACCGTCATCCACGGCGAGCTGCTGCGCCGCTATGAGCTGATCATCAAGATGGCCAACGCCTCCGGCTTCTCCATCTACCCGATCTCCGCCGACGCCTTCATGCAGGCCAACTCCTCGTATCTCGACGTCGAGCGCTCGCCGAACCTGGCCTTCTCCCAGGGCTACGGCGACCTGCCCGCCGAGATCGACGTCGAGAGCGCGTCGCGCACCATGGCGGACGGCACCGGCGGCCGCTTCTACAGCACTACCCACTTCTACAACGCCTTCGACGACATCGACGACCGCACCGCCAACTCCTACGTCCTCGGCTTCACCACCGACCACCCGGCGGAGGGCAAGTACCACGACATCCAGGTGAAGGCGAAGCGCGGCGATCTGCGCCTCTACCACCGCCAGGGCTACATGCATCTGTCCCGCGAGCAGCAGATCGCCGAAGAGCTGTCGACCCCCCTCGCCTTCCCCAAGGACCGCGGCGACTTCCAGGTCAAGACGGAGGTCTTCCTGCCCGAGTCGATGGCGAACAAGAAAGTGACCCTCACCGTCGCCGGTCTGGTGCCGATCCGCGACATCACCTTGATCCCGCGGGGTGACGCCATGGTCGGCCGGGTGCACCTGTTCATCGCCCTCTACGATCGCAAGGGCAACCTGGTGCAGCTTTACAGCGACCAGCAGGACGTGCAGGTTTCGGCGCACAAGGTGGCGAGCGCCGGCGACGACGCACCGGCCCGCTTCGGCATGACCCTGAAGGACCTGCCGCGGGGCGACTACACGTTGACGGTGACCCTCATCGACGACGTCTCCAACCGCTTCGGCACCGGGTTACATGCGATGCAGCTCTAGAGGCCCGGCCTAGAGGCTCGGGCAACCAGGCCGCCTCAGCCGGCGCCTTGCTGCAGTACGTCCAGCAGCTCCCGCGCCTCGGGGTCGCTGGGGGAGATCTCCAGGGCGCGGCGTAGCTCGCGCTCGGCCGCCGCCGGATCACCGAGGCGGAAGTGCATCTTCGCCGCCGCCACGTGCACCTGGGGTGAGGCGAGCCCCTTGGCCGCCGCCTGCTCGAAGGCGGCGAGAGCCTCTTCGGGGTGCCCCAGGGCGGCCAGCATGGCGCCGAGGTTGAAGTAGTTGCTGGCGTTGGTGGGGTCGCGCTCCACCGCCTGACGCATCACCCGCGCAGCCTCGTCCATCTTGCCCTGCCGCGCCAGGGAGGCGGCCAGGTTGGCGAGCACGCCCGGGTTCCCCGGATCGCTTTCGAGAACCCGACGCAGCAGCTTCTCTGCCGATCCCGCCCACCCCTGGCGCAGCGCGATGAGGGCCATCTGGTTCATGTCCGACACCGAGCGCGCCCTGGCGAAGGCAGTTTCAAGGAAGCGCTGTGCCTCTTCCGGGCGTCCGAGCTGGAGCAGCAGGGCGATCTTCTGCTCGACGGCCAGGTGGTCGACGGGGTCGATGGCCAAGGCCCGCTCGTAGTGCTGCAAGGCGCTCGTCGGATCGCCGCGCTTCTCGGCCAGCATGCCCCAGGCACCGTAGTACGCGGCGTCGTCGCTGCGGCTGGCGCGCAGACCTTCGAGCACTCGCTCCACGTCCTTCATGCGCCCGGCCTTGCTCCCCTCTTCCACCATCCCGGTGATCGTCCCCTGGGGCATCTCGCCGCTCTTGGTAAAACCTTCCACCAACAGGTCGAAGGAGCGGCTGTGCTCGCCCCGAACCGACGCCACCTGGGCCTGCATGGTGTAGCCGGGAGCGAAGCTCGGCATGCGCTCCACCGCTTGCCGGTAGTAACGCTCGGCGTCGTCGAGGCGTCCCTCGCGCTGCGCGATGCGCCCCAGGTTGTAGGACTCGGTGGCCAGACCGTGCAGATCTCCCGGGCCGCCGGTGCCGGAGCCGCTTGCGTCGGTGATCGAAGCAGCGGTCTGGGAGGGGACGGTGCGGGAGCCGCCGCCAGCGTCCCCGCCGGCGGGTTTCTTCCCGGCCCCCTGGTTCTGCTCCAGGGCCGCCTGTGAGATGTAGCCCAGAGCCACCAGCTCGCGCAGCCGCTGCTCGTCGTCCTCGCTCGCCACCCGGACCGCGTCGACCCGTTGCCGCGGCAGCACCTCGTAGCTCGCCAGGGTGCCGGTGAGCTGCGGCAGCACGCTGCGCGCCTGGGGCGGCAGGAGCTCGCTCAACACCCTGCCCTGCATGTCCTCGGGCACAGGCAGACCGAGGGCGGCGAGGATGGTCGGCGCGACGTCGAAGATGGAGGCGCCGGTCACCTCGCCGTGCTCCACCCCCGGACCCTCGCCGGCGATCACCCCGTACAGGCGGTGCCAGTCGGGGGCGCCGCCGGTGAAGTCCGCCGGGTCGCTCTCCGGCCGCGCCTCGCCGGTGAAGAAGCCATGGTCCGAGACCAGCAGCACCAGGGTGTCGTCCCCCGCCGCGTCCATCAGCTGGCCGAGCAGCTCGTCGGCCAGCTCGTAGTAGGCCGGCAGGGCGCCGCCGTACTTGTCCACCTCCTCCTGGGTCACCGCCGGCAGACGTGGCGGCAGGTAGCGGGCGAAGCGGTGGCCCACCGTGTCGGTGCCCTCGAAGTAGACCATCGTCAGGTCCGCCTGGTGCTCGAGCAGCGACAGCGCAATGGCCTGGTAGCTCTCGGTGGCGGCGAGGATCTTGCGCAGGTGGTTGACCTTGTCCTCCTGGCGGCGCTCCGGCGGCAGGCTGGACCAGTGCTCTTCGAGCTCCTGCGGCGTCAGGTCGACGAAGCGGTGCATCATGTCCCAACCGACGTCCTCCGCCGCCACCAGCTTGTCCTCGACGTTCGGCCATGCCGACTCGGGGTACACCTTGCCGCTCGGGTCCTGGGCCGCGGCGCCGATGTCGATGAGCTGGTAGGCGACGCGGTCGGTGACCATGGTGCCGTCCACCGGCTCGGCGGGCCAGGTGGCCCACCAGGCCACCGTGTCGCTGCTCTTGCCGAAGGCCGGCAGCAGGGTCCACAGGGCGTGGACGCGGCGCGCAGCGGAGCTGATGGGCACCATCTCTCCGCTCTCCGGATCGGTGACCAGGAAGTCGGCGATGCCGTGCTCCGCCACCGTCTTGCCGGTGGCGATGCTGGTCCAGATGAGCGGCGACAGCATCGGCTCCTGAGAGCGCAGCTCACCGGAGACGCCGTCGCGGACGAGCTTGGCGACGTTGGGGAGCTTGCCCTGCGCCAGCAGCGGCTTGATCATCAGCCAGTCGGCGCCGTCCCAACCCACCAGCAGCACCTTGAGATTCGTCGGCCGGGCGAGGGCCGCCACCTTGTTGCGCGCCGCCGCCACCGCCACCGGGTTCTTGTCCATCGGCGCCGCCAGGGTGATCTCCTCCACGGCAACGCCAGCGTCCTCCAGGGCGCGCCGTGCCAGCGTCGCCAAGGCTGCCAGGCGCGGCTCCTCGAAGACCGCCGCCGGGTCGGCGCTGCGCGCCTCCGGTGACAGGGTCTCCGTCAGCACCGTCCCCAGGCCGTCCAGGAACGGCCGCCAGCCAGCGGCGTCCACCCAGGCCTTCTCACCGCCGTCCGCAATCGCGAAGCGCCCCGCCACTTCCACGGTGATGCGGGCCCCCTCGGTGGTGGTCAGCTCGACGTCGCGGTCGGCGGCGAGGGCTTCGCTGGGCAGCGGCAGAGGCTCGGCGGACCACGGGGCACGCCAGTGCCAGCCCGGCTGCCAGACGCCGGCCACGCCCCCGGAGCCATCGGGCAGAGCCATGACCTGGCCCTCCGGCACCTGGGTGAGGCCGAGCCAGGCGAGAGAGAGAACCGCCACCGCGAGCACGGCGGTGGCGATGACGACAACACGGATTCGAGAGGTATCAGCCATCGTTTCCCCAGGTTACTGGATGCCAACCCCGATCGCACGCCGGGCAGCCGACACCACCCGGGGAAACGCGACGCAGAGCGGCGAAATTGCTGCTCGGGTGCGGGTTCGGCAAAAAAAAACGGGGGGCCTTTCGACCCCCCGTTCCTGGTGCGTCGGGACGACGCACCTAGCTCAGCTTCGCGAGACTCAGAAACTGAGGCGCGCGCCCAGACGAATGGTGCGCGGCGTCTGGTAATTGGTCGGCGTGCCCCACAGCGGGTTGCCGTTGGGGCAGGCGGTGCCAGTACCAGTGCCAGGACCACCACACTCGTTGGGGTCCGTCGTCTCGGTCTTGCGCTCGTTGGTCCAGGTCTGGTTGACCGTCGTGGCCTCGGCCTGGTCGGTGATGTTGAAGATGTCCGCGATGAGCTGCAGCTCCAAACCGGTACCGAAGCTGATGGGGTACTGCAGGTGGACATCGAGGTTCCACACGTCCGGCGTGCGGCCGGCACTACCACGATCGGTGACGAAACGCTCGTTGGCACCGTAGAGCGGGTGCCCGCCGAGCTTGCTGATCGGCGTGCCGTTGAGCCACTGGAAGTAGAAACCGGTGGTCAGCTTGATCGGCCACACATACGAGCCGTAGGCCTTGAACTGGTACTCACGGTCGTTGGGCAGCAGACCGTCCGCACCCTTCAACAGGTCCGGCAGGTCGTACAGCGAGGTGATGTTGGGGTCGAGCTGACCGTTGTCCTGCCGGAACAGCCCGCCGTAGTTGCCCTTGTTCTCCGAGTACACCGCGCTGGCGAAGAGTTGCCAGTTGTTCGAGAACCGCTTGTTGAGCGTCAGCTCCAAGGCCTGATACTCGCGGGTCGGCTCGGGGAAGTTGGCCGACTCGGCCAGCGGCGCACCGGTCACCGGGTTGACGCTCACCGTGCCACCGGGGTTGGTGATGTAGTAGGTCTGACCATTGTCGACCGAGATGTCCTCGATGACGTTGTTGAGGTCACGCTGGGTGCCCTTGATGCCGACGGACAGGTTCGGGGCGACCTCGTACTCGAAGCCGAGGAGCGTCTCTTCCGTGTACATCGGATCGAGGTTCGGGTCGACGCCCGTACCGCCACCCAGGATGTAGGTGAACCAATGGGTGCCCGGGTTCTGCGCGGTCGGCAGCAGGTAGTTCCCGCTGCTGTCCTCCGGGTAGTAGAAGTAGAAGAAGTTGAACCGCTCGTTGCCGAAGGCGCGGACGTTGATGTCCAGCGGCACGGACTCGTAGAAGCGGCCGAAGTGACCGTAGAGCTTCGAGCGGCCGTTCTTCGCCACGTCCCAGGTGAAGCCGATGCGAGGCGCCAGCTGGTCGCTGAAGCCGAAGTCCAGCTCGCGGGCCAGACCGCTGGCCTGCCCGGAGATGTCACCCGTGGAGTTGTAGGCGTCGGCGCGCAGGCCGAGGTTGAGGGTGAAGTAGTCGTTGAAGCGGATCGAGTCCTGCACGAACAGCGCCTCCTCCGAAGTGTCACCGGTGGAGTCCTGCTGATACTCGATGAGCAGGTAGAAGCCGTTGTACAGCGCAAAGCGCTGACCGCGCAGGCCGGTCGGGTCGATGACCACGTTGCGCTCCAAGGGCCCGTTGGCAATGGAGTCGGCGATGAGCGGAGCCGGCGACGGCCCCGGGTAACGGGAGTTGTCGGCGTAGGAAACGTCGCGCGACAGACCACCGAACTTGATCTCGTGGTCGATGGAACCCGTCTGACCGAACCAGGTCACCGAGCCGCGGTACTCGTCGCGCGAGCGCTCGTCCACCTCGGTGGCGAAGGTCGCGCCCGTGCAGCTCGGGTCCAGCGTCGCCGTGAACGGGCTGAAGGTGTCGAAGTACGGATCCAGCGACGAGCAGTTGATGCTCCCCAGCCAGTCCTGGAGGTAGGAGGTGTTTCTGTTGATGTCGTAGCGCGGCACGTCGTTGTACGGCTTCGACGAAACGTCTTCGGAGTAGAAGCCGGCGCTCGCCTCGAGGAAGACGCTGGAGCCGACGGTACCGTTGTAGCTCAGGCCGTAGGAGTCGGCGCCGAACTCGTCGTTGGTGCCCAGCAGGCCGTAGCTGTTGAGGATGGTGTCGTTCTGGTCGGTGGGATCACCGAAGGCCGACGCCACGAGCTGGTGGTTGGGGTTGAGCTGCCAGGTGAGCTTGCCCGAGTAGAAGAGCTGGTCCTGGGACTCGGTGTCGTCGATGCCACCACGGGTGGTCACGAAGTTGTCCGTGTAGCTCGGGTTGGCAGCCACGAAGTACCACAGCTTGTCCTGGATCAGCTTGCCGCCGATGGCGGCGCCGAAGTCGTACTCCTCGTAGCCGTTGACCTGCCCGACTGCGGGCACCGGGGGCGAGCTCTCCTGCAGCGAGTCGTCGCTGTAGTAGCCGAAGATGTCGCCTTCCAGCTCGTTACCGCCGGACTTGGTGATGACGTTCAGCACGCCACCCAGGGCGCCACCGTACTCGGCCTCGAAGCCGCCGGTCTTCACCTGGACCTCACGCACGAACTCCTCCGGCACGGTCGTGCCGATGGTGCCGAACGCCGGGTCGGTGGTGTCCAGACCGTCGATGACGTAGCGGTTCTCGGCCGCCGAAGCGCCGCCGATGGAGGGGTTGGCGCCGAGGCCGCCGGTCACCACGCCGGGCGCCGCGAAGGCGAGACCGGTGAAGGTACGGCTGGTCGGCAGGTCACGGAAGAGCTGCTCGTCGAAGTTCGCGCCGGTGGTGGTCGAGGTGGTGTCGATGATCGGCGCAACGCCGGACACGGTCACCTCTTCGCCGAAGGCGGAGCTCATGGTGAGCTGCAGGGTCACGGTGCGGTCCAGGGCGACCCGGATGTCCTGCTGCTCGAGAATGCCGAAGCCTTCCAGCTGGGCGCGAAGGTTGTAGGTGCCCACGGGAACAGCCACGAAGCGGAAGCGGCCGTCGGCATCGGTGACGGAGATGCGCTCGCCCTGCAGGGCGGGGCTGGTGATGGTGACGGTGACGCCCGGAAGCGCCTCCCCTTGCTCACTGACCACGCGGCCTTCGATGCGGCCCGTGGTCTGAGCAAAAGCAGCCGGCACCAGAAGTAGCGCTACGGCGATGAACGCCGCGCTTTTGATCCAACTTGATTTCATTGATTCCTCCTGACGAAATCCACCGATTTCGGGTCCGCCGGACACGCTCCGGCGGAGTATCGTCTTCTACGGCCTGTGGCCGATGTCGAAGCGGATTTGGTGAATGGGATGCTGCTAGCAAGTCTCTCGTAGTTGTTCGTCCTAATCAAGTAGCACAGAGCATGCCACGAGAGCCCACCCCGCTAGTGGCGGGAAAACCCTTTCAAAACAGGCAGTTTTCAGAGCTGCTTGATTATACGGGCCGTGGAATCCGGAAGTGCGATTCAATCGACCGAACCATGATCCAACTCGTTGAATCGACTCTGCGCACTCCCGTCCCTGCGCTCTTCGATGCACTCCAACGGGGCGCCCCCGGATGCGGCAGCGCCCCCTGACGGCGGCCGCCCGGGGCGGCCGTGCTCAGCCCATGTACTGGATCATCTCCCGGGCGGTGGCTGCCTCGGGATCGTCCGGCGCCAGCTCGAGGAACTTCTGCAGGTGCTCTTTAGCCTGCGCCGTGTCGCCGGTGTTGACGAAGCAAAGGCCCAGGTAGTAGTGCGCCCGGGCATGGCTCGGGTCCGCCTGCAGAGCCTGCTCGAAGGCGGTCTTGGCCTGCGCCGTCTTGCCGGCGCTGAACATCTCCTGACCGCGCTCGTAGAGGGTCTGCGCCAGGCCGGCGGGGTCCGTCTCGGCCATCTCGGCGAACACCTCCTTGGCCTTCTCTTCCTGGCCGAGACGGCGATACGCCTCGTAGCGCAGCTTCTGCAGGTCGAAGAGGTCCGGGTCCAGGTTGAGGGCCGTCTCGGCGGACTCGATCACCTGCTGGTACTCCTCGCGGTCGAAGTGGACGCGGGCCAGGGCGGCGTGCACCGGAGCCAGCTCCGGGTCGAGGTCGCGCGCCTTCTCGAAAGCCGCCAGTGCACCGTCCAGGTCGCCCACCCGGGCCGCCTCGGCGCCCTGGTTGAAGACCCGGATGGCGGCGTCGGTGCCACCGCCCTCCATGGACGCCAGCCTGTCCAGCATGACCTTGGCGTTGGCCGCGTCACCGCTGGCCTCGTAGGCGTCGTAGAGGATCTGCAGCGCCCGCGGGTTGTCGGGCTCGATCTCGAGTAGCTTCTGCGCCGCCGCGATGGCCCGCGGGTAGTCGTCTTCCTGCATGTAGATGCCGGCCAGCGCCGAGTAGGGCTGCGGCATCTCCGAGTCGATGCGGCTGGCCTCCTCGAAGCGCTCCTTGGCCATCGCGACGTCGCCCTGCTGCACCAGGGCCACGCCCTGGTTGAAGGCGTCCACCGCCTTGTTGCGGCCCTCGATGCGGGCCACCTCGTCCGCCGACGGGCCCGCCGCCGACGGCGGCGAGAAGGTCTGCCGGTCGACGCCGCCCGGGGTGATCTTGACGTCTTCAGTCCAGGTCCTCTTGCCGTCCGCCGTGGTGAACTCGAACGTATAGACGCGGGTGGCGTCGATGATGGCCAGGTTGAAGCGGCCCTTCTTGTTGCTCGCAATGTCTTTCTCGTAGCCGATCTCATCGTTGCTGATGTGGATCTGGACGTCGGCCAGGGGCTCGCCGTTCTCGTCCACGATCTCGGCCTGCAGCCGCCCCTGGCCCACCGCCAGCGCTGTGGCCGGCAGCAGGAGCAGGAGCAAGGTGGCGAGGAGCGCGGTGCGCAGTCGGTACATGGTTGGTGAGTCTCCTCTCTCGCTTGAGTCCGGGTACGGTCCGTCCCGGCAGATGTCGGGGTCACGCCGCGGAGGATGCCATCGGGTGCTCCGTTGCGGCGCTGTTCTTACGTATTGTACCGCGACCCGACGGCGCCGCGTCCAGCGCCCTGCGGGAGCCGCGTCGGCAACACGGCCGCGGCGAGCTGATAGCCTCCTAGGCGACATTCCCTCACCCCTTCTCCCGGAGACTCCCACATGCTCGCCGACCGCATCCCCGAAGTACAGCAAGCTCTCGCCGACGCCGGCCTGGACGGTTGGATTTTCTGCGTCTTCCAGGGCAACGACCCGATCAGCCTGGACCTGCTGGGCCTCGGCGGCCACGCCCTGGTGACCCGGCGCTGCTACTACCTGGTGCCGCGCAGCGGCGCGCCGCGCAAGCTGGCGCACCGGCTGGAACCGGCCATGCTGGACCACCTGCCGGGGACCACCGAGCGCTACCTGACCTGGCGCGAGCACGCCGACGCCCTCGCCGCCCTGGTCGGCGACGACACCCGGCTGGCGGCCCAGTACAGCCCGTCGGCGGCCATCCCCACCGTCTCTCGCCTCGACCTCGGCACCGCCGAGGTGCTGCGCGGCGCCGGCGCCGAGCTGCTCTCCTCCGCCGACCTGGTGCAGCGTTTCGCCGCCACCTGGAGCGACGAGCAACTGGCCGGCCACCGGCGCTCCTGCGTTCTGCTGCACGACGTCGTGGGCGACGCCTTCCGCCGCGTCGGCGACGCCCTGCGCGGCGGCGCCGGCATCGACGAGCACGCCGTGCAGCAATGGATCCTGGAGCGCTTCGACGCCGCCGGCCTGATCACCGAGTCGCCGCCCATCGTCGGCGTCAACGCCCACGCCGCCGACCCCCACTACCAGCCCACCGCCGAGCGCACGTCGCCGATCCGGCGCGGCGACTTCCTGCTCATCGACCTGTGGGCCAAGGACGCCGCGCCCGGCGGCGTGTACGCCGACATCACCTGGTGCGGCGTCTGCGACGCGGCGCCGGCCGAGCGCCACGCCGAGATCTTCCGCATCGTCGCCGCCGCCCGCGACGCCGCCCTGGAGACCGTCACCTCCCGCTACCCGGCGCAACCGGTGCACGGCTTCGAGGTCGACGACGCCGCCCGCGGCGTCATCCGCGAGGCCGGCTACGGCGACTACTTCATCCACCGCACCGGCCACTCGATCCACGTCAGCGACCACGGCCCGGGCGCCAACA
>Ga0055445_10000060_pt1 | contig 15737 bp, 10 predicted proteins | sample China_Galinas_PW_FD_57737 | JGI IMG/M metagenome (GOLD analysis project Ga0055445, IMG submission 57737) | Wetland microbial communities from San Francisco Bay, California, USA, that impact long-term carbon sequestration - China_Galinas_PWA_D1 | ecosystem: Environmental > Aquatic > Marine >... | reverse complement strand
CCGCGAGCGCGGGGATGGACCCTCCCCGCGCGCTTCCGGGCTGCCCACGGAATAGGTTTCCCCGCGAGCGCGGGGATGGACCTGCGCACCGCCATCACCGCCGCCACCGCCCTTGGGTTTCCCCGCGAGCGCGGGGATGGACCCCGGAAAAGGCGACACAACCCACCCAGGAGGAAGGTTTCCCCGCGAGCGCGGGGATGGACCCGCAGCGGCCACTCGAGTAGGTGGGTCTGAAGAGGTTTCCCCGCGAGCGCGGGGATGGACCCCAGGAGGGGCTCGCCCGGCTGCAGGAGGAGACGGTTTCCCCGCGAGCGCGGGGATGGACCCCATCGGCGATCCAGACGGTGGAGTACTCTCCGGGTTTCCCCGCGAGCGCGGGGATGGACCCGATTGAGCCGAACGCCTGCACGTGCTTCGTCAGGTTTCCCCGCGAGCGCGGGGATGGACCTGAGTCCAAGGCCGGCCGCCTGGCGGCGATCTCGGTTTCCCCGCGAGCGCGGGGATGGACCGCTGCCGCCCGGCGCCATTTTCCTGGCGGTCGCGGTTTCCCCGCGAGCGCGGGGATGGACCCTACAGGAGGAGCACGATGCCCACCACCGATTTGGTTTCCCCGCGAGCGCGGGGATGGACCCCTGGATAGATCTGCGGCGCCGAGCGCCGGCTCGGTTTCCCCGCGAGCGCGGGGATGGACCTCTTTCCCAGCAGGCGGAGGACGGCTCGTCGTCGGTTTCCCCGCGAGCGCGGGGATGGACCCGTACTTCGTTAGGTTGCTTGAAAACGGATTCGGGTTTCCCCGCGAGCGCGGGGATGGACCCGACTGGCCGCGCCGGATCAAGGCCGTCCACGAGGTTTCCCCGCGAGCGCGGGGATGGACCGGCCGCGATGGCCGCCGACCTGGCCCTGGCCACGGTTTCCCCGCGAGCGCGGGGATGGACCATCGCGATGGAACAGCTCCTGGCGGTGGGTGGGGGTTTCCCCGCGAGCGCGGGGATGGACCGCTGCGGAGGTCAGCCACCTGGCGGTCGTACTCGGTTTCCCCGCGAGCGCGGGGATGGACCCCTGGACGCGGCGTCGGCCTTTGAGGTCTTCGGGGTTTCCCCGCGAGCGCGGGGATGGACCCGCGGCCGGCGCGATGGCCGTGGATATGGAGAAGGTTTCCCCGCGAGCGCGGGGATGGACCCCTGCTGGTGGTCGTGGCCGTCGCTCGGCAGCAGGTTTCCCCGCGAGCGCGGGGATGGACCCTGGCCGCTGCTCCGCTGGCTGCTGTACCGGCAGGTTTCCCCGCGAGCGCGGGGATGGACCCCGCTGTTGGATCCGCTACTGATGTCGATCGCGGGTTTCCCCGCGAGCGCGGGGATGGACCGGTGCAGATCTGGAGTGCACTCAGCCTCTCGTGGGTTTCCCCGCGAGCGCGGGGATGGACCTCAAGGATACGAGCTTCGCGACGGCCGGTTCTGGGTTTCCCCGCGAGCGCGGGGATGGACCCTCTGCCGCGTACCTAAACCACTTCCCCCAGTGGGTTTCCCCGCGAGCGCGGGGATGGACCTTCTGTGAGACCTATAGAGGGTCCATAGTTGATGGTTTCCCCGCGAGCGCGGGGATGGACCTTAGAGAGTAGACCATAATACATATAGTCCATTGGTTTCCCCGCGAGCGCGGGGATGGACCCCCTAGTCGATCAAGACCCTAGAGTCATCCTAGGGTTTCCCCGCGAGCGCGGGGATGGACCTCATGTACGGTACTTGGTCTGTATCCGCTGCATGGTTTCCCCGCGAGCGCGGGGATGGACCCCATCCGCCGGAGTAGGTCGTGATGGCGCCAGAGGTTTCCCCGCGAGCGCGGGGATGGACCGCATGCCCTTACCCGCCTCAGCCCTGAGCTTATGGTTTCCCCGCGAGCGCGGGGATGGACCTTCAGCGGCCATGTCGCCCTGTGTGACGCCGGCGGTTTCCCCGCGAGCGCGGGGATGGACCCCTATCAAAGGTTCAATCAGCATTCCTGTCCTAGGTTTCCCCGCGAGCGCGGGGATGGACCTTTGAATTAGCCCTGTCCCTTCTATCTTCTAACGGTTTCCCCGCGAGCGCGGGGATGGACCTGAATGCCCTCCCTCACATACCCAGGCGACTGGGGTTTCCCCGCGAGCGCGGGGATGGACCGTAAGTTTAACAATGCACAAACGACACGAGGAAGGTTTCCCCGCGAGCGCGGGGATGGACCGTGAAAGGCCTGCTCGATTCGGAGGTGCTCGAAGGTTTCCCCGCGAGCGCGGGGATGGACCCCCTGATCCCCGACGTCGATCCTACGCGGAACGGGTTTCCCCGCGAGCGCGGGGATGGACCGTTCCAGCGCTCGCCCATGACCTCCGCGTCGAGGGTTTCCCCGCGAGCGCGGGGATGGACCCGGAAGCTGGCGGCGGAGCTTGAGGCCGCCGAGGGTTTCCCCGCGAGCGCGGGGATGGACCCTGGCTCGGCGTCGCTGAAATCGACGGAGAGGTGGTTTCCCCGCGAGCGCGGGGATGGACCCTTCCTCCTGCACGATCAGGCGCAGGCCATCCGGGTTTCCCCGCGAGCGCGGGGATGGACCCACGTAGTCGAGCCCCGTCGTGGTCAGGGGGGCGGTTTCCCCGCGAGCGGGGGGATGGACCCATGGGCGGGGCTCCGTGCCTGAGCGTGGAGCAGGTTTCCCCGCGAGCGCGGGGATGGACCGCAGCGAGTCGTCGGCGCCAAGAGTGACCAGCAGGTTTCCCCGCGAGCGCGGGGATGGACCGTCCGCCAGCCGGTTCTAACCGTAGAGCGGGGCACCGGAGCGGACACCCTGGTGCATGGAAGGTACCTCTTGATCAACTGAACCCTGTGCCAACTCGTCCTTACGGGACGGCGGTTGGCGTCATCTGTTGGTCAATCTCGACTCCGGCGACCGGTTCCCAGGCTACCTCCGCGAGATCCTCCCACGGGATCATCCAGCGGCCCGAGGCGCCGTTGAAGGCAGCAAGGTAGAGACCGTCCTTTCCGGCCACCATGGACATGGCGCCCTTGGCGCGGGCGCCCGCAATCTCGACCCGTTCGAGCGTTTGCGTCACGGTGTTGAAGCGGTCCAGTACCAGGCCTTCGCCGTCGGGGTTGTTGACGAGCAGGTAGAGACCGTCAGGACCCTCGGTGAGATCCAGGATGGCCTTAATGCCCTTGTTGGCGACGATCTTCACCCGCTCCGGGTCGCTGGTGCGTGCCCGCGCCTCCTCAAGTTCGACACGCGCGGCTTCCAATACCTCGTCGTCTGACGCCCGGTGCGCGACCTTCCCTCCTTCCACCGTGACGTCCAGGTGCTTGCGCCCACCCGGCGTGAAGCATTCGAGATGGTACCTGTAGAGGTGGGCGAAGCAAATCTCGCCGTCGGCCGCGGTGGACAGATGGCCGGCATGGTCATGGATCGGCACCATGGAGCGAGCGTCAGCTGGCTCGTCGAGGTCGCTTTCGACCAGGGTCGACCAGTCGTGGGTCCCGGCCGAGAGGAGAAACGGCACACCGTGCCTCCGGGCACCAGTTGGCCTACCGAAGGCGAACGGAACCACGGCAGCTATGGGCCGGCCTTGCCGAAGCTCTACGGCCGTGGGCATCCAGCTAAGCGCGGGAAGAGGCTTTTCCTTGCCGGCGGGGAACCAGCGAACCCCCGCGCCCTGGACGAGGACCCAATCGCCATGACGGTCCATCTGCGCGTCGAGGACCGGGTCCGGAGTCTCGACCTGCGCGGCCCGGAGTTTGTCCGGCTCGCCGAGCGTTCTATCGCTCTCGACGGGATAGATTTCGAGTTTCTGCGCCCTGAGAAGGTACACGTTCCCGTTGCTGTCGGCGGCCGGGTACTGTTGACCCGTCCAGCTCACGTCGGGAGCAACAGGGAGGGCGTGCACACGGGCGTCCGAATCGGAAGCCCCTTGTGCAGCAGGCCCGGAGGCAGCAGCGACAAGAACCAGGGCCAGGACCAGGGCGTTGCGTTTCATGGACACTCGTAGGTGATGTAGACGATTCCGCTCTGGTTGCCCTCGTCGTCAAAGTGGAAGCAGGTCTGGTAGTTGAGGCAGCCATTGTTATACACGGACCAGCAGACCGAATACCGCGCCAAGGCAACGGGTGCCAGGATAAGGGTGAGAAGCCCAAGGCTCAAGGCAAAGAGGCGCCGACGCATGATAAATCCTCCTGTGCGGTTGGATACGTAACGGGTGCTCCAGTTCTTGGGCACCACACATTGTTTAGTGTCATCTCACTATCGAAACGTGACCAGCAATGGCGCTCAGCGTCCGAGTCCGCACCAGTTATGGGTACCTATTGGCGCCGCCTACGATGAGCGAGACGATCCCCGAGCTGCTGCCGCCCGTCGCCGGCGAGACCACGGCGGCCGACGTCGCCCTTGAGCGCGTCGCCGGAGCCCTGCCGGCCGTCCTCGCTGCGGCCGGTCCCGACGCGCGGCGCCGGACGGTGGAGTTCTTCACCGCCGAGATCCGCAACCCACATACCCGCGCCGCCTACCTCCGCGCGGTGCGCCGCTTCTTCGCCTGGTGCGACGTCGCCGGTTTGGAGTTCGGCCGGCGGTGACGCCGGCGCCGATTCCTGAATGTTGTGTGGAAGGCCTGTCTTGAGCACCTCACCTATACGTCAGGGTATTGACGTATACGTCAACCTCGGCTAGGTTCCCGACGATGACCCGGAAACCGCCGGCCGACACTCCGACCGACCCCCCGTCCGACGCGCCGCCGAAGCCGCACCGCGACGACCGCCTGCTGTCTATCACGGAGCTCGCCTACGAGCTCGGCATCACGGCGCGGGCGATCCGTTTCTACGAGAGCAAGGGGCTCCTGGAGCCGCAGCGCGCCGGCGCCAACCGCGTCTACAGCTACCGCGACCGGGCACGCATGATGATCATCCTGCGCGGCAAACGCCTCGGTTTCTCCCTCGCCCAGGTGAAGGACTACCTGGACCTCTACGACGCCGACCCGACCCACAAGGACCAGCTCGTCCTGCTGCTGCGCAACACCTGGCAGCGCATCGACGACCTGGAGCAGCAACGCCGCGACCTGGAGCTCACCCTGGACGAGCTCCACGAGATGGAAGAGCAGACCCTGGAGGCCATGCGCGAGGCAGGCATCGAGCCGCCCGCGCGGCAGCAGGGCGACTGAGCGTCGGCCCGGCTGCGACCCCGACACCCAGCACGGAGGTGGAACACGCCATGAAGAACGTCGTCATCGCCGGCTACGCCCGGTCGCCCTTCACCCTCGCCAAGAAGGGGGAGCTCGCCCGCGTCCGCCCCGACGACCTCGCCGCGCAGACCGTGCGCGGCCTCCTCGAACGCACCGGGGTGAACCCGGAAGACCTCGAAGACCTGCTCCTCGGCTGCGCCTTCCCGGAAGGCGAGCAAGGCTTCAACGTCGCCCGCATCGTCGGCTTCCTGGCCGAGCTGCCGCTGTCGGTGGCGGGGGCCACCATCAACCGCTTCTGCGGCTCCTCCATGCAGGCCATCCACAGCGCCGCCGGAGCCATCCAGCTCGGCGCCGGCGAGGTCTTCGTGTGCGCCGGCGTCGAGTCCATGACGCGCGTGCCCATGGGCGGCTACAACCCGATGCCCAACCCGGTCCTCTACCAGCGCTACCCGCAGGCTTTCGTCTCCATGGGCGAGACGGCGGAGAACCTGGCCAAGAAGTACGACGTCCCGCGCTCGCGGCAGGAGGAGTTCGCCGTCGCCTCGCAGCAGAAGACGGCCGCCGCCGTGGCCGCCGGCCGTCTCACGGACGAGATCGTGCCGATCACCTGGAAGGGCGGCACGGTAGACCGCGACGGCTGCCCGCGTCCGGACACGACCCTCGAAGCGCTGGCCGGTCTCAAGCTCGCCTTCGACGACGAGGGCACGGTGACCGCCGGCACCTCGTCGCCGCTCACCGACGGCGCCGCCGCCACCCTGGTGTGCTCCGAGGAGTACGCCGAGCGCGCGGGGCTGACGCCGCTGGCCCGCATCAAGTCCGTCGCCGTCTCCGGCTGCGCGCCGGAGGTCATGGGCCTCGGCCCGGTGGTCTCCACCCGCAAGGCGCTGGCGCGCGCCGGTCTGGAGCTCGGCGACATCGACGTCATCGAGCTCAACGAGGCCTTCGCCTCGCAGTCCATCGCCTGCATCCAGGAGCTGGGGCTCGACGAGGCGAAGATCAACCTCGACGGCGGCGCCATCGCCCTCGGCCACCCGCTCGGCGCCACCGGTGCCCGCATCACCGGCAAGGCGGCGGCGCTCCTCGTCCGCGAGGGCAAGCGCTACGCCCTGGCCACCCAGTGCATCGGCGGCGGCCAGGGGATCGCCACCGTGCTGGAGGCGGTGTAGCCATGGCGAGCATCGAAAAGGTCGGCGTCCTCGGCGCCGGCGTCATGGGGGCCGGCATCGCCGCCCACGTGGCCAACGCCGGGGTGCCGGTGGTGCTGCTGGACGTCGTCCCCAAAGACCTCCCGGAGGCCGAAGACCGCAGCGTCATCGCCAAGGGGGCGGTCGAGAAGATGAAGAAGGCGAAGCCGGCGCCGCTGATGCACGCCGCCAACGCCCGTCTCATCACGCCCGGCAATCTCGAAGACGACCTCGACCAGCTCGCCGACTGCGACTGGATCGTCGAGGCGGTGATCGAGCGCCTGGACGTCAAGCAAAGCGTCTACCGCAAGGTCGACGCGGTGAGGAAAGCCGGCTCCATCGTCTCCTCCAACACCTCCACCATCCCGCTGGCGCGGCTGGTGGACGGCCTGCCGGAGAGCTTCGCCGCCGACTTCCTGGTCACCCACTTCTTCAATCCGCCGCGCTACATGCGGCTGCTGGAGCTGGTGACCGGCGAGGCGACGCGGCCGGACGCCGCCGCGGCGATCCGCCACTTTTGCGACCTGCGGCTCGGCAAGAGCGTGGTCGACTGCAAGGACACGCCGGGCTTCATCGCCAACCGCGTCGGCACCTTCTGGATCGAGGTGGCGACCCGCGAGGCCATGGACCTGGGGCTCACGGTGGAGGAAGCGGACGCCGTCGCCGGCCGCCCCATGGGCTTCCCGAAGACCGGCGTCTTCGGCCTGCTGGACCTGGTGGGCATCGACCTCGGCCCCCACATCGCCGCCTCGCTGCTCGCCACCCTGCCGGCGGACGACGCCTACCGCGACGTCCACCGCGAGGAGCCGCTGATCGCCAAGATGATCGAGACCGGTTTCACCGGCCGCAAGGGCAAGGGCGGCTTCTACCGCCTGGACCGCTCGCGGGGGAAGGTGAAACAGGCCATCGATCTCAAGAGCGGTGAGTACCGCGACGCCGTCAAGCCGCGCCTCGCCAGCCTCGACGCCTCGAAGCGGGGCGGTCTGCGCGCTCTCGTCGAACACCCGGACCGCGGCGGCCGCTACGCCTGGGCCATGCTGTCCCAGACCCTGGCCTACGTCGCCTCGCTGGTGCCCGCCATCGCCGACGATCCGTCCCGCGTCGACGAGGCCATGCGCACCGGTTACGCCTGGGCCAAGGGCCCCTTCGAGCTGCTCGACGAGCTGGGCCCGAAGTGGTTCGCCGACAAGCTGCGCGAGGAGGGCCGCGAGGTGCCGCCGCTGCTCGACGCCGTCGGCGACGGCACCTTCTACCGCGTCGAGGACGGGCGCTTGCAGGTGTTCAGCGCAAACCAGCTCGACGTCGACGGCGCCTACCACGACCTGGTGCGCCCCGACGGCGTGCTGCTGCTGGCCGACGTCCAGCGCGCCTCCGAGCCGGTGGCCAAGAGCTCGTCCGCCAGTCTGTGGGACGTCGGCGACGGCGTCCTCTGCCTCGAGTTCCACACCAAGATGAACGCTCTCGACGACGGCGTGCTGCGCATGCTGGGCAAGGCCGCCGGCCTCATCGACGGCGAGCGCTGGAAGGCCCTGGTGCTGCACAACGAGGGCAGCAACTTCTCCGTCGGCGCCAACATCGGCATCGCGCTCTTCGCCGCCAACGTCGGCCTGTGGCCGGCCATCGAGGAGAGCATCACCGCCGGTCAGCAGACTTTCAAGGCGATGAAGTACGCCCCCTTCCCGGTGGTCGGCGCGCCGTCCGGCATGGCGCTGGGCGGCGGCTGCGAGATCCTGCTGCACAGCGACGCCGTGCAAGCCCACGCCGAGACCTACATGGGTCTGGTGGAGGTGGGGGTCGGCGTGGTGCCCGGCTGGGGCGGCTGCAAGGAGATGATCACCCGCTGGGCGACCCACCCGAGGCGCCCCGGCGGACCCATGCCGCCGGTGGCCAAGGTGTTCGAGATGGTGAGCACGGCTCACGTCTCGACCTCCGCCGCCGAGGCCAAGGACGCCCTCTTCCTGCGCCCCGGCGACGCCGTCACCATGAACCGCGACCGTCTGCTGGCGGACGCCAAGGCGCGCGCTCTGGAGCTGGTGGCGGCGGGCTACGAGCCGCCGGAGCCGGTGGAGATTCAGCTCCCCGGCCCCACCGGCCGCGCCGCCCTGGACATGGCCGTCGAAGGCTTCCGCGCCAACGGCATGGCCACCGCCCACGACGAGGTGGTGGCCAAGCGCCTCGCCGTCGTCCTCACCGGCGGCGACACCGACCTCACCGAGACCGTCTCCGAGGACGCCCTCTCCCGTCTCGAACGGGAGGCGTTTCTCGATCTCATCCAGACGCCGGGGACCCTGGCCCGCATCGAGCACATGCTCGAAACCGGCAAGCCGTTGAGGAACTAGCGCCATGGCTGGATACAAGGCACCGCTGCGCGACCTGCGTTTCGTCTACTACGAGCTGTTCGACGCCGAGACGGAGCTCACCGCCCTGCCCGGCTGCGAGGAGGCCACCGAAGACCTGGTGATGGCCGTCCTCGAAGAGATGGGCAAGATCTGCGAGGAGGTTCTGGAGCCCCTGAACGCCACTGGCGACGAGGAGGGCTGCCGCCTCGAAGACGGCCAGGTGAAGACCCCGAAGGGCTTCGCCGAGGCCTTCCGCCTGCTCCAGGAAGGCGGCTGGCTGGGTCTTTCGGGCCGCCCCGAGTACGGCGGCCAGGGGATGCCGTCGACGCTGCTTTCCATGGCCGGCGAGATGATGTGCGCCGCCAACCTCTCCTTCACCATGTACGTCACCCTCACCGAGGGCGCGTACCACGCTCTCGACCTGCACGCCTCCGACGCGGTCAAGGAGCGCTTCATCCCCAAGCTGGTGGAGGGCGTGTGGGCCGGCACCATGTGCCTGACCGAGCCCCAGTGCGGCACCGACCTGGGGCTGGTGCGCACCAAGGCCGTGCCGGTGGAGGGCGAGGGCGCTGACGGCGGCGACGGCAGCTACCACGTCACCGGCAACAAGATCTTCATCTCCGCCGGCGACCACGACATGACCGAGAACATCGTCCACCTGGTCCTCGCCCGCCTGCCGGACGCGCCGCCGGGCATCAAGGGGATCAGCCTCTTCGTCATCCCCAAGTTGCGCGACGAGGGCGGCGAGCTGGTGCCCAACGGCGTCTCCTGCTCCTCCATCGAGCACAAGATGGGGATCAAGGGCTCCTCCACCTGCTCGATCAACTTCGACGACTCCGTGGGCTACCTGGTCGGCGAGCCCCACAAGGGCATGCGGGCGATGTTCACCTTCATGAACTCCGCCCGCCTGCACGTCGGCGTGCAGGGTCTGGCGCTGGCCGAGGCCTCCTACCAGAAGGCGGTGGCCTTCGCCCGCGAGCGGCTGCAAGGGCGGTCGCTGACCGGCGCCAAGTACCCGGACCTCGAAGCCGACCCCATCCTCGTCCACCCCGACGTGCGCAAGAACCTGCTCACCGCCCGCGCCTTCATCGAGGGCGCCCGCGCGCTCACCGCCTGGGCAGCGATGGCCATCGACCACGAGGAGAAGCACCCGGACGCGGAGCGGCGCACCGAGGCGGACGACCTGGCGTCGCTGCTCACCCCGGTGGTCAAGGCCTTCCAGACCGACCTCGGTTTCGAGGCCGCCAACCTGGCGCTGCAGGTGTGCGGCGGCTACGGCTACGTGCGCGAGTACGGCATCGAGCAGCACGTGCGCGACGCCCGCATCACGCAGATCTACGAAGGCACCAACGGCATCCAGGCATTGGACCTGGTGGGGCGCAAGCTACCGGCCCACATGGGCCGCTACCTGCGCCGCTTCTTCCACCCGGTGCAGCGCTTCCTCACCGCGGAGTCGCAGGTGGCGGAGATGCAGGAGTTCGTGGCGCCGACGGCCAAGGCCTTCGAGCGCCTGCAACGGGCCACCGCCTGGCTCGCCCAGGAAGGCATGAAGAACCCGGACCAGGCCGGCGCCGCCGCCACCGACTACCTGCACCTGTTCGGCTACACGGCCTTCGCCTACCTGTGGGCGCGGATGGCCAAGGTGGCCATGGCGAAACGAGACGGCGACGACGCGGCCTTCTACGAGGCCAAGATCGCCACCGCCCGCTTCTTCATGCAGCGCATGCTGCCCAAAACCGGCGCCCTTTTCGCCACCCTCATGGCGGGCAGCGAGGCGGTGATGGCATTCCCGGACGCGGGGTTCTGAGGCGAGGGTCTAAGCGGGGCTCAGCCACCGAAGCAGGAAACGCCGACGACGCCCCGCGGGCGGCGAGGCGGTAAACTCTCGGCGGTGAAAGAGAAAACCGCTGTCCCGAACGGCGACCAAGGGCCGCCGGATGACGCCGTTTGTTTCCTGCTCGACGGCGAGGTTCGCGTGCTGCGCGGCGTGGACGCCAACCGTACGGTGCTCGACTACCTGCGCGAGGACCTGCGGCGCACCGGGACCAAGGAGGGGTGCGCCGAGGGGGACTGCGGGGCCTGCACGGTGGTGCTCGGGGAGCTCGACGGCGACGGCCCCGGTGCTGGCGTGCGCTTCCGCGCCGTCAACTCCTGCATCAAGTTGCTGCCCACCCTGGACGGCAAAGCGCTGTTCACGGTGGAGAGCCTGCGCGGCGTCGACGGCTCGCTGCACCCGGTGCAGCAGGCGATGGTGGACTGCCACGGGTCGCAGTGCGGCTTCTGTACCCCCGGGTTCGTCATGTCGCTCTTCGCGCTCTACAAGTCGGAGCGGGCGCCGTCGCGGCGGCGGGTGGAGGACGCGCTGGCCGGCAACCTGTGCCGCTGCACCGGTTACCGGCCCATCCTCGACGCCGCCCGGAAAATGTACCAGCTGGCGCCGCCGGAAGCCGGCTGGCTTGCCCGCCCTTGCCCGGCGGACGACACCGAGCCATCGGCGGAGGAAGCCGCCCTCGCCGCGCGCCTTCGCTCCCTGCGCCGCCATGGAACCCTGGAGATCCACGGCCGCTCCGCCCTCGGCTCGCCGCGCGCCTACTGGGCGCCGCGCAGCCTCGACGACCTCGCCGCCCTGGTCGCCGCCCATCCCGACGCCCGCCTGCTCGCCGGCGGCACGGACGTGGGCCTGTGGATCACCAAGCAACACCGCGACCTGGAAGCGGTGATCTACACCGGCGAGGTGGCCGAGCTGAAACGGCTCGCGGTGGTCGAGGGTCACCTCGAGATCGGCGCCGCGGTGACGGTCACGGACGCCCTGGACCTGATCGCCGAGCACCACCCGGACCTCGGCGAGGTCTACCGCCGCTTCGGCTCGCCGCCGATCCGCAACGCCGCCACCCTCGGCGGCAACGTCGCCAACGGCTCCCCCATCGGCGACTCCATGCCGGGGCTCATCGCCCTCGGGGCGAGCGTCGTCCTGCGCCGCGGCGACGGCAGCCGCGAGCTTCCTCTGGACGAGCTCTACCTGGGCTACCGCGAGACGGCGATGCAGCCCGGCGAGCTGATCGAGCGCCTGCGCGTGCCGGTGGCGGACCCGGGCCGCCGCTTCGCCACCTACAAGGTCTCGAAGCGCTTCGACCAGGACATCTCCGCCGTCTGCGCCGCCTTCGCCCTGCGTTTCGACGGCGACCCGACGGGGGGTGAGCGCAACACCGGTGAACGCAACACCGGTGAGCGCAACACCGGTGGGCGCAACACCGGTGGGCGCAACACCGGCCAGCGCGTCGCCGAGGCGCGGATCTGCTTCGGCGGCATGGCGGCGACGCCGCGGCGGGCGGCGCAATGCGAGGCCAGTTTGCTGGGCCGGCGCTGGGACGAGAACGCCGTGGCGGCGGGGATGGAGGCCCTGGACCGCGACTACGAGCCGATCTCCGACATGCGGGCCAGCGCCGCCTACCGGCGGCTGGTCGCACGCAACCTGCTGCGCCGCTTCTTTCTGGAAACCAGCTTCCTCGAAACGAGCAGCTTCGAGGGTGGCACGAGGGTGGTCGAGTATGGGCGGTAGAACGACCCCCGGCGGCGGCATCGACGGCGCCGTCGGCACGCCGCTGCGCCACGAGAGCGCCCACCTGCACGTCTCCGGCGAGGCCCATTACACGGACGACCTGCCGCAGCCCGCCGGCACTCTCCACGCCGCCATCGGCATCAGCGAGCGCCCCCACGCCCGCCTGCGCTCTGTCGACCTCGACGCCGTGCGCGCCGCTCCCGGCGTCGTCGCCGTCATCACCGCCGCCGACGTACCGGGGGCCAACGACCTCGGCGGCATGGTGCGCGACGAGCCGATCTTCGCCGACGGCCTGGTCGAGACCGTCGGCCAGTCGATCTTCGCGGTGGCGGCGACCAGCGTCGAGGCCGCCCGCCGCGCCGCCCGCCTGGCGGTCCTCGACTACGAGGACCTGGAACCGCTGCTCGACGTCGACGCCGCGCTGGCCGGCGAGTCCTTCGTGCTGCCCAGCCGCAAGGTCGCCCGCGGCGACGCCGGCGGCGCCATCGCCGCGGCGCCGCACCGGCTGGCCGGCCGCTTGCGCATCGGCGGCCAGGAGCAGTTCTACCTCGAAGGCCAGATCGCGCTGGCCGTGCCCGGCGACGACGGCGACATGACCGTCTACAGCTCGACCCAGCACCCGGGCGAGGTCCAGCTCGTGGTCGCCCACGCCCTCGGCCGCCAGGCGAAGGACGTGGTGGCGATCTGCCGCCGCATGGGCGGCGCCTTCGGCGGCAAGGAGAGCCAGGCGGCGCTGTTCGCCTGCGTCGCCGCGCTCCTCGCCCACCACACCGGGCGCCCGGTCAAGATGCGACCCGACCGCGACGCCGACATGGTGATGACCGGCAAGCGCCACGACTTCCGCGTCGACTGGCAGGTGGGCTTCGACGACGACGGCCTGATCCGCGGTCTCGACGTCACCCTCGCCTCGCGCTGCGGCATGTCCGCCGACCTCTCCGGACCGGTCAACGACCGCACCGTCTTCCACGTCGACAACTGCTACTACCTGGACCAGGTGACCATCACCTCGCACCGCTGCAAGACCCACACGGTGTCCAACACCGCCTTCCGCGGCTTCGGCGGCCCGCAGGGGATGATGGCCATCGAAGAGGTGCTGGACGAGATCGCCCGCCATCTGGACCGCGACCCGCTGGACGTGCGGCAGGCGAACTTCTATCGCATCGGCGAGCGCGACGTGACCCCCTACGGCATGCGGGTGGAGGACAACGTGCTGCCGGACGTCGTTCCGGTGCTCGAAGCCAGCGCCGAGTACCGCGACCGGCGCCGCCGCATCGCCGAGGACAATGCTCGCAACCCCGTGCTCAAACGCGGCATCGCCTTGACGCCGGTCAAGTTCGGCATCTCCTTCACCGCCACCCACCTCAACCAGGCCGGCGCCCTGGTGCACGTCTACACCGACGGCACCGTGCGCCTCAACCACGGCGGCACCGAGATGGGGCAGGGGCTGTACACCAAGGTGGTGCAGGTGGTGGCCGAGGAGCTGCAGATCGACGTCTCGCAGATCCGTTGCAGCGCCGCCGACACCGACAAGGTGCCCAACGCCTCGGCGACGGCGGCCTCCGCCGGCACCGACCTGAACGGCATGGCGGCCCGCGACGCGGCACGCAAGATCAAGCGGCGCCTGAGCGAGCTGGCGGCGGAGCTGGGCGGCGTGGCGGCGGAGGAGGTGGTCTTCCAGGCCGGCGAGATCGTCGCCGGCGACGAGCGCTTCAGCTTCGCCGAGCTGGCGCGCCGGGCGTGGCTGGCCCGCGTCTCGCTGTCCGCCACCGGCTTCTACAAGACGCCCAAGATCCACTACGACGCCGCCACCCTGAGCGGCCGCCCGTTCTACTACTTCGCCTACGGCGCCGCCGTCTCCGAGGTGGTCGTCGACACGCTGACCGGGGAGTACAAGGTGCTGCGGGTGGACGTCCTGCACGACGTCGGCAGGTCCCTCAACCCGGCCATCGACCTGGGGCAGATCGAGGGCGGCTTCATCCAGGGCATGGGCTGGCTGACCAGCGAGGAGCTATGGTGGAACGACGCCGGCGAGCTCGGCACCCACGCCCCGTCGACCTACAAGATCCCGGCGGCCAGCGACCTGCCGGCGGAGCTCCACGTGCGCACCCTGGAGTCGGGCCGCAACCCGGAGCCGACGATTCACCGCTCCAAGGCCGTCGGCGAGCCGCCGCTGATGCTCGCCATGTCCGTCTTCTTCGCTTTGAAGGACGCGGTGGCGAACGCGGTGGCCGACAGCGGCGGCGACGGCCGTCTCACGCCGCGCCTCGACGCCCCCGCCACGCCCGAGGCCGTGCTGCTGGCGATCGAGGATCTCAAGGCGCGTTGCGCCGCCGCGGCCCGGGAAACCGTGGCGTCCGAGACTGGCTAGGCTCGGGATGGGCGGCGGCAACGGCGGCGGCAACGGCGGTAGCAACGGCACGTTGCACCGCGGGCACGTCTTCCACCTGTCCGGCCGGCCCAGCCTGGAGGAGGCCGCGGCGGCGCTGGTGGAGATCGCCGACGGCGCCCTGTGGGTGGACGACGCGGGGCGCGTCGCCTGGTGCGGGGCCTACGGCGAGCAGCCCGCCGCGGCGGCGGAAGCGGAGGTCGTCGACCACGGCGGCGCCTTCCTGCTGCCCGGTTTCATCGACACCCACCTGCACTACCCCCAGGTCTACTCCATCGCCGCCAACGGCGGCGGACGCTTGCTCGAGTGGCTCGACGAGCACATCTTCCCGGCCGAGGCGAGGCTGGCCGACGGCGCCTTCGCGGCGCGGGCGGCGGGGGAATTCTGTCGCCGTCTCGTCGCCGCCGGCACCACCACCGCCATGGTCTTCGGGTCGGCCTTCCCGGTCGCCCAGGAGGCGCTGTTCGAGGAGCTGCGGCGCTGCGGTCTGCGCGCCGTCCTCGGTCGCGGCATCCAGACCGTGGGGCCGCCGGCGGCGCGCCCCCTGCTCACCGGCGAGACGGAAGCGATCCGCCTCTGCGAGGCCGAGATCGAGCACTGGCACGGCACCGCCTCGGGCCTGATCTCCGGCCGTCGTGCCGCGCTTCGCCCTCTCCGTCACCCGCCGCACCCTCGCCGCCCTGGGCGAGCTCTACGACCACTACCGCGGCCGCGGCGTCTACTTCACCACCCACCTCGCCGAGGAAAACCGCTCCGGCGACGGCGAGGTCGCCAGCGTGCTGCGCAGCTTCGAGGTGGAGCGCTACCTGGACGCCTACGACGGCCGCTTCCTGGCCGGTAGCGCGCCCGGCGGCGCCAGCCTGCTGGGGCGGCGCAGCGTCATGGCCCACTGCGTCCACTGCGGCGACGACGAGCTGGCGCGCCTCGCCGAGACCGGTAGCTCCGTCGCCCACTGCCCGACCAGCCAGCTCTTCCTCGGCAGCGGCACCATGCCCTGGCGGCGCGTCCTGGCGGCCGGGGTGAACGTCGCCGTCGGCACCGACGTGGCGGCCGGCGACAGCTGGTTCGTGCCCGACGTGCT
>Ga0055445_10000059_pt1 | contig 15853 bp, 2 predicted proteins | sample China_Galinas_PW_FD_57737 | JGI IMG/M metagenome (GOLD analysis project Ga0055445, IMG submission 57737) | Wetland microbial communities from San Francisco Bay, California, USA, that impact long-term carbon sequestration - China_Galinas_PWA_D1 | ecosystem: Environmental > Aquatic > Marine >... | reverse complement strand
GGGACCTCGAATTCTGGCAGCGTCGTCTGGCCGATGCCCCACGGCTCGCCGAGCTGCCGCTGGCACGCCCGCGGCCGGCCGAGCAGAGCTCGCGCGGCGACCGCTGCGTACGGGCCATCCCTGCCTCCCTGGTGCGTGGCCTCCGCGCCCTCAGCCAGGAGCTCCGCAGTAGTCTCTACATGCTGCTGCTGGCCGCCTTCAAGGCGGTGCTGGTGCGCACCACCGGCAGCACCGATCTGGTGGTCGCAACCGCCGTGGCGGAGCGCCCGTTCCGCGACACGGAGTCCCTCGTCGGTCTGTTCCTCAACACCGTGGTGCTGCGCACCGACCTGTCGGCGGATCCGCCGTTCCGCGATGCCGTGAGCCGGGTCCGCCACACGGTGCTGGAGGCCCTGGACCATCTCGTGGCTCCCTTCGAGCGCCTGGTGGAGACGCTGGGCGTGGAGCGCGATCTCAGCCGCGATCCGCTGGTGCAGATCTACTTCGCCGTCCAGCCCGAGCCAGGCGGCTCCCTCGACCTGCCCGGCGTCCGCAGCGAGGCCCTGATCGTCCCTGACAAGCGGGCCAAGTTCGATCTCGCGCTGACCTTCTACGAGCGCGGGGAAGGCCTGAACCTGCACGCCATCTACCGAGCCGACCTCTATGACGCGGTCGTCGTCGAGCGTCTGGTCGACGCCATGGAGCAATTGCTGGCCGGCGTGGTGGCCGATCCGAGCCGCAGGATCTCGCGTCTGCCTCTCCTCGCTCCTCGCGAGCGGCAGCGGGTCCTCGTCGAGTGGGCCGGCGGTCGGGAGGCGGCCGGGCCAGCCACAGCGCTCCAACCCACTCTCCACGCTCTCGTCGAGCGGGGTCTGGAACGCCGTCCGCGGCAAGTCGTGGTGCACGGCGACGGCTCGCAGCTCCGCGGCGCCGAGCTGGAGAGCCAGGCCAACCGCCTGGCGCACCGGCTGCAGGAGGCGGGGGTCGGACCCGAGACGCCCGTCGCCGTGCTCATGGCCCGCACCCCCGACCTGGTGGCCGCCCTCCTCGCCGTCCTCAAGGCGGGGGGGGCCTACGTACCGCTGGACCCGTCGTATCCACCGACCCGCCTCTCCTTCCTCCTCGCCGACAGCACGGCACCGGTGTTGGTGACCGACGAGGCGAACGAAGCGCTGGCGGCTACCCTGGCACCGGCGGCAAGCGACCTGCGGACCCTGATCTGGCAGCGCGAAATGGAGCGGCAGGGCCGGCAGGACCGGCCACCTTGCGGTGCCGTCGGCGACAACCTCGCGTATCTGATCTACACCTCCGGCTCCACCGGACGGCCGAAGGGGGTGGCGATCCGTCACCGCAGCGCCGTCGCGCTCCTCGGCTGGGCGCGGAGCTGCTTTTCCGACGCCGAGCTGGCCGGCGTTCTGGCCGCCACGTCGGCGAGCTTCGACCTCTCGGTGTTCGAGCTGTTCGCTCCCCTCGCCTGGGGCGGCTGCGTGGTCCTCGCCGGCGACGTCCTGTCCCTGGTCGACCACCCGGCACGACAACGGGTGACGTTGATCAACACGGTGCCTTCGGCCCTGCGCGAGCTGCTCCGCCTCGGCTCCTTGCCGCCCTCCGCGGGCACCGTCAACCTGGCCGGCGAGCCCCTGCGGCGGGCGCTGGCGGACCGCGTCCACGAGACGGACGTCGGCCGCCTACTGAACCTCTACGGCCCGTCGGAGGACACGACCTATTCCACCGTCGAAACGGTGGCCGCCGGCTCGCCGCAGGAACCCGCCATCGGGCGCCCGCTGCCGGGGACCTGGGCCTACGTCCTCGACCACCACCTGCAGCCGGTGCTGGCGGGCGTGGTGGGGGAGCTCCACCTCGCCGGGGCCGGGCTCTCCCGCGGCTACTTCCGCCGCCCGGGGCGGACCGCGGAGCGTTACCTCCCCGACCCCTTCACGCCGGACGGCTCGGGGGGTCGCCTGTACCGCACCGGCGACCTGGTCCGCCACTTCCCCGACGGCCGCCTGGAGTTCCTCGGCCGCCTCGATCACCAGGTGAAGATCCGCGGCTTCCGCATCGAGCTCGGCGAGATCGAGGCGGCGTTGTGGAGCCACCCTTCGGTCGGCGAGGCCGCGGTGCTGGCGGCGCACCGGCGGCCCGAAGACGACGTCGAGCTGGTGGCCTTCGTCTGCGCTCGGGCGGGCGAGCCGGAGCCCCGAGGCGAGGAGCTTCTCGGCCACCTGCGCCAGCGTCTGCCGGCCCACGCCGTGCCGGGGCGCTGCCTCGTCCTGGACGCCCTGCCGCTGACCGCCAACGGGAAGATCGACCGCCGCGCCCTGACGGAGATGGTTGCGCAGACCGCCACTGCCGCCGAAGTCCGTGGCCCGGCGGCGCCGTCGGGACCCGTCGAGACCCTGGTGACGACGATCTGGCGGCACGTTCTCGGCGTTCCGGTGTCCAACGTGACGGACGACTTCTTCGCCCTCGGCGGCCACTCGCTGTCCGCGGTGCGGGTCGTGGCCCGCATCCGCGACGTGTTCGGGGTCGAGCTGTCGCCGAAGGAGATGTTTCGAGCCCGCACCGTGGCGGCGCAGGCGCACCTCATCGAGGAGGCGCGGCGGCGCGGCGAGGCGACGGCGCCGGAGGAGGCACCACGCCGTCAGCCGGAAGCGCCGCCCACGCCTTCCTTCAGCCAGGAGCGGCTGTGGTTCCTCGACCGCCTGGAGCCCGGCCTGGCGCTCTACAACCTGCCCTGGGCGGCCCACCTTCGCGGCCGCCTCGACGTTGCCGTCCTGGCCGCCGCCCTGTCTGCCCTGGTGGCGCGGCACGAGGTGCTGCGCACCGGTTTCGAGGAGCGGGCGGGAAGCTGCGTCGCCCATCTCGACGACGCGGCTCGCCCCACCCTGCGGCACATCGACCTGACCGGCCTCGACTCGCGGGGCAGGGACGGTGAGGCGCGCCGTGTGAGCCGGCTCCTGGCCGCCGTACCCTTCGATCTGCGCCGGCCACCGATGCTGCGCACCTACCTCATCCGGCAGCGCGGCGACGAGCACCTCTTTCTCGTCGTCTTCCACCACATCGCCGTCGACGGCTGGTCGCTGCGGATCTTCGCCCGCGAGCTGTCGGCTCTCTACGCGGCCCGTCTCGCCGGCCGCCCCGCCGAGCTGAGCGAGTTGCCCTTGCAGTTCTCCGACTACGCCCGCTGGCAGCGCCGCGTCCTCGGCGGCTCGGCCGTGGAGCGCAAGGCCGCCTTCTGGGCCGGCTACCTACCCCCCGCACCGGCCCTGGACCTGCCGACGGACCACGACCGGCCGCCGCGCCCCCGCCACCGTGGCGGCCGCTGCCAGGCCACCTGGTCCGCGGCCCAGGCTGGCCCTCTGGACCGGCTCGCCCAGGAGCACAGCGCCACGCTCTTCATGTTGCTGCTGGCCGGCTGGGCCAGTCTGCTCCATCGCCTCACCGACAACGTGGACGTGCGCATCGGCACGGCGTCGGCCAACCGCGATCGGCCCGATCTCGAAGCGCTCCTCGGCTTCTTCGTCAACACCCTGGTGCTGCGTTGCGAGCTGAGCGACGATCCCGCTTTCGGCGAGCTTCTGGAGCGCGTGCGGGACTCCGCCCTCGACGCCTTTCTGCACCGTGACATGCCGTTCGAGAAGGTGGTCGAGCTGCTGGCGCCGGAGCGCACCAGCAGTGCCACGCCCTTGTTCCGGGTGATGCTGCAGGTGGAGGACATGCCGCCTTCGCAGCTCGATCTGCCGGGCCTCCAAGGCGAGGCGGCGGAGACGGAATCGCCACAGGTCAAGTTCGATCTCTCCCTGCGCGTCGCGCGGCACGGCGAAGGCTACGCCGCCACGCTGCGCTACGCTACCGAGCTGTTCGACGCGACGACGGCGGCGCGGCACCTCGCTCACCTGGGAACCCTTCTCGCCGCCGCCGCCGCGGAACCGGCTCGCCGCCTGTCGTCCCTTCCGATCCTCGACGCCGCACAGCGCGCTCAGCTCACCTACGAGGCAGAGCTTCCGGCCGCGCCGGCCGCGGGCTCGGGGATCGAAGAGTGGGTGACCCACTGGGCGCGACAGACGCCGCGGGCCGACGCCGTGTTGCGCGGCGACGAGGGCGAGGAGCGGTGGACGTACGCCGCACTGGAGGAGGCGTCGAATCGCCTGGCCCATCACCTGCGGCGTCACGGCGCCGGCCCGGAGCGGGTGGTGGCCGTGGCCCTCGAGGCGAGCTGCGAGACGGTGATCGGCCTGCTGGCCGTTCTCAAGTCCGGAGCCGCCTGGCTAGCGCTCCACCCCGGCGATCCGCCGGCGCGCCTGGAGCATCTCGTCGCCGACGCCCGACCGGGCTGGGCGCTGGTGGCCGGCTCACGGACACCGGAGCTGGCGCAGGACCTTCGGAACCGCGGCGTCCACGTGGTCGACCTCGACGTGGCTGCGGACGCCCTCGCCGCCGAGCCGGCCTCCGCTCCGCCGTCCCGCTCGACGGAGCAAAACCTCGCCTACGTCCTCTACACCTCCGGCTCCACCGGCCAACCCAAGGGAGTGCTGGTCTCTCGCGCCTCCCTCGCCGGCTACCTCGAGTGGGCGGACCGATCCCTGCTCGCCGACGCCGGCAGCATCCCGGCCCTCAGCCACGTCACCTTCGACGCCTGCCTGAAGCAGCTCCTGGGTCCGCTGCGGCGCGGCGGTAGCGTCTGGTTGCCGGCCGCCGATTCCGTCGCCGACCCGGCGCGCCTGGCGCGCGTCCTGGGGCACCGGCGGCGGGTCACCTTCAATGGCGTGCCGACCCTGTGGCGAGCCGTGCTGTCCGTCCTCGACGAAGGCACGGCTCCTCCGCCGTCCGGCCTGGTCGCCGTCCTGCTCGGTGGCGAGGCGCTGGACGAGGAGCTGGTGAGACGTTCGCGGGCGCGCTTTCCGAAGCTGCGCCTGATCAACCTCTACGGACCGACGGAGGCCACCGCCAACGCCGCCTGGGCCCGGCTCCTGCCGGGCGAGCCGGTCACCCTGGGCCGCGCCGCTGCCGGCGCCACACTTCGCGTCACCGACCGCACGCTACGCCTGCGGCCCCTGGGAGTTCCCGGCGAGCTGTGCATCGGCGGACCCGGGCTGGCCCGCGGCTACCTGGGACGCCCGGCGCTGACCGCTGAGCGCTTCGTGCCCGACCCTTTCGCAGCCTCCCGGGGTGCCCGTCTCTATCGCAGCGGCGACCGCGTGCGTTGCGACGGCGACGGCCGCCCACGCTTCCTGGGACGCATCGACCGGCAGGTGAAGCTGCGCGGATTCCGCGTCGAGCCGGGGGAGATCGAGGCCGTCCTGCGCGCTCACCCGGCGGTGCAGGAGGCGGCCGTGATCGTCCACCTGCCGAAGGCCGGCGGCGCGCCGCGGCTGCTCGCCTTCGCGTCCGCGACGACGGCGGCGAGCGGCGAGCTGCGGAGCTATCTCGCCGCCCGGCTACCACCCTACATGGTCCCTGCCGCGGTGGAAATCCGCAGTCGGCTGCCACACCTGTCCAGCGGCAAGACCGACCGCCGCGCCTTGCAGGAGAGTGCGGAGACAGTGGCCCTGTCGCGCGCCGAGATGCCGCCGAGGAGCCTCCTCGAGGAGCTGCTGATCGAGCTCTTCGAGGACGTTCTCGAGGTCCTCGGTCTGCATCGTGACAGCGATTTCTTCGCCCACGGCGGCCACTCCCTCCTCGCCACCCGTCTGCTGGCGCGACTCGGCGAGGCCACCGGAACCACCGCCTCGGTGCGCGACCTGTTCGAGCATCCGACGCCCGCCGGTCTGGCGGCGGGCCTGCAAAGCGGCGCGGACCGGCCGGCTTCCCCCGAGCTCGTGCGCTGCCCTCGGGACGGAGGACTGCCGCTTTCCTTCGCGCAGCGGAGTCTGTGGTTCCTGCAGCAGCTACGGCCACGGGATGCGGCCTACAACGTCGCTCTCCGCCTGCCCTTGCAGGGCGACCTCGACGCGCCAGCCCTCAGTCGGGCTGTCGCGGCTCTGGTGCAGCGCCACGAGAGCCTGCGCACCTGTTTCCGCGCCACTCGCGGAGAACCGCTGCAGCTCATCCTGGAAACGGACCGGCGCCCGCTGCCGACGCTCGACCTGTCTGCGTTGGCGGACCCGGAGCGGAGCGCGGAGACCCTGGCCGCTGCCGAGGCGCGCCGTCCCTTCGACCTCGCCGCCGCACCGCCGAGGCGCTGGCTGCTCCTGCGCCTGGCAGCAGAGCGTCATTGGCTCTTGCTGACCCTGCATCACATCCTGTGCGACGGCTGGTCCCTCGGCGTCCTGTACCGCGAGCTGGAGATCCTCTACGCCGCCTGCCGCCGGGGTGAAGCCACCGCTGCGGCTCTCCCCGAGCTACCGATCCAGGTCGCCGACCACGCCGTCTGGCAACGCCGCTGGTTGAGCGGTGAGACCCTGCAACCGCTGCTCGCCTACTGGCGCCGCCAGCTCGCCGGCGTCGCACCCCTCGCTCTCCCCGCCGACCGCGAGCGCCCGGCCGCTCCGGCGCCGCGCCACGCCTCCTGCCCCTGGCGCGCCACGGGAGACGTCGCCATCGCCGTCCGCGGACTCGCCCGTCGTGCCGGAGCCACCTCCTTTATGGTCCTCCTCGCCGCGTTCCAGGCCTTCCTCCATCGCCTCACCGGCGACGCGGCGCCCTGCGTCGGCTCACCCGTGGCACACCGCCCGGCGGTGGAGCTCGAAGGGCTGATCGGCTTCTTCGTCAACACCCTGGCGCTGCGCACCGACCTCTCCGGCGGACCCTCGTTCCTGCAAGCGGTCGAGCGCTGCCGAGAAAGCGTCCTCGCGGCCCTCGGCCACCAGGACCTCCCCTTCGAGAAGCTGGTCGAGGAGCTGCGCCCGCAGCGGCGGGCGGATACGAACCCGTTGTTGCAGGTCGCCTTCGCATTGCAAACCGCGGCGGCCCCGCCCCTCCACCTGCAGGGGCTACGACCGGCAGCGGCGGCGGCCACTGCCGGCGGCGTCAAGTTCGACCTCACGTTCGAGCTGCGCCAAGACGACGGCGGCCTGCGCGGCAGCCTCGAATACGACGCCGAGATCTTCGATCCCACCACCGTGCAACGCCTGGCGCGCGCCTTCGGCACTTTCCTCGCGGCGGCCCTGCGCGACCCCTGCCTCGGCATCGACGAGCTGCCGCTGCTGCGTGCCGCCGAGCGCCATCAAGCCCTCGTCGAGTGGAACGACCCCCCCGGCCTTCCTCCGCAGGCGCTGCCCGTCCACGTGCAGGTGGAGAGCTGGGGCCGCGACGCACCGCAGCTCGTGGCGGTGCGCTGGCGGGAGGGAGAGATGACCTACGGCGAGCTGTGCCGCGGCGCATCCGCCCTGAGCCGCCGCCTGCGCCGCGCCGGCGTCGGGCCCGGGGATCTCGTGGCGCTCCTCCTCGCCCCCTCGCCCGGGGTGTTCGTGGCCCAGCTCGCGGTCCTGCGGTGCGGCGCCGCCTACTTACCCGTCGACCCCGAGTACCCGCAGGAGCGGATCTCTTTCCTGCTCACCGACGCCGCTCCCCGCGCCGTGGTGAGCGACCTCGTCCCCGGCGGCGGACCACAGATCGGCGTACCGGTGCTGACCCTCGACGACAGCCGGGTCGACGCGACGGCCGCGACCGCGGCCTGCGCAGCAAGCGTGGACCTGGAGCAGCGCGCCTACGTCATCTACACGTCCGGCTCCACCGGCCGGCCCAAGGGCGTCGAGGTGAGCCACGGCTCACTCCTCCACCTGGTGGCCTGGCACCGGCGGCGCTACGGCACGACACCGGGGCAGCGCACCACCCAGCTCGCCGCCCTCGCCTTCGACGCCTCGGTGTGGGAAACGTGGCCCACCCTGACTGCCGGAGCCACCCTTTGTTTGCCGCGCCGGGAGAGCCGTCTCGATCCCGCGGACCTCGCCGCCTGGTTGCAGCACCAGGAGATCGAGGTCGCCTTTCTGCCGACGCCCCTCGCCGAGGCGGTGCTCGCCACCGCCCCGTTGCGCGAGTCGAGGCTGCGCTGGCTGCTCACCGGCGGCGACCGGCTGTCCGGCCGTCCCACCGAGGGTCTTCCGTTTCGCCTCGTCAATCACTACGGACCCACCGAGTGCACCGTGGTCGTCAGTGCCGGCACCGTGGAGCCCGCGGCGACCCCGCGGACCGCGGCGCCGGACATCGGGCGGCCCATCCTCGGTACCCGGGTCTACGTGGTGGACCGCCACCTGCGGTGCGTGGCGGTCGGCGCCAGCGGTGAGATCGCCATCGCCGGCGCCGGGGTGTCCCGCGGCTACCTGCGGCGGCCTGCCCTCACCGCCGAGCGCTTCGTGCCAGACCCCTTCTCCGACCGGCCCGGCAGCCGCCTGTACCGCAGTGGGGACCTGGCACGCCAGTCGGCCGACGGCCGGCTCTGCTTCCTGGGCCGAGGCGACCAACAGGTGAAGGTCCACGGCTTCCGTATCGAGCTCGGCGAGGTGGAGTCGGTGCTCTGCGAGCTCCCGGGCGTCGCCGAGGCGGTGGCCGACGTGCGCGGTGACGGCGAGGCTCGCAGGCTGGTCGCCTGGATCGTGCCGCGCGACGGCAGCCGGTCGGCCGAGGAGGATTTCGACGAGGAGCTGCGCGGCTTCCTGCGCCGCCGGCTCCCCGCCCACATGGTGCCCACCGCGGTCGCCACCATCGCCTCGCTTCCCCTCACCGCCCACGGCAAGGTGGACCGCAAGGCCTTGCCCACGCCGTCGCCGCCGTCGCGACAGGGCGGCGAGCCGCGCACTCCCGAAGAGGCCCTCCTGGGGCGTATCTGGTGCCGACTTCTGGGCCTGCCGCGGGTCGGCGTCGAGGACAACTTCTTCGCCCTCGGCGGCACCTCCCTCCTCGTCATGCGGATGGTGGCGGAGGCCAACGAGACCGGTCTGAGGGCCACCGCCGGCATGGTCTTCGAGAGCCCGACGCTGGCCGACCTGGCCGCCGCCGCCGAGGGCGGCGCCATCGAGGCGGAGCAGGGGCCGGTTGTCGGCGGCGGTGAGATGACGCCCATCCAGCACTGGTTCTTCGGCCGCCGCTTCGCTCACCCCGAGCGCTGGAACGTCGCCCTCTGGATGCGCGCGGAGGGTGTGACCGGGGAGACCCTGCGCCGGGCGGTGGCTCATCTGACGGCGCACCACGACGCCCTTCGTCTGCGCTTTCCCGGCGCCGGCGCGGCGATGCCGACGAGCGATTACGCGGCACCCGGGGAGCCACCCTGGTCCGTCGTCGACCTCTCAGCCCTCGATGCGCCGGCGGGGGAGGCGCGAGAGGATTTGCTGAGCCGCGTCGCCGAGCAGGTGCAAGGCGGCTTCGACCTCGAAACCGGTCCGCTGCTGCGCTTCTGCCTGCTGCGCACCGCCGGCAGCGGCTCCCGGCTGCTGCTCGTCGCCCATCACCTGGTCCTCGACGGCTACTCGCTGTCCCTGGTGCTCGCCGATCTGCGGCGGACGGTGCGGCGACTGGACGCCGGCGAGCCCGCCGAGATGCCGGCGAAGAGCACCTCGCTGCGCGCCTGGACGCGGCGCCTGGCGGAGTGGGCGCGGCAACCGGAGAGCTGCCGCCAGGCGGAGTCGTGGCTGGCGCAGCCGTGGTCGCGGGTCCGCCCTCTGCCGGTCGACGGGTCCGGTCCCAACGTCCGCGCGTCGACGAGCAGCGTGGTCCGGCTCCTGGGACCGGAACCGGGGCGCCGCCTGGGCGTGGAGAGCGGGCACGGAGGCTCTCTGGACCTCTTGCTCGCCGCCCTCGACCATGCTCTGGCGCCTTGGCTCGGCGGCTCGCCGTGGGCGCTCAATCTGGTCGGCCACGGCCGCGAGCCCCTCTTTCCCGACGTCGATCTGGCGCGTACCGTCGGGTGGCTCAACTGCCACTACCCTCTGGTCCTCGGTTGCGCGGCCGAGGGTGGAGAGGCAGCGTCGGCCGACGACTCTCCCGCGGCGCTCCCGGAGCGGCTACGACTGGCATCCCAGCGGCTGCGACGCCTGCCGCACCACGGTCTGGGCTTCGCGGTGCTGCGCTACCTCGGACCGTCCGTCCTGCGCCACCGCCTGGCGGCCCTTCCGGAGCCCCAGGTGAGCCTCAACTACCTGGGCGGTAGGACCACCGACGAGACGCCCTCCACGCTCCTGCCGACGGTGCCGGGAAACACCGGCGCCAGCTTCCATCCCACTGCCGAGCGGCCCTTCCTGTTCGGCATCTTCATCGCAACCGCGGGTGCGCAAACGACGCTACGCTGGCTCTACAGCGACCGGGTCCACCGCCGCACTACGGTGGAGACCCTCGCCGACCGCTTCGTCGCCGCGGTCCACGGCCTCGCCGCGGCGGACGGCAGGCCTTCATGAACGATCCGGCATAGGCTGATTCCCCATGTACTCATGGCTGCGCAACCTACGTTACGTTCTCCGCTCCCTGCACCGCGAACCGGCCTTCGCCGCCGCCGTGCTGGTCACCCTCGTCCTCGGGACCGGGGCGACGAGCGCCGTGCTCAGCGTCGTCTACGGCCTCCTGCTCACTCCGCTGCCCTACGAGGATCCGGCCGCCCTGGTGGCGGTCACCGGCTCGCTGCGGCGCGGCGCGGCGGTGGAGCCGGCACCCATGTCCTACCTCGACCTGGAAGATCTGCGGCAGGCCGGCGGTGCCTTCCAGGACCTGGTGGCGCGCAGTGGCGCCCGTTCTTTCAACCTGCTGGCCGACGGAGAGCCCGAGCACGTGGAAGGAGAGTACGTGGCCGACGGCTACTTCCGCCTCCTCGGCGTGGCGCCTTCGCCCGGCCGCGGCTTCCGGCGCGAAGAGAGCCGCTCCGGCGCCGGACGACGCGTGGCCGTCGTGGGCCACGCTCTGTGGCAACGCCGCTTCGCCGGCAGCACCGACCTGCGCGACCGCACCCTGTGGCTCGACGGAGAGCCGTTCCAGATCGTCGGCGTCGCGCCGCCGGGATTCCGCGGCCTCAGCGACGTGGCCGAGGTGTGGTTGCCGCTGGGTCTGGCCGGCCAGATGCTGGCGCCGCCCTACGTCGAGTCCCGCTCCTTCCGCTGGCTTTCCGCCGTCGGCCGCCTGGCGCAGGGAGCCTCCGTCGCGCGGGCACAGCAAGAGCTGGACGCCCGCACCGCCGCCCTGGCGCAACGCTTCCCGGATACCAACGCCGCCTTCGGCGCTCGCGTCAAACCACTGGTGGAGGCCTGGTTCGGCGACCTGCGGCGTCCCCTGGCGGTGCTTCTGGCAGCCGCCGCTCTGGTGCTGTTGGTGGCGTGCATCAACGTCGCCAACCTGTTCCTCGTCCGCGCCGCCACCCGCGAGCAGGAGCTGGCCCTGCGGGCCGCCCTCGGCGCCGGGCGCCGTCACGTGCTCGGCCGTCAGCTCACCGAGAGCGTCGCCCTGGCCGTCCTCGCCGCCCTCGTCGCGCTGCCCCTGGCGCTGCTGGTCACCCGCGGCCTGCTCGCTGCCAGCGCCCTCGATCTGCGCAGTTTCGTCCATGTCGGTCTCGATCCCTCCTGGGTCGCCAGCTCCGTGCTCATCGCCGCTCTCTGTGGCATCGCCTTCGGTCTGCCGCCGGCCCGCGCGGCCCTGTCGGTGCCGCCGCGACAGGTGTTGAACCAGGGCCAGCGAGGAGCCGTCGGCGGCGCGGGAAGCCGGCTTCGCAGCACTCTGCTGGTCGTCCAGGTCACCCTCAGCGTGCTGCTCCTCGTCGGCAGCGGTCTGCTGGCGAGCGCCTTCGGCCGCCTGCGCGGCAGCGAGCTGGGCTTCGAGCCCGCCGCTCTGTTGACCTTCCGAGTCGACCTCAAGGGACCCCGCTACGCCGCCGATGAAGCGGTTTGGAGCTTGGCGGACGAGGCTCGCGAGCGCATCGCCGCTCTGCCCGAGGTCTCCTCCGTGGCCCTCGCCGGCCCCTCGATCCCCACCGACGGCTGGAATGGCACCTACGCCGACCTGGAGGGCCGGCCGGCGCCACCACCCGGCGAGGAACGGATCCTCATCACCCACTACGTGACGCCTGGCTACTTCTCCACCCTCGGCATCGACCTGGTCGCCGGACGCGCCTTCGGCAGCGAGGATCGCGGACACGACGGCTGGACCCTGGTGCTGAGCGAATCCGCCGCGCGCAGCTTCTGGCCCGGCGACGACCCGCTAGGAAAACGTCTGCGCCTCGGTCCCCTCTCCTTCGACCCGCCCTGGCGCCGGGTCGTCGGCGTCGTCGCGGACGTGCGACATCGCGGCCTGACGGGCGATGAGCGGCCGGGACCCGACGGCTACATCCCCCTGCTCCAAGAGCCACCCCGGCGGCCGCCCGTGCTCAACTTCCTGGTGCGCTCGGACGGGGCGACCCCCGAAGCCCTGGCCCCTTCCCTGCGGCGGCTGGTCCACGATCTCGCTCCGGACCTTCCCCTCTACGACGTCGCCAGCATGGAGGAACGGCTGCGTCGGCAGGCCGCCCAGGGCCGTTTCGTGGTCCTCCTGGTCAGCTCCTTCACCGCCCTGGCGCTGATCCTGGCGGCGGTCGGCGTGTACGGTCTGGTGGGTCACGAGGTCGCTCGCCGGCGCAGGGAGATCGGCATCCGGCGCGCCCTCGGCGCACCGGCGACCCATCTGCTCCGGGTGGTCGCCGGCAGGGCCGCTTTGCACACCGCCATGGGTCTGGCTCTGGGTCTGGCGGTGGGTTGGCTATGGTTGCCGCGCCTGTTACACGGTCTCCTGTCCACCGACGGCGCTGCCCCCGCCATCGACGGCCGGCAGCCCCTCCTCGCCGCCGCCGTCCTGCTGCTCACCGCCCTCCTCGCCTCCCTGCTTCCCCTGCGCCGCGCTCTGCGTCTGGACGTCGCCGACGTGCTGCGTCGTCCGTGACGAGGCGCGCAGGGTCTCGGGCAGCGCCACGGCGACCAGGAGCGCCGTCGCCACCGTTACCAACGCCGCCAGGACGGCGTCCCCCAGGTACCCGGCGCGGGCATAGACGCTGCCGGCGACCCCCGCGCCGACGGCCAGACTGAGCTGACCGCTGGCCATCGCCAGGCTCATCAGCGAGCCGCGGCGCCTGCCTGGAACCAGCTCCGTCATCCACGCCTGGAAGGAGCTGCTGCGCGCCGCTCCGGCGGCGCTGAGCAGGAAGAAGACGAGGAAGACCCAAATCTGGCCCGTCGGCACCAGGGCCAGCGCCGTCACCGTCGCGGCGAGCAGCAGAGAGCTGCCGAGGACCGTACCCTTGCGTCCCAGCCGGTCCGACAGGATGCCACCCCAGGGCCCCGCCACCACGTTGGCGGCGCCGCCGACGACGAAGAGCAGGGCCAGGCTACGGTGGTTGAAGCCGCGGTCGGCGAGAAGCCAGGCCGGCAAGTAGAGGGAGTAGGCCGCCATGCCGAAGAACACCAGCACGTAGACGCCCACCGCCGCAGCCGTCCGGGTGTGGCGCAGGAGGTCGCCATAGTGGCCCACGGCCCGGCGCCAGGACAGGGCCTCCTCGCGGCCAACGGCGACGGCGGGCAGCACCGTCCACACCAGGACGCCGGCCAGCCCCATGGTGACGGCGAAGAACAGGAAGGGCGAGCGGAAGCCGAAGCGGCCGGCCATCAAGGTGCCGACGGGAAGGCCGGCGATCTGCCCGACGGCCAGCCCGCTCATCACCCAACCGTTGGCCCAGCCGCGGCGCTGGGCGGGAAAGTGATCGCCCACGTAGGCGACGGCGGTGCCGCTGAGCACGCCGCCGGCGACGCCGGCGAAGGCGCGGGCCGCAAGCAAGCTGGCGAAGCTCCAGGCAACCCCGTGGCAAGCCAGGGCGGCGGTCATCAGCAGCGTGCCGAGGCGCATCATGCGCCGGCGTCCGTAGCGGTCGGAGAACGGACCGCTGAGCAGTGCGAGGGGGGCCAGAGCGTAACCGTAGGCCGACGCCAACAGGCCGAGCTTCGCGTCGTCGACGGCAAAGGCGGCGCCGACCTGCGGCAGGATCGGCGCCACGATCATGAACTGGCTGGCCAGCGAGAAGATGAGCAGCCAGAGCGTGAGGAGGACCAGGTGGTCGGTGGAGAGGCGTCGGCGCATGGCGGCGGGCCGCTGGCGAAAAAGGAGCGGTGGCGCCGATTGTACCCGCCTCTGCCCTCTCCCGCCTTGGCACGGAATGCGCTAGCCTTGACGTTCTGCTGTAGGCACCTTCTCCCGCCAACCCCGAGCCCCCGGAAGAGTAGCCCACCCATGAACCGGCCCGATCTGAAGCCCCACGCCTTGACCACCACGACCGGCAGCGAAGCCCGGTCCGAGCAGGAACGAAGCGACCGCATCGACGAGGTCGTGCAGCGGGTGCGCGCCGCCCTCGGTGAGCGCGCCGGCGACGGCGTCGAGCGCTTCGTGCGCCACCTCTACGTGTCGGTGACCGCCGCCGACGTGCTGGACACCGCCGAGGACGACCTGGTGGGCGCCGCCCTGTCGCTGTGGAACCTCGCCGGTCAGCGTCCCTCCGACGAGCCGCAGGTACGGTTGTTCAACCCCGACGCCGGGGAACACGGCTGGAGCAGCCTCCACACGGTGGTGGAGATCGTCAACGACGACATGCCCTTCCTGGTCTCGTCGCTGACCGCCGAGCTGCATCGCCGCGGCGTCGACCTGCACCTGGTGCTGCACCCGGTGCTCGCCGTGCGCCGCGACGACGACGGCCGCCTGCTGGCCGTCCGCGAGGACGGCGACGAGGGGAGCCGCGCCGAGTCCTGGATGCACCTGGAGATCGACCAGGAGACGGACGACGAGCGCCTCGCCGAGCTGAGCGCCGCCCTCGTCTCGGTGCTCGCCGACGTGCGCCGCGTGGTGCGCGACTTCACCCCCATGCGGGGCAAGGTGCACGAGGTGCTCAGCGAGCTCCAGGACGCCCCGCCAGCGCTGCCGGCGGAAGCGCTGGAGGAAGGCCGGGAGTTCCTGGAATGGTTGGCCGACGACCACTTCACCTTCCTCGGCTACCGCGAGTACGATCTGGTGGAGGAGGGGGGCGAGTCCTACCTGCGGGTGCGTCCGGAGTCGGGCCTCGGCCTGCTGCGCCAGGTGCGGCCGGACTCGCAGCGCCGCAGCGAGACGCCGGTACCCGCCGCCATCGCCCGCTTCCTGCGCCGCCGCGAGCTGCTCATCGTCACCAAGACCCACGCCCGCTCGCCGGTGCACCGGCCGGTGGCCATGGACTACCTGGCGGTGCGCCGCTTCGACGACGACGGCAAGGTGGTGGGCGAGCGGCGCTTCCTCGGCCTTTTCTCCTCCGCCGTCTACCACCGCAGCGTGCAGACCATCCCGCTGCTGCGCAGCAAGGCGCGGCGGGTGGTGGAGCGGGTGGGCTTCCACCCTCGCGGCCACGACGCGCGCACCCTGCGCCACCTGTTGGAGACCTTCCCGCGCGACGAGCTGTTCCAGATCTCCGACGACGAGCTGTACGAGATCAGCCTCGGCATCCTGCGCCTGCAGGAGCGCCAGCGGGTGGCGCTGTTCATGCGCCGGGACCCCTTCGAGCGTTTCGTGTCGGCCCTCGTCTTCGTGCCCCGGGACCGCCACAACACGGAGCTGCGGCTGAAGATCGAGCGTCTGCTGGCCGAGGCCTGCGCCGGCACCACCTCGGCCTTCTCCACCCAGGTCGGCGACCAGCCCCTGGCCCGCGCCCATTTCATCTTCCAGACCCAGCCCGGGGCAGTGCCCCATTTCGACGTCCGCGCGCTCGAGGAACGCATCGCCGAGGAGGCGCGGAGCTGGGCCGACCGGCTGCGCCGCGCCCTGGTGGAGGCGCGCGGCGAGCAAGCCGGGCTGGGGGTGCTGCGGCGTTACGAGGAAGCCTTCGAGGGCGGCTACCGGGCCGACTGCAGCGCCGAGGACGCGGTGCTCGACGTCGAGCACATCGAGGCGGTGCTGGAGACCGGCCACCTGGCCACCCGCC
>Ga0055445_10000058_pt1 | contig 15882 bp, 13 predicted proteins | sample China_Galinas_PW_FD_57737 | JGI IMG/M metagenome (GOLD analysis project Ga0055445, IMG submission 57737) | Wetland microbial communities from San Francisco Bay, California, USA, that impact long-term carbon sequestration - China_Galinas_PWA_D1 | ecosystem: Environmental > Aquatic > Marine >... | reverse complement strand
CGCCAGCCGCCCGCCGCCGCCATGACCTCCCACGGCCCGGCCACCGCCGCCCGCGCCGCGGTCGGCGGCGAGTCGCGCTCCAGGAGCAGATCGAGGAACGCGGCGTCGAAGGCGTGACCGGGCAGCCCAGGGGTGCCCGCTCCGCCGTTCGCCGTGCCGCCGCCTGCCCCGTTGCGTCCTCCCTCGTGGTGGGTGCTCGCCATCCCGTCCTCCTCTCGTCGCCACGGCCGCCGGCCCGGCCGCCCGTCCCCGCGGGGTTCCGGCGCGGTCTCGAGCGCAGCAGCCGGGCTGCGCGGACCGCACCGAGTTTACGCCTTGTTCGCGCCTTCATCTATACATGGGAGGAGACGAAAGTCAACAAAACCGCGATTTTTCCTCGCTCAGTTATCAGAAGCGGTAACTTCTCCGGGGTCGGCGGGGTATCCCGGCGCCGACCGGGAATCCAGCGCCGACTCGTGCGTAATGGACTACCGGGGGCCGGCCCGCCCGGCGCCCGGCCTTCCGCGTCAGAAGGCTCGCCAGCCACGACACCGCCTTGCAACGAGATCTGGAGACCTTTGCCATGTCCTTGTCGAACATCTCACCCGCGAGAGTCGATTGCGCCCCGCGTCTCAGCTCCGCCGCCCTCGCCGCAACCCTCCTCGTCCTCGTCCCCGTTCTCGCCTTCGCACCCGTTGCCGCCGCCGCCGCTGCCGCCGCCGACGCGGCCTCGGCGGCGGGGCGCTGGGAGGGCGCCATCGAGCTGCCCGGCAGCGAGTTGGCGGTGACGGTGGACCTGGCGCGGGACGACGACGGCGCCTGGCGCGGCGACGTCGACATCCCCGCCCAGGGAGCCCGTGACCTGCCGCTGACCGCCATCGAGGCGGCGGACGGCAACGTGCGCTTCACCCTCGCCGGCGTTCCCGGCGCCCCCACCTTCGCCGGCGAGCTGTCCGCCGACGGCGCCGAGCTCGCCGGCGACTTCACCCAGGGCGGCCAGACCTTCCCCTTCCACCTGGCGCGCTCCGCCGCCGCCGCCGAGGTGGCGCCGGCGCTGGATCCGGCCGCCGCCCTGGAGGGGCTCGACGACTGGATGGGCGAGCAGCTCGAAGGCTGGAACGTTCCCGCCGCCGCGGTGGCGGTGGTCCACGACGGCGAGGTGGTGCTCACCGCCGGCTACGGCCGCCGCGACGTCGAAGCGGACCTGCCCGCCGACGCCGACACCCTGTTCGCCATCGGCTCCGCCAGCAAGGCGTTCACCGCCACCGTGCTGGCCACCCTGGCCGAGGAGGGCAAGGTGGACTGGGACGAGCCGGTGCACACCTACCTGCCGGACTTCGAGCTCGCAGACGAGTACGCCACCCTGCACCTGACGCTGCGCGACCTCGTTTCCCACGTCAGCGGTCTGCCGCGCCACGACCTCATGTGGTACGGCTCGCCGCTGTCGCGCCACGAGCTCTACGAACGCCTGCGCTACCTCGAGCCGTCCGAGGAGCTACGGCAGCGCTTCCAGTACCAGAACCTGATGTTCATGACCGCCGGCATCCTGGCCGGCGAGGTGGCCGGTTCGAGCTGGGAGGAGCTGGTCGAGAGGCGCCTCTTCGCGCCGCTGGGCATGAAGCGCTCCAGCGTACGGCTGAGCGGCCTGACGGCGGACGCCGACGCCGCCCGCGGCTATCGCGAGAAGCCGGACGACGAGGCGGACGAGGCCGACGGAGCCGACGAAGCCGCCGGCGGCGAGCAGGCCCCCAGGCCCCTGGAGGTGATGCCCTACCGCGACATCGACGCCGTCGGCCCGGCCGGCTCCGTGAGCTCCTCGGCCCGCGACATGGCGCGCTGGCTGCTGCTGCAGCTCGGCGACGGCGAGGTGGACGGCCAGCGCGTCCTCGCCGCCACCTCCCTGCGCACCCTGCACCGCCCCCACGTGGTGGTCGAGGGGGGCATCGAGTCGGCCCTCTTCCAGCAACCCGAGATGCCCTATCTGATGTACGGGCTGGGCTGGTTCGTGCAGCCCTACCGCGGCCACGAGATGGTGCACCACGGCGGCAACATCGACGGCTTCTCGGCCCGCGTCACCTTCTTCCCCAGGGACGGCTTGGGGATCGTGGTGCTCAGCAACCGCAACGGCACCCTGCTGCCCACCGTCGTCACCCTGCATCTGGCCGACCGCTTCCTCGGCCTCGACGCCATCGACTGGTCGAGCCGCTACCACGCCATCGCCGACAGCCTGGAGGGCGCCCGCGACGGCATCGAGGCGAGCCAGGAGGTGGAGCGCCAGGAGGGGACCTCGCCGTCCCACCCGCTGGCCGACTACGCCGCCACCTACTCCCACCCGGCCTACGGCGACCTGACGGTGAGCCTGGGCGAGGACGGCCGCCTGGCGGTCTCCTTCCACGCTCTGGACAGCCCCCTGGAGCACTGGCACTACGACGTCTTCAACGCCACCGAGGCGCCGCTCCGAGGCGTCAAGCTGACCTTCGACCTCGACGCCGGCGGCGCCATCGACCGCGTGCGGGTGCCGCTGGAAGGCACGGTGGAGGCCATCGAATTCACCCGCCAGGCGGCGGCCGAGCTGTCGTCTCCCGAGGTGCTGGCCGAGTACGTCGGCGTCTACGAGGTGCTGGGAGCGCCGGTGACGGTCGAGCTGCGCGACGACGCCACCCTCACCGTCACCGTCGCCGGCCAGCCCACCTACAGTCTCGCAGCGGTGCGCCGCGACCGCTTCGCCTTCGCCGACCAGGAGGGCTACGGCGTGCTCTTCCAGCGCGGCGACGACGGCGCGGTCAACGGTCTGGTGTTCCTGCAGCCGCAGGGCAACGTGCCGGCGCAGCGCAGGACCCCGGACGACGACGGGAACGGCATGGAGAAGACGCCGCAGGGGGAGGCGGCGCGGCAAGCCGCCTGAGCCGGCGCCGAGCCGGTCCGGCGACAGGCCGTAGAATGCGCCCATGCACGCCGACCTGCTGGCCCCCTACGACGCCCTCGAACGCCGCACCCGCAACCTGCTCTCGCAGCTCGCCGCCCTGAGCGAGGAGCAGAGGCGCTTCCAGCCGGCTCCGGACGCCTGGTGCCTGCTACAGGTGGCGGAGCATCTGGCCATCATCGAAGAGACGGTGACCCGGGGACTGGAGCGCGGCTTGCCGGCCGGCCGCCGCCGCGGCCTGCGCGACCTGCTGGCCCATCCCCTGATGCTCACCGTCCTGCGCTTGCCGGTGCGGGTAAAGGCGCCGATGCCGGTGCTGGTGCCGCAAGGCGTGCACTCCCTGGAGCAGGTGCGGCAGCGCTGGAGCACGGCCCGCGCCACCCTCGCCGAATTCCTCGCAGACGTCGCCCCGGACGCCCTCGACGAACCGGTGATCGTCCACCCCTTCGCCGGCCCCCTGAGCCTTCGCCAGACGGTCAATTTCCTCGCTTCCCACTTCGATCATCACCTGTTCCAGGTCGATCGCATCCGCAATCATCCCGGCTTCCCGGCCGGCGGCGAAGCGGACGACGAAGCGGACGTTTGACTCGCCGCATGAATGCTGCTATCGTCCTCCCCGGTGCGGCCCGCGAGCTGTACCTATAGGACGAGAGGCCTCAGAGGAATCCCCCTTCGACAAAAAGGTTTTCCACAGGGAGCATGTTGCCGGGGGAGGTGTAGGTGCGTTGGCGTACCGCCTCGCCGGCACCCGACGCGGAGGGTTTACCGCGGATTTCTCCTCGCGGTCGGTAGGTACGGCAGGCCCGGAACTCCGACAGCAGGAAGGACACAAAGGAGTGAGTTCCATGCGTACCACCGGTCGCGTCAAGTGGTTCAACGAGACCAAGGGTTTCGGCTTCATCACCCCCGATGACGGTGCCCGGGATTGCTTCGTGCATTTCTCGGCCATCTCCGGCAGCGGCTTCCGCACGCTGGTGGAAGGGGAGCGGGTGGAGTTCGACGTCGTAGATGGACAGAAGGGCCCGGCTGCGGAGAACGTGACTCGGCTCGACGCCTGAGTCCTCGCGGTCAACCTGATCTGAAGTCTAGGAGCCGCTCCTCCGGGGGCGGCTCTTTTGTTTCTGTCCGCGTGGTTTCGGTTCAGAGGTAGCTGTCCAGCTCGCTCCAGCTGTCCTCCTCGATCACCTTCTGTACGTCGAGCATGAAGCGGTCGGCGTCGGCGCCGTCCACCAGGCGGTGGTCGTAGGTGATGGAGAGGTAGCACATGGTCTTGATCGACAGGGCGTCGTTGCCCGTCGCGTCGGTGATCACGATGGGCCGCTTCTCGATGCTGCCGATGCCGATGATGGCGACCTGCGGCTGGTTGATGATGGGGGTGCCGAAGAGGCTGCCGAAGACCCCCGGGTTGGTCACCGTGAAGGTGCCCCCCTTGAGGGCGTCCGGCGACAGCTTCTTGCTGCGCGCCCGTTCCGCCAGGTCGTTGGCGGTCTTCGCCAGCCCGACCAGGGAGAGCTGGTCGGCGTTGCGGATCACCGGCACCAGCAGACCGCGGCCCTCGACGTCCACCGCCATGCCGAGGTTGATGCTCTTCTTGAAGACCACGTTGGTGCCGTCGATGGAAGCGTTGAGCTTCTTGTGCTTCTTCAAGGCCGTGGCGATGGCTTTGAAGATGAACGGCATGAAGGAGAGCTTGGTGTCGTTGGCGGCGGCGAACTTGTTCTTCGCCCGTGCCCGCACCCGCGCCACGCGGGAGAAGTCGACGTGGAAGACGGTGGTGACGTGGGCCGACGTCTGCTTCGAGTAGCGCATGTGGGCGGCGGTGATCTGCCGGATCTTGCTCATCGGCTCGATCTCCACCTCCTCGCCCTCGGTATAGGCGGGAACGTGGAACTCGCCCCCGGCCGCCGCCGGCGGCGCCGGGGCTGCCGCAGTCGCGGGGGCCGCCGCGGGGGCCGCCGCGGCGGGCTTCGCCGCCGGCGCCTTGCCGCGCTCCTCGACGTAGCCCAGGATGTCCTGCTTGGTCACCCGGCCGTGGACACCGGTGCCCTCCACGTCACCCAGGTCGACCCCCTCCTCCTGGGCGATCTTGCGCACCAGGGGACTGGAGTAGCGGCGCAGCCGCTCGGCTTCGGACTCGTCACCATCGCCGCCGGTCTCGGCCTGTGGGGCGGGCTCTTCCGCCGGCTCCGCCTTCTCGGGCTTCGCTTCGGCCTTCTCCTCCGCAGCCTCGGCGCTGGCAGCCTTCTCCTCACCCTTCGCTTCTTCTTCGGCTTCTTCGGCCGCTTCCGGAGCCGCGGCTTCGCCGCCGCCCTCGCCGCCTTCGTCCACCAGGGCGACGATCTGGTTCACCGGCACCGTCTCCCCTTCTTCCGCCTTGATCTCCTTGAGCACGCCGGCCACCGGGCTCGGGATCTCCGCGTCCACCTTGTCGGTGGAGATCTCGAACAGGGGCTGGTCCCGCTCCACCCGGTCGCCAGGCTTGACCAACCAGCGGGTGATCGTGCCCTCGGCGATCGACTCGCCCATCTGGGGCATCACGACTTCCGTTGCCATCGAACTCTCCCTAGAGCTTTCAGAATCCTTGCTTGTCGTCTCGTTTCGACTCGTCGCGCCTCATTGCTTGCAAGACTCATGACGGCCGGCGCAGAAGGACTAGTTTAGCAGTCAGAGCTTGTGAAGAAATCTCCGGCCGTAGCGAGGGCGTCCTCCGGGCGCCTCTCGCAAGGCGCGGTGACGCAGGCGTAGCGGGGCCTACGTCGAGGAACCGCAACGCCGCGAGAGGCGAGCCGGGGGCGCACGCAGCAGGGCGGAGATTCCTTCACCAGCTCTCAAAAGTGAATCGCCGCGCCGTGGGAGGCGTGGGCCGCCTCGGCCACCGCCTCGGCCAGGGTCGGGTGGGCGTGAACGGCGCGGAACAGCTCCTCCACCGTCACCTCCGCCGACATCGCCACGCTGGCCTCGGAGATGAGATCCGTGGCGTGGGGTCCGAGGATGTGGACGCCGAGGATCTCGTCGTACTTCTTGTCCCGCACCACCTTCACGAAGCCCGCCGTCTTGCCCTCGATGGCGGCCTTGCCGGAAGCCAGGAACGGGAACTTGCCCACCGCCACGTCGTAGCCCTGCTCCTTGGCCTGGGCCTCGGTGAGCCCCACCGAGCCGACCTCCGGGTCGGTGTAGACCACCGACGGCACCTTGCCGTAGTCCAGCGGCCGGGCGTCCGCGGAGCCCGCCATGTGCTCCACCGCCAGGATGCCCTCGGCGGAGGCCTTGTGGGCCAGCCACGGGGTGGCCTTCACCACGTCGCCGATGGCGTAGACGTTGTCGACGCCGGTGCGCATCCACTCGTCGGTGTCGAGGAAACCGCGGTCCGTCACGAGACCCACGTTCTCCAACCCCAGCCCGTCGGTGAAGGGGGCGCGCCCCACCGCCACCAGCAGCGCCTCGGCCTCCAGCGGCTCGTCCTTGCCCTCGAAGCTGAGGCGGACGCCGTGCTCCGTGCTCTCGGCGGCGGCCAGCTCAGTGCCGGTCCAGCAGGTGATCTTGCGCTTGCGGAAGGCGCGCTGCAGCTCCTTGGAGATCTCCTCGTCCTCCAGCGGCAGCAGCCGGTCGAGCATCTCCACCAGGGTGACCTGGGAGCCGAAGGAGGTGAACATGGAGGAGAACTCGGTGCCCACGGCGCCGCCGCCGAGGACCACCAGGGTCTTCGGCACGCGGCCGATCTTCAGGACGTGGTCGGAATTGAGGATGCGCTCGCCGTCGGTCGGCGCGATGGGGATCTCCCGCGGCACCGAGCCGGTGGCGATGAGGATGTTTTTTGCCTTGTAGACGGTGGAGGCGTCGTCGTCCTGCACTTCCACCTCGTGGCGGCCGACGATGCGGCCGTGGCCCTCGATGCCGTCCACCTTGTACTTCTTGAACAGTCCCTGGATGCCGCGGGCGTTCTTGTCCACCACCGCCTGCTTGCGTTCGTGGGCGCGGCCGATGTCGAAGCCGGGGTCGCCGACGTCGATGCCCAGCTCGGCGGCCTGGCGGATCTCGTCGAGGACGCTGGCCGAGTGGAGCAGCGCCTTGGTGGGGATGCAGCCGCGATGCAGACAGGTGCCGCCGAAGTAGGGGTCCTTCTCCACCACCGCCACCTTGAGGCCGAGCTGACCGGCCCGGATGCCGGCCACGTAGCCACCGGGGCCGCTGCCGATGATCATCAGATCGTATTCTTGCGCCATCGCATCTCCCATCGGATCGTCGAAGAGGGTTGTCGCCCAGTCCTGGGTGCAGTTTCGATGCCCGGGCGGTGCGGCCCGGGGGGCTTGCGGGGTGCCGACCGCCGGCTCAGGGCGCCGCCGCGGCGAGGGGCTCGGCGCGGTAACGGCCCGGGCGGTCGGCGACCAGGCGGGCCACGGGGACCCGCGGGTCGTGCTCGAAGAAGCACAGCCAGTCTTCCTCCGCCGCCCGCGGCAACCACCGTTTCTTGTTCTCCAGGGTGGTCACCGGGTAAAGATCGTATCCCATGATCCACGGGTAGGGCAGGTGCGAAGCGGTGGGGATCAGGTCGGCCCAGAAGACGCCGCGGGCAGCGCCGTTCGAAACGCCGTCGCCGCCGTCCGGGTGACCACCGTCGAGCAGCACGATGCACATGTCCCGGTTGTGCCCCGCGGCGCGCACCGCCCGCACCCCGGCGGCGGGCTCGCCGGCGTCGTCGAACAGCTCCACCACCCCGGCGTCGAACAGCGGCTCCCAGTTGAGCGGGTTGTAGCTGGCGCGGTCCCGTTCGTTGGGCTCCCGGGCGTGGTCCACCTCGCCGCGGTTGAGCCAGTAGCGGGCGTTGGGGAAGGTGGGAACGAAGCCGTCGCCGGCGGCGCGGGTGTTCCAGCCGCAGTGGTCGAAGTGGAGGTGGGAGAGGAGCACGTGGGTGACGTCGCCGAGCTCGAAGCCGGCGGCGCGGAGGGCGTCCGGCAGCCGCGTCGCCCCTTCCTCCATGGCGAAGATGGAACGGAACTTCTCGTCGCCCTTGTCGCCGATGCCGGTGTCGATCAGCACCAGGTCGTCGCCGCTCTCGATGAGCAGGCAGTTGGTGGCCATGGCGATGCGGTTGTCGTCGTCCGGAGCCCGCTCGCGCTGCCACAGGGTGCGCGGAACGACCCCGAACATGGCGCCGCCGTCGAGGCGGAAGCCGCCGTCGGAGACGACGTGGAGGGTGAGGTTGCCGAGGCGGATGGGCATGGTACCTGGGAGATTATCAGGACCGTCAAGGAGCCGGAGCCGCCGCGGCCGGAGCGGCTGCCGGCGCTGCGACGGTCTCTTGCAGGTGGGCGTAGTCCTCGGCCGAGAGGTCGGGGAGACGGCGGACGACGGCGGTCAAGGCCCACAGGTCTGCGGAGCGCAGGGAGGGGCCGTAGGCGGGCATGCCGGTCATGCGGATGCCGTGGTCGAGGATCCAGTAGATGCGCGCCGGGTCGTCCGCCGCGCCGCTGTGCAGGTCCGGCGGCAGGGGGTTGAGACCGCGGGCCAGGGGCTGCGGGTCGACCCCCGGGGCGCCGTGGCAAAGCAGGCAGTGGGCGGCGTAGAGCTCGGCGCCGCGGCGCAACAGACGCGGGTCGTCCAGCGGCGGCACGTCGAGTCTCGCCGCGCGGCGCGCGATGGCGCGGTCCCGGGAGGTGACCAGGAACCACTCGACGAGGTCCGAGTGGGGCTCGGTGGCGGCCACGTCCACGAAGCCGCCCCAGGCCACGGCGAAGAGGCAGCCGGCGGCCAGCAGGAGGACGGCGAGGACGGTGAGGGCGATCTTCATGCGGTCGGCTTTCGGGCCGCACGCGGGCTCCGGGAACGGCGCCGGAGCATGGCGCGGCGGCACGGCGGAGGCTATGCTATCCGAAGCCCCGCGCCCATCACCCGGTCGAGACGTCCACCGCCGCGAGCCTCCCCCGACAGAGCCTTGTCCAGCGACAACCCCAGCACCAGCCCCAGCGCCAGCCTCAGCGACAGCACGGGCAGCACCGCGGTCGAGACGCTCGAGCACGCCGCCGACGAGCCGGCCGCCGATCGCCTGCCGGCGCCCGAGCCGGCCGCCAACCCGCGCGGCGACCTCGCCCTGGTGCTCTCCGGCGGCGGCGCCCGGGCGGCCTACCAGGTGGGCCTGCTGCGCAGCCTGGCGCGCCGCCTGCCGGACCTCTCCTTCCAGATCATCACCGGCGTTTCCGCCGGCGCCATCAACGCCTCGCTGCTCGCCTCCCGCACCGGCACCCTGGCGGCGGCGGCGGACGACCTCACCCAGTTGTGGAGCCAGCTCCACGCCGAGCAGGTGTTCCGCGCCGACGGCGGCTCGCTGCTGCGCCACGTGGTGGGCTGGGGGATGCGGTTGGTCTCCGGCGGTACCCGTTTCGGCCCGCGGCTGCGCGGCCTGGTGGACACCGCGCCCCTGGACGCCCTGCTGCACCGCGTCCTCGACCCCGGACCGGACGGCGTCCTGCGCGGCATCCGCCACAACCTCGAGTCCGGGCGTCTCAAGGCGGCGGCGATGACCACCCTCAACTACGCCACCGGCCAGACCGTGACCTGGGTCGAGGGGCGGCAGATCGAGGGCTGGGAGCGCTCCAACCGCAGGAGCGCCGCCTGCCGCCTCACCGTCGATCACGTGATGGCCTCGGCGGCGCTGCCCCTCTTCTTCCCCGCCATCCGACTCGGCCGCGACTGGCACGGCGACGGCGGCGTGCGTCTCGCCGCTCCCCTCTCCCCCGCCGTCCACCTGGGGGCGCGGCGCATCCTCGCCGTCTCCACCCGCTACCGGCGCACCACGGAGGAGGAGGAACGGCCGGAGACCTACGGCTACCCGCCGCCGGCGCAGATCCTCGGCCACCTCATGAAGGCCGTCTTCCTCGACGTGGTGGACGAGGACGTCAACCGCATGGAGCGCTTCAACCGCCTGCTCTGCCAGCTGCCGCCGGAGGAGCGCCACGGCATGGCGCCGGTGGAGGTGGTGGCGCTGCGGCCTTCGGTGGACCTGGGCTCCCTGGCCGGCGAGTACGAGCCGAAGCTGCCCGGCTTCTTCCGCTTCCTCACCCGCTCCCTCGGCACCCGCGAGACGACCAGCCCGGACTTCCTGTCCCTGATCATGTTCCAGCCCGACTACCTGCGCCGCCTGATCGAAATCGGCGAAGCCGACGCCGACGAGCGCGGCGACGAGCTGGAAGCCCTGCTGCGGGCGCCGGTGCCCTGCTGAGCGCCATGCCGCTGGCTCGCCCGGTCCGCTACCGCTTCGCCGGCTTCACGCTGTCCCCCGCCCGCCGTCTGCTGCTCCACGAAGACCGGCCGGTGCCGCTGATCCCGCGCTACTTCGACCTCCTGGTGCTTCTCGTCGAGCGGCGCCGCGAGGTGGTATCGCACCAGGCGAACCTGGGCGCTGACCGCCGGCGGCTCCCTCGCCGGCGGGCTCCTCGGCGCCGCCGCCCACGCCGTCGGCCGCGCCGTCCTGGAGCCGATCCTGGGCCGCGGGCTGGACGGTGTCGGCGGCGGCTGGGAGGGGCTGGCGCTGGGCGCCGCCAGCGGCCTCGGCTACGCTCTGGCGACGGCTCGACTCGGCAGCGGGACGGAGGTGCCGAGGGGCTTGCCACGGGTCCGCGCCGTGGCCGTCTGCGCCGGCGCCTGTGCCCTGGCCGCGGTCGCCGTCACCTTGCTCGGCGCCGACCTCACGGCCGCCAGCCTCGATCAAATCGCCCACCTCTTCGCCACCTCCCGCGTCGACCTCGCGCCGCTGGCCCGGCTCTTCGGCGAGACGTCGGTGGGCCCTCGCAGCCGCATCGTCTTCGCGCTCTACGAGGGCTTGCTCTTCGGTGCCGGCCTGGCCGCCGGCCTGACGCATCGGCCGCGGGCCCGATCGCGCGCGGCGGGAGTCCCGGCGGGACCGCTCAGCGAAGGCTGAGACAACCCTCACCTTTTCCTCAGGTCTCGCCGGCGCAGATTCGACAGGATCGACGGTGAGCCTGGGCGTAGCGCCCCGCACTTCCATTCGTTCACCACAGACGCAAGGACCCGATCATGCCCCCACGTCGCGAGCCCCGTGCCCGCCGCAGAGCCGCCCGCCCGATCCTCGGCAGCCTCGCCGTCGCCGCCCTTACAGTCTCGACCCTGCTCCCGGCCGCCGCCTGCTGCCGGGCGCCGTCGCCGGACCCGGACGCCGTCGCCTGGCATACCTGGACGAACGACGACCTCGGCTACGCCATCGACTACCCGCAGAGCCTGCGGCCGCGGCGCCAGGGCGACGACGAGGTGGCCTTTCGCCAGGGTCTCTTCGCGGTGCGTGCGCGGGTGGTCTGGGTGTCGGAGGAGGAGGGCCGGCGGCGCGGTCTGTGGCCGGGGCATCCCGCCGTCGGCGAAGGCGAGCTGGCCGGCCGCCCGGCGACACGTTTTGACTACGAGCACGGCGACGGCCCTTTCGTCTCCCGAACCCTGTCCTGGGTGATCCCCTACCGCGGCAAGCTCCTCGCCCTGGAGCTGCGCTGCACGGGAGAGCCGGACGCGGCACAGCGCCGCATGCTGGAGTCCTTCCGGCTGCTGTGAGCCGTTACTCCCAGCGCAGCGCCACCGTCGGCTCGACGCGGGCGGCGCGGCGGGCCGGCAGCCAGCAGGCGGCCAGCGCCACGGCGGCGAGCAGCGCGGTGACCGCCGCCAGGGTCACCGGGTCCCCCGGCGCCACACCGTAGAGCAGCCCCGCCATCAACCGCGACAGGGCGACGCCGCCGGCGAGGCCGACGACCAGCCCCGTCGCCGTCACCCGCGCCGCGTCCCCCAGCACCAGCGACAGCACCTGCCGGCGTGCCGCCCCCAGGGCCATGCGCAGGCCGATCTCCCGCGTGCGCTGGGCCACCGCGTAGGCCATGACGCCGTAGATGCCGAGGGCCGCCAGGGCGAGGGCGAGGAAGGCGAAGGCGCCGAGGAGCAGCATCGGGTACCAGTAGCTCTCCAGGGCGTCGCTGCGCCGCTCGGCCAGGCTCTCCACCTCGCCCAGGGGCAGGTCCGGATCGAGGGCCGCCAGCTCCTCGCGCAGCGCCGCGGCGGCGCTCTCCGGCGCCCCGACGGTGGCCACCACCAGGTGACCGCGGTCCGGCGTGCGCTGCTCCAGGGAGTAGTAGACGTGGGGCTCCCGCGGCCGGTCGATGCCGTGGTGGATCACCGAGGCGACGACGCCGACGATGGTGTACCAGTCGTCGTAGCCGTTGGGGCGCAGGCGGCGGCCCACCGCCGCCTCGCCGTGCTCCGACTCGCCGGGCCACAGGCGCTCGGCGGTGAGCTCGTCGATCAGCATCACCTTCGGTGCCTGCGGACCGTCGCCGGCGCGCAGCGGCCGGCCGGCGAGGAGCGGGATGCCCATGGTCTCGAAGTACCCCGGCGACACCGTCGAGTAGCGAAAGGACGGGCTCTTGCCCGGTCCGTTGTCGCGCCCCTCGACGTCCACCGACGCCGAGCTGGTGGCGTTGGTCAGCGGCAGCGGGCTGGCGAAGGCAGCGCTCGCCACCTCGGGACGGCCGGCGAGGCGCTCGAGCAGGCGGTCGTAGAGGTCGCGGCGACGCGCGTCGTCGGCGTAGGTGCCCTCCGGTAACAACACGCTGGCCACCAGCCGGTGCTCGACGGTGAAACCGGTGTCGATGCCGGCGAGCTGGCGGAAGCTGGCGATCATCAGCCCGGCGCCGATGAGCAGCACCAGGGCCATGGCGATCTCCGCCGCCACCAGCAGGCGGCGCAGACGGCGTCCGGAACGCTCGCCGCCGCGACCGCCCTCCGCCAGGCTGGCGGCGAGGCCGCCGGCGGCGGTGCGCGAAGCGCTCAAGGCCGGCACCAGGCCCACCGCCAGACCGGTGAGCAGACCGAGGGCGACGCTGAACACCAGCACCGGCGGGTGCAGCCCGAGAGCCTCGGCCTCCGGCGTGCCGGCGGCGGCGGCGCGCAGCGCCTCGATGCCCCAGGCGCCGAGCAACAGGCCGACGGCACTGCCCAGCAGACCGAGCAGAGCGCTCTCGGTGAGGAGCTGGCGCACCAGGCGGAGACGGTCGGCCCCCAGGGCGCGGCGCACCGCCATCTCGCGGCGCCGCCCGGCGGCCCGCGCCAAGGTGAGATTGGCGAGGTTGGCACAGGCGATGAGCAACACGAAGCCCACCGCCGCCCACAGCACCAGCAGGGCCGGTCGCACGTCCTCCACCAGTTGCTCGGCGAGCGGCTCGACGCCGGCGGTGTGATCGGTGTTGGTGCCCGGATACTCGCGCTCCAGCTCGGCGTAGACGGTCTTCACCTCCGCGTCCGCCGCCGCCGGCGTCACACCGGGGGCGAGGCGGCCCAGCATGAGGGTGTTGTTGTGGCTGCCGCGTACCAGGAACTCGTCCGACCACACCGCCAGCGGCAACCACACGTCCGGCTGCCTCGACCAGGGCATCCGGAAGTCCTCGCCCAGCACGCCGACGATGGTGAAGGGCTCCTCGTTGACCCGCAGGGTGGAGCCGAGGACGTCCGGGTCGGCGCCGAAGCGGCGCTGCCACAGGCCGTGGCCGAGCACCGCGACGCGCTCCGCCGACGTCCCCGACGGCCCGAAGCCCGCCGACTCCGGCAGCCCGCGCCCGAGCTTCATCTCGACGCCGAGGAGCGGAAAGAAGCCCGGCGTCACCCGCACCCCCTCCACGCGCTCCGGCCGCTCGCCGCCGCCGGCGAGGTTGAAGAAGTTGGGGCTGAAGACCTCCAGGCCCGCGAACGACCGGGCCTCGCGCTGCAGGTCCAGATAGTTGGGCACCGCCACCGGCCCCTTGCCGCCGCCGCTGCTGGTCTCGTAGACCACCATCAGCCCCTGCGGGTCGGCGAACGGCGGCGGGCTGAGCAGGAAGCGGTGCACGGCCGAGAAGATGGCCGTGTTGGCGCCGATGCCCAGCGCCAGGGTGGCCACCGCCACGGCGGTGAAGCCGGGACGGCGCAACAGGGTGCGCACGGCGTAGCGGAGGTCCAGCAGCAGATCGGTCATGGAGGTTCTCCTCGCGGTCGTAGGGACGGCACCCCGTGCCATGGCAACCGCCGTGCCACCCGCCGGTGCGGCGTGGAAACCTCGCTACGGCGGGCCGTTCCGCCGTCCGCGCGCCCGCCACCCGGCGCCGTCCACCGTCCGCCGGCGCAACCGTCGTCCCACGAGCGGACAGCTCTTCATACGCTGGCCGGCCGCGAACGTCGCCGCCGTAGGTCGCCGATCCACCACGGCAGGTAGCAAAGCGAGAAGACGAGCAGCCCGATGCCTTCGAGCACCCCCAGGTACCAGGGCCAGGGACCGAAGTGGTCGAGCAGCGAGGCGACCCCGGGCTTGCGCATCAGGTACAGGTAGTTGGTGCCCAGGGCCAGGTTGACCGGCACCACGGCGAGAGCGTAGAGGTTGAGCCACGCCCAGGCTTTGAGAATGGAGATAGGCCGCGGCCGGAAGCGCAGCATCAGCACTCCCCAAAAGCCGGCGAGCAGCAGCAGCCCGTGGCTGGCGAAGAAAGTCACGTATCCCGGATGCGGGAAGCCGACCGGCAGGTCCGGGGTGAGCAGCGCCTGGGTGGCGCCGCCGAAGGTCCAGAAGTAGGCCACCTCGAAGGTGGCGTAGCTCCTCCGCCACAGCATCCAGGCGCTGACGAAGACGAGGATGCCGCACAGGTGGAGGGGGAGTTGTTGCAGCAACGGCACGCCGAAGAGCCACTGCACCCAGGTGTGCACCGCCCGGGTGGCGACCAGGAAGACGGCGAGCCCCATCGTCAGACGCCGTTGCGTCGTCTCGCTCAGCCGCCGCGCCGCCAGCGGCACGGCGACGGCGAGGGCCACCAGCAGCGCCAGCGTGGCGAGGTGGGTGGCCCCGAAGAGGTGGAAGGGCGGTTCGAGACCGGCCCGCAAGGCGTCCGGTGAGGGTGGGGCTTGCAAGGTGGCCCTATCCTACGCCGCGGCGCCCGGCGCGGCCGTCGTCAGCACGGCCGTCTTCAGCCGCCGGCCGCCTCGAGCCACACGTCGACGCAGCCCTTGTAGTTCTCGGCGATGGTCTCCACCGCCTGGCGCTCCTTGGAGCGGTCGGCGAGGAACGCCTTCACCGGGTCGGCGAAGTTGGTACGGCCGACGGCGAAGCCGATCCAGCCCGGCACCGCGGCGGCGGTGCGCAGCCAGGCGTGGACCTGGGCGGCGTCGGAGCCGCGGCCGAGGAGGATGCAGCCCACCTTGGCGCGGCTGCGGCCATCGGCGGCCTGACCGGAGCGCGCCGTCTCGGCCACCGCCGCCGCCTGCTCGGCGCTCTCCAGCCCTTCGAGCTTCCAGATGTCCGGCTCGACGCCGAAGGCCTGCAGCTCGCGGATGGACTCCATCATGCGCCGGTAGCGCAGCTCCTTGTCGTAGCGCTCGCCGGCGGCCTTCTCGTCGTCGGTGACGGCGGGCACCAGTAGCTCGAACATGTAGTAGATGCCGCGCGCCTGGAGGTAGTCGGAGACCTGCTTCAGGCGCGTCGCCTGCTCGCGGTTCTCCAGCGCGTCGTCCGCCGGGTGGTAGCGCACCAGCACCTTGACGACGTCCGGCGCGATGAAGCGCACGTGGTCCATCCAGCGCGCGCCGTACTCGAAGTCGAACACCGGCTGGCCCGACTTCTCGATGCAGCACGCCACCGGGATGCCGGCCTCCCGCGCGTGGGCCTGGATGTGGGAGCCGTACTCCGAGTCCACCAGGATACCGACGTGCTCCGCCGGCACCCCCATCTCGATGGCGCGCAGCAGACCTCGGTAGACCAGGGTCTTGGTCTCCACGATGGGGGTGTACTCATCGTGGTCCGCGTCGATGTTCCATTGGCCCGAAATGCCGAAGAATTTCTTCTTGAAGCTGCCCCGGTGGTCGAAGGGCTGCACGAATAGGGGTTTGTCGTAACCGATCTCTCTCATGGGGTCCTTCCCTCGCTGAAACGCAATCGTCAGGTTGTACGAGCTTGCAAGTGGCGCCGGCGGAGC
>Ga0055445_10000054_pt1 | contig 16001 bp, 12 predicted proteins | sample China_Galinas_PW_FD_57737 | JGI IMG/M metagenome (GOLD analysis project Ga0055445, IMG submission 57737) | Wetland microbial communities from San Francisco Bay, California, USA, that impact long-term carbon sequestration - China_Galinas_PWA_D1 | ecosystem: Environmental > Aquatic > Marine >... | reverse complement strand
GGTGGTGGTGCTTCAGGGCGAGCGCGAAACGCTGGCCGAGCTCGGCGACGCCGACAAGGACGCCCTCTCCCCCCGCGGCCGCGCCTGGCGCGAGCTGCGCCGCCGGCTCGCCGGCTGGGTGTGACGGCCGGGCGTCAGGCGGCGCGGCCGGCGTCGTGCTACACTCCGTCGTCGGGCCGCGTGAACGACCCGCGGTGCTTGACAGGACCCCCCGCAGCCTCTAGGATCGAAAGTCCTTTGCGTCGCAAAGGTGGGCGATCGTCCGCCGCCGCGACGCACTTCCGCGAGCCGTCCATCCGAGGGAGTGCCTACGAGGTAGGAACGCGGAGCGGATTTGGAGAGAAGAGTGATGACCAGGACATTCAGCCCGAAACCCGCCGACGTCGATCGCCGGTGGCACGTGGTGGACGCCGAGGGCATCCCGCTCGGCCGGCTGTCCAGCCAGGTGGCACAGCTTCTGATGGGCAAGCACAAGCCGACCTATGCTCCGCACATGGACATGGGCGACTTCGTGATCGTGCTCAACGCCGAGAAGACGGTGCTCACAGGGCGCAAGGAAGAGCAGAAGATCTACTACCGGCACAGCGGCCGCCCGGGCAGTCTCAAGCAAGAGACCGCCGGCGAGCGCCGCGCCCGCCGTCCCGCCCTGCTGGTGGAGGACGCCGTGCGCCGCATGCTGCCCAAGAACCGGCTCGGCCGGGCCATGTATCGCAAGTTGAAGGTGTACGCCGGGACGCAGCACCCGCACGAGGCGCAGCAGCCCCAGCCCTTCGACGTCGCGTCCGCCATCTGATGGAGGAGAGTGAGTCTTGAGCGCGCAGACCCAGTATTACGGCACCGGGAGGCGCAAAACCGCTACCGCCCGTGTGTTTCTTCGCCCGGGATCGGGCACAGTGACGGTGAACGGTCGGGAGTTCGACGACTACTTCCCGAACGAGATCCACAAGATGATCATCCGCTCGCCGCTGCAGATCACCGAGACCGTCGACAAGTTCGACCTCATGGTGACGGTGGAGGGTGGCGGAGCCTCCGGGCAGGCCGGCGCGGTGCGCCACGGCATCTCCCGGGCGCTCCTCGAGTACAACCTTGAGCTGCGCGACCGACTCAAGTCCGCCGGCCTCCTGACCCGCGATCCGCGGAAGAAGGAGCGCAAGAAGTACGGTCAGAAGGGCGCTCGCGCCCGGTTCCAGTTCAGCAAGCGGTAAGGGGAGACGAAACGTGGTCGAAGTCACCATGAAGGAGCTGCTGGAAGCGGGCGTCCACTTCGGACACCAGACGCGGCGCTGGAATCCGAAGATGAAGCGTTACATCTTCGGCAAGCGCAACGGAATCTACATCGTCGATCTGCAAAAGACGGTGGGCCTCTTCGCCCAGGCGGCGGAGCTGGTGGCCGAGATGGCGGCGGCGGGCAAGCGCCTGCTGTTCGTCGGCACCAAGCGTCAGGCGCAAGAAGTGATCGCCGAGGAGGCCGAGCGCTGTGGCGAGTTCTACGTCACCCACCGCTGGCTCGGCGGCACGCTGACCAACTTCGTGACCCTGCGCGGCTCGATCAAGAAGCTGGAGGAGATCGAGAAGAAGCTGGCCGACGAGGACTCCGGGCTGACCAAGAAGGACATCCTGCGTCTGGAGCGCCAGCGCAGCCGCCTGCAGGAGAACCTGGGCGGCATCCGCAAGATGGAAGAGCCGCCGGACGCGCTGTTCGTGGTCGATCCGAAGAAGGAGTCCATCGCGGTGGCCGAGGCCAACAAGCTGGGCATCCCGGTGATCGCCATCGTCGACACCAACTGCGATCCCGAGCTGATCGACTACATCATCCCGGGCAACGACGACGCCATCCGCTCGATCCGCCTGTTCTCTTCCAAGATCGCCGACGCCTACCTGGCCGGCTCCGGTCGCCTGGAAGAGGAGATGATGGCCGCCGCCGAGGGTGCCGACGTGATGGTGGAGGAAGCCGCGACGGTGGAGGCGGAGACAGTCGCTACCGCACCGGCCGCAGCACCGGCTGCCGCCAGCGAGGCGGCGTCCAGCGAAGCGGCGTCCGGCGAAGCGGCGTCCAGCGAAGCGGCGGCCGAGGCCGGGGAGAGCGCCGCCGCTCCGTAGGAAGCGCTCTGCCGTAGACGCCGGCGGCGCCCGCCGCCGGGAAGATTTCGAGGAGGAGCGCGCCGCCGTCCGCCGAGCTGGTAGCTCGCAAGGCCGGCAGCGCGAAGAAAAGGTCACTCGGACGCCGAGTCGACCTTTTTCTTTGTCCGCAGGCAAGCAACGGGAGAACCACGAGATGACAGTGACCGCCCAGATGGTCAAAGAGCTGCGCGAGCGCACCGGCGCTCCGATGATGGATTGCAAGAAGGTGCTGGTCGAGACCGGCGGCGACATGGATCAGTCGATCGAGCTGCTGCGCACCAAGGGGCTGGCGGCGGCGGCCAAGAAGGCCGGCCGCGTCACCGCCGAGGGCGTCGTAGGGTCCTACATCCACGCCGGCGGCAAGATCGGCGTCCTGGTGGAGGTCAACTGCGAGACCGACTTCGTGGCCCGCACCGACGACTTCCAGGACCTGGTCAAGGACGTCGCCATGCACATCGCCGCCGCCGACCCGAGCTACGTCGGCCGCGACGAGGTGACCGGCGGCGACCTCGAGATGGAGAAGAAGATCTACCGCCAGCAGGCTCTCGACGAGGGCAAGCCGGAGAAGATCGTCGAGCGCATCGTCGAGGGCCGGGTGGAGAAGTTCTACGGCCAGACGGTGCTGCTGGAGCAGCCCTTCGTCAAGGACCCGGACAAGACGGTGGCGCAGATGATCGCCGAGAAGGTGGCCAAGATCGGCGAGAACATCCAGGTGCGCCGCTTCGCCCGCTTCGTCCTCGGCGAGGGCATCGAGAAGCGTCAGGACGACTTCGCCGAAGAGGTTCGCAAGGCCGTCGGCGGCTGAGCGGCAGCGGCGAAAGTACTGCGCATCGCACGCCACCCGCTTCGCGGGGTACCATGGGGCGGCGGCCGACGGGTCGCCGCCCGTTTCGTATCCGACAGCTCGTTTTCGCCGCACCGGCACCGTCCACGCACGACGCGAGGTCCATCGATGGCCCAGGAATCCGCCGCCCGCTCTTCCCGCCCCGCCGCCGAACCCGCCGCTGCGTCCGAGGTGACGCCCACCGCCGGGCCGCAGCCCGCCGCGCCGGCGAAGTCCTCCTCCGCGGCCGTCTTCGACCGCGTGCTGCTCAAGCTCTCCGGCGAAGCGCTGATGGGGGACAAGGGCTTCGGCATCGACGAAAAGGTGGTCGCCACCATCGCCGACGAGCTGGTGGAGGTCCACGCCCTGGTGCAGCTCGCCATCGTCATCGGCGGCGGCAACATCATCCGCGGCCTGGCCGCCAGCCACCGCGGCATCGACCGCGTGACCGGCGACTACATGGGCATGCTGGCCACCCTGATCAACGCCCTGGCGTTGCAGGACGCGCTGGAGAAGCGGGGCGTCACCACCCGCGTGCAGACCGCCATCGAGATGCGCGAGGTGGCGGAGCCCTTCATCCGCCGCCGCGCCATGCGCCACCTCGAGAAGGGCCGGGCGGTGATCTTCGCCGCCGGCACCGGCAACCCCTTCTTCACCACCGACAGCGCCGCCGCCCTGCGCGCCAACGAGATCCACGCCGACATGCTGCTCAAGGCCACCAAGGTGGCGGGCATCTACAGCGCCGACCCGGAGCTCCATCCCGACGCCGAGCTGCTCCACGACCTCACCTACCAGGAGGTGCTGGAGCGCGACCTGCGGGTGATGGACGCCGCCGCCATCGCCCTGTGCCGCGACAACGGCATCCCGATCACCGTCTTCAACCTCTTCGAGCCGGGCAACATCCGCCGCGTCGTGACGGGGCAGAGGGTGGGCTCCGTAGTGCGTTAAGACCCGCCCTGACGCACCCTTGCGGAGGCTCGCCCGTGGATTGACACTCCCCGCCGGGCGGGAGAAGATGACGGGTCGTCGGCAGGCCGATTCTCGTTGCTTGGAAAGGAGAAGGTGATGAAAGAGGTGTTCCGCGAGACCGAGCTGGGGATGAAGGGGGCGGTCGATCATTTCCATGACGAGCTCAAGCACCTGCGCACCGGGCGCGCGTCGCTGACCATGCTGGACGGCATCACCGTCGACTATTACGGCACCCCCGCGCCGCTCAATCAGCTCGCCAACCTGTCCGTGCCGGACGCCAGCCTGATCGTCGCCGCGCCCTTCGACCCGACCCAGATCGCCGCCATCGAGCGCTCCATTCGCGCCTCCGACCTGGGGCTCAACCCCTCCAACGACGGCAAGGTGATCCGCATCCCGGTGCCGGCCCTGACCGAGGAGCGGCGCAAGGAGTTCGCGAAGAAGGCCCACGACCTCGCCGAGGCGGCGCGCAACGGCGTGCGCCAGGCGCGCCGCGAGGGCAACGAGGCGCTGAAGAAGAAGGAGAAGGACAAGGAGATCTCGCAGGACGAGGAGCACCGCGGTCTGGACGAGGTGCAGAAGCTCCACGACCATTACATCGGCGAGATCAACAAGAGCCTGGAGCACAAGGAAGCGCAGATCATGGAGGTGTAGCGTGGGCTGCTGCGCCACCACCGTCGACGCCCGCGGCACCCGCTGCGGGCGTTTTTGCGTCCGGCCGCGCTGGCTCCAGGCGGAAGGCTGCCGGTGATCGTCTACGGCTACCACCCGGTGCGCGAGGCGCTGCGCCACCGCCCCCACGAGGTGACGCGGGTGCTGGTAGGGGAGCGGCGCGGCGGCGGCCGGCGGCGTGAGATCGAGGCCCTGGCGCGGCGCCACCGGTTGCCGGTCGGCGAGCTGGCGGAGGCGGAGCTGGACCGCCTCACCGGCGCCGGCGGCGCGGTGCACAACGGTTTCGCCGTCGAGATCCATGGCGCCGCGGCGGACCGGGAGACCGCCGCCGGCCGCGACGAGGATCTGGTGGTGCTGGTGGAGGACGTCCAGGATCCGCGCAACCTGGGCGCTCTGATGCGCGTATGCGAGGGGGCCGGGGTGGGCCGGTTGCTGATCCGCGACCGCGGCTCGGCGCCGGTGTCGCCGGTGGCGGTGAAGGCCTCCGCCGGCGCCGCCGAGTGGTTGCCCAGCGAACGGGTGACCAACAGTGCCAACAGCATCGAAACCTTGAAAAAACAAGGCTTCTGGGTCTACGGCGTGGCGCCGGCCGGCGAGCCGGCCTGGCAGGTGGACCTGACCGGCAAGGTGGCGCTCGCCTTCGGCGGCGAAGAGAAGGGGCTACGCTCGCGTACCGAGTCGCTTTGCGACCGCCTCGTCGGCCTGCCGATGCGCGGCCGGGTGGAGTCGCTCAACCTGTCGACGGCGGCGGCGGCGGTGCTGTACGAGGCCGTTCGCCAGCGCGAGGCGGCGCGGCAGAGCGACACGGCCCGGCAGAGCGACACGGCGCGGCAGAGCGACACAGCCCGGCAGGGCAAGACGGAGGAAGAAACGCCGCAGTGAACGGTCTCGCACGCTGGCTGCGCCCCCTCGGGTTGATCCTGCTCGCCGCCGGGCTGGCGGCGGCGGCCATGCTGTCGCCGACCCGGGACGAGGTGCCCTGGGGCGCCGTGCGCGGCTTCGCCTTCGGCACCGCCGAGTGCCGGCCGCGGCTGGCGACGCGGGAAAGCTGCGACTTCGCGCTGCCGGCGGCGGCGCCGGAGCCGGTGCCCTGGTCGCGGGTGGCGAGCTGGTTCCGCCTCGACCCGCGGGCCGTCTGCGCCGCCAACGGCACGCCGTCCGAGTCCTGCGCCGAGCAGCTCCTGGCCCCCGGTGAAAGCCTGATCCTGCCGTTGCGCCGCGACGCCGCCGTCGGCGCGCCACCGCCCGTCCCGGCGTCCGCCGAGGGCGGTGAGGAGGACGGATGATCCTCCTCGTCGCCGCCGTCCTTTGCCTGGCCTCGGTCCTCGCCCTCGCCCTGCTGCCGGTGCCGCGGCGCGGCGAAGGCGGTCGGCTGCCGTGGCTGCGCGGCGCCCTGGTGGCTCTGCTCTGCCTGCTGCCGCTGGTCTACGCCGGCGTCGTGCTTTGGCGGGCCGAGGAGCGCCTCGGCGAGCTGCGTTTCGACTACGTCGGCAAGCGTCTCGCCTTCGGTCCCGGGCTGCCGGTGACCTTCGGCGGCTCGCCGGCCGGCTCGGAAAGCTTCGAGGACCTCCACGCCGCGCTCCTCGGCGGCGAGGCCGGGGCTCTCGTCCAGGAGGACGGCACCGCCGGCGTCGGCGGCCGCCGTCTGCTGCGCCTCGCCGCGCCGTCGCCCATGGTGCTGGTGGACGGCCTGCCGTTGAACGCCGTGCCCCTGGTGAAGGGAGATCGCCTGGCCCTGGAGGACGGCCGCGAGCTGCTTTTCGACGGTGCTTCACTGCGCCCCGCCGGCGGCGCCTCCGACGCCGGGGTTTCCGCTGCCGGCGCTTCCGACGCCGTCTTCCGCCTGCCGTCGCTGTTGCGCCGCCTGGCGTCTCCGGAGCGGGTGGTCTTCCTGCCGGACGTCCTGCGCGCCTTCGACGAGCAGCGGCCCGAGGGCGGGCCGCCGTGGTCCTTCCTGTTCCACGACGACAAGGGCTGGAACCTGCTGCTGCGCGACGCCGAGGTGCGGGTGCTGCCGGCCGAGGGTGGCGAGCCCCGCGTGTTCCAGCGCGACCACCCGGTGGGCACCGACTTCGACCTCGAGCTGCGGGTGGTGTGGGGCGGCGAGGGCCGGCGCGGGCTGCGCACCGCGCGTCGCGACCACCTGCGGCTGGAGGAGGACGCCGTCGAGGTGCGCTTCACGCGCCGGCAGCGCTTCGCCGTCGATCCGCCCCGCGGCCGCACCGCCCTGGAGCTCGCCGTGGTGGTGCCCAGCTCCTTCGAGGAGCAGCCGATGATCGAGCTGGCGGACGCCTCGCGGCGCTTCCAGGGGTTGTCCGCCCTGTTCACCTGGACGCCTGGCTCCGGTGCCGCCGCGCCGCCTCTCCTCACCTACCTCGGCGACCGCCAGGAGGTGGCCTTCGGCGGTCTCTACGGTCTCGGCGAGGGGGACGACCGGCTGCTGATCCGCATCGACCGCGAGAGCTTCCCGTGGGTGCTGCTGCTCGACCTGGCGCTCCTCGGTCTCTACCTCGCCGTCTTCCTCGGCCGCGCCCTCTACGCCGGCGGCGGCATGGCCGCCCTCGCCGGCCCCGCCGGCTTGCTGCTCGCCAACCGTCTTCTCTTCGCCTACAAGGCGGCGAGCCGGCCGCCCTTTTTCGCCACCTCGGTGCTCGCCGAGGCGCGGCTGGCGCTGTGGCTGCTGCCGGCGCTGCTCCTCGCCGCCCACAGCCTGGCCTGGCTGTTGCGCCGCCACCGGCCGTCCGGCGACCTGGCGCCGTTGCGCTGGAGCCTGGCCGGCCTCGGTCTGGCGGCGCTTGGTTGCCTGGTCAACGGCGACGCCGGCGACCGGGCGCTGGCCGCCGTGCCGCTTCTCGCCGCCGTGCTGCTGGCGGCGGCGGTGCGCCTCGCCGCCCGCCCGGCCGTGGCCCGCCGCCTCGACGCGCTACGTGCCGACGGGGTGCCGTGGCGCGCCTGGTGGTGGCTGCCTGTGGTGGGGGTGGCGATCTTCCTGGTCCGCGCCTTCGCCGCCCGCGTCGTCGGCATGCCGGAGACGCTGCGTTTGCCGGGCGACCTGCGATTGCTGTGGACGGTGCTGCAACTGCCCCTGGCGGCGGCCGTCTTCGCCCTCGCCCTGCACCGGGCGCGAGCTCGTCTGGCAGCGTCGCCGGGCAACGGCCCGACCGGCGACCGCGCCGCCGCCTTCGCTTTGCTGGAGGTCGTCGGGCTCCTCGCCTTCGTGGCCCTCGCCTTCGCCGGCGTCGCCTGGGCGGCGGCGGACGGCGGGCTGCTCCTCGCCCAGGCGTTGCCCTACGCGGTGGCCCTGTTGCTCCTCGCCGACCGTCCCGCCGCCGCCGGCGCCACCTGGCGCGGTCGGCTGGCCGCGGCGGCGGCGCTGCTCCTCCTGGTGCTGCCGCTGGCCGGCGTCGCCTGGGCCAACGTCTTCCCCGAGCAATTGATGGCCGCCAAGTCGCGGGCCGACGGTGTGGTGGCGGCGCTGCGCGGCGGTGGCGAAGAGGGGACGGCGGCGGGGGACGAAGAGGTGGCGGACCTAGGTACCGGCGCCGACGCCAGCGCCGTCGCCGGCGACCTCGACACCCTGCGCTCGCAGCAGATGTTCCGCCTCTACATGCTGGCCAACCCGTCGGCGCTGCGCGACATCGGCGTCGTGCCGTCGGAGCGGGTGGCGATCCACTACCACACGCTGCAGGACTACGCCGGCAGCGGCGGTCTCACCGGCACCGGCTATCTGGCCTCGCCCATCCCGCGCCACCTCGGCGACACCTACCTCTCGGACCTGGTGCCCATGGTCTTCGTGCTGCCGGAGCTGGGCAAGCTGGGGCTCCTCGGGCTGGCGCTGCTCTACCTGACGCCGCTGGCCTGGCTGGCCGCCGCGGTGGCGCGGTGGCGTTCCGCCGCCTCGCCGCTGGCCGAGCAGGGTCTATGGCTGGCCGCCGTGGCGCTGCTGGCGGTGGCCGTGCCCAGCCTCTACATGATCCTCGCCAACCTCAACCTGGTGATGTTCACCGGCAAGAACTGCGCCCTGCTGGCTTTGAACTCCCTGTCCGACGTGCTGGAGTCCGGCGCTCTGCTCTCCCTCGCCACCCTCGGACTGGGTCTGCGCAGGACGTTGCCATGAGGAGACTCCCGTGAGCCTGCGTCCTGCCCAGCTCGTCGCCCCGGCGGTGGTGCTCCTCCTCGCCTTCGTCCTCATCCTCGCCTTCGGCGCCGAGCCGGGGGACTACCAGGTCTACGTGCCGGAGGGCTACGTCCACACCGTGGACGCCCTCATCGCCCAGGGCAAGCTGGTCTACGACTGTCAGGAGCGCCGCGTCGAGGCGCGCGGGCTGAACGCCGCCGAGCGCTACTTCCTCGACCACAGCTACCTGCGCCGCGACCTCGCCACCTGGAACGGCGGCGACCCGCGGCCCTTCGTGGTCGAGCACCAGGAGCTGGCCGGCGGGCGCTGCCGCGGCGAGCTGCTGCGCGCCAACGCCAGCCACCACAACCAGCGCCTGCCCACCTACACCGCCAGCGGCTGGCGCGGCCGGCTGTTCCTGCACCAGGACGCCTCCACCACCACCCTGGCCTCCGGCGAGCGCACCATCGAGGTGGCGCGGGCGCCCCTGGCGCTGCTGCCGCTCGACGCCGCCGCTTACGAGGACGTGTGGTTCGGCGGCCGGGACGACGCCGACGTGCGCTCCCAGAAGCTGGCCTTCAAGATGCTGGAGCGCGGGCGCTCCTTCGCCACCCTGGAGAACCTCGGCGACCCGGCGGTGCTGGAGGTCATCCAGGAGCGCCCCGAGGTGATGCTCAACGGCTGCCCGGTGGGGCGCGGCTGGCGGCTGCGGCTGGAGTCGGGCGACGCGGTGCGCCTGCGTCTGCCGGGGCGCCTGGACGACCGCTACTCGGTGGAGGCGGGGTCGGCAGCGGGGCTGCTCTCGTTCGTCAGCACGGTCAACGGAGAGCGCCGGCGCAAGACCTTCAGCCACCGTCTGGCCATGGCGGACGACGTCGCCCGCGCCGTCGACACGGCGGTCCTCGCCGGTCTCGCCGCCTCCCGCGGGAGCGCCGACCGCGGCGGCGCCGGGCGCGACGACTTCGACGTCCATCTCGCCCTCGACGCCTTCTTCCACGACAAGCTCGGACGGCTGACCAGCGACTTCTGTCGCCGCCGCTACGGCCGCCGGCCGCTGCGCGCCGCCGTCACCCTGCTCGAAGCCGGAACCGGCCGGGTGCTGGCGCTGGCCAGCTATCCCGCTCCCGGCGACCAGGGACGTCTCGCCTACCGCCGCGCCGCCCACCGGCCGCTGCTCGCCGCCAACCACAACTTCCAGCGCCACCCGGTGGGCTCGGCCACCAAGCCGTTCCTCGCCGCCGCCGCCCTCGCCACCCACCCCGAGCTGGCGGAGCTGCGCATCCCGTGTTGGTCCGGCGGCGGCGCCGAGCCGCCGGAGGAGCTGCTCGGCTACGAGCTGGGGGAGTACAACCTGCCCGGCGACTGCAACGGTGCCGACGGCGAGGGGCGGGTCGGTCTGGAGGACTTCCTGCGCGTCTCCTCCAACCGCTACATGCTCTACCTCGGGCTCCTCTCCATGGCGGAGTGGCAGAACGGCGCGCCGCGCGCCGACCGCGAGGCCGCCGAGCTGCCGCCGCAGGACCGCTACCTCCTCGCCGGCCGGCCGCAGACGCGGCGCCCGGTGCTGCCCATCGTCAAGGACGAGGAGGACGAGGGCACCGAGCTCGGCGACGTGGCGGACCAGCCCTTCGTGCGCAACTTCGGGCGCCTGTTCTCCGGCCGTTTCCAGTACCGCAGCGAAGGCGCCGCCGAGTCCCTGGAGCTCGATTACTGGCGGCCGGTGCTGGCGGCGACGGTGGGCGCGGCGGACGCCGAGTCGGCCCTCGCCTTCTCGCCGGTGACGCCGGAGCGGGTGAACCTGGCCGCCAACCTGGTGCAGCGCTTCCGCCAGGACCTCTACACCCTGCTGCTCGGCGGCGGTAACAACCGCTGGTCCAACCTGCAGCTCGCCGAGGCCACGGCGCGGCTGGTGGGCGGCGACTGGCAGCGCCGTGCCGAGCTGGTGGAGGAGGTGTCCGTGCCGCCCCGGCGCGGCGCCGGCGGCGCCGCGGCGGGGGAAACGGATAGCGCGGCGGAGCCACCGGCCGAGGTGCTGTGGTCGCTGCCGCAGCCGGATGGGAAGGCGGGCCCCGACGGCGGGGCGAAGGCCGCCGCCGAGCCCTCCCCCCTGGACGAGACGTTGCGGCGCCGTATCCTCGCCGGCATGCAGGCGGTGGCGCGGCCCGGCGGCACGGCGCGGGAGCTGGCGGCGCCGCTGGCCGAGCTCAACGAGCTGGCGCCCCCCGGCGTCACCTACCGCCTGTTCGCCAAGACCGGCACCCCGACCTCCGAGCCCTCTCTGCTGCTGCGCTCCGGCAGCGTGCCGGGGCCGGGGGCCACCGAGGTCTACTCCGGCCGCCGGCAGGTGAAGAGCGGCGTCCTGGTGCTGGCGGTGGAGCGCAGCACGGCGGACGGCGCCGCCGAGCGTCTGGTGCTGTCGCTGTGGATCGAAGGGCAGGGGGGCAGCGAGGAGACGGTGGACCTGGCCGCCGAGCTGCTGCGCCCCCTGGTCGAGGCCTACTGGCCGGCGGACTGGCTGCGCCCGGCCACCGGTTGACGGCGCGCCTAGCGTACCGCCGACTTGTGCGCCAGATACTCCTCCCATTGCCGGCGGGTGAACGGGTCCTCGGCGCCGCGCCCCGTTTCACGGCGCTGGAACTCGCTGCGGTAGAAGTCGGTGACGTAGGTCAGATAAGGGTAGACGGCGAGCCGGTAGACGGCCCAGCCTACGAGCGCCCCCAGCACCCAGACGGAGAGCCACAGCACCCACGGCCCGGCGCGGAACCAGGCGTCGGCGGCGCGCTCCGGCCAGGCGGCGCCGAGCCAGCCGGCGCGGTAGTCGCGTAGCGCCGCCGCCACCGGCAGGTTGCCGTTGTCGCGGGCGTTCTCCAGCGCCTGGACGAGGGCGTCGCCGAAGCTGCGTTGCACCCGTCGGCGCCACTGCGCCAGCTCGGCGCCGTAGGGGCCGGCCCAGCGCCGCTGCGTCTCGGCCTCGGCCAGCACGTCGGCGGGGCGGCCGGCGGCGAGCATGCGCTGCCAGCGCCGGGTGAGGTGCCAGGCGACGCCCTTGACGTCCTCCGCCGGGGTGCGCTCGTCGAGGCGCAGGGACTCGGCGCTGCGGCCGGCGTACTTCTCGGCCAGGGCCGAGTAGTTGCGGGTCAGCGGCGCCAGGTGGCGGCCGAGGGCGGCGATGCGCCGCGCCAGCTCGCCGCGCCGCGCGTCGTCCGCCACCTGCCGGTTGAGCAGCCGCGCCTGTTCGAGGTAGCGGTGGGCGCCGGCGCGGTCCGCCTCCCCCTGGGCGGCGAGCCAGGCGACGTTGTAGGCCAGGCGGGCGAGGGCGGCGGGGTAGGCGAGGTCCGCGTTTGCCGTACCGCCTCCGCCTGCCTGGCCGCTGCCGTCGGCCACGGCGGGCAGGAAGCTGCGGTTGGCGTAGTAGACGCGGTTGAGGTTGGACAGCGCCCAGCAGCGCGCCGGCTCGCCGTTGCCTTCGGCCCGCGCCGCCTCGATGCAGCTGGCGAGCTCGCCGGGGAAGGGTCCGTTGCGCACCGCGGCGAGGTTCGGGTCGTCGTACTCGACCTGCAAAAAGCCCTTGGTCTGCCGTCCGTAGCGTTCCACGTACTGGCGCGGGTAGCGGCCCTCGCAGCGCGTGTAGGCGTGGGCCAGGGCGATCCACACGGCGTGGTTGTCGAGACCCGACGGGGTCACCTCGAAGGGGAGGTTGCGGTCGTAGACCAGCGCCCCCTCGGCGTCGACGAAGCCGTCCAGGGCGCCGACGGCGAGCTTGAGCTGGCGCACCGCGTCCACGCAGTCGTCCGGCAGCAGGGCGAGGCCGGCGGCGTAGCGGGTGGCGATCTCGGCGGCGATGCGCCGCGGGCCGCCGTCGCCGGGCAGGGCCTGCAGGCGGTCGACGGCGGCGAGCAAGCTGGCCGCAGCGTTGGTGTGGTCGCCGAGGGCGAGGAGCGCCAGGCCGGCGTGAAAGCGCGGCGACCAGGCGGCGGGGGCGCGGTCGGCGGCGCGGGCGTAGAGCGTGGCGGCGGTGAGCTGGGACTGGGGGGCGGGGTCGGCGAGGGCACGCCGTGCCTGGCGCGCCAGCTCCGCCGCGGAGCCGCGCAGCGCCTCGCCGGGCAACGGTCGGCTGGACAGGGGCTCGTCCCACGGCGGCGGCGGAGCCGGCTCGTCGAAGGGGGGGAGCTCGGTGGGGGGAAGGTTCTCTCCGGGGTCCCAGGCCGGCAGCTCGACGGCGCGCAGCCGCTCGACCACCAGCTCCTCGCTTTGACTGGCCGAAAGGGGGCGTTCGATGGGCGGGTGCTGCGCCGCCCAGGCGCGCCAGACGCAGAAGGCGAGCAGCAGGGCGGCGGCGGCGCTGAGGCCGTAGCGCCAGGCGAGCAGCGGCCGGTAGATCGGCAGGCTGCGCCCCAGCGTGCGGTGGGACCAGCGCCAACCGGTGCGGGTGGTCAGTCTGCCGCTCACGGTTGCGCCCTCATGGCCGTCCGTCCTCGACGCCTTGCCACAGCTTCGGGTGCAGGCGGCGGTGCAGGCGCAGGGCGGTCCGCGTCTCCATCTCGAAGCGGCGCAGGAAGCGGCCGACGGCGCCGGCCGGCGGGTGGTGGCGCAGCACCAGCTCGACCCCCGGCAGCAGGCCGACGGAAAGGGGCTCGTCGCCGTCGGCGCTCTTCCAGCGCGGCACCTCGTGGACGCCGCCGTCGGCCCCCACCTCCGGCACTTCGACGTAGGACTGGGCGAAGTCGAACTTGAAACGCCGGGCGTGGGCGGCCACGGCGTCGTAGAGCCGCGGCAGGTGGCGGGCGACGAAGGCGGCGGTGCCCACCGTGCCGCGGCCCGGCGACAGGTAGCGGCCCGGAGCGACGGCGAGCTGGCCGTCGACCCGGCGGTCGGCCTGGGTGAAGAGCACCGTCACCGGCACGTCGAGGCGTCGGGCCTGCTTGGTGTAGCCGGTGAGGGCTTCCTCGGCGCTGGCGGCGCCGGCGCAGCGCGCCGCCAGCCGCTCGGCGTCTCCCTCGAAGCGCAGGGCGCGCAGGAAGAGGAGGAAGAGACGGAAGAAGTCGACCTCCCGTTGCGCGTCCTGCATCTGGCCTTCGCGCTCCCGCGCCGCCTCGCTCATGCCGGCGCTGAAGCCGCGGTCCCCGAGGTTGAAATGGCCCTCGTTGAGGTTGAGGAGCATGAGGACGCCGCCGCAGTGGAGCAGGGCGTGGAAGAGGCCGACGCTCTCCTGTTTGAGGGTCCAATCGTTGTCCCGCAGGAGACCGTAGAGATCGCCGCCGGCGTCCACGAAGACGTACTTTCCCCACGGGCCGCTGTACGGGTGGGGGAAGGTCGACAGCTGCGTCTGCGCCGGCGAGCGCTCGCGGCGCAGCCGTTCGCTGACCTCCGGCTCGAAGCCGATGAGCTCGTCCAGGGCCTTCAGCGAATGGGTCTTGCCGGTGTGGGCGTAGCCCACCAGGCCGATCAGCTCGTAGCCCCGCTCGACGTAGCCGCGGATGTCCTGGACGATCTTCCAGTAGCGGTGCCGCTCGCCTTCCTGGGCCGTCTCTTCGCGCCGCTTGCGCGCCTCGTCGATGGAGGAGAGGTCCGGCTTGTCGGCGGCCGGAGCTGCTGCCGGCCGCGGCTCGTCCTCGCTACGCGGCGCCTCCTCGTCGGGCGGTAGCTCCTCGCCGCGCGGCGCCCCGGCGTCGTCTTCCCGTGGCCGCGGCGCCGGGGGCGGTACGCGGGGGTCCGTGCCGGCCCGGCCCGTTTCCCGAGCCGGCGCCGGAGCCTGTGCCTCCCGGCCCTCTTCCCGGTCCTCGACCGGCCGCGGCGCCGGGGGCGCCTCGCGGGGTTGAGGTGCCGGCGGCGTCGGGCGCCGGTCGGCGGGAGTGTCCGGTTCGCTCATCGTCGGCTTTCGCGGCTCGGCTCGCGGCGGCCCCGGTGCGGGGAATCGTCCGTTTCGAGCCCGACCGGCAGTGTATCGAGGAACGGCGTGTCGGGTCGCGGCCCGTCGAGTCGCAGCAGCTCCAGGGCTTCGGGCCACAGTTGCCGCGGCACCTGGCCTCGCAGCACCCGGAGGTGCCAGTCCTCGCCGGCACCGCTGGCGCCGGGCCGCGCGGCGCGCAGCAGGGTCACCGCCGCCGGCCGCGGGCCGCCCGCCGCCGCCTCCTCGCTCCACCTTCTCCACGCGATATGGAGCAGCGCGGCGTAGCGCGGGTCTGCCTCGGCGTCGCCCCGCGCGCGGCGCGCCATGTCCTCGCGCAGCAAGGGCAGCCAGCCCGGCTCGGTGAGGACGGCGTTCCAGGTGCCGGCCTCGGCGACGTCGCGCAGGAAGGCGATCCAGGCGGCGCGGAAGGACGCGGCGGCGGCGCCTCCCTCACCCTCGCCCTCGCCCTCGACCTCGACGCCGAGGGCCGCCAGGTCGTCCAGGTGGTCGGCGAGGAGGGCGCCGCGCAGGGCCACGGCGGCGAGGGCGGGGTCCGCGTCGGCGGCCTGGGGATGCTCGCGACGGGTGGCGAGGAGGGTGGCGGCGGCGCTCACCAGGGGCACCGCCGCGGCGCCGTCCGCCGCGGCTTCGAGCCGGGGGCACAGAGCGCCGGCGGCGGCGGCGAGAGCGCTGCCGGCGAAGCTGGGCTCGGCCGAGGCCGCGGTGGCGAGGAGGGACAGAACGGGCGCCGTCCGCTCGCCGGCGGGTCCCGCCGCCAGGGCGACGAGGAGGTCACCGGCCGCGGTGGCCGCCGGCTGCGGCCACGGCCGGTGCAGGGCGGCGAGAAGGGCTTCGACGCGCCGCGCCGTGGCCTTGGGGTCGGCGGCGGCGTGTAGCGCGTCGGCGAGAGCGGAGAGGACGCCGCTGGCGATCCGCGGTTCGTCGAGGTGGCGAGCCAGGGCTTCGGCGCCGCGAGGAAAGACGGACCGGGTCGCGGTCGGCGGCGACCCGGGAGCCGCGGCCAGCAGGTGGGCGACCAGCGACCGCAGGCGGCGCCGGTGCGGTTCGTCTGCCAGACGCGGCAGCTGGTGGCGGAAAGCGAGGTCGAGAGCGGCGGCCGTGTCGCCGAGCTCCAGGTGGTGGTCCACCAGGCGTCGGGACCAGGCGACGGCGACGGGTTCGGGGGCGCGTTCGAGGATCGGTTCGAGCTCGCTCAGCAGCGCGGCGGCGTCGAGGCCGCGGCGGGTGAGCCAGAGGAGGAAGGGAACCCATCCGGGGCGTGCCGCCGCGGCGTCGAGGGCGGTCGGCTCGCCCTCCGCCGATGCCCGCCGGCGGGCGGCGTCGACGACGTAGGGCCGCAGCTCGTCCGCCACCCGGGCGGCGTCCTGGGGCCGCAGGGCGTCGTGCAGCTC
>Ga0055445_10000052_pt1 | contig 16117 bp, 11 predicted proteins | sample China_Galinas_PW_FD_57737 | JGI IMG/M metagenome (GOLD analysis project Ga0055445, IMG submission 57737) | Wetland microbial communities from San Francisco Bay, California, USA, that impact long-term carbon sequestration - China_Galinas_PWA_D1 | ecosystem: Environmental > Aquatic > Marine >... | reverse complement strand
GCCGTGGCCGCCGCCTCTTCGAGCCGTGCTTCGAGCTGCGAGACGTCGTTGTGGGCGTAGATCGACTTGGCCAGCGGGCGCGCCATCTTGATGCCGTTGATGATGCAGTTGTGGTTCAGCTCGTCGCTGATCACCACCGTTCCGGCGTCGAGCAGCGCCACCATCACGCTGACGATGGTGGCGTAGGCGGAGGAGAAGATCATCGCCGCCTGGCGGCCGTGGAAAGCGGCCAGGCGCGCCTCCAGGGCGACGTGGGGCGCGTAGGTGCCGCTGATGAAACGCACCGCGCCGGGGCCGGCGCCATAGCGACGGGTGGCGGCCTCCTCGGCCTCCATCACCTCCGGCAGCAGCGACATGCCGAGGTAGGAGTTGGAGTTCATGCGCAGGAAGGGGCGGTCCCCTTCGCCGGCGAGCAGGAAACGGGGGCCGCGGCCGGCGGCGGCGGGCACCACGTCCCGCACCACGGTCTCGGTGCCCTTGGCGGTGCCCTGGGTCTCGAGCTGCTGGACGTGGCGGGCGAGGACGGGATCGAGGCGGTCGAGGGGCATGGCGAGGTCCTTCCTGGGGCGTTGCCCGGGGATTCAGCGACTGAGGACGGGATGCGCGTCGTCCGGCGCCGCGATGTGGGCCAGCATGTCGGCGACCAGGGCGGCGGCGTCGTAGCGCGGCTGCCAGCCCCACTCGCGGCGCGCCGCCGAGTCGTCGATGCGTCGCGGCCAGGACTCGGCGATGGACTGGCGCACCGGGTCCACGTCGTAGTCGATCGCGAAGTCGGGCAGGTGGCGACGGATCTCCTCCGCCAGGCCCGCCGGGGTGAGCTGCATGGCGGTGACGTTGAAGGCGTTGCGGTGCGCCAGGCGCGCGGCGTCCGCCTGCATCAGCTCCATGGCGGCGCGCACGGCGTCCGGCATGTACATCATGTCGAGCTGGGTGTGGGCGGAGAGGAAGCAGGTGTAGCGCCCGTCGGCGACGGCGGCGTGGAAGATCTCCACCGCGTAGTCGGTGGTGCCGCCGCCGGCCGGTGCCGAGTAGGAGATGAGCCCCGGGTAGCGCAGGCCGCGGGCGTCGACGCCGTAGCGCCGGAAGTAGTAGTCGCACAGCAGCTCACCGGCCACCTTGGTGACGCCGTACATGGAGGTGGGGCGTTGCAGGGTGTCCTGGGGCGTCGGGTCCGCCGGCGTCGACGGGCCGAAGGCGGCGATGGAGCTGGGCACGAAGACGGCGCACCCCGCCTCGCGGGCCACTTCCAGCACGTCGTAGAGGCAGCCCATGTTGATCTGCCACGCTTTCTGCGGGTTGGCCTCCGCCTTGGCGGAGAGGATCGACGCCAGGTGGTAGACGACCTCGGCCCGGTGCTCGGCGACGGCGGCGGCGACGGCGGCGGCGTCCGTGCAGTCGAGGGTGCGGTGGGGGCCGCCCTCGGCCAGCGGTCCGTCGAAGGGCTTGACGTCGGTGGCCAGCACCGCCGCCTCGCCGTGAACGCCGCGCAGGGCGGGGATGAGCTCGGAGCCGATCTGCCCGGCGCCGCCGGTGACCAGGATGCGCGTCATGACGAACCTCCAGGGCCGCCGTGGCGGCGGGGGGAGCGAGGTGGCCTAGCTCGGGGGCGGTCTTCGGGGGACGGGGACGTCGAAGGTTTCGCGTTCATGGGACCGCAGCGAAGTATACCGGGCCGCCGGGCCCGTCGCATGTCGTCTCTTGGACGCCGCGGGGCGGCTTCGGTGCGGCCGCGGGTGGGAGGGGAGGGCGGCTCGCCGGCGGCCCGGCGGCGGTGCTCAGGGGGCCTCCGCGTGGGCCCGGCCGAGGATGCGGCGCACGTTGCCGGCGCTCCCCAGGTCGGCCTCGTAGCGCTCGCCGAGGCGGAATCCGGACCACTCGGCCTCGCTCTTCGGGCGGTAGACGTAGGCGTCGCCGTCGGCGTCCCGGAAGTGGACGACGTAGCTCTCCTCGCGCTTGCCAGCCCGCTCGTCCGAGCGCAGGCGGAGCTGCGGCCAGGCGGGGTTGCGGTCGTTGCCGGCGGCGCGTTCGGTGCGCGCCGGCTGCCAGGTCTCCAGCCGGTAGCGCACCTTGTCTCGTCGTCGTGGCCGTGTCTCGTAGATCGGTTCCTGCGTCGGCTCCTCGCGGCTGCGCGTCTCGTAGACCGGGCGGTCCTCGTAGACGTCCTCGAAGTAGCCGTTGCCCAGGTCGCGCACCCCGACCTTGACCTGCTCGGTGCCGACCTGCACCCGCTCGGTCACCGTACGGGTGCCGGGCCGGGTACCGACCTGCACGCGCTCCGTACCGTCCACCAGGGTCTGGCGCGACAGCTCCTCGGCGCCCTTGGGCAATTCGTCGGACCACGCTTCGCCGCTCTCGACGCGGTGCTGCTCGACCTCCACCGTGCGCTCCCAGGACAGGCCGGTGACGGTGACCACCTGCTCGTTCGGGCAGCCGAGCCAGGCGAAGAAGAGGACTACGAGGCCGAGGAGCGTCAGGCAACCGCAGCCGCGGCGCTTCTTCTTTTTCTTCGTTTCCTCCGGCGGCGCGGCGACGCCCTGCGGCGGGGGAGGCGGTGCGGCGTCGGCGTCGAGGATCACCCGCTCGGGGCGTTGCGGCGACGTGCCGCGGGCGGCGCTGCAACCGCGGCAGACCTCGTCCGTGGCGCGGTTGTCGCCGCCGCAGAACTCGCAGGTCCAGTCGGCGCCGGCCTCAGCGGCGGCCAGCGCCTTCGGGTCGGTCACCTCCGGCGCGTCGTGCGCCAGGTAGAAGGCGACGTCGTCCCCCCGCGGCGCGCCGCACCCGACGCAGGAGCGCTGCGGCCCCCGGTTGCCCTTGCGGCCACAGCTCGGACAGTCCCAAAGCCCCTCACGGATCGCCACGGCGGTCCTCCTGGAGAAATGGCGGGTGTTGTGTGGTCGGCCTGATGATCTCACGGTCAATGCATATCGTTTCAAAGTCAAGAGCAACTCTAAGCCATGATAGTTCCTGATCCATTATTTCTGCGTGTCAACAAAGAAACTCTGCGCAGGGTGGGCGTTGAAACCTACGGCTATCGCTATGGACCACTAGTGAATATCGGCCACGAGTCAAAGCCACATAGAGTTCACGTGGGTCTTCGAGTTGATCCGCATCAACAATAATCGTGTGATCGTACTCTAAACCCTTGACGAGCAACGTTCTCGACACTACGCGTTTTGCCGGAACTCTTCCCATATGGCGCGTTCTGTCTCGGACTCTGAGCACGGCGTCACTGAGCGAGGTAGCATTCTCTTCCGTATTAAGGATGCGGATTGCTCGCTTCATCTCATACCAGCACTCCCTGCGATGGATGAAGGAGTCCGAGAGTCTCTCGATCGCATTCATGATCGCAAGCATGTTAGCTGGCTGGTAACTGTCCGCTAAGGTGTTCATTGCAACGTACAGTTCCAAGTTCTTGCGGTTAGCTCTCGTTGAAACACGCGCCCCTCTTTGGAGGGTTTTGGATGCTGCGGTGATGCCGGAAGGAAGTTTGGTGGCGCATTCCTTGATAAAATTGATAAAGAGCACCGCAATCTCATGTTCGTGTGCGCTATCGATGTCATTTGCAACGCGCAGCAGATCTTTTCCGGCAAGTTCCTCCATAGAGGAGAAAGAGCCGCCGAGTTGCTTTGCAAGAGCATGACACTGAGATGGCCACTTGTGGATTGCAACCACTCGATCCTTGTTTGCAGCATTGATACACGAACGAAACTGATTTGCCGGACTTGAGTAGTGCCAGTCAATTACATCGTTTTGTCCAATGAAGAATGGCTGTCCTTTGAGCAAGTTCTGGCGGATCTTAAGCAATCTGGCGCCGAGGTCGGGATTCTTCTTCAACCAACGCCAGGGTGTCTCGGACACATAAATTCTCTTGAATTCCGTGAGGACTTGGCTGGGCCAATCGACAACTCCTGCAAAGCCGAAGACGGCTTGAAGAGGGTCACCAAGAATTCGGCACGGAATTTCTTCCGCTAGTCGCAAGACCAGCTCATGTTGGCTGCTACTACAATCCTGGTACTCGTCGACATACAGACCTGAATAGCTTTCTCTTACAACCCTACGGAGGTGGCGAGAACGGAGCGCTTGTGTTGCACCAAGACGTATCTCCTCCCATTCCTGGGATGATCTTGGCTCTAGAGTAGCAGTTTTTGAAAGAAGGGGATAGTGACGGGTAAAGCGCAATGCAATTCCATCTAGTGTGTAGAGACGGTAGGAACTCGGAGGAATCTCTTGAGACCGTAGTCTCTCCTTAAGCGCCGCAATCCCTGCATGTGTATGGGTGAGGATCAGCTGTCGACCACCACGCTGGCTGTTGAGCTTTACCGACCGTGCGATCAACTCGGTTTTTCCAGCGCCGGCCGGGAGTATCACGGCACTACGCTGGGACTTAGCAACTGTCTCAACGTCATTTTGAGCTTGTTCGGCGAGTATCCCTTCGTCCCTTCTCATCCAAAGCCCGTGGTGGCTAAAGTCTCTGATTGGAATTCGCGCAACAAAACGACTTCAGGATGCCTATTTTTGCATATGTGTCGGTATCAGTCATTTCCTCTAGGTGCGAGGTGACGAGACGCCCTAGTTGCTCGCCACCCGATATAGTTTTGAAGCATTTCTTCTTGTGCGCCGTTCGCCCAAAGGCGCGTCGTAGTGTAGCTGGCTCGACATCACAGGTTGAGAACCAGTGGGCAGGATCGAGACCTGACGGCTTCGTCACATTCTCGGGTAGGTTATTTGCCATCATGTCGGGAATCGCGTTCTCTGCTATGACCTGTCCGACAATTCCAGCAACCAGTTGCACGAGTTCGTTGAAGCCGCTCTCGGGCAGATCCAAAGCTATTCTCTCTTCAATTGCACACTGATCCGCCCATTGGACAATGCGGACGCCCTGCGTGCTCGTTCCGGTAAGCTGGTCGGGAGAAACACCATCTGAATCCATGAGTAGAGCAGTTGTGTATCCAAGATTGGCCATTGCCCGTGCGCGTTTCGGCGCGTTGGTCTCGCCACCACCAAGCATTGGTACTACGCCCAACTGCGCCAATGGAATCTGATGTCTCCCGGACCAGTCTCGGCCTAGTTCGCGGATGAAGCCTATCTCCGTCTTGCCTTCGCAAACCACAATGCGTTTGCCGAGAAGTGCCTCTGCTCCCACTCTAGCGATTGCTGCTGGATCGACATCACCTTGGCGGGTTAGAGCATCATGAGCTCTGGTAATCTCTACGCATGAGTTCTTGGCATGGACCACATGTATGCTTCCAACCCCCAGCTCTTCAATGGAGATCGGTGAGTGCGTGCTCAGAAACACCTGACCTAAGGGAGGGCCAGTGGCTCCAGCGTCGCCGGTAGGAGCCACAGCCTGTTCTAATCGATCAAGAAGATACCTAAGCCGGTGAGGTTCGAGTGCGTGCTCAACCTCGTCTATGATTACAACAGACCCCGCTTCTACCTGAGCCATTTGAATGGCGAGCGCTGTGAGACGACGACTTCCTAGTCCGAGAGCCGTCGTTGGTATGACCCCGCTGCTCAGCACTAGCGCACTTCGGTGTGACATTGCGGCAGGATGAATGGCGGGCGCGAAGACAGTTTGGCTCCTGACCCCTAGCCCGATAGCCTCCGAGTGGGCAGTGGTAGCTGCTTCTGTTAGTTTGCTTGGCGCGCTCTCTGAGAACGCCGCCCTCGCGGAGCGGTGAGCACTGGCAAGGGTTCGAGGGAGGTCGTCGAGGTTGGAGGTTAACGTTGCCAGCGCGGATCCTCTGCCCCAGCCTAGGTGCTGGTCACTTTGATCATCTACTCGGAATACCTTGAACTTTGCTCTGTCGGAAGAGTAAATGGGTTTTCCCTCTGGCGCGGCGTCCTTGTATATGCTCCATCTAGGTTCAAGAGTGCTGTCGACTGTGAATCTGACAGTCAAGGCAATCTCGTCGCCCTCCTCGGGGTCGTCGTGAATCACGGCATCGGGCGACCAACCCCTCATGTATAGGCCGAATTTCCGGTCTTCGTTGAGCAGTTCATTTGGTGGATTGGTTACGGTTACTTCAATCTGTATTACTTCTTCATGTCTCGCTTGATAGTAGTCGGCATCATTGATTGGGATCGACCATCTTGGTGACAGGGTGTAGGAGATTGCGTCGAGAATGGTTGTTTTGCCAGTGTCGCCAGCACCGATCAAGCAAACGAGATCCGACGCAACGATCCACTCTAGGGTGGCTATTCCGCGGAAGTTCTGGATCTTGACGTGACGGATCTTCATTGCAGGCTGATTTTAGACGAAGTTGTCCGGGTATCGCCACTCCCGTTGGGGTAGGTGCCCTGATCGAGGAAGGGAGGAACCGGACGAGTGTGATCTTCTTGTGCCATGAACCGGTCCAAAGCTCTTTCCGTTTCGCTTGGTTTCGGCACTGCGTCTCGCGGCGCCATCATCGCGTGGTTGCTGTTTCTCGGAATGCCGCAGTTTCCCGCCATCGCTCAGACTCTAGTTGCCCCCGGCACCGTCGTCCGCTGGTCGGCGCCTGGGGCTGAGTCGTGCGGCGTGGAAGGGGAACGCTGGCAGCCGGTGGGTGCGGCGGGCGAGGAGACCTGCCTCTACGCCGTCGACCTGCTGCGCGGTCCGGGGCCCTTGACAGCGGAAGCCTGGGTCGGCGGCGAACGGCGGACGGCGGTGCTGCGGGTGGAGGGTTACCCCTACGAAGTACAGCACATCGAGATCGCCGACGAGGGGAAGGTGAACCTGGCGCCGGCGGACGTGGCGCGGGCGAACCGGGAGTCGGCTCGGGTGGGGGAGCTGTGGGGTCTGCGTAGCGCGCGGCGGTTCACCTTGCCTCTCGCACCACCGCTAGAGCATCTGCCGGCGGGGGGTCGCTTCGGCGCCCGGCGCTTCTTCAACGGCGAGCCGCGCAGCCCTCATACCGGGGTCGACTACCCGGCCGACGCCGGCACGCCGGTCTACTCGGTGGCCGCCGGCACGGTGGTCCTCGCGGAGGAGCACTTCTTCTCCGGCAAGAGCGTCTTCGTGGACCACGGCGACGGCCTGATCAGCATGTACTTTCACTTCTCGGGGCTGGCCGTCCAAGCCGGCGACGAGGTGGAACGCGGCGAGCTCCTGGGCCTGGTCGGCTCCACCGGCCGCGCCACCGGCCCCCACCTCCACTTCGGCCTGCGCTGGCACGGCGCACGGATCGATCCGGCGTTCCTGCTCGAACCGGTCGCGAAGGTGCCGGCGGTGGGCGGCGCCGGGGGCCCCTGACCCGCCGCCGGCCGACCGCGACGACTTCCACCACGGAGTGCTAGGACCCGCTGCCCGTGTTGCCCAGGAACAGATAGCTCATGTCGACCGCCTGGCTCCCCGAATGGCAGCCCATGCAACTGCTGGTGACGACCTGCGAGCCGTTCTGCCAGGTGGTGAAGTAGGTCTCGATCACCGTGTTGCGGGAGTGTGCCGGGGTCACCGTCGGGTCGCCCGGTCCGTCGCTCGACTTCGGCCACTGGGTGGTGACCAGCGTGTAGTGATCGAAGACGCCCTTGTCGAGCGGGTCGTAGACCGCGTTGCAGCTCTGCGTGCCAGACGGCGCCTGGTCGATCCGGGTGACCTGGTCGGGCGTCGGGTGCTTCGGCACCGTACCGGAGGCGTATCGGTAGAGGTTCTCGCAGCACTGGTAGGCCGGGTTGGCGTCCGGCGTCTTCACCGCAGCGCAGGTGGCGGCGTCCACCGCCGGCGTGCAGTCCGGGTTGAAGAACGAGTACGCGGTGCCCGCGCCGTCACTTCCGGTCTTCACCGGGGGCACGTTGTCCACCTGTTCGAAGGTCGCCCAGGCCCAGGTGTTCTTGCGCAGATCCGAGCCGATCACCGCTGCCGGAACCTTGCGGGCGACGTGCAGGCCGACCAGGCCCATCGGTTGGACCGAGCACTCTCCGCTCACCGGGTCCTTCACCTGCAGCTTGCGGTGGAAGAAGCGACCGGAGCCGACCTCGTCCTCGCTCAAGACTTTCCAGGCGGCCTTGACCTCGGTCGACTCCATGGGGAACGTGAACGGCTTGCAGCCCAGCAGGTCGGTGCAGTTCAGCTCGGCCGGCGACTTGTTCTGCGCCCCGGCGGCGACGATCGCGTCGTACTCCACCTTGTTGATCCGGATCTCGTAGAAGACCGGCCAGATCCCGTTCGGACCCTCGGGCCCTTGCGGGTAGAGCGGACCGCGGAACGCCTGGTCGATGCTCTGCAGCCCTTCCAGGGTCTCGCCTTCTCCGGCCGTCGCCGTGAGCGCCTCCCGTACCGCCAGGACGGCTGCGGAGGGGACCTTCGAAGTCATCGTCAGGACGCGCGGACCGTCGGCGGAGCAGCCCTCCGGCACCGGTGCGGGTGCGCCGAAGTCCTCGCTGGTCAGCTCGTTCGCTCCGGAGCCGAAGAGACGCGCCGCGTCCGCGAAGCGCTCCCACACCACCGGCGCGAGCTCACCGCCTTGGGCGACGCCGATCGGCTGGCTCGGGTCCGGCATGCCGTCGGCCGCGGCGGGCCAGCTCGCGTACAGGAAGGAGCGCCACGACAGCTGGTCGAAGCTTTCCTGGACCGGCGCCCAACCGGTGAGATGGGGGTCGCAGACGTTCGGCCAGTAGAGCGGTTGGATCGGCGGCGCATCGCCGTTCTCCATCCTGCAACTGTTGGCGTCGAACCCCTCGGCCCAGGGTTCCGTGCAGGCCAGGCCGGACGCCTCGGCGGCCTCGCCCGTTGCCGGCTGCCCCACCTCGGTGGCGTCCTCCTCCCCCCGGCAGCCGGTCAGGGCAAGGCCGAGACCTACGGACAGGACGAGAGCGATGGCGACGACGACTCGGGTACCCGTCGACAGAGAGACGAAGCTCGTGCGGAGCATGGCGACCTCCTGGGTCGAAGTGTCAGGGGTAAAACTGAGTGATAGGTTCGCAATTACGGTATCACGGCTCTTGCGTCGAGCGCACCCCATCCATCCGCCGCAGCAGCGGACCCCGATGCCTACCACCACGAGCTGCTAGACGAGTTTCGCGTCGAGGTGGACGTCGACGGCGGCCAGGGCCTTGGAGACGGGGCAGTTCTTCTTCGCCCCTTCGGCGTGCTCCTGGAAGGCGGCGTCGTCGAGACCCGGCACCTCGGCCTCGGTGGTGAGGTCGATGCGGGTGATGCCGAAGCCGCCGTCCACCATGTTGAGATGCACTACCGCGTGGGTGCGCACCGCCCGCGGCGTGTGGCCGGCTTTCTCCAGACCCGCCGAAAGTGCCATGGAGAAGCAACCTGCGTGGGCGGCGGCGATCAGCTCCTCCGGGTTGGTGCCCGGGGCCTCCTCGAAGCGGGAGCCGAAGCTGTAGCCCCCTTCGTAGGCGCCGCTGCCCAGCGCCATGGTTCCCTTGCCGCCCTTCAAACCACCCTGCCACTCCGCCTTCGCCGTTCTCTTCGGCATGTCCGTCTCCTCGCTTTGAATTCGCTGTGGGTACTGCTCGCATGAGGCGCCCGGGGGCGCGCTGAGCTGGCGCGGTGAGGCGGACCTCAGCCGTCGCCGCCGGGTTCGTCGGAAGTCGTTGCAGACGGCGTGCCGCCGTCGTCGCCTTGCATGTCCTCGGAGCCCATACCGCCGTGCTCCACGTCCCCGTGCTCCATGCCTTCTTCTTCCATGTCTGCGTGCTCCATGCCTGCGTGCTCGTCGCCGGCCTCGGTGGACGCTTGAGCCTGGCCCCAGGTCAGCTCGGTGTCCGGTGGCAGCACCTCGACGCCGGTCACCTGGTAGGGCACGTCGGCGTCCCAGTCGACGACCATGGTGAAGGCCACCTTGTCGCCGACGTGGAGCGCGCTCACGTCCACTCCGGAGCCGACGGGGAAGGGCATGTTCATGGAGTCCATCCCCACCACCTCGCCGTCGATGGACACGAAGTCGTCCACCGGCTCGTGGCGGATGCGCAGGTCGGAGAGGGGATCGGCGGCATCGGGCAGGGCGGTGACCTGGCCGCGCATGGAGTAGGTGACGGCGCCGTCGCCGGCCTCCGCCGTGGCGTCGTCGCCGGACGGAGCGGAGCAGGCCGCGAGGACGGTCAGCAGAGCAGCGACGAGCAAGGCGGTCAGTGCGCCGGCGGCACGTTGGTTGGCCGCGCGCGAGCTGGCGACAGGCAAGGAAGTGATCGTCATGGTCGGGTTCCCGGGGAAGTTGGGTCGGCCGGGGCTCGGCCGCGGTGCCCCGCCCTCGGTGGGCGGGTCGGAGCGGGAAGGACGGCGGTTCCTCCGCAGGTCTTGTTGCTGCCGCCGCCGTCGCCCGTGGGCTATCCTAGCAGCGCGCGGCGCCGGTCTGCGGCGCCGCGGCAGCGATTCAGCGGAGACGATCCGACATGTGGAAACGATTCGCCAGAAAGCGGTCCGGCGGTCCGTCGGACGCCAGCGTCGGCGCTCCAGCGCCCGCCGCCGGCACGGTCCTGGTGACCGGCGCCAACCGCGGCATCGGTCTGGCGCTGGCGCGCGCCTTCGCGGCCGGCGGCTATCGCGTGATCGGCACCGCCCGCCGCCCCGGCAAGGCCGGCGAGCTGGCCGCCGTGGCGGCGCGGGTGGAAGCGCTGGACGTCGCCGACGACGCCTCGGTGGCCGCCCTCGCCGCCGCCCTCGCCGGCGAGGCGGTGGACCTCCTGGTGCACAACGCCGGCACCCAGATCCAGGGCGACGTCGACAAGCTGCGTGCCGCCGACGTGCTCACCCAGATCGACGTCAACGCCGTCGGCCCGCTGCGCGTCACCCGGGCGCTGCGCCCCCACCTGGCCCGCGCCGCGGCGCCCCGCCTCGCCTTCCTGTCGTCCATCATGGGCTCGATGGCGGAGAACGGCGACGGCGGCTGGTACGGCTACCGCGCCTCCAAGGCGGCGCTCAACGCGGTGGTGCGCAGCCTGCACCACGACCTCGCCCCCTGGCCCTGCGTGTGCCTCCACCCGGGCTACGTGCGCACCCGCATGACCGGCCACCGCGGTCACCTCGAAGCGGACGAGGCGGCGGCGGATCTGGTGCCGCTCCTGCTGCGCCTCGACCGTTCCATGTCGGGTCGCTTCCTCGACCGCTTCGGCGACGAGATTCCGTGGTGAGCCGGCGACCCGGGGGCGGCGGCTGGAAGCTGCCTTGCATCGACTTTCCCGTACGCCAACGACAGGCGGAACGAAACGACGACATGCTCACACCGAAGATCCCCACCCCCGAGGAGGCTCGATGAACCCGACACGACGGCTGCACGAAGCCGGCCAGTCCCTGTGGCTCGACTACATCCGCCGCAGCCTGCTCACCGGCGGCCGGCTGCAGCGCTACCTGGAGGAGGACGGGCTGCGCGGCATGACCAGCAACCCCTCCATCTTCCAGCAGGCCATCGGCGGCAGCGACGACTACGACGACCAGCTCTCGAAGCTGCTGGCGGACGAGCCCCGTCTCGCCGCCGAAAGGCTCTACGAGCTGCTCGCCATCGAGGACATCCGCGCCGCCGCCGACGCCCTGCGTCCGGTCTTCGAGGAGAGCGGCGGCGAGGACGGCTACGTCTCCCTCGAGGTGTCTCCCTACCTGGCCTACGACACCGAGACCACGATCTCCGAGGTGCGCCGGCTGTGGGAGGAGGTCAAGCGGCCCAACCTGATGGTCAAGGTACCGGCGACGGCGGAGGGCATCCCCGCCATCGAGACGCTGATCGGCGAGGGCATCAACATCAACGTCACCCTGATGTTTTCGCTCGCCGACTACGAGGCGGTGGCGCGGGCGTACGTCGCCGGTCTCACCCACCTCGCCGCCGAGGGCGACCTCGAAGCGGTGAGGCAGGTGGCGTCGGTGGCCTCGTTCTTCGTCAGCCGGGTGGACGGCAAGGTGGACCCGCGGCTCGACGAGATCGGCAGCGACGAAGCCCTGGCGCTGCGCGGCCACGTCGCCGTCGACAACGCCAAGCTCGCCTACCGCCGCTTCCAGGAGATCTTCGAGGGCGACGACTTCGCCGCCCTGCGCGCCCAGGGCGCCCGCGTGCAACGCGTCCTGTGGGGCTCGACGTCGACCAAGAACGCGGCCTACTCGGACGTTCTCTACGTCGCCGAGCTGATCGGTCCGCACACCGTGAACACCGTGCCGCCGAAGACCATCGACGCCTTCCGCGACCACGGCGAGGTGCGCCAGACGCTGACCGAGGGGGTGGAGGAGTCGCAGCAGCGGCTCGCCGCCCTCGGCCGCCTGGGCGTCGACCTGGACGCCGTCACCCAGGCCCTGCAACGCGAAGGAGTGTCGTCCTTCGCCGACTCCTTCGACCAGCTCCTGGCGCAGATCGAGCGCGAGCGGCGGCGCATCCTGGGCGCCGCGGCGACGGGCCACCAGCGGGTCTTCCTGGGGCGCCGCCTGCGCACCGTGACGGATCGCTTGCAAGGCTGGCAGGACGCCGGCTTCGGCCGCCGCCTGTGGGCCGGCGACCGCACCCTGTGGAGCGACGAGCCGGTGGCCGAGCTGCACGACCGCCTCGGCTGGCTCACCCTGCCGGACGCCTCCGCCGAGGCGGTGGACGACCTCGAAGCCTTCGCCGCCGAGGTGGCCCAGGACACGGAGCGGGTGGCGCTCCTCGGCATGGGCGGCTCGTCGCTGGCGCCGGAGGTCTTCCAGCGCGTCTTCGGCAACCGCGACGACCGCCCGTCGCTGACCGTGCTGGACACCACCCACCCGGACGCCGTGGCCGCCGCCGCCGACGAGCTGGACCCGGCCACCACCCTCTTCGTGGTGTCCAGCAAGTCCGGCACCACCATCGAGACCTTGTCGCTGTTCCGTCTCTTCTGGCAGCGCGCCAGCCGCGCCTTGGGGGAGGACGCAGGCCGCCGCTTCGTGGCGGTCACCGACGCCGGCTCGAAGCTGGCGGCGCTGGCCCGCGACCGCGGCTTCCGCGCCATCTTCACGGCGCCGCCGGAGGTGGGCGGCCGCTACTCGGCGCTGACCCCCTTCGGTCTGCTGCCGGCGGCCTTGATCGGCGTCGACGTGGGACGTCTGCTGGACCGCGCCCTGGGCGCCGCCCACGCCTTCGCGGCGGACCGCCCGGCGCTGGTCAACGAGGCCCTCTACCTGGGGGCCACGCTGGGCGAGCTGGCCGCCGCCGGCTGCGACAAGGTGACCTTCTGGACGACGCCGTCGCTGGCCGCCTTCCCGGACTGGCTGGAGCAGCTCCTCGCCGAGAGCACAGGCAAGGACGGCACCGGCATCGTGCCGGTGGTGGGGGAGGGGCCCGAGGCCGCCGACGGCGACGACCGCCTCTACTGCGCCTTGGCTCTCGCCGCCGACGGCGCGCCGGCCTGGGCCGCCCGTCTGGACGAGCTGGAGGCGGCGGGGCGGCCGGTCCTGCGCTTCACCCTCGGCGACCGCTACGACCTGGGGGCCGAGATCTTGCGCTGGGAGATCGCCGTCGCCGCCGCCGGCTCGGCCCTCGGCATCCACCCCTTCAACCAGCCCGACGTGCAACTCGCCAAGGAGCTGGCCGGCGAGGCTCTGGCCGGCGAGCTGCCGGGCTCCGACGACGAAGGGGTGACGGTGGGGAGCGACGACCTGGCGGGCCGCCTCGGCGAGCTGCTGGGCGGCGTTCAGCCCGGCGACTACCTGGCCCTCCAGGCCTACCTGCCGCCCAACGAGGAGACCGGCGACGCCCTCGCCCGGCTGCAGCGCGCCCTCGGCGAGCGCAGCGGCCGCCCGGTGACCCTGGGCTACGGCCCGCGCTTCCTGCACTCCACGGGGCAGCTCCACAAGGGCGGCGCCAACCGCGGCGTCTTCCTGCAGATCGTCGACGAAACCGGCGACCGCCTGCCGGTGCCGGAGACTGACTACAGCTTCGGGCGCCTGATCCGCGGCCAGGCCATGGGGGACCGCGGCGCCCTGGCGCAGCGCGGCCGCCGCCTGCTCACCGTGCGTCTGGGCGACGACCGGCCGGCGGGGTTGCGGCGCCTGACCGAGGTGGCGGCGGCGCCGGCGGCGTCCGCCGTCGGCGAGCGGTGAGCACGGACGCGCCGGCTGCGGGCGGCAAGGGCGGGGCTGCGCCCGGGGTCGACAGCGACCTGCGGGACGCTTTGCCGCCGTACCTGGCGCGCTGCGTGCTGCCGCCGCGCGACGCGCTGCGCGCCCGCGTGCGCACCGGCACCAAGCTGGCGTCGGGTTTCGCCACCGCCGAGCCGCACAGCTTCTACGCCGACCTGTGGCGCCACTTGGTGGAAGAGGACGTGAGCGACGTCGAGATCCGCCAGGCGCTGTTCATGGCGCCCCACCCGCTGCTGGTGGGGCCGAAGCTGGCGGCGGAGCTGGCGGCGGACAAGGCGGAAGCGGAGGCGGCCGGGGACGCCCCACCGCGGCGCTCCGGCGGCTCGGTGCTGGCGTCGCTGCGCCGCCGCGTCCTCGCCCTGGTGGAGAAGGCGGAGCGCCTGGACTCCCTGCTCGACCACTACGGCGAGCTCGAAGAGCGGCGCGTCCGTTTCGTCTCCGGCTTCATGAGCCCGGCCACCAACACCATCGTGCCGGACACCGCCCTGCTGCGCATCCTGCACGCCGACTGGGCGGGCCGCAACCTGGCCCGCTCCGGCATCGTCTACATGCAGCCGGTGCACTTCCCGGACGCCCCGGATGCCCTCATCGCCGAGGCCGACGGCACCCCCGGCGTCGACCTGCTGGTCCTCGTCACCACACCGCCGGACGAGGACGGCCTGCTCAGCCACGGTCCCGGCAACGGCGCCAACGCCGAGGCCCTGGACTTCGTGTTGCGCCACCGCGACATGGCGGCGCTGCTCTACGTCAACCCGCGTTACCCCTTCACCTGGGGCCACCCCGAGTCGCCCAACACCTTCGCCGCCGAGGCGTTGCGCCCGGCGGCGGAAGAGGGCCGCCTCACCGTGGTGCTCGACGACGCCGAGCCGCCGGCGCTGCCCGCCGGCTCCCTGGACGACCCCTCCGACGTCGAGCAGCGCATCGCCGAGCACGTCGTCAACCACATGGAGATGCACCCGCGGCTGACCCACGGCCGGGCCTTGCAGGTGGGCATCGGCGGCACCGGGGTGCAGGCGGTGCGCCACCTGGCCGAGGCGAGCTGGCGCGGCCGCTGCTACACCGAGATGCTGGAGCCGCTGACCTACGCGCTGTTCGAAAGCGGCAAGATCGAGGGCTCCCACTTCATCCACGGCGACGGCCGGCGCCAGGCGCTGGACGGCAAGCTGGTGGCCACCTTCAGCCTCGGCGTCGAGGGCGACGGCTTCTACCGGCGCCTCGACCGCAACCCGGCGGTGGTCCTCGCCGCCGCCTCGCGGGTGGTCGTCCCGGAGGCTTTCTACGGCGGTCTGGGGATCAACAACATCCTCGGCATCGACTTCCTGGGCCACGTCAACAGCAGCGCCCGGGACCTGAATCCCTACTCGGGGGTGGGCGGCGGCGCCATGATCCTGCGCGGCCTGGCCCGCGGCGGCGTCGCCTACCTGTGCCTGAAGTCCACCCACCGCACGCCGGAGGGGGAGACGCGGTCGTCCATCTTCCCCTTCCTCCCCGAGGGCACCCAGGTCACCCTCACCGGCCCGGACCTCATGGGCACGCGGGCCGGGGCGCGCTTCTACCTGGTCACCGAGCACGGCGTGGCCGAGATCAACGCGCGTAGCCAGGACCGCTTCATCCGCGCCCTCATCTCCGTCGCCGACCCGGAGTTCCGTCCCGAGCTGGAGAAGCGAGCGTGGGAGACGTTTCGCGTCACGACGTAGGCGCGCCGGCGCCCGACCAGATGCACGGACCGGCCCACGGGAAGGCGCACGGCCGGCCGCACGAATTCGCCCACTCCTTGCCGCGGCGTCTGACCGCGGCGGCGGCGGCCCTGTTTCCCCTCGTCCTCTTCGCCGTCGCCCTGTGGGTGCTGCACCGCGAGCTGAAGGCCATCCACCCGCTGCAGGTGGTGGCGGGCATGGAGGCGTTGCCCGGCTCCCACCTGCTGGCCGCCGTCGTCCTCACCGTCGCCGGCTACAGCGTGCTCACCCTCTACGACCGCCTGGGGCTGCGCTACGCCGGCGTGCGCCTCGCCTACCGGCGCTCGGCCGTCGTCTCCCTGGTCGCCTACGGTTTCAGCAACGCCGTCGGCCACGCGCTTTTCACCGCCACGCCGCTGCGCTTCCGCCT
>Ga0055445_10000050_pt1 | contig 16369 bp, 13 predicted proteins | sample China_Galinas_PW_FD_57737 | JGI IMG/M metagenome (GOLD analysis project Ga0055445, IMG submission 57737) | Wetland microbial communities from San Francisco Bay, California, USA, that impact long-term carbon sequestration - China_Galinas_PWA_D1 | ecosystem: Environmental > Aquatic > Marine >... | reverse complement strand
GAGCGCCACGCCTTCTTCGCCGAGCTGCGCCGGATCCTCGAGCCCGGAGGCAGAATCGTCCTGGTCGAGCATCTGCGCGACCTCCGCAACGTTCTGGCCTACAGCCTGGGCGCGTTCCATTTCATCGCCAGAGGCGCCTGGTCGACGGCGTTCGAACGAGCCGGGCTGCGCCTCGCCGAGTCATCGAGGATCAACCCGTTCATCACCTGCTTCGTGTTGGAGAAGGATGCTCCTGCCGCTTGAGCTGGTGGGCTCCTTGGGTGATCCAGTACGAAGGCCGCATCGAGCTGATCCCGGTGCGCAACCTCTCCGAGGCGCGCGGCTCGTTGAAGGGGATGGACAAGACGATCAAGCGGGAGACCCGCGAACCTGTCGTCGCTGCCACTCCCTCCGGTGCCGGTCCGCCTCCTCGATAGAGCGGAACTTGCGAACGCCGGGCTCGAAGTGCCAGGGTTTGAGGGCGTAGGCCAGCTCGGAGAGCTCGCAAGCGATACGCAGGTTCTCGGGGTCGTGGGGACGGCGCGGTGCCACTCCGGGCATCTCTTCGACGGAGCGAAACTTGCGGACCGGCATCAGGGGTCCTCCAGGTCGAAGGTGGAACGCAGACGGTCGGCGTCCGCGCGGTCCTGCGGCCGTACGGTGTCCTTCTTCATCCGGTAGAGCATCGCGGGAGTCGCACGGCCGTCAACTGCCGCAGGATGTCCAGAGCCTCTTCGAGCCGCATGCACCTCTCTCCATTCGGACTGCTTGCGGAGCAGTCTACCCTGGTCCGGGCTTCGCGGGTCTGCTCGTGGGCGTGACGTTGCTGCCTGCTGCGGCCGAGGTCCGCCTGACTTCAATTCGGCGCGCCTGGGGTCTCCTCCGCCTCGTCCGTCTCCGCGACCCCGTCGATGACGTCGCCGTGGGGCGCGGTGAAGGCGACCCGCAGGCGGCGCCCCTCGGCCTGCGCCGCCCGCAGCAACGCCAGCGCCTCGGCGAAGCGCGGGTGCTGCCTCGGTAGCCGGTAGAAACGCGCCGACTCGAGGAAGGCGACCTCGACGAAGTCCACTCCCGGCGGCTCGCGGACGGCCGCCACCGTCAGCTCGCGCACCGCCCGCTCCGCCGCGCCGCCCTGTCCCTGGTCACCCATCGCCGGTCATCGTACTGCCAGATCGCACCCGCTAGCAGGTGGTCAGGTTCTTGTAGGCGTTCAAGGTGGCGTTGGTGGCGGTGTAATTCGGGTCGGTGGTGAACGCGGTGCCTTGGTAGTTGGCGGGCGAGTAGGCCGAGCCCGGTTGGATCGAGTACATGGACACGTTGGCGTTGGCGTCGCAGGTCTTGTTCTCCTGCGCGTAGAGCCACGAGGAGAGCAGCACCGGCTTGTCGAACATGCCGGGGTCGATGACCAGCGCCAGCACCACGCTCGCCTTGCCCAGGCGCACCCGCACGCGCACCAGCGGCGCCACGTGGTACCACCAGGTGACGCAGCAGCCGCCCCACTTGTTGGCCTGCACCGCCAGACGGTCGAAGTTCTGGTTGGCGAAGCTGAACACCTTCTCGCAGCAGTAGCCGTACTTGGTGGTGATCACCCAGCGCATCTTGTGGGCGCGGGCGTAGCAGCCGTCGATGACGTACTGGAACGGAATGCAGGGCGAGATCTGGAACGGACCGCCGAGATAGCAGCCCTGGGCGGCGCAGAAGTCGAAGATCTCCTTGGCCTTGCTGTAGCTGGGAACGATCTTCTTGCACAGCCGGAAAAGCGGCACCTTGAGGCCGTGGTCAACGACGTTGAAACGCGTCGGGTCGATCTTGTCGAGGTTGACGCGGAAGCCCTTCTCCACCTCTTCGAGATGGGTCCTGCCGCGCTCGAAGCGGCGCAGCTCCTTGTCCGGCGGCGCCTCGACGCGGCGCACGATCCCCTTGGTGGGATCGAGGGTCGCCAGAACCGGGCTGCGGCTGGCCGACAGCTCGCGCAGCAGGTCGCCGTAGCGGGTGGCCGCCGCCGCGCTGCGCGGCAGGGTGTAGAGGCGCTGCCTTTCGTTGAACAGGACCTGCGTCGGCTCGCCGTTCTCCGGCGTGCGCAACGCGGCCAGGGTGAGGATCGCGGTTTCCGCTTCGTTCGCCATCGCTTGCTCCTTGGTCGAGTTGGACAGCAGTCGATGGAACAGGCGAACAAAGCCCGGGCGGCGTTACCGGGCCTGCGCCGCCTGCGCCGCCTCGCAGGGGACTAGCTCCGCGTGCTCGCGCTGCTGCGGCGTGAAGCGGGTGCCGTCGCCACGGGTGTAACGCTGCGCCGGACCGCGACGCCCAAGCCTTTATGAGATCCTCAAGGAAGGTCGCCTCGACCCTGCACCGTACCCTTGCCGGTGTCGTCCTCACCATCGCCGTCGTCACCGTCGCCGTGCTCGCTGCACCGTCGGTGACGGCGCAGCAGCCGACGGCGGCGAGCAGCTACGAAGCCGAGCCATCAGTCCTGCAAGCACCCTGTTGCCGCTTCGTCAACTACTACCTGTGGCCGTCGGAGCCGCAGCACTACCGTTGCTGTGTCACCCGTCCCCAGGAGCTCGCCCCGCTGACCGGCGGACAGGTTGCCGTCCCGGTAGCGCCGGTGGACGACGGCATCGTCGTGACGCCCAACGCGAGCAATCCCCGCCTCATCCAGCGACGAGCCGAGCCGACCTGCGTCAACCTGACCCAGCTCAGCCCTCTCGAGCGCCTGCTGAGCCAGACCGTGTTCGGCGGCTCCTGCGTCGACTTCGTGACCTACGACCACTTCCCTTGCTCGTGTCAGACCTTCTGCAACGACGCGTCCTGGTTGTGCAACTGTCCGGGCGTCCCCGCCGGCGAGCTGCCCGAGATCAAGCCCCAGGACTCCCTCGGCTCGCAACCCGAGTTCGTGAGCACGACCTGCATCCCCTGCAACACGGAATCGACTTGCTCGGGCGGTACGCCGCCGCCGGGCAAGTCTCCGACCTGAGGGGTGGACCCAGCCGGGTGTGCGGACCGCGCCCGGCCCCGATGGTGATCGCCCGGCGCTACTTCTTCTTGTCGATCTTGAACTTCAGTCCCGCCCGGGCGCTGAATTCCTCGTCCACCTCGCCGCGGTACTCGGGCTTTTCGGCCCACACCACGCTGAGCGACAGGACGTTGCCGTCGAAGAGGTTCTGCGTGTAGGTGGCGGTGGCGACGAGACGGCTCTGCCGCATCGGGTCGCCGGTCACGTCCTCGTAATTGGCCTCGACGTCGAGGCGCGAGGAGTCGTTGCCCTCGTCGTCGACGATCAGCGAACGACCGTAGGCCGCGCTGACGATCCACTTGCTCCCCGCGTCGAGGGCGAAGACGAAATCGTCGTCCGGCAGCTCGAAGCGCAGGTCGTCCATGTCGACGTACTCGGCGGAGAAGGAGGCGCGGTTGGCGCTCTTCATCTTGCCTTGCCGGGTGTTGAGGAAGTAGCGGTAACAGGTCACCTGCTTGCCCATCTTGTCCACCCGGTTCATGGCGGTGAGGTCGTTCCCACACTCGTCGCGCAGGCCGTTGACGTTGCCGAAACCGTGCTCGTAGGTCAGCTTGACGCCCCACTCGCTCTGGCCTACTCGCTCGTCGCGCTCGCGGTAGTGGCCCTGGAGATGGAACTGGGGCTGGTTGTTGACGAGGTCGGCGAGGCGGAAGTAGCCCTCGTCACGCAGGGTGGACTGGAGGGCGGTGAGGTTTTCGGTCTGGGCGTTGGCGGCCTTGACGACCGCGGCTTCGAGCTCGTCGGCGAGCGCCCGATCCGCCTGGCGCAGGACGCTGACATGATCGTCGATGCTGCGCGTCGGATCCGCCTGCCGCAGCCGGTTGTTCAGGGCCAGGAGCTCTTGCTGGGACCCCATGTCGGGCACGGGAGCCACGTCGTTGAAGATCGCTTCGGAGACGCCGGCGTAGAGACCGAAGCTGCGGCCGAAGGTCCAGTGGCCCCACTGCCCCTCCAGGGCGATGCTGAGCTTGCCCTCGACGTCGTCGAAGTCCCCGATCTCCTCTCCGATCGTCGTCTTGCGAGCGGAGCGGATGGCCTCGGGGAGGGCCATCACCAGCGCTTCCAGAGGCTCCGCGTCGCGCCGCACGACGTCCAGCTTCACTTGCGGCGGTGCGCTGTCGCCCTGCGGCGAGGGCGACAGGTTGAACGACAGCGTCTGCGAACCTTCCTCCTCGGAGAGATCGCCGAAGCCGAGAGACGTGGCAACGCGCGGCAGGAAGTTGGCGAGGGAGGAGGCGGAGTCCGGGCTGACCTCCGGTGTGGTCTTGGCGTCGACCTTCTTCTCCGTCATCTTCTCGGAGGCCGCCATGGCGGCCTGATGGTCCGTCGTTCGCGCCTCCAGCTCGGAACTGTCCTGAGGTGCGAGACGCTCGTAGCACTGTCGCCAGGTTTCCGTGTCGAGACAGCCCGGTTCCGCCGCGCGGGCCACCGCCGCCGGCACGGAGAGAAGGATCAAAGCGGCGACGCACGCACCAGCACGTTGCATCAGCCGCACTCCGTTTCGATGAAGTCGCCGCGGACCGCCACGTCGCCGTTGTTCCCGGATACCGTCCACTTGTGCGGCGACGAGTGGACCGAGCCGCCGTCCTTTTCGATCCAGATCTCGATCTCGACGTCGGCCTGAGCCAGGAAGGAGAGCCGGACTTCCACCCAGTAGGTGCTGCAGACCTCGTCGAGGGGCGCACATACTGGGCCGGGCACGAGGTCGCCTTGATCCCATTCCACGACGGCCGTCGCGCTCACCAGCCGTCCGTCTGCGTTGAACGTCCCCGCCGGGCCGGATACCTTGGCGCAGACCTGGGAGCCTGCCGGGACTTGCCGGTTCCTCGAAAACGCTTTCGCCTCTGCCATGTCAACCTCCCGAGTCACACCGTTGATAGAGCCCCATCGAGCAGATTCTCGTGGCAGCCCGCGTTCGTCGACCTTTCGACACCCACCAGGCTGCCGCCACCGGGCGATCCCGGACGATCATGTCCTCACCCCTTGCTAGACTGCCTCCATGTTGTGTCTCATCGCCACCGCCCACTTTCCAGTCGGCCCCCACCGCCCGTGACCCCGGAAGCCGCCGCCCGCGTCGCCATCGACGCCCAGCTTGCCGCCGCGGGTTGGGTGGTGCAGGACCGCGACGCTGCCAACCCGAAGGCGGGCCTGGGCGTCGCCATCCGCGAGTTTCCGCTTGCCGCCGGGCACGGTTTCGCCGACTACCTGCTGTATGTAGACGGCAAGGCGGCCGGGGTGGTGGAGGCGAAGCCGGAGGGGACGCCGCTCTCCGGCGTCGAGATTCAGACCGGCCGCTACGCGCAGGGCCTGCCCGCCTACCTGCCGGCGGTGGCGCGGCCGTTGCCGTTTCTCTACGAGGCGACCGGCGAGGAGTGCCGCTTCACCAACCTCCTGGACCCCGAGCCGCGCTCGCGGCGGGTGTTCCACTTCCACACGCCGGAGGAGCTTGCCGACTGGCTCGGGCCGCCGCCGTCCACCCTGCGTGGCCGCCTCGCCGGCCTGCCGCCGGTGGGCGGCGAAAAGCTGTGGGCGGCGCAGCGGCGCGCGGTCGAGAACCTCGAACGTTCGCTGGCCGAGCAGCGGCCGCGCTCCCTCATCCAGATGGCCACCGGCAGCGGCAAGACCTTCGCCGCCATCACCGCCGCCTACCGGCTGATCAAGCACGCCGACGCGCGGCGCGTCCTCTTCCTCGTCGACCGCGCCAACCTCGGCCGCCAGGCGCTCAAGGAGTTTCAGCTCTACCGCACGCCGGACGACGGCCGCGCCTTCACCGACCTCTACAACGTGCAGCACCTGACCTCGAACAAGATCGATCCGGTGGCGCGCGTGGTCATCACCACCATCCAGCGCCTCTACTCCATGCTGCAGGGCGAGGAGGCGGTGGACGAGGAGCGCGAGGAGCACTCCCTCGCCGCGCTCGAGGGCGTGCTCCAGGAGCCGGTGCCGGTGGCCTACCGCCGCGACCTGCCGGTGGGTTTCTTCGACGTCGTCTTCATCGACGAGTGCCACCGCTCCATCTACACCCTGTGGCGCCAGGTGGTGGAGTACTTCGACGCCTTCCTGGTCGGCCTCACCGCCACCCCGTCCAGGCAGACCTTCGGCTTCTTCGAGCGCAACCTGGTCATGGAGTACGGCCACCCGCAGGCGGTGGCGGATCGCGTCAACGTGGACTTCGAGGTCTACCGCATCCGCACCCGCATCAGCGAGGAGGGCTCGCAGGTGGAGGCCGGCGCCTGGGTGGGCAAGCGCGACCGCCGGCGCCGTGTGCCGCGCTGGGAGCGCCTCGACGACGAGCTCACCTACGGCGCCTCCGCCCTCGACCGCGCGGTGGTGGCCCGCGACCAGATCCGCACCGTGATCCGCACCTTCCGCGACCGCCTGCCGGAGATCTTCCCCGGCCGCACCCACGTGCCGAAGACGCTCATCTTCGCCAAGGACGACTCCCACGCCGAGGACGTGGTGGAGATCGTGCGCCAGGAATTCGCCAAGGGCAACGACTTCGCGCAAAAGATCACCTACCGCACGACGGGCGCCAAACCGGAGGACCTGATCCAGGCTTTCCGCACCGCTTACGATCCGCGCATCGCCGTCACCGTGGACATGATCGCCACCGGCACCGACGTCAAGCCGCTGGAGATCGTGATGTTCCTGCGCGCGGTGAAGAGCCGCAACTTCTTCGAGCAGATGAAGGGGCGCGGCGTGCGCGTGATCGATCGCAACGACCTGGTGGCCGTCACCCCCGACGCCACGGTCAAGGACCACTTCGTGATCGTCGACTGCGTGGGGGTGACCGAGACCGACCTCTCCGACACCCAGCCCCTGGAGCGCAAGCGCAGCGTCGGTTTCGGCAAGCTTCTCGAAACGGTGACCTTCGGCAACCGCGACGCGGACGTGATCTCGTCCCTGGGCAGCCGCCTGGCGCGCCTCGACCTGCGCCTCGGCGACGCCGAGCGCGGCGAGCTGACCGGCCTCGCCGGCGGCCTCGCTCCGCGCCACCTCGCCGCCGCGCTGCTCGACGCCCTGGACCCCGACCGCCAGGCCGAGCAGGCCCGCCGCACCGCCGTTGCCGGCCCGGACTTCGAGCCCACGCCGGAGCAGCTCGACGCCGCCGAGGCGGCGCTCATCGAGGAGGCCGTGGAACCGCTGGTCACCCGCGCCGAGCTGCGCGCGCGGCTGGTGGAAATCAAGCGCGCCTCGGAGCAGGTGATCGACGAGGTGTCCCAGGATCAGATCCTCGATGCCGGTTTCTCTCGCGACTCCGCGGACCGCGCCCGCACCCTGGTTACGTCCTGGCGCGAGTTCATCGAAGAGAACCGCGACCAGATCACCGCCTTGCAGGTGCTCTACAGCCGCCCCTACCGGCACCGGCTGTCGTTCGCCGAGGTGAAGGAGCTGGCCTACGCCATCGAGGCGCCGCCGCGCCGCTGGACCATCGAGACGCTGTGGAACGCCTACGATCAGCTCGAGCACGACCGCGTGCGCGGCGCCAGCGCCCAGCACCTGCTCACCGACATCGTGTCCCTGGTGCGCTTCGCTTTGGAGCAGGACGACGAGCTGGTGCCCTACCAGTCCCGCGTCGACGAGCGCTTCGCTTCCTGGCTGGCGCAGCAGGAGCAGGGCGGAAAGCGCTTCAGCGACGAGCAGCGCCGCTGGCTAGGCTGGATCAAAAAGCACGTGGCGGCCAACGTGCGCATTGAGGTGGAGGACTTCGAGTACGCGCCGTTCGCACAGCGCGGCGGGGTGGGGAAGGCGTACGAGGTGTTCGGGGAGGGGTTGGGGGTGATGCTGGAGGAGCTGAATGAGGAGCTGGCGGCGTGAGGGAGAGCGGTAACGAGCTACCAGTTAGCTGGGAGCTTGTCGACCTAGCAGAGCTGGCTGCGCCCGAGCCGAGAGCCATCACGGACGGCCCCTTCGGTTCCAATCTGAAGACCAGCCACTACACGGATTCGGGTCCGCGAGTCATTCGATTGGAGAACGTCGGTGACGGCTTCTTCATTGATCACGAGACCCACATCTCTGGGGAACACTTCGAGAATCTTCGAAGGCATGAGGCCAGGTCGGGCGACGTGGTGGTTGCAACACTCGGCCATGACCTTCCTCGGGCCTGTCTCATCCCAGCTTGGCTGGGGAAGGCTATCGTCAAGGCAGACTGCGTACGGATCCGACCGGACCCAAGCCTTGTTGGCGCTTCCTATCTCGCTAGCGCGCTCAACAGTCATGAGATTCGAAGGCAGGCGGATTCGTTTGTCCATGGGGTGGGGAGACCAAGACTCAACCTGAAGTCCCTGCGGAGGCTCGGCGTACCTCTCGCCCCTCTCGCCGAGCAACGCCGCATCGTCGCCGCCCTCGAGACCCACTTCTCGCGTCTGGAAGCGGCGGTGGCGGCGTTGGAGCGGGCGCGGGCGAACCTGCGGCGCTACCGGGCGTCGGTGCTCAAGGCCGCCTGCGAGGGGCGGCTGGTGCCCACGGAGGACGAGGTGGCGCGCCGTGAGGGCCGCGACTACGAGCCGGCGGAGCGTTTGCTGGAGCGCATCCTCGTCGAGCGGCGGCGGCGCTGGGAGGAGGCGGAACGAAAGAAACTGATCAGCAAGGGGAAGGAGCCGAAGGGCGACGGCTGGAAGAAAAGGTACAAAGAGCCGGCGCCGCCGCGGACGGCCGACCTTCCCCCCTTGCCGAGGGGTTGGTGTTGGGCGACGCTGGATTTAGTTGCCGAGTTGCAAGGTGGCCTCACGAAGGGAAAGAAGCGGCGGTCGGCGGACGAGCTATGCGAGGTCCCATACTTGAGAGTGGCAAATGTCCAGCGGGGCTATCTCGACCTTGAAGAGGTTCGGAGCATCGAGGCAACAGTAGATGAGGTTGAGAAGCTGCGGCTGCTTGCTGGTGACGTTCTATTCACCGAGGGTGGAGATCGAGACAAGCTTGGACGCGGTTGGATTTGGAGTGACGAGATCGCAGACTGCATTCACCAGAACCACATCTTCAGAGCGCGCCTTTACCTCCGCGAGCTGAGCTCAAAATACGTCTCGTGGTTCGGTAACACCAGCGGGCGTGACTATTTTTTTCGACAGGGCAAGCAGACCACAAACCTGGCTTCGATCAATCTCACGAAGCTCCGGGAGCTACCCATCGCTTTGCCGCCACCGGCTGAACAGCTACGCATCGTGGAGGCTGTCGAGGACCACCTGTCTATCGCGGACTCGGCTTTGGCTTCCATCGACGCCAACCTCCGCCGCGCCGAGCGCCTCCGCCAGTCCATCCTCAAGCGCGCCTTCGAAGGCAAGCTCGTCCCGCAAGATCCAAACGACGAGCCGGCCTCGGTCCTCCTCGCACGCATCCGCGCCGAGCGCGAGGCGGCGGAGGATGGCAAGACAAAGCGCGGCAAGACGAAGCGCGGCAACGACAAGCGCCGGCAGCGGGAGCCGTCCGCCGAATGAGCCGCAACCGGGAAGGGAAGAGGTAACCGTGTCCACCGCCAGCCAACAGATCGTCTCCAAGCTGTGGAGCTACTGCCACGTCCTGCGCGACGACGGGCTCTCCTACGCCGACTACGTCGAGCAGCTCACCTTGCTGCTCTTCCTCAAGATGGCGGACGAGCGGTCGCAGCCGCCGTGGAACCAGCCGTCGCCGGTGCCCGCGGACTACGCCTGGCCGTCGCTGCTGGCGAAGAGCGGCGACGACCTGGAGGTCCACTACCGGCACGTCCTCGAAGCCCTCGGCAAGGCCGGGGGCATGCTGGGCATCGTCTACCGCAAGGCGCAGAGCAAGATCCAGAGCCCGGCGCGGCTGGAGCACCTGATCCAGGGGCTGATCAACGAAGAGAAATGGTCGGCGCTGGACGCCGACGTCAAGGGGGACGCCTACGAGGGCCTGCTGGAGCGCACCGCCCAGGACACCAAGGGCGGCGCCGGGCAGTACTTCACGCCGCGCCCCCTGATCCGCGCCGTCGTCGACGTGGTGCGGCCGCGGCCGGGGGAGCGCATCTGCGACCCGGCCTGCGGCACCGGCGGTTTTCTGCTCGCGGCCCACGACTTCGTGGCCCGAGAGGTGCGGGACCGGGACGAGAAGCGCCATCTCAAGCTGGACGCGCTACACGGCGTCGAGATCGTCGACGGGGTGACCCGGCTGTGCGCCATGAACCTGCTGCTCCACGGCATCGGCCCCCAGGGCGACGAGACCGAGCCGCCGGTGGAAACCGCCGACGCCCTGGCGGCGCTGCCCTCGGACCGCTACGAGGTGGTGATGACCAACCCGCCCTTCGGCAAGCGCTCCAGCATGCTGGTGATCAACGAGGAGGGGGAGGCGGAGCGGCAGGCACTGTCGGTGGTGCGCGAGGACTTCTGGACCTCGACCAGCAACAAGCAGCTCAACTTCGTACAGCACGTCAAGAGCATCCTGAAGATCGACGGCCGCGCCGCCGTGGTGGTGCCGGACAACGTGCTCTTCGAGGGCGGTGCCGGCGAGACGGTGCGCCGCCGCCTGCTCGCCGAGTGCGACGTCCACACCCTGCTGCGGCTGCCGACCGGCATCTTCTACGCCCAGGGGGTGAAGGCCAACGTCCTCTTCTTCGACCGCAAGCCGGGCCGCGAGGCGGCGTGGACGAAGAAGCTGTGGGTCTACGATCTGCGCACCAACCAGCACTTCACCTTGAAGACCCGGCCGCTGAAGCGCTCGGATCTCGACGACTTCGTGGCCTGCTACCGCGCCGAGGACCGCTCCGAGCGCCGTCCGACGTGGAGCGAGGAAACCCCGGACGGCCGCTGGCGCGCCTACGACGCCGAAGAGCTGACGGAGCGCGACAAGTGCTCCCTCGACCTCTTCTGGCTACGCGACGAAAGCCTGGAAGAATCCCGCGACCTCCCCGACCCGGACGTCCTCGCCGCCGAGATCGTCGACGACCTGGAAGCAGCCCTGGAGCAGTTCCAACAGATCCAGACGGAGCTGTAGACGGCGGCGCCCGGCCCGGCCCGGCCCCTCTCCGTCCTCGCAGTCCGCACTCCACGCTGTCGGAGCTGGGGCCACCACGACAGAGCCCCGACACGCGCGCGCCTCCCGAGGCACGGCCTGGCGATCCCTTGCTGCGCGCGCGAAAATGCGCTAATGTTAAGTATTATTGTTGCGCGCAACTAATGCTAACGACCTGCGCCTTGGAGTGTCACTGCTTCGAGGACTACTGCGACGCCTACCAGGACTACGTCGAGCAGAAGTGCCAGGAAGATTGTCTCGGAAGGGAGATCGGATGACCCAGGCAAGACGTCTCCATCCATCGCTCTGCGCAGCTATTGTGCTGGCCTTCGTGACCCCTGCCCTCGCCTTTGGGAATGGTGACATCCTGCCGAATCAGTTCTTTCGGCTGATGAGTCCCGCGGGTGAAGTCCAGGGTCAACTGCTGCTGGTGACTCGAATCGAATCCAAAGAAGAGCCGTCAGCCACGCTCGCAATCGTCACTACCGGACTTGGCAACACCGCTGAGCTGTCCTACGTCTTCAGCCCCGAGGAGGGGACAGCCAGGCGGAAGCTCACGGATCACAGCTCCGGATGGTGGGCTGAGCTGGAACAGCACATCGGGTTCAGCAATCTAGGGAGTATCGAGGATCACGGGGGACCCTCCGAGTGGGCCGAGGCCATCGACCACCGAGCGAAACAGGAACGCGCGCCCTCCACATACAAGCTCCGAACGGCCGGTGGCCTTGAGGTAGGGTGGACGGTGCCATGGGAAGACCGCGAGGAGGGGGAGCGAGCCGAGAATGAGGCTCTAGCGACCCTTGCGGCAGAGCTCGTCGCCTCCGATCTGCCCGCCTCCGTCCTTGATGAGATCTCTGTCCTGTCCGGTTTCGTGCGTCGAGATTCTCGACATTCGCTGAGTAGCATCGGCAGACTGGTCGAGTCCCTGTCGAGTGCGTTGGCTGCGGCGCGCCAACTCCCCGCTCTGCCCCAAGCCCAACTCGAGCGGACATCGTTGACCGGAATGCCGCCGGAGGAACAACCGGAAGGCGTCGCGAAGCTCCTCTCCGCGATGGACGGACGATTGATTGTGATGCGTGACCCCTCCTAGTTTCGCGTAGAGGCAACTCGCCCTGGCCTGGATCCTGGCCCGCGAGGAGCAGGTGGTGCCGATTCCGGGCACGCGCAGCCAGGACCGCCTGGCCGAGAACGTGGCGGCGGCGGAGATCGAGCTCAGCGCCGCCGAGCTGGCCGAGCTCGACCGCGTGGCACCGCAGGGCGCCGCCGCCGGCGAGCGCTACCCGGAGATGGCGATGAAGGCGTTGAATCGCTGAAAACCGCGGGGACCGGCGGTGGCCGGCCCCCGCGGCAAAGGGGCGCGCCTACGTCAGGGGAGCGCAGTGCCCCCTGGCCGACCTCAGGGGTCGACGTAGAAGGCCCGTTGCGGGTGCGCCCACTGCACGTAGTTGTAGCCGTCCTGCAGGCGGCTGCCGGCGCTCAGGCTGAAGATGTAGTTGCACCTCGCCCAGCCACTGTGGGGCACCGTCTCGGTGCTCCCGGCGGCCGGCGTTCCGGACCACAGCGGCGGCACGAAGGGTGGCGACGGCAGCGGCGGGTAGCTCTCGTTCGCAAACTCGACCTGCGACCCCGAGTTGGGAGTGGCGCGCAGGTGGTAGTAGCGCATGAAGCCGCCGGGGTGGTGGGCCGTGAAGCGCACCTGCACGCCGTAGCTCGGGGCCAGGTCCAGGATCTCGCACAGCCCGGCGCCGTTGAAGTCGAGGGCGTCGCCGACGTTGGACACCGGCGTGGTGCCGGTGGCCGGGAAGAAGTCGCCGCTGGGGTTGACCAGGTAGATGTGGTCGAAGTGGACGTCCAAAGGCTGGTTGTTGACCCCCAGCACGAGCTGGTGGAGCCCCTCGGCGCCGCTCGCCGGCGTGCCGGTGAAGCAACCGGCCGGCAGCAGACTCACGACCGGCGCGTTGGTGGAACCGGAGACGTAGCGGTAGTACTCCATGGTGATGCGGTAGACGCCGCCGGCGAGACCGGTGTCCGGTGCCTTGGCCCAGTTGCGCGTGTTCCAGTTCACCCGCAGGTCGGGGAAGCTGTAGAAGGTGCTGGTCGGGAAGCCGGGAACGTCCTCGTTGACCCAGTAGAGGTCGCCGATGCTACCGCCGCCGCCGGAAATGGTGCCGCTGAAGGGGCCCACCGGGACCAGGTCGTGGTGGACGGTCACCGTCGGCGACACGGTCACCGTGGTGCGGTACTTCGACATCGGCTGGTCCCAGACCTGCGGCGCTCCCCAGGTGGCGCCGTTCCACTTGCTGATGAAGGCGCGATAGTAGTCGATCTCTTGGCCCAGGCAGGCCCCCCCCGGCAGCCCGAAGGCGCCGAAGACGAGGAGCCCGCCGGAGAACGGAGCGTCGTCGAAGGCCGAGACGTGGAGCTCGGCGGCGCGGGCGGGGTTGGAGGTGAAGTCGGCGAGACCGGCCAGGTCATCGGTGGGATCCTGCTCGATGAAGGGGATCTCCACCTTGCCGACGCGGGTGAAAACGACGCCGACGCCGGGGTCGCTGATCGACCCGCTGGCGGCGTAGGAGAGGTAGTCGTCCGGCGTCACCCAGACGCCGGAGCCGGCGAAGGGACCTACGCTCTCATGCTCGTTGAGCCCTTCGCGGGACGCCGGCAGCTCGACGTCGGTGTCGTTGACCAGCTCCTGGAAGACGCGCACGCGCACGTCCGGCGTCGAGCCGGTCGGCAGGTCGTACTGGACGGTGAAGATGCCGTCGGCGTCCGTAAAGGCGTCGCCGAGCAGAATGCCGGTTTCGGCGTCGTAGAGCTTCACCGTGGCGTAAGGCCGCGGGTCGCCTTCGAGGTCGCCGTCGGCGATGGCGTCGTCGGCCGCGTCGTCGGGATTGACCTGGAAGACCTGACCGGTGAAGAAGTAGTTGGCCGCCGTCGCCGGCGTCGCACCGGCGAGCAGCAGGACGCAGAGCAGGGCGAGCCAGGGCCAGCGGCTCCTCGGCCGCTGCGGGTGAGTCTGGCGCTCGTGTTTCATCGCATTCCTCCTTAGAACTCGTAGATGACGCCGACGCGGGCGCGGCTGAAGCTGAAGTTGAGGCTGCCGCCGACCCAATGGCGCTGCAGGTTGAAATCGAGACTCCAGTGCGGCGACAGGGGACGCTGTGCCCCCAGACCGGCGGCGACGCCGAGGGCGGTGCCGACGCCGTCGAGGTCGTAGACCCCCAGAGCGGACTCGAAGTAGGGCTCCCAGACGCCGGCCGTGCCGCGGTGCTGCAAGTAGAGCGACAGGCTGCTCAGCTCGCCGTCGTCGACGAGGCTGGAATCGAAGCGGTCGAGGGCCAGCTCGGCCTTGACGGCGAAGGAGCCGCCGAGCAGCCAGGCGTAGTCGACGGCGGCGCTGCCGCCGTTGGAGTAGACGCTGCCGAAGGCGCCGTGAGGCACGGCGACGCCGAGGTGAAAGCTCGCCTCCCGCTTCCCCTTCGCCCCCGGCACCACCCCGCCGAGCAACGGCAGGTCGGATCGCACCACGGCGCCGTCGAAGCTCACGGTGACGCGAGCGTCGTCGCGGTCGAGGCGGAAGGTCTGCGTGAAGCTGGCGTCCAGGTTGTCCGCCAGGTCGCCGAGGGCGGTGGCGCCGTCGCCGCTGAAGGCGAGGCGGCTGCCGCTGCCCGGGAAGGCGGCGTTGCCGAAGCGGTCGAAGGGCACCACGGTGACGCGCGCCAGGCGCGCCCCGTCGGCGAGGTCGGGGTCGAGGGCGACCGTCACCCGCGTCGCCTGCGGGTCGGCGGGACCGACGTTGGCGAGGGTGGACAGGCGGGCGATGCGCTCCACCTGGCGTCCGCCGGCCAGCGTCGCGCGGGCGGTGATCTCGACGCCGTAGTCGCCTGCCACCCGGGTGTCACTGCCCGCCAGCACGCCGGTGTAGTGGCCGTCGCCGGCCACCCGGTCGGCTCCCTGGCCGTCGTCGGTGAGGGTGACCGGGACGCTGCGGTAGAGGTAGAGGTCGCCGCTCTCGCCGCTCGCCACCAGCAGCTTGGAGAGCTGCGAGGCGAGGGACGTCACCGCCGCCGAGTCGCCGGCGGAGGCCGGCGCGGAGAGCTGGTCCGAATAGCGCTGGAGGGTGGTGCTGAAGGGGCGCGACGGCACCCTTACCCGCGCCGTCACCGTCGCTCCGGTCAGCGGTTGACCGGCGGTGCGCAGCTCGGTGTGGAGGGTCAGCGCGTCGCCGGCGGTGAAGTCCTCGTCGTCCAGGAAGGCGTGGATCTGGGCCGTCTGGACGAGGGAGAAGACGGCGGCGGAGTAGTCGGTGGAGCCGCGTTGAGGCGATGCCTGGCGGACCCGGAACTGCCAGGTCGAGTCGGCGCCCGGGGTGAAGCGGCACACCACGTAGGAGTCCGCCCGCCCCGGGTTGGTGGGCCGAAGCTCGTCCTGCATCGCGGCCGGGCAGGGCAACCAGGGGTCGGTGCCCTTCTGCCGCCGCTCCAGGGTCAGCCGGGTGCGGCCGTCGTCGAAGGGCCAGGTGAGGGCCGCGGTGGCGGTCTGGGCGGCGGCGTCGAATTCGACCTCGAAGGTCGAGTCGGCGGCGCCCGGGCCGGCGGAGACGGTCCCCTTCTCGCGCAGGAAGATCATGTCGTCGACCAGGCCGCGGATGGAGAAGTAGGCGACGGCGAGCTGCAGCTCGTCGGCCGCGCCGTAGAGGTAGTCGCCGCCGGTCTGGTCCTTGAGGTCGTTCATCAGCGAGTAGGCCCAACCGATCTCCGGCCCGAAGTAGATCGAGTAAATCTGGATGCCGTCGTCGGCGAAGGTCTCGGTGGCGTCGATGATGGGCCCCGCAGTGCCGCCGCCGCAGTCGTAGGACAGGGCGTTGACGAAGGGCCGCACGTTCTGCACGCCGTCGCTGAACAGCACGATGGCCTTGGCCGGCGTGCCGGGCGGCGGCGCGGTGGACAGGATGGCCTGCCGCGCGCGCAGCAGCCCCTGACCCACCGGCGTACAGCCGTGGGCGGTCTGCGTGTCGATCTGACCGGCGATGACGCCGCGCTGGAAGTCGCCGGCCAGCGTCTGCATGGGGGCGATGACGGAGGTTTCGTTGAGCCCCGCCACCGGCACCGGCGGGTCGTTGTAGGAGGTGGCGAAGGGTGTGTTGCCGGCATTCCCGGTGTTGAAACCGAAGACGCCGAGCTGGTCGTCGTCCTCGATCAGGCTGGTGAACAGCGCCGCCTTCTGCTTCGCCACGGTCAGCCGCGTCGACGCCCCGAAGGAGGTGTTCATGCTGCCCGAAAGATCGAGGGCGAAGGCGATCTGGGCGCGCCGCCCTTCACCGGTCAGGTCGTAGAAGCTGAAGGCGGTGTTGTTGCCGAGATCCTCGTCGGAGGGCCAGATCACCGTCGCCCGCAGCACGAACTTCTTCGG
>Ga0055445_10000047_pt1 | contig 17102 bp, 20 predicted proteins | sample China_Galinas_PW_FD_57737 | JGI IMG/M metagenome (GOLD analysis project Ga0055445, IMG submission 57737) | Wetland microbial communities from San Francisco Bay, California, USA, that impact long-term carbon sequestration - China_Galinas_PWA_D1 | ecosystem: Environmental > Aquatic > Marine >... | reverse complement strand
GCGGGGGTTACAACTACGCCTCCGGGAAGCTGGACAGCATGATCTGGCGCAGGACGATCGACATCGAACGGCGGCTGATCGAATCGGTGGCCCTGGACAAGATCTTCGCCTGGTGGCTGGCCGAGACGGCCCTGGTCGGCCTCGAGCAGGTCGACAGCGAGCTGGCCGCGGCCGCCCGCCGGGGCGTCACCCCGCCGCACAGTTGGTTCTGGGACGGTTTCCAGCACGCCGACCCGCAAAAAGAAGGCCTCGGGCAGCAACTGCGCCTGCAAAACAACACCACGACCCTGGCCGCCGAGTTCGCCCGCGAGGGCGTCGACTGGCAGGTCGCCCTGCGGCAGCGGGCCCGCGAGCTGAAGCTGATGGCCGAGCTGGGCATCACCCCCGCCGCCCCCGCCCCCGCGCCCGCCGCCTCCCCGGACCCGGCCGCCGCTCCGGCCGCCGAGGCCGAACATCCCCAGGACGATCCCACCCTTGAGTAAACGCCGCCACCGCCGCGCCCGCCGGGGCCTCGTCGAGCTGACAGCCGCCAGGGCCCGCAACCACGCGATCGCCTTCGCCGCCCCGGTCGAGTTGACCGCCGCCGCGGGAGACGGCCGCCGCCCGACGTTCGAGATCAAGGCCTACACCGGGGCCCTGATGAACGTCGACTATTCGCTCTTTCCGGTGATCGTCGAGCTGTCCGGCCTGCGGGCCCCCAATCGCCTGCCGGTGCTGTTCGACCACGATCCGACCCGCATCGTCGGCCAGTCCAGCAAGGTCGGCGTCGACGAGCAGGGCGTCAACGTCTCCGGGGCGGTTACCGGGGACGACGGCGACGCGGCCAACGTGGTCGCCCACGCCAAAAACGGCTTCCGCTGGCAGGCCAGCATCGGGGCCTCGATCGAGCGGCGGGAATTTCTCGACGCCGGCAAGACCAGCAACGTCAACGGCCGCCGGATCACCGGCCCGGCCATCATCGCCCGCGCGGCCACCATCCGCGAGGTTTCCTTTGTCGCCCTGGGCGCCGACGGCAAAACGTCCGCCGCCGTCGCCGCTTCCTACGCACCGGAGCAAGACATCATGAAATTCGCCGACTGGCTGCGGGCCAAGGGATTCGACCCGGCCGACCTCAGCAAAGACCAAACCACCAGCCTGCGAGCCATGTTCGACGCCGAGCAGTCCGCTGGGCCCGCGACGCCGCCGGCCACTCCCCCGGCCAATCCTCCCGCGAACCCGCCCGCCAATCCGCAGCACGCGAATCTCGACGACATCATCGCCCGCACTCGCCGCGAGCAGGAACGGCGGGATCGGATCACGCAGTTGACCGACTCCGAATTGCTGGCGCGTCCGGAGGCCCTGGAGCAGATCGAGGCGCTCTCCCGGCTGGCGATCAGCGGCAGCATGACGCCCGAGGCCTTCGAACTGGAACTACTGCGGGCCGGCCGCTCGCTGGCCAGCCACGTCCGCAGCGTGCCCCGCGGCCAACGCTGCGGCGACGAGGTGGTCGAAGCGGCCCTCTGCCGCGCGGCCCAGATGCCGACCGACGTGCTGGAGGCCAACTACAGCGAGCAGACCCTCGAGGCCAGCGAACGGCGTTGGCGGAGCGGCCTGGGCCTGCAGGAGGTGATCCTGCTGGCCGCCCGCGAACGGGGCAGCGGCGAGCTGAGCGTCAACAGCAACCTCCGCGAGGTGCTGCGGGCCGCCTTCGTGCCCGAGCTGCGGGCCGCCAGCGGCTTTTCCACCCTCTCGCTGCCGGGGATCCTCTCCAACGTGGCCAACAAGTTCCTCAAAATTGGCTTCAACCACGTCGAAAACACCTGGCAGCGGATCTCCGCCCGCACCCCGGCCCGAAATTTCCAGCAGATGACCAGCTACGCACTTACGGGGGGGTTTACGTATGAGAAAGTTGGACCGACCGGCGAGTTGCCGCACGCCACCGTGGGCGAGGAGACCTACACGAACCAGGTCGACACCTACGGCAAGCTGTTCGCGATCACCCGCAGAGACATTATCAACGACGATCTGGGCGCCCTCTCGCAGGTCCCCAAGAAGCTCGGCCGCGGGGCGGCCCTGAAGATCAACGACATCTTCTGGAAGGCGTTTCTCGACAACTCGACCTTTTTCACCGCCGGCCAGGGCAATTACGACGACGGGGCCGATACGGCCTTCGGCGCCGACGGCATGACCAACGCCGACGTGCTGTTCCGGGCCCTGACCGATCCGGACGGCGACCCGCTGGGCACGCTCCCGGCGATCCTGCTGGTGCCCCCGGGCCATCGCATCGCCGCGCTGCGACTGATGCGCAGCCAGCAGGTGGCCGAGGACAGCGACGCCGGTTCGACCAACCCCTGGGCCGGCGCCTTCCGCGTCGAGAGCTCGCAGTACATGGCCAACGCCAATTACACGGGCTACTCCGCCCTCGCCTGGTACCTGCTGGCCGATCCCGCGGACGTGCCGGTGATCGAGATCGCGTTCCTCAACGGTCGCGAGATGCCGATCATCGAGACGGCCGACGCCGACTTCCAGACCTTGGGCGTATCGATGAGAGGTTACCACGACTTCGGTGTGGCGAAGCAGGAGTACCGCGGCGGCGTGAAGATGAAAGGCGAAGCGTAGACGGAAACGAAGAAGGAAGAATGAAGAACGCAAAACTCCGCGCAAGCGGAGACGGAACTTAAACGATGGCGACAAACACCGTTCCGAAAGCCTATGCCTGGCGGGCGATTCCGCATCAGGGGCGGATCGTGCGTCCGCAGGAGGAGCTGATCGGCGTGCATCCGCAGCGGCTGGCGGCCATGCTGCGGACCGGCGTGGCCGGACGCACGCCGCGGCCGCCGGCGGCAACCGCCGCCGGATCCGGCACCGACGTCGACGGCGAGGGTCGACCAACGCCGCCCCCGGCGATGCCGGTCGACCCAGCCACCTGCGGCGAGGCCGCCGATCGGGACACCACTCCCTCCAAGCGACCGGCGAAGCGCGGCCGCAAGGCTTCCCAGCCCCCAGCCCCCAGCCCCTAGCCCCCTAAAAAAACATGAGCGAAGCAATCTACCGACAAGACGGCGAAACCCTCGATTACACCCCGGCCGCGGCCGTCACCGGCGGCGAAGTGGTCCAATTGCCCGATGGCCGGTCCGGCGTGGTCGCCACCGACGTGGCCGCCGCCGCCCTGGGCGGGGCCCGCGTGTGCGGCATCGTCCGCGTCCTCAAAACCGCCAGCATCGTGCTACTCGAGGGCGCGAAGGTCTTTTGGGACGCCAGCGCCAATACGGCCACCTATGCCCCGGCCAACGACCAGGACTTTTACCTGGGCGTGGCGGTGGCCGACGCGGCCGCCGCCGGTACCACGGTCGACGTGGCGCTCAACGAAGAGCCGCGGTACATCATCGATCTGCAACGCGACGCCTTCGAGAGCGTCCCCGTGCTGACCGCCGGCGCGCCGCTGATCCGCCAGCAGGGCGGCACCTCGCACGCCACGTTCAGCGCGACCGCCGAGGCCCAGAAGCTCGACCTGCTCTCCAAGCGGAGCTTCCCGGTCGATAGCAGCTGGATCCTGGAGGCCGACCTGGAGATCGTCACCGACGCCGACGCGGCGGTCGCCGATCTGAACGTGGGCGTGGCCAACGCCACCCACGCCAGCGACGCCGACACGATCACCAACAGTTGCTTCTTCCACTTCGACCTGGGCAGCGACAACAACATCGACGCCGAGAGCGACGACGACGATGCCGTGGAAGTGGCCGCCACCGATACCACCGTCGACTGGGCGGCCGGCACGCCGCTGCACCTGACGATCGACGGCCGCGACCCGGCCGACTGCCAACTGTACATCAACGGGGTCAACGTGCTGCCGGACAGCGTGTTCGACCTCAGTGCGATCAGCAACCCGCTCAAGGCTCTTTTCCATTTGGAGAAAACGGCCAATGACTCCCCGGGAGCCGTCGAGCTCGACAACCTGAACGTCCGCATCGCCAGCTAAAAAGCGGGGATCGAGGGGCGTGGAGCGAGCCCTTTGTCCCCGTCCCCCGTCCCTCGATCCTCGATCCAGCGAAGCCCATGTCCGACCTGCTGCAATCCGGCGCGAGCTGGCTGGCGACGACGTTGCGCAACCACGCCGCCCAGACGGTCACCTACCGTCGGCCGCACACCGGCGGCAGCCAAAGCGTCGAGCTGGCGGCGACGATCGGTCGCAGCGAAATCGAGGAGCAGCAGGCCGACGGCACGCTGGTCAAGTACGAAATCCGCGATTACCTGATCGACGTGGCCGACCTGGTCCTCGCCGGCGTGGCCGTCCTGCCCGAGGACGGCGACCTGATCGAGGAGACGCTCGGCGGTGCCACGGCCGTTTACGAAATCCTCCGCGACGGCGACGAGCCCTGGCGGTACAGCGACGTGTATCACACCCGGCTGAGAATTCACACGAAACGGATCAAGTGAGCGAGGATTGAGGGACGCGGATCGAGCCTCGTCCCCCGCCTTCCGATCCTCGATCCGGCGAAGCCATGCCCGCTGTTTTGACTCAATTGGCCGACGCCGTGGTCGAGCAGATCAACGAGGCGGACCCGGGCACGTTTCCCCTGGAGTTTGAGGCGACGCGATGCTGGCTGCCGCAATTCACGCTCGAAGCTCTGCAGGCGGGGATCAAGCTGCAGCTTCGCCCGGCGACGTGGACGGCCCAACGCTTCAGCCGCAGAACCCTCCAGCGGCAATACGTGCTCGAGCTGGCGATCGCCGCCAAGCTGGACGACGTGGCCGATCCGCGGCAGACCGACCCGATCCAGGAGCTCGCCGAACAGCTCGGCGATTACCTGTTCGACCATCCGCACGCCCTCTCCGCCCAATACACCCTGATGTCCGTCGAGCCGGCCGACCCCTGGCCCGACGAGGAGATGCTCAAGAGCAACAACCTGTTTCTCGCCGGCCTGCGGCTCACCTATCAAGCCATCCTGTGATGTCCCGGGAAATAACGGCCCAACATGATCCGCACTCGTCTGAAGCTGGCCTTCTTCGATCGCCCGGCCGTGCTGGCCGCGACCAGCAAGGCCGAGCGGCGGGTCTCCAACCGCTTCGGGGCCACGGTCCGCAAGATCGCCCGCCGCTCGATGAAGAAGGTCGGCAAACGCCGCCGCCAGCGGGCTGCCGAGCTTCGCCGCCGCGGCCGCTCGACGCAGGGCGTCGACAGCAGCAAGCCGGGCCAGCCGCCGCGGGTGCACGTGGGGACGCTCAAAAAACTGATCTTCTACAGCTTCGATTTTCGCCGGCACAGCGTGGTCATCGGCCCGACCCAATCGGGCCGCGGCACGGGCGCCCCGGACATCCTCGAGCACGGCGGCACGACGACCATCCGCGTCCCCGAGCGACGTCGCGGCGGCCGCCGTCGGCTGGTCAAGAAGCGGGTCCGCATCGCCCCGCGGCCGTTCATGCAGCCGGCCTTCGACAAAACCCGGCCCGAGCTTTCGCAGCTCTGGAAGGATGTCATCCGTCGCCGCTAGCCCCCAATCCCTAGCCCCCAGCCCCCGTGGATCATCATGGCAAGCGTCTTAGGCCTCGACGGCAAACTCTATTACAACACCGCCAGTTTCGGCACCCCGACCTGGACCGAGATCACCAACGTCAAGGATCTCGATCTGCCCATGGAGAAGAGCGAGGCCGACGTCACGACCCGCAACAACGGCGGCTTCCGGGCGGTCCGCGGCGCACTCAAGAGCGCCACGCTCTCCTTCGGCATGGTCTACGATCCGACGGACACCATCTGGGAGGCGATCCGCGACGCCTTCATGAACAACACCACGGTCGAGTTCGCGGTCGCCGATGGGGCGATCGCCACGGTCGGGACCGAATACTTCCGCGCCGAGACGGAGATCATGAAGTTCGGCCGGAGCGAGCAGCTCGAACAGGCCATGATGAGCGACGTCGAGGCGAAGCCGACCTATACGACCAACGGCCCGCCCACCTGGAATGAGACATCGAGCTAGGGACTATCGGCTCCCTTCTCCCCCAGCCTCTAGCCCCCAACCCCTGTATGACACATATGACCGCCAAAACAATCGCCGCGCTGCGCAAACGGCTCGCCGACCGCAGCAGCAAGAGCCGCCCCGTACTCGACGACGAGGGGGTCACGCTCCGCACGCCCCTGATCGAGGTGCTGTTGGCCGACCAGCTCGAACTGACCGCCGCCGCCGCGGTCCTCCCGGGCGATGGGCCCGAGCAGCGGCAAAAGCTCGCCGACCTCCGCCGCGGCGCCACCAAAGCCCTCGGCCGCCGCCCGGACCCCGGCGTGCGAACCGTCGCGATCCACACCGCTGACCTGCAGTTCCTGTTGGACAGGATCGAGGATCGAGGGACGGGGGACGAGGGGGAAGCGCAAGCGGCCCCGGGCCTCGACCTGGCCGACGCCGACGAGTAGACCCACGATCCCCGACCCGCGATCCTCGATCCCCTTCATCAACCATGAAATCCTTCCAAGACGACCAGGGCCGCGCATGGACGCCGGCGGTCAACGTCGAGCGGTGCCGCGCGATGCGTGATCGGCTCGACGTGAGCCTGCCGGACTTCGATCGCGGGCTGTTCGAGCGGCTGGCCGGCGACCCGATCCTGCTGGTCGATGTGCTGTACCTGCTCTGCGAGCCGCAGTGCCAGCAGAAGAACGTCAGCGACGTCGACTTCGCCCGGGCCCTGGCCGGCGATTCCCTGGACGAGGCGGTCACCGCCTTTCTGGAGAACCTCTGCCTTTTTTTCCCGAGCCGCCGGCGGGGTCCGCTGCAGACCCTGCTGGCGAAACTGCGGGCCCTGGAGGAGCGGACCTGCCAGCAGGCCAACGAGCGGATGAGCGGGCCGAAGGTCGAGCGGATACTCCAGCAGGAGGCGAACCGGGCGATCGACGAACTGGATCGACGGATCGACGAGCTGCTGGCGGACTCTGGGAGCTCATCTGGCGATACGCCGGCCTCGTCGGACTCGACCCCGGTCCCTACACGCTCCGCGAGCTGAGCTGGCTGGCCGACGGCCGGCTGGCCGCCCAGTGGGAACAGACCGCCTGGCTGTGCTACGTGACGCACGGCTCGCTGACCGGCGCCTGGAAATCGCACGCCCCGGAGTTTTTCAACCTCTACGCCCGCCGCCAGGCCGCCGCCGCCCGGCCGGCAACGACCCAACGCCCGACCATCACGCTGCAAGAGGCCCGCCCGGTACTGATGCAAGCAGCGAAAGCCAATGCAAAACGATAAATGAAAAATGAAAAACTGCGGTCCGCCTGCGGCGGCCGTCCTTCGTTTTTCATTCTTCCTTTTCCCTTTTCCCTTCCCGTCCAATGCCCAGCTCCGGAGCCATTCGTGCCGGCCGCGCCTTCGTCGAGTTGTTCACGGACAACACGAAGTTGGTGGCCGGGTTGCGCGCCGCCTCCGCCCGGCTGAAGGCATTTGGGGCCGGCGTGAGCGGACTGGGCCGCAAATTTCTGGGCCTGGGGGCGGCGATCGGGGCGCCGCTGATCGGGGCGGCGGTCACCTTTGCGCGAGCGGGCGATCAGATCAACAAGATGGAGGCCCGCACCGGCATCGCGGCGGCCACGCTCTCGCAGCTCGGCTTCGCGGCCGAGCAATCGGGCAGCAACCTGGGCACGCTGGAGAAGGGCATCCGCGGAATGCAGCGGTCGCTGCTGGACGCCTCCCGCGGCTCGGCCGAGGCGGTCGATTCGCTCACGGCCCTGGGCCTCAGCGTGGCCGACCTGGCCGGCCTCTCGCCGGACGAACAATTTAAGACATTGGCCGACAGGCTGGCAGGGATTGCCGATCCGTCGCTGAAGGCCGCGCTCGCGATGAAGCTGTTCGGCAAGGCGGGCGCCGAGCTGGTGCCGCTGTTGTCCCAGGGCAGCGCGGGGATCGAGGCCCTGCAACGGGAAGCCGACCGGCTGGGGATCACGATCGACACCAAGACGGCCCAGAGCGCGGCCGATCTGACGGACGCCTTCAACCGCGTCAAGAACACGCTCAAGGGCGTGGCCGTGCAGATCGGCTCCGCGGTGGCCCCGGTGCTGACCGACCTGGCCAACCGGGCCGCCAAGATCATCACCACCGTCATCGACTGGGCCAAGCAAAACAAGCCGCTGGTGGCCACGATCTTGAAGGTCGCCGCCGGCATCGCCGCCTTCGGCGGGGCCCTGATCGCGATCGGGGGCACGATCACCGCCGTGGGCGTCGCCCTGGGCGGCATCGCCAGTGCGGTCGGCCTGCTGCTCAGCCCGCTGGGCCTGGCGGTGGCCGCCGTCGTCGGCCTGGGGGTGGCCTTTTTCACGCTCACCGACACCGGCCAGCAGGCCTTCAGCCAGCTCTCCGAGTTCCTCGGCGACGTCGTCGAACGCGTCAAAGCCTCCGTCGGCGGCATCGCCAACGCAATCAAGGCCGGCAAGCTCGACCTGGCGTTCAGCATCGTCACCGCCAACATCCGCCTGGCCTGGGCGACAGGATTGGATTTCCTCGTAGATAAGTGGGACAAGGTGAAACTGTTTCTCCTGGATGCTTTCGACGGTCTGAAAATTGCAATCATCGGCCTAATCGGCGAGAAGATGTGGTTCACGATTCAAGAGGCGTGGATTCGTGGAGTCTATGACTTGGAGACAAAACTCTACACGCTCATCAACTTGACGAAAGACGCGCTCGAGAAGGTAAACATCCACATAGCAGGCGTGGACACCGGCGATCCTGGAGCAGGGATTTTTACCAACGGCCAGCCGCTCGGGCGTTCCCGAAAAAGCGAGCGAGAACTCCGGCTAGAAGAGGAATTGGCCGCGCTGCACCGCCGACAATTTCGCGGCGCCGTCCCTTCGATTCTCGATGATTCCGCCCGCCGACACCGCGAGTCCGCGGAGGCCGCCAAGGCGCGGCAAAATGCGATTAGCGGAATCGAGCAGGAGATCGCGGCCCTCAACGCTCAGGCCGCCGCCGCGGCGGAGGCCGCCGACGCCGCCAACGCCGCGGCGGCGGGGCACAAGAAGGCGGCCGAGACGATCCAGGAGAATGCGGCGTCCACCGCGGCCGCCGGCGGCCCCAAGGGAGGCGTGCTGGGGGCCTTCAACCCGACCGCGATCGCCCGGGCCTTCTCCGCCAAGCCCCTCGAGGAGACCGCCCGCAACACCCGTAGTGCCGCCGCGACCCTCGAGCACCTGTATCAGTTGGTCAAGGCCCAGGGAGGTTTCGCCGGCCTGGAATTTGAATGACCAAGGACCAAGGGGCCAATGACCAAGGAGAGACGGCCGCCGCCGGCGGACCGCAGTTTTTCATTTTTCATTCTTCCTGTTCACGTTAACGATGGTCTCGATTTCCGAAGCCTGGCAGAGCCGCGACTTTGCGACCGGCGAGAGCGCCTCCGGCGAGCTGCGGTACGTGATTCACGGCACCGGCGACGACTTCACCGCCCGGGCCCTGCTCGACCTGACCGCCCCGGCGTTTTTCGGCGGCCTGTTTCGCCAGAGCATCAGCATCCACCAGATCGCCCTGGATGCCTTCGCCGGCACGGCCAGCTACGGCAAAAAGGAAAAGGAAGATGGCGACACCGAGCTGGTCAGTTGGGACACCAGCGGCGGGACCACGCACATCACCCAGAGCCTGGAGACGATCCACAAGCTGGCGGCCGACGGCGACGCGCCCGATTTCAAGGGGGCGATCGGGGTCACCGAGGACAACCAGATCGAGGGCACCGACATCGTCGTGCCCCAGCTCAACTTCACGGTCAGCCGCGACCTGGACGCCGCGCTGGTCAGCAACGCCTACATCCAGGGCCTGGCCGCCGCTACCGGAACGACCAACCAGAGCGCCTTCCGCGGCCTGCCCGCCGGGTCCGTGTTGTTCCTCGGCTCCTCCGGCCAGCAGAAGGACGAGGACACCTTCGGCGCGGAGTGGCGATTCGCCGCCGCCAGCAACCTGGAGAATTTTCAGGTCGGCCAGATCACGGTCCCCAGCAAAAAGGCCTGGGAATACCTGTGGGTCCGCTACTCGATCACCGCCGACGACGCCAGCAAGAGTCTGATCGTGCAGCCCAAGTACGTGTACGTGGAGCGGGTGTATCAGGAGAGCGATTTTTCGCAACTGGGAATCGAGACGTAGAGGCTGGGGGCTAGGGGCTGGGGGCTGGGGAGGGACGGCCGCCGCCGGCGGACCGCCGTTTTTCATTTGTCATTTTCCCTTTTTCGTTTCCTTCGATGGATCTCGAGCGCGTCCAACCCGGCCAGAAGTTTCGGCCCGCCGCGCGGGACTGGAACACGTTTATCGACGCGGCCAAGTTTTTCAAACGCAACCGGTTCGCGGCCGGCGTGGGGGCGTTGCCGGCTCCCCAACGCGATGGCGGGATTCTTTACGTCCGCAACGACAGCGGCGCGGCCCGGGACCGGTTTGACGTGCTGGGGATTTCCGGCGTGCTGTTCGACGCCGACGCCAACCAGGCCGGTTTCGACAACCAGCCGGCTCTGAAGGGCATCACGCCGGCGATCGCCGATCACGAGGGCCAGTTCGTCGTCCTGCTGGCCCCGGCCGCCGAGGACGCGATCGTGCCGTGCCTGCTCGACGGCTGGACGCGGGCCCGGGTGAACATCCAGACCGCCGGCGATGGCTTCGCCGAGGTGACCGACGGCGACGCGAGCCAGCTCACCAGCAATCCGGCCGGCTCCGCCCGGATCCTGTTCGCCCCCGACGGCACCGGGACCCAGGAGTGCCTGGTTCGCCTGGCCGACCCGGCCGACAACCTGATCGGCAAGGCCGACAGCGAGATCGCCGCCCGCAGCGGCACCACGCCCGGCAGCGGCACCGTCTCACTCTGGACCCTCGACCCGGAATCCGGCACGCCCCTCTCCGACAGCGGCGTCGACGTCGTCGCATACAACCTGGCCACCGACGCGGTCGGCACCGACTTCATCCAGCTCAAGCGGGTCGGCCGCTTCTATTGGGTCGACTGGGAGCAGTGCTAGTCGATGGGCACGAAGAAAAAGAATTCGCCGGGCGGGTGCGGCTGCTGCGGGTGCCCCGTCTTCTCGGACGCATTCGACCGCGAGGACGACACCGACCTGGGCAGCGATTGGACCGAAGAGGCTGGCAGTTGGGAGATCGCCAGCAACAAGCTGCAGCTCACGGCGATGCCGGGCGGCGGGGCCGATGCGCTCGTGCTCTGCGATTCGCAGGACGGCAACGACTTTTTCGACGAGTATACCGGCCACGGGACAAAGCTCAGCGCTAAACTCGCGTCGTCGAGCAGCGGGGACCAGCTCGGCATCGTGTTCACGCTGGGCGATACCGCAGATGTTGATTTCGTCGTGCTGCTGACCGTGGGTAGCAGCGCGGAGATCGCTCTTTACGTGGACGGAGACACGAAGGGCCACTACTGCGAGGGCATCACAGCCGCTGCGGGGAGTGAACATCTGTTGGAGATCTGCGCCGAGGCGTACTACGACTACGACAGCGATCTCACGCCTGACAAAGACAGCAGCAATCCGTCGCTTCCGCAGCACGTCTATAGTGTTTTTTTTAATGGCGCTCTTGTCTTGAGTTGGCTTGACAACGGCGGTGTGACCTCTTCGTCTGCATCCACTGCACCCGAACATCGCTTCGGATTCCTCGCGAGAACCGCTGCGGGCACAATTACGTTCGACGACTTGAAAGTGCTGTCCCTGTCGAATCGTGATTCCAATACGTTCGACGTGAGCAGCCCTCACTATGACTCCGGCAATCCCTCGGCGCCGCAAGCGGACCTCTGTCCTCGGTGCGTCGAGGCGCCATGCCCGATCGTCCGCGGGCCCAATAGCCAATTGCGACTGAACATCGATTTCTGGGCAGCGCTCTCGCCCTTCAACTGCGGCGGCGAACTGGCGGAAGCGTGCGATCTGTCCGGCCTCAACGGCACCTACGACCTCGACGAGGTGGCCATCGATAGCACTGCCCCGGACCTCGGCTACGGCACGAACTTTTACAAGGTCTGTGCGCAATTCGAACTAGCGATTTCGGGCACAACCTGTGGCACGTTCGACCCCACCACGATTCGGGCCAGGGTCGGTCGCAATACAAGCTGCTCCAACGCGGCCTACATGATCGCAATTTCCTGGACGGATGGGAGTGACTGGGTAACGGTGCTCGTCGTGCTGAACGTCATCGGCGGAGGGGCTCTCAACGTTTTGGGGCTCACTCAGATGTGTGGGGAGGTCGCGGGCGACGCGGACGCCACGGCCCGCGATACGGGCGGCTCCTCCGATAACAAGTGGACTGCGTGCATCAACGCCCTGGATGTTCCCGCCAACTTTTCTTTCGAGTTCATCTGATGTTCTGCCGCTGGCTCGCCATCCTGCAACACGACGAAGAGGTGCGATTCTGCCGGCACGCGCGGCACCACTCCCGGCAGAACCTCGTGACGGCGGCCTCCTGCGAAGGGTGCCCGTTGCGGGATACGCCGTGCGATGATCCAAGACCGATCCCCGAGCCGGCTGATTTGGCTCGGCCTCCGAAGCCCAGCTCGCCACCGCTAAACATTGCACAGCGAGTCGCCAACTGGATGGATGCCAACGAGAAATGGAAAGCAGCCGGCCGACCGGAACGTACCGACGAAGAGGTGGCCGCAATTTACGACACGCATTGCCGGCCGTGCGAACACTTGACCAAGCTGGGCACCTGCGCGCAGTGTGGCTGCATCCTGAAAAAGAACCTTCCCCTCTTCACCGCCAAAATCAAAATGGCCACCGAACACTGCCCGCTCGACAACTGGTAGTCCCCCACCCCTCGCCCCCCGATCCTCGATCCTTTCCCCCAGCCCCTAGCCTCCAGCCCCCACCAAAACATGCCCTACGAAACCACTGCGATCCGCGACCGTCACAGCCCCCAGCTCACCGCCGCCGCCGCGATCGCCGCCGGCGAGCTGTACCAACTGCCCGATGGCCGGGCCGGCTACCTGACCGGGACCACGTCCGTGGCCCAGGGCGACGCCGCGGCCATGAAAACCAGCGGGATCGTCAGCGTCCCCAAAACCACCGGGATCGCGATCCTCGACGGCGGCCCGGTCTACTGGGACCACAGCGAGAACAAGGCCACCTTCAAGCGGGCCGGCGATCGCGACTTTTTCCTGGGCGTCGCCGTGGGCGATGCCGCGTCCGCCGACCAGACGATGGCGGTCAACCTCAACGTGTTGCCCCGCTACGTCGTCGACGTCGCCCGCGATCCGTTCGATTCGGCCATTGTGCTGACCGCCGGCGCTCCCTCGCTGACCCGCCTGGGCGGGGCCCACAAGCTGGCCTTCGACACGACCGCCGAGGCCCAGAAGATCGACATCCTCTCCAAGGACAGCTTCGCGCTCGACGCCCGGGCGATCATCGAGTTCGCGATCGAGGTCGTCGACGGCGGCGACGCGGCCGCCCTGGACTTTGTCATCGGCGCAGCCAACGGCACCGATTCGGACGATGCGGACGACATTACCGAATCGATCTTCTTCCACCTCGACGGCAACGACGTCAACGTGTACGCCGAGTCCGACGACGGCACGACCGAAGTGGCCGCCACGGATACGACCGTCGACTACACGGCCGGCACGCGGATCGAGGGCTGGATCGATCTGCGCGACCCGTCCGACCCCCAGCTCTACCTCGCCGGCGTGCTCGTGCTGGGCTCGACCGTCTTCGACGTCTCCGCCGCCGCCGGCCCGCTGCGGCTGTTGGCCCATTTAGAGAAATCGGCCGACGACACCCCGGGCGAGATCCACGTCGAGTGGTTGCGGGCGCGGACGATGCAGCAGGCGACGGTGTAGGATTGAGGATTGAGGGGCGGGGGACGAGGGGGGGGACGAGGCTAGGGACTAGGGGCTGGGGACTAGAGGGCGACTAGCGGCCGAGCTGGCTGAGGCCTTCGACCAGGCGGTGCAGCCGCATTTCCCACAGCCCGGCGATCAAGAGCAACGCGATCAGATTGAGAATCCCGATCCAGCAGGCCATCCGAGCCATGGTTCCCGGATCGGAGAGATCGTCGCGCAACCGCCGCAGCAAAGACCGCGGGGGATTCGGCCGACTTACGATCGTGATCCCGCCCGGCAGCGGCGGCACGTCGATCTGCTGCCCACAGGTGCAGTTAACCCGCTTGCCGGCCAAGCGGGCGCTGTTGCGATAGTCCCGCCCGCAGTGCGGACAGGTCAGTTGCAGCGGATCGGACTTCGCGTTCATGGTCGTTCTGCCCCCTGCACGCCCATCCCTGGCTGCGCGTCGCAGTGACACAGATACCCGCGAGCGCCCGCCAGCAGGGCCTCGTCCAGATCGCTGAACCGCCCCACGGCCCACAGCCCGCCAGCGAGCACGGCCAGGACAACCAGCGACCAACCCAACACTCGTAACATGATGAGGCCCCCTTTCCAGGAAGTGCCGCCGCCAGCTTAAGCGAGCCGGCGGGCCGATTCAATCACGAAAATTCGCAGGGGCGAAAAATCAGCGGCGGCGCACCAGGCGGATGCGGCACTGCACGTCCAGGCCGACGACGGCCAGCATGGTTCGCAGGCGGGCCAGGTTGGCGCCCTTGCGACCCTGCTCGACGGCCGACCAATAGGGATGACTCACCCCGGCGGCCGCCGCCGCCTGCTTGAGCGTCAGCCCCTCTTTCAGCCGCGCTCGCCGCATCCGGGCCGCGTCCGCCGGCCCCAGCAACGTCGGCCCGGATGATTTGGTTGCACTCATAGCGAGTCTCCTAAAGCCGCCCGCGCCGCCGTTACGCCGCCGGTTGCGAGCCGGCCGGCGGCGCGGGCCAGGATCACAGTCTCAGCTCGCAGACCCGCCGTCCCTCGAGCGTGTCGAGCTCACCGATCATCGCGTGGCCGACCGCGCCGGCGTCGACCCGCAGACCCACGACGCGCCGGGTGGGGATCCTCCGCTGGTAATCACCCAGCAGCTTGGCGGCCACCGCCGCGCTGCCCTCCTGGGTCAGCAGGTTGGAACCGATCTGCTCGGCCGCTTCAGTCGCCAGCGTCAAGGGGGCGACGATCAACACGCCCGCCGCCTCGCTGCCGGTCCGCTGTTCGCGCCGGCGGGCCGCCGCGTCGAGCAGCTCGATGAGTCGCGCGCGGGCGGAGGCCCAATCGCCCAGGCCGCCGCCGCGAGTGCCGATCACGCCCAACGCCGCGGACCACTCCGACTCAGGCGGCAGCCAGGCCGTGGGGTGTTCAGTCGGCATGCGCCACCTCGTTGCCGAGCTCCACCTCGAACGAGAGCAGCGAGCGGGCGCGGTTGTCCGCCTCGGTCTCGCGGGCCCGCTTCCGCGTGTTGACATCGCGGCTCGATTTTCCGGAGACGGAGTAGCGGAAGTTGATGCACCGCTCCTGCAGCGCCCGAAAGAAGCCCCAATCGTCGCGGGCCGCGAGCGCTTCCCGCCAGGTGGCCGACAGGCCGACTTTGCCCTCGCCGAAGACGGCGTCCAAGACCGCGTCGCGGACCGCCTCGTCTCCGTGCCAGGTCACCGCCGAATACTCGACCACCTGGTGGTCGCCTTTGGCGTGGCGATGGCGGTCGTAATAACTGGCGCCAGGACCGTTCGGCCGCGCGTGGACGGTCTCGCTAAACGAAAAATAACCGAGCGATTCGCGCGTGCCGCGAACATTCACGTACACCCGCTTCTCACCGGTGCGAGCTTCCCAGTTTTTCAGTTCAATCGTCGTGGTCATCGCATTCTCCTTGCCGGCTGGCGGCCGGCGGCTCCGACTTTCCCAGTCGGCGGGCGGCCGCGACGTGCGGCCTGACTAATAGGAGTGTAACCGCTGCGGTTACACCCGTCAAGCGCCCGGCAAAGATTTTTTCCGCCTCGCCGCGCGGGCCGGCCAGGTCCGCTGCACCTGGGGTCTTCACCCCACGCGACGGGTTCCTCTGCTCTGGGCCGGCCGCTTGAGACTCTTTGCCGGTCCCATCGTGTTTGCCATGCGATTCACGTAACGTCTACTGGTCCCAATGGTTGTGACGCTTTCCGGGATGGATTGCAAATCCACCATCCCCGGTTCGAATCCGGGCGGCGCCTTTGGGCCGTGTCAGGTGGATTACCAATCCACCCCTCCGCCCGCCCAGTTTGACATTTTGAGCGGCGTCCGGGAAATCTCTGTGTCTCGACACGGTGACTTCTTTGTAGCAAAAGGCCCGGGCGCCGCTCTCTTTCGTTGAGGGGCCATCCAGGCCGCGAGGCCGCGCGATCGGGGCTTCCTTAGATTCTTGTCGGCCCCTTGGGATGGCACGTGCCAACCCCTTCTAGCGCGCCGGCCCGACCGGCGTCATCGCTACACTCGCGCGGCGATGTGGATCGCGAGAAATTTTTTTCGGCGGAGCGCTTGACACGCGGCCGGCGGATCGTCTATGTTCGCCCCCGCTACGAAGAAGTTATCGTTCCGACCCTCTGGTCGCCTCGCCCGCAGCATCCGCTCGGGCGCCACGCACCACCGGCCGAAACGGTGACAGTCCCTGTTTCGGCTGGCAGGCTTCTGATAACGGGCCTGGTAGCTGGTGTTTGGCATCCGAATTTCGCTCCACGTGCCGCGCGGCGCATCCGCCTTGCGCTGCGCGGGCGTGGGGTCTTTCCCCCGAGCCCTCGTATGGATGGTCTGGGCTGGAACACGGACGCGCGCGGCATCGTTTCGCCCCAGGGTCGGGCAGGAACGCGACCGGCCGCTGCCTCACACGAGGTGATCGATGCGCGCGCAACTCTCGCTGCTCCGTCAGGACGGCACCCACAGCCGCGGCGAATCCCTGCGGGAGCTGTACCAGCGGGTCGTGCTGGCCGAGGGCAAAGGCCCCCGGCAAAGCGACCCCACGAAACAGCATCAAAAATTGGTCGGCATTGCGATCTCGCAACTGGAACAGTTTTTGGGGCGGACCGCGTATCCGAGCGACTTGTGCGACGAGACGCTGCACGGCTTCTTGCAGTGGCGATTGGCCCAGGGCCGGGCCCCGGCCACCGCCAACCGCGACCGACGCAACCTGGTGTTGCTCTGGAACCTCGCCTGGCGCGAGGGCCAGCTCGCCGAGCTGACGCGGGTGCAGCCGCTGCGGGACAAGAAGCGGGCCCGCCGCTGCTGGACGAGCGAACAGTTCTCGGCGATCGTCCGGCAGGCGGGCCGCATCAGCCACGCCTTCATCGGCGGCC
>Ga0055445_10000045_pt1 | contig 17162 bp, 12 predicted proteins | sample China_Galinas_PW_FD_57737 | JGI IMG/M metagenome (GOLD analysis project Ga0055445, IMG submission 57737) | Wetland microbial communities from San Francisco Bay, California, USA, that impact long-term carbon sequestration - China_Galinas_PWA_D1 | ecosystem: Environmental > Aquatic > Marine >... | reverse complement strand
CACCCGTTGCTGCTGTTGCAGGTCGGTGAGATTGACCTGCACCCGGGCCATGCGGTTGAGGCCGTCGAAGCTACGCAGGACGAGGAGGATGAGGATCACCGCCACGGCGCTGACCACCAGCAGCTCGATGAGGGTGAAGCCGGCCTGGCGGCGGGCGGGGCCGGGAGCCGTGTGGCGGGACACGTCTAGAACCCCCGCACCGTGGTCATGGTGACGCTGCGGCCACTCCCCGCCGGCCCCCCCTCGCGCTCGCTCTCCACCTCGACGACGACCTCCCGCAAGTGCACTTGCGGCGCCGGCACCCCGCCGTCCAGCTCGTTGACCAGACGCCCTTCCCGCAACAGGTCGTTGACGTTGTACTGGCGCACCGTCGTGGTGCGCCGCCACGGCGTCGGCGCGGCGGGGGCGGCGGTGCTCCAGGCGTCGCCGGCCGGGTCCCAGTATTCGGTGCTCACCGTCTCCTGGCTGCCCGGCGCCACCAGCAGCTCCTCGCTTTCGAGGGGGAGCTGGTAGTACTCGTCGGCCCGCGAACGGCCGTGCTGGGCGGCGACGCTGTACTCGCGGCCGGCCAGGGTGTTGCTCATCGACTGGGCGAAGAGGGGCACCAGGGCGAGGACGACCAGCACCAGGATGAGGGCTGCCACCAGCACCTCGATGAGGGAGAAGCCGCGCTGGCGGCGCAGCGGGGTCAGTTCCAATGCCACGCCTCACCTCCTTGCCCGCGTTCCTTCCAGGCGCTGCCGTCCCACTTGCGCAACCGCGTCAAACCGCTGGCCGGCTCCACCACCCGCACCTCGAGGAAGTCGTCGCCCTCGGCGTCGGCGAGGCGGAAGGCGCCGCCGTCGACCACCGCGCCGTCGGGGCGGAAGACGGCGATGCGGGAGCCGCCGGAGAGGGTGAAGTCCACCACCGCCGCGCTGTCCCCCGGCGGCCCGCCGAAGTGCACGCCGCGCAGCAGCTCGGCGACGCCGTCGAAGCGTTCCGAGTCGTCCAGCACGCCGTCGGCGTCGGCGTCCAGGAAGAGCACGCCGCGGGTCAGGTCGGGCACCACGCGTTGCGCACGGTTGCGCTGGATGGCGAGGAAGCGAGCGCGCTGCATGAAGGTCGTCATCTGCTCGCCGCTGCCCTCGAGCAGGCGCCGCTGACGCACCGCGAGGAGGCCGGGAATGGAGATGGCGAGGACGAGACCGAGCACCGCCAGGGTGACCAGCAGCTCGAGGAGGGTGAAACCGGCACGCCGCCGGGCGAACGCGTGCCCCACCGCGTCGCCACCGACGGCCGGGGAAGGCGCCCCCTGGGGTGCCCGAGTAGGTTCGAATGACCTCATAGATCCTTCAGCAAAAGCTAGAGTAGGTTCTATTTTACCCTCTCCGGCCAGAGATTACAAGAGCATTAAGTATCTCATCGAGAGTCTGCCCGCTTCCGCCGCCAGCAGCCACGCCTCGAGCCCACGCCTCGAACCCACGCCTCGGGCGTCGGCGCGCGGCCGGCCCGCGTCCGTCCGCCCTCAGCGCCGACCGGCGGCGGAAGACGTCAGGGAACGCAGCCTGTGCGCGACCTGGCGCCGGCTCATGCCGGCGGTGAGGGCGTCGCCGTAGTGCAGCGCCACGAAGTCGAGGTCGCTCGGCAAGAAGGACCAGGCGTCCCAGTTGGGGCGCGCGTAGAAGGCGCTGTCCCAGGGCTCGTCGACGCCGCCGGCGAGGCCGAGGCAGGCTGCCAGGCCCTCCACCAGCAGGCTGTCCCGCATGTACTGGGGCACCACCTCGTCGCTGGGCAGGAGGAGGAGCGCCGAGCGCAGACGACCGTCGGGGTCGGTGCGCAGATGCAGACGGGACAGGGAGTCGCCGCCGTGCTCCGGCGCCACGGCGGTGAATTCCTGCAGCGGCAGGTAGCGGATCTCGAGGTCGGCGGGGCGGTCGTCCCACTCGGCGAGGTCGAGACTGGCGACGCCGAGAACCGGATCGAGCTGCGCCACCAGCAGACGGAGCCGGAAGCGGTCCTCGTAGCGCGGCGTGCCGGTGGGACGCACCACCACCACTCCCTGCCAGCGCCGGAGCTGGCGCGGCGGCGCTCCGAAGCGGTTGCCGAAGGCTACCGCCAGATAGCGGTCCACCAGACGGCGGGACGGCGACTCCCGGGACTCGGCGGTGGCGCCGCCGGCCGCCGGATCGTCTCCCCCGCCGCAGGCCGTCGCCAGGGCCGCGGCGCAGACGAGCAGTACGACCGCCGCCCGCGTGCCGCGGCGCGCCGCGGCCATTCCCCGACTCGCCGGGCGGCAGACGGGAGGACGGTCGAGCAAAGCGTCGGCGTTTCGGCTTCTGTTCAGCCGGCCGGCCTTCTCAGGTATTGGGTTGCTCGCCAGTGTTGGCTTGCTCGCCAGGCGGCGGCGGCGGGCTTTCCGCCTGCTCCCCCTGTGCCACGTCGATGGGCACGGAGGTGGCCTGGAAGCGCACGGCGCCGAAGTCGAAGACGCTGGGGAAGCTGGCCACGAACTCGCCCCTGCCGCCGTCCGGGATGGTGGACGGCGTCACCTGCGCCGTCGTCTCGGCGACCTGCCCGCCGCTGCGGTCGAAGAGCACTACCTTCACCCGCACCCCGCTGGCCACCGTGCCGGCGCGCTCGTTGCGCACCGTGCCGTAGATCTCCAGGCCGTCGCCGGCCGGCCGTTCGCGACGGTCCCAGGCGCTGATGGTGACGTCGCCGGTCTCGCCGTCGGCCGCCTCCTCGCCGGCCGCGCTCTCGGTGGCGGCCTCCGCGCCGTCGCCGGCCGGCTCTTCACCCGGCGGCGGCGGCGGCGTGCCGCGGGGGATGTCGGCGTTGGTCCACTTGCGGCGCGGCGTCTCGGCGGCGGCCGGCTCGCGGGGTGCCGGCGGCGCGGCGGGGCGGCTCGCCGCTTCCTCGGCGGCCCGCGTCGCCTCGCGGCTCGCCTCCAGGTCCACCTGGTCGCTCTTCAGCGACGACAGGGTGCCGTCGGTGAGGCGGAAGACCACCTGCCGCCCCTTCACCTCCCAGGCGCCCCGGGTCTCCACCCGGGAGCCGTCGTGGAGCACCAGCCAGTCGGCGCCGGCGCGGCTCGGCAGGAGCGCGCAGGCGAGGGCGACGGCGGCGAGCGCCAGCGGAGCCGCAAGGCTCGCGACCGGCGCAGATCTCGAGTCTTGCGGAGACCGCGGCGTGGGTATCATCAGTAGTCGAACTCCTTCCAGTTCTTCTCGATGATACACAAGGGGATCGGCGCGATGCAGGTCACCTCGGTGTTGGAGAGCACCGTCTTGACCAGAGTCTGTTGATAGCTGAACTTGCAGTTGGCCGGCAGCAAGGTCTTCAGCTCGTTGGCGATGTCCTCGAGACCGGAACATTCATCGCCGCCGCCGGGGCCGGGGGGCTCGCCGGTGCCGGTAATGGGGTTCTTGGTCTGCGACTGCTCGGTGAAGGGCTCCGTGGCGAAGGCCTTGCGCTCGACGTAGCGCACCCGGTTGCCGTTGACGTCGCGCAGCAGGCCGTTGCCGTTGGTGGTGTTGACCCCGAAGATGCGGCTGTCGCCTTCGCGGCTGCACTCGCCGGCCTCGGAGAAGACCCGCGGCTCGAAGGTGACGAAGAAGGTGACGCCGGCGAGGTTGAAGGCCGGGTTGATCATGCGCTCCTTGGAGTCCAGCACCAGGTACCAGCCGCGGGTGCCCGGCGTCGTGCGGTCGACCAGGAAGTTCTTCTCCGTGATGCTGGGGTCGGTGAGATCGATGTTGGTATCGGCGAGGGCGACGCGGCGCAGCCCGGTTTCGGTCATCGGCAGGGTGACGCTGGGGTTGTCCGAGTCGTCGACGAAGGTGTAGAAGCGCCCCTCGGCGAGATCCGGCCGCCACAGGTCTTCGCGGTCGCCGGTGCCGAAGGAGAGAGCGTAGGTGCCGAGCTCGGCGACGAAGAGCACCGACGGACGCAGGAAGAGGGGCCGCGCCACCGGCGTCGAGTCGCTGGCGCTGAGCGGCGCCACGGTGTCGAAGATCTGGATCGGCGCCCATACCGGATCGCCGTCAACGTCGAGCAGGGGGATGCGCTGCACCGTGTGGGTGTTGCCGTTGATGTCCCGCACCGAGGTGTCTTCGAGGTTCGGGAACGGCCGCAGGGTGCGGTTGCCGCTGCCGTCGACGTCGTACTCCACCAGGTTGACGCGGTACAGGAAGCCGTCGGTGGTGCCGAAGTAGATGCGGTCCAGGTAGCCGTCGTTGTCGGTGTCGACGGCGGCCGGCTCCGCCGCCACCGAGCCGAACACCTCGCGCTTGTAGAGCGTCTCCCCGGTCTCGATGTCGACGACGTAGATCCAGTTGCCCAGCTTCCCCCAGTCGCCGTGGCTGACCGGCAGGCCGCCGCCGAAGACGGCGACGTAGCGGTCCACCAGGTCGTCCGGGTTGGCCGGGTCGGTGGAGGGCACGCAGTCGCTGCCGTCGCAGATGCGGAGGCGGCCGATGTTGGGGATCGACCAGCTGTTGGCCAGGTCCGCCTCGCCGTTGGCTGACCCTTCGTCCAGGGCGACCATCTGGCCGAGGCTGTCGTCCCACACCGTGTCCTGGAACTCCCACAGCGGAGCCGGGTAGTTGACCTCGTCGTGGCAGTCCAGGGCATCGCCGCCGCCACCCAGGGTGTCGGCGCAGGACGGCAGGGTCGCCGAGTCGACGCGGGTGTCGCTACGCGGCGGCGGGCTGGCCGACAGCGGATTGTTGGCGTCCTGGATCACCGTCGTGCGTTGCGGCAGACCGACCTGCACCTCCTTGTACTTGTCCGGGTGCGTGATGTCGAGGGCGTAGTAGCCCGGTGCGCCGCGGCGGAAGCCGCCCACCACCACCGTGCGCCACTCGCGGTCCGCCGCGTCCGGCTGCGGGTCGTAGACCACGTCGATGTAGACGTCGGCCACCTTTACGGTGCCGTCCAGACCCCAGTCGTGAGCCGACGTCTCGGCCCGATCCCGCAGCTCGCCGAGCATGGGGCGCGGCACGAAGGCGAACAGCTCGCGCCCGGAGCCGGCGTCGAACTCGATGTCGTTGTACGTCGTGCCGGCGCCGGTGGTGCGCGAAAGGACGCCGGCCACGCCGGCGTCGAACGCATGCAGCATCCCGTCGTTGGTTCCCACCAGAAGCACTTTGCGCCGGTTTTCGTGGATGCGGGCGAACTCCCGGTAATCGTTCACGTTGTCGGCGAAGTACCCCAGGCTGGCCGGCGAGCCGACGATTACCGGGTCGGAGTGGAAGACGTCGCCCATCAGATAGTCGACGTCGCCGATACCTTCGACGTTGGTGGTCTTGACGGCATAGGTGCTGGCCAGGACGTCGTTGGCCCGCGTGCGCGCCGTGTCCTCCGAGCTCAGGTTGCCGGAGACGAAGGGGATGCCGAAACCGAGCCAGAGATCTTTCTCCAGCGTCGTCGCCGGATCGCCGGCACTGACGCTGGTCGGCGCCAGGAGCTTGCGGTAGGCGGGGTCCCCCCAGTCGCCGTTGGCCACCGGCAGTAGCTCGATGGGCGACGTGTTGTCCGGGTTCTCCTCGCGGCTCTGGGAGTAGTAGACGCGGCGCTTGGTGGCCCCGACGCCCAGACCGCTGGTCTGCAACAGGAGCTGGTCGCCGGCGCTCCACAGGAAGTTCGGGTCGGTGGCGTCCGGCCGGCCCTGGTCGTCCAGGGGTAGGGGCTTGAGGAAGGAGAGCACCGTGCCGGGCCACACCGACTCGCTGTTGACCGGCGTGAAGTTGGAGACGTAGATGCGGTCCGCCACCGTCGCCTGCACCGTCGGCACGGCGGCGGAGGCGAAGGTGCGCTTCTCCTCCTCGATGATGGCACGGATGTTCTCCAGCGCCTCGCGCAGCTTGTCCTCGTTCTCGGCGTAGATCAGCTCGCCCTTGCCGTTCTTGACGATGGCGTTGGTGAGGCCGTGGTCCAGCGAGCCGTCCGGCGCCAGGGCGATGACCCAGGTGCGCACGTTGGCCTGCGAGCGCAGCGCCGCGGTGTCGGCGGCGGGGGACTCGCCGCCGCAGATGTTCTCGCCGTCGGTGATGAGGATCTGGTAGGGCTGGATGCAACCCGCCTCGTTGCCGATCTCGCGCCGCGCCAGCAGCTCCCAGGACTCCGGGTAGCGGGCGTTCTTGCACTGGCCGGAACGCTTCTCCGAGTACCAGCAGCGGAAGTCGTTGATCGCCTTGGCGAAGGGGCTGCCGCCGGCGGCGATGAGGGGGCGGCGGCTGGCGTTGTCGAGGCGCAGCAGGGCGGATCCCGAGTTGGGCCGGTCCTGGAAGTAGGTGGCGACGCCGTAGTCCGGCGACAGTCCGGTGCCGTGGTTCGGGTTGAGCCGCTTCAGGAAGGCGGCGTGGTTGTTGTCGTCCCAATCGAAGGGCAGCATGTCGCCGCGGTCCACGTTGCGCCCTTCGTCGCGCACGAAGGTGGGGCTGAAGCGGACGTTGTAGCAGTCGCTGTCCGACGGGTTGTCCTTCGGGGCGCAGAAGTGGTCCTGCGGATCGTTGTTGCCGGGCACGTCGAGCTGGCTGGGGATCGTGTTGGGCGAAACGCTGAGACCGGTTTCGGCGTCGACGAAGCTGCGCTCGTCGTAGTTGCCCTCCCAACCCTTGCCGGAGAAGGGCTGGTTGGAGCCGCAGTCGAACTCGGCACGCACGTCCTGCTGATCCCAGGAGCCGACGAAACGCTCCTCGGTGGCCAGCCCGCCGGCGCTGCCGGCGCTGCCGTCGGAGGCGGCCTCGTTGTAGAGGAACTCCCCCACCGTCTCGAAGTCCAGGCTGCCGGCGCCGAGCGAGGTGAGGCTCGGGCCGCTGCAACTGTCGACCGCGTCGAGGGCCAGGTTGACGTGCAGCGTCGGGTCCACCAGCTGGTCGCCGATCACCTCGCCGACCGGTAGCGTCACCGTCATGCGGTAGGTGTCGGCGCCGTCGGTGAGCCACAGGTAGACGGTGTCCGTGGCGTCGAGACCGCCGCGGGCGAGACGGTTGAGGGTGCGGCGGTCGTCCGCGTTGTTGACGTCGTAGGGATCGGCGCAGGTTCCCGCCACCGACATGGTGGCGTCGTTGGAGACGTCGAGGTCGTTGTCCGGGACGCGGAAGAGAGGCCCGAACACCCACTGGTCGTCCTGCGTCGGGTAGGCCACGCTGCCGGCGAAGGGGGAATCGGCGAGCGGCGCGTAGAGCCAGTGCTTGGCCAGCACCCGTACCTGGTCCTGATCGTAGGTCGCCATGCCGTAGTTGAACTCGGTGGCGTCGGAGAAGACCTCGTAGACCGCCTTCTTGGCGGCGAAGATCTTCGACTCCGGGTCATCGCCGTTGAGCGGCAGGGGCAGGCCGTTGCGGAACGAAGCGTTCATCGACGACGAGGTGTCGATCATGAAGAAGACGTAGGGCCTGGCGCCGGTGGTGCGCAGCAGGTCGCGGTCGTCGCCGCGGGCGGCGTCGCCGGCCAGCAAGCCGACGGCGACGGCGGCGAGGACGACGAGGACGGCGGCGGCGGAGCGGAGTGTATGGGTCATGGAACAGCCTCCTGGTGAACGCTTCACGGACGAGGTCTCACAGCGAGAGCGGTCGAGGGATCTACTGACGAACCTGGGCCATTTGCTGATCGTTGCCGATGGGTAGGAGCTCATCTGTCCCGCTCTGCACCGGCTGTCGCTCGAGCATGGACGCCACCGTCTTCGAGGCCAGCGTGCGGCCACCTGCGACACGGCTGGCTCGCGCCGTCAGGGCGTTGGTGATCTTGTAGAATGCCTTGCCCTGATAGGTGTCTTTGTTGTTGATTTCGCACAGATTGCATGGCTCAATGTCGATCGGTACGGCCGCCGCGATGTCCACCCGCTGGATGATGTTGAGGGCGCTCCCCGGCTCCCTGAACTCCACCACGACCGGCAAGCTGCCTCGGGCCACCAGCAAGCGGGCGGTGGCGATGGACAGGCCGCTGTCGGCACCGTAGAAGACGCGCTGGATGGTGCGCTCGTTGGAGCCGATCTCCATCTCCGTCTGGGTGATGAAGACGAGGCTGAAACCGAGGACGCTGACCACCAGCAGGGCGAGCAGCGCCAGGATGTAGGCGCTGCCCCGCTCGCCGGCGCGCGGCGCGGCGGCGGGCGAGCGGTGAACGGGGGCGGCGTTCGTCGGCATGGCGGGTGGGCTCCTCAAAGGTCGGTTCAGGCGGCTCGCTTCTGGCGACTCTGTACTCGTAGCTGGTCTCGGCAGCGGCTCGGGCATCATCGGTGGGTGCCTCACAGGTTGCGTAGATCGACGAAGGTCTGCAGCGGCCAGCGCCGGTAGCGCCGCTCCACCACCGCCTCGTTGAGGTCCGTGCCCTCGTAGGTGTGGTCCTCGATGTCGGCCAGCCGCGGCGCCCGATAGTAGGCCTCCGGGTCCTCGGTGCGCACCAGGGTGGTGAGGCGCACCAGGCTGAAGGCGCCGGCCGGGGTGTTGTCGCTGGCGACGTTGAAGCGCCACTCGTCCATCTGGCGCTCCGACGCCGACGCACCCTCCGCGATGACGCCGTCGCTGTCGTCGTCGCGCCCCAGGGCCACCTGCAGGTCGAGGACGTTCTCGGCGACGGTGACCTTCAGGTTGTCCACGTTGCCCCGGTACGCTTCCTCGGTGCCGGGAAAGACGCGGGCGCGGTCCAGCTCCGGCGCCTTCGGGCTGCCGACGCCGGTGGCGTCCACGTCGCGCACGTAGTAGCGGTACTCTTCGAGGATTCCGACGTACTGGACCGTCTGCATCTGCGGCGTGCCGAGAACGGACGAGCTGAGGGCCTGATACTCGCTGGAGCGGGGGCCGTTGGTGACGTAGCGCAGGGTGATGGTCTTGGTGGGCGGGGTGACGGCGGTGTTTTCCGTGATGACCTTGTAGGTCGGGTCCACTTCGACCACCACGTAGTTGGTGTCGTCCACCGCGCTGACCACGATCAAGGCCTCGGGGATGTTGTCGCCGCCGTCCTGGAGCAGCTGCTCCAGGTCGTCCAGGGACTGCGGAACCCCACTGGGGCTCAGGTTGCGGATGGTGATGAAGCCCCGGTTGTTGGCGGCCTCGTAGGTAAAAACGGAACCGCCTTGATTGAGCTGGTAGACCAGGGAGTTGAAGACACCGCGCACACCGATCACGTCGCTGGCTTCCACCACCGTCGGCGTCGAGCTGTCGGAGGAACCGACCAGGATCGGCTCGTTCGCCGGCACGTCGTTGCGCACCGTCAGGGCGGAGCCGAGGACGACGCCACCGCGGCCGGCCATGCGGACCAAGCGCACCATCTCGTCCTGGGCCACCCGCTGCACCTGCTGCATGCCGGCGATCTGGGTCTGTGAGCGGGCCACCTTGTTGGAGAAGTCGAAGATGGCCAGCAGCCCGAGCACCACCAGCACCATGATGAGGGTGGTGACGATCATCTCGACCAGCGAGAAGCCGGCATGGGAAGCGGGGCGGGGATCGAGGGCCGCGGGTCGCGGGCGGCGCCGGGTTCCCCACGGGCGGCGATGCACAGTGGTCTCGGGCATGGTCCGCGTTCCTCTCAGAAGGCCTTCAGCCGGGTGACGACCACGCGCTTGCCGCGTCCTATCGGGCTTCCAGGCTCCCGCGTGCTCTGGACCTCCACCTGGACCTCTTGCAGATGGATCCGGCTGTTGGGTGTGCCCGCCGGTAGCGGGTCGTTCAGCTCGCCATCGTCGTTGAGGTCGTCCAAAGAGTACTGGCGTACCACGACGTCGCGTTGCCAGACCTGCCGCCGGCCACCGGTCGCACCGCTGGCCACCCACTCGCCGAGGGCGGGATCCAGCGGGTCGGCGGGATCCGAGCTGGTCACCGACTTCGGCACCCAGACCTGCGTCTCGGTCCGCTCGTTGCCGGCGGTGACGACCAAGCGCTGGGAGGCGAAGGGAAGCTGAGCGAAGTCCTCCTGCGTCGCACGCCCGTAGGCCGACACCACGGTCGACTCGCGGCCCATCAGGTTGAGGCTGGTGGCGCGCGAGAAGATGGGCAGCATCATCATGGCGATGAGGAACAGCAGCGCGACGCTGACCATCACCTCGATGAAGTTGAAGCCCGCCTCGCCGCGCCAGCCCGACAACGGGCCGGCCGGCGGTGGAGTCGTGGGCGGTGGGACGTGGGTCTGCGGCATGACCATCTCCGGGTCGTTCTGCGGATTCGAGTCGCGGCGAGTCATCAGTACAGCTTCTCCACCTTCACGCTGCCGCTGGCCAGCGACGTGATCTTCACCTTGAGCTGGTCACCGCTGCGGGTCCGGAAGTGGAAGTCGCCGAGTCCGGTGGCGGAGCCGTTGGCCAGATACCCGGCGGTGAAGCTGGACAGCGTGGCCCACTCCACCTTCGGGGACAGGGCGACGCGCCCCAGCTCCTCGTCGGTGCCCGCGGTGAAGGTGCTGTCGCCGTCCGCGTCCACGAAGGCGAAGACGTTGCGCCCCTGGCGTATGGCCAGGCTCGGCGCCTGGCGGCTGATCGATTTCTGCCGCGCCTTGCGCAGCAGCATCTCGACCTGGAAGCCGGTCTGCTCGAGCTCGCTACGGGTGAGCCAGCGGAGGAGCGGAGGAAGGGTGAAGAGGGTCAGGATCGCCATCAAGACGAGGACGATCATCAGCTCGACCAAGGTGAAGCCGGCGTCACGACGACGGAAGAAAGGGGACATGATGCCCTTGTAGGGAGCAAGGCGGATACCAACCGCCGCCGGCGGCGGAAAAGTCCCCGTCGGCAGGGCGTTTGGGCGCCGCGGCGAAGGGCTCAGAGGGGGTCGGCGGAGGGCGCCGCGGCCCCCAAATCGTTCCCTTCGGTAACAATCCGGTCAGGCGGAAAGTGCATCACCGCCCGCGTGCCGCCCCCCGGCCGCGGCTCCAGACGCAGGCTGCCGCCGTGCAACGAGACGATGCGGTGGGCGAGGGCGAGACCGAGGCCGACGCCGTCCGGCCGGCCGGTGACGAAGGGCTGGAAGAGGCGGTCCTCGATCTCCACCGGCACGCCGGCGCCGCGGTCCGCCACCACCAGCTCGCAGCCGCCGTCCGCCGCCGGCGCCACCGACACCTCCACCGCCACGCCGCCCTCCGCCCCGCCTTCCGCCGCCGCTTGCCGCTGCGCCTCGGCGGCGTTGCGCAGCAGGTTGCGCACCGCCCGTTCGAGGAGCTGCGGATCGCCGCGCAGCCGCGGCGCGGCGGCGGCGGCGACGCTCACCCGGGTGTCGCCGAGGGCCGGGTCGGCGGCGGCGCGCTCGGCGACGGCGGCCAGGGAGGTCTCCTCGACGCGTGCGCTGCCCGGCCGCGCGAAGGCCAGGAAGTCCTCCAGCACGCGTTGCAGGTGGTCCGCCTCGTGGCGGATCTCCTCCACGTAGCCGGCCGGCGACCCCTGCGGCGAGCGCTCGATGAGGGTCAGGTAGCCGCGCAGGGTGGCGAGGCTGTTGCGCAGCTCGTGGGCGACGCCGGCGGCGAGCTCGCCGAGGCGCACCAGGCTGTCCGCCAGGCGCGCCTCGTCGGCCTGCCGCCGCACCTCGGTGAGGTCGGCGAAGAGGACCAGGAAGCCGCGCGGGGCGCTGCCGCCGTCGCCACCGGTGGCGTCCTCCGCAGCCTCCCCGGCGGCGTCCGCGCCGCCGGCGGCGCGGCGCAGCGGGTGCACCGTGAGACCGAGGGTGCGCGCCCCGGAGGCCGTCTCCAGGCTCAGCTCGTGACGCTGGATGGGGCGCCCGGTGCGCACCGCGCCGGCGAGCAGCCCGACGAGCTCCGGATGCGGCGCCAGAGCCTCGCCCAGGGGGGTACCGGCGACCGGCGCGGCGACCTCCAGCAACGCGGTTCCCACCGGGTTGAGGGCCATCACCCCGCCGTCCCGGTCGAGCAGCAGCAGACCGCTCTCCAGGCTCGCCGCCAGGGTGCGTTCCAGCGCCGCGATGTCGGCGTCGGCGCCCGCCCCGCCCCGCGCCTCGTCCGCGCCCTCGCCACCACGCCGCGCCAGGGCCGCCATGCCGCGCTCGAAGGTGGAGAGCAGCAGCTCGACGTCGTCCGCCTCCTCGTCGCCGCCGACCTGGCGGGCGCGCTCCAGCAGAGCGTCGTAGGGGCGTAGCAGGTGGCGCAGGAAGAGGATCAGCAGCAGACCGACGGCGCTGCCCACCACCAGCACGACGACGGTCAGCACGGTGAGGCCGCGGCGCTGCGCCGCCAGCAGCGCGGCGTCCAGGTCGACCCGCAGCAGGCGGCCCGACGCCGCTCCCGCCGGCGAGGGCGGCAGCGCGGCGAGGGCGGCCACGACGTCCGGCAGCAGCTCGTCCGGACCCACCGCCCGCGGCTCCGCGCTCTCGGCACCGGCGCTGTCGGCGAGGAAGGGGGCGAGGGGGGGACCCAGGGGCAGCTCGCCGCTGGCGGCCAGGGTGCGGCCGGTGGCGTCGACGAGCAGGGCGCGGCGTACCGCCGGCACGCGGCGGCGCAGGTCCGCCAGCAGCATCGCCGGGTCGCCGCCGGCGGCGAGGTCGGCGGCGGCGGCGCGGGCGGCGCGCTGCGCCTCGCCGCGCCGCGCGTCGATCAACAGGTCGACGGCGTTGCGGTAGGAGAGCAGCGTGAAGGCGGCGAGCAGGAGCAGCAGCAAAAGCGACACCGGCACCAGGATGGCCACCTCGCGGCGCAGACTCAGGGGGCGCCGTAGCGGGCGGCTCGCAGCGGTGCGGCTCACAGCAGCCTCGCGTAGGCCTCGACCAGCGCCCGCCCCCACAGCAAGGCGACGGCGCCGCCGAAGGCCAGGAAGGTGCCAAAGGGCAGCCGGCTGCGCAACCCGCCGCGGCCGGCGGCGATGAGGCCGAGACCCACCACCGAGCCCAGCGAGGAGGCGAAGAGGAGGCTCACCAGCACCCCCTTCCAGCCCAGGAAGGCGCCGATCATGGCCAGCATCTTGACGTCCCCGAGCCCCATCCCCTCCTCGCCGCGCAGCAGGTACCAGCCGCCCCACAGGGCGAGGAGCAGGCCGCCGCCGAGGGCGACGCCGAGCAGCGCCGGCACCAGCCCACCCCAGTCGACGAAGGGCTGCACCGCCAGACCGACGACGATCCCCGGCAGGGTGAGGCGGTCGGGGAGCAGGTAGTGCTCGGCGTCGATCACCGCCAGCGCCAGGAGCAGGCAGCCGAAGAGGGCGGTCACCGCCGCCTCCAGGGTGAGGCCGTGACGCCACCAGGCGAAGACGAAGAGAGCGGAGGTCGCGGCCTCGACCAGCGGGTAGCGCCAGGCGATGCGGGCGCGGCAGGCGCGGCAGCGGCCGCCGAGGGCGAGCCAGGAAGCCACGGGGAGGTTGTCGTACCAGCGAATGACGGTGCCGCAGGACGGGCAGGCGGAGCGCGGCAGGACGGTGGAGACGCCGCGCGGCAGGCGGTGGATCACCACGTTGAGGTAGCTGCCCACGACGAGGCCGAAGAGGGCGGCGTAGACGGCGAGGAACAGGGAGAGAGGCACCGGCGCGATTCTACGGTCTGTCGCCGCGGCGGCGAAGGGCTGGGGCGCAAAGGGCGACGACGGCGAGCAAGGTGGTCAGCGAGACGGCGGCGCCCCACGCCACCCGGGAGTCGCGGTAGGCGAGGTGGACCCGGTGCTCGCCGGCGGGCAGCACGGCGCCCATCTGGCCGAGGGCGGTGGGGTAAAGGCGCAGCGGCCGGCCGTCGAGCCGCGCCCGCCAGCCGGCGTCGTAGGTGACGGCCCACACCAGGTGGGTCGGGGCCGCGGCGCGGTAGCCGAGGGTGAGCTCCGCGGCGCCCTCGCGGCGCTGCGTCAGGCGCGGCTCGGCGGCGCTCGGCGAGGACGGCTCGGCGTCGTGCTGCACGGGCGGCGGCGTCCCCACCCAGTGGTCCGCCGCCGCCACGTCCCAGCCCGCCGCCGCCACCGCGGCCCGCGCCTCCTCGACGCTGCCGTGGAACCACACCGGGTCGACGAAGCGCAGGCGCGGCAGGCGGTAGGGGTTGTGCACCACCTCCAGCGGCGGGCTGGGGCGACCGGCGGCCAGCTCGGCGCGGCGCAGCTCCAGGGGCCGACGCAGCACCAGGGTGCCGACGTCCCAGGCGCCGGTGACGCGCAGCACCGCCCCGCGGTCGGGCCAGGCGGTGCGCAGCGCCTGCAGGCCGCGGCGCCCCCAGGCGGTGAGCATGAGGTCGAAGTCGTCGTTCAGCGCGTAGGGGATGCGCCACAGGTTGCCGGAGTAGGGATCGAGGCGGGCGAGCTGGGTGCGTAGCGGCGCCAGCTCCGCCTCGCCGCCGGCGCCGAGGCGCACCAGCTCGCGCTGACGCACCACCGCGTCGTCGGCGAAGAGACGGGAGCCGGGCGCCACGGCGGCGGCCAGGGGAGGCGGCGCGGCGAGCTCGGCGGCGGCCAGGGTGCGCACCAGGCGGTGGCCGTGGAGCCAGAGATCGCCGGCCAGCAGCGCGACGGCGAGGACGGCGACGACGCGCCGCGAGGCCGGCGAGGCGGACCGGCGGCGGGCCAGGAGCAGCAGCGCCAGCACGGCGACGGCCAGCGCCGCGGCGCGCAGGGCGCCGGCGGCGAGCAGATCGAGGGCGGCCCGGGTGCCGGCCTGCGACAACGGCGCCGGGGCCGCCGCCGCCAGCCAGCCGGCCAGCCGCTGCGGCTGCGCCGCCACCACCGCCCAGCCGCCCAGCGCCAGCGCCAGGGCGGCGGCGGCGAGGGCCAGCGGCAGACGGCCGGCGCGGGCGCCGTCGCGTAACCATCGCTGCCAGCCGAGGGCGCCGGCGAAGACGAGGACCGCCACCGTCAAGGAGAAGAAGCGCTCCGGAAAGCGCAGCGCCGCGAAGCCCGGCAGGTGGGCGTGGAGAAACGGCGCCAGCGGCGTGAAGCGGCCGCAGGCGAGGAGCGTGGCGACGAGGGCCGCCAGCGCCCAGCCGGTGCGCCGCGGCACGCCGGTAAAGAGCGCCGCGACGCCGAGCACGGTGAGCAGCAGACCGGGGTGGACCGTCGGCAGGTAGCCGTAGCCGCGATCGTGCAACGGCCAGCCGAAGTAGCGGCCGGAAGCGTAGCGCGCCGGGTCGCCGAAGGCGTGCGGAAAGACCACCTCGGCCAGCCGCGCCGGGTGCAGCGACCAGTCCAGGGCCTGCTCGACCGCCAGGCCGCCGGCGCGTGGCGAGTCGGCCACCCGGTGTAAGGCGGGCAGCAGCTGCACCGCGGCCAGCAAGGCGGCCAGCAGCGCGATGGCGGCGAGCCGCGCCGCCATCGCGGTCGCCAGGCGCCGCCGCTGCCGGCCGTCCATCCTTTCCTCCGTCGCCCGGCGCCGGCGGGCGACGTGGGCGACGGCGAGGCACGCCACCAGCAGCGCGGTGAGCAGGTTGACCGCCGGTTCGCCGGCCAGCAGGCCGAGGGCCAGGGCGAGGGCGCAGGCCGCCACCGGGCGGGCGACGCGGCGCCATGGCGCCGACGAGGGCAGCGAGAAGGCCACGTCCGCCGCCAGCGCCGCCCACGGCAACCAGGCCATGCCGCCGAGGGCGGTGTAGACGTGGGTCAGCGGCAGCAGCGCACCGCCGGTGAAGCCCACCGCGCCGAGGGCCGCCGCCGAGGCGCCGCCGCCGAGGCGCCGCACCAGCAACCAGGCGCCGGCGAAGGCGAGGGCGGCGTGGAAGACCACCGCCAGCCCCAGGGCGTGGTGCGGCGAGGTCAGCAAGGCGAGCCAGGTGGGCGGATAGAAGGCGGCGTAGTTGGGGTTGGAGAGCACCGGCTCGCCGCCGTGCAGCCAGGGGTTCCACCACGGGACGCCCCACCCCGAGCCCCCTTCCGTCGCCAGCCGCACCAGGTCGGCGCGCAGCGGCAGGTGGAAGACGACGACGTCGCGGCTGGCGAGCAGGCGCCGCGGTGAAAGCAAGGGGGCGAAGAGGGCGAGGATCCAGCCGGCGCCGAGGAGGCCGGCGGTCAACGCCTCCCGGCGGTGCTGCCGGACGCCGGCGCCGGCCACCCTAGCGTCCCGGGGTCGCCGCGCTGGCGGTGGCGCCGGCGGTGGCGGCGGCAGTGGCATAGGCGGCCACGATGCGCCGCATGCGCTCGACGCCGCGCTCGAATTCGGCCAGCGGGATGCGCTCGTCCGGCCCGTGGATGCCGCGCAGGAGCTGCGGTTCGAGGGCGAAGGGCGACACGCCGTAGGTGGGGAGGCGGCGCGAGCGCAGGTAGCGGGCGTCGGTGAAGCCGGAGATGAAGGCCGGCACCACCGGCGCCTCGTCGCCGAGCACCGAGGCGACGGCGTGGTAGAGCGGCGAGTCCACCGGCGACGGGGGCGCCGCCGGCGAGGTGAGCAGCACCTCCACCTCCACGTCCGGCCCCAGGGCCTGGCGGGCGCGCTCCAGGAAGGCGTCGGCGTCGGTGTCCGGCAGCAGGCGGACGTCGATACGCGCCACCGCTTCAGCGGGCACCACGTTGATGCGCTCGCCGCCCGACAGCACCGTCACCTGCAGCGTCTCGAGGAAGAGGGCCGCCTGCCCCGGCAGCATGAAATCCCGCGGCCCGTCGGGCCCGATCCAGGCGTCGGGATCGGCGAAGCGGCGCGCCAGCTTGCCGCGGTGGAGGGGAGCGAGGGCGCCGAGGTAGCGGCGCACCGGGTCCGTGACCTGCCAGCGCGGCGGCAGCTCGAGGAGTCGGGAGAGGGCCAGGATCAGCAGGTGGTTGGCGCTGCCCGGGTTGAGGCCGGAGGCGTGGCCGGGGCGGCCGTGGGCTCGCACCTCGAGCCACAGAGGCCGCTTCTGTGCCGTCTCCACGCCCCACCACAGCAGACGTCCGTTGACCTGCCGCGCGCTGCCTCCCTCGCCGAGCGCCCCGCCCAGGCCGGCGAACAGCTCCGGGTGGTGGTCGAGCAACCACGCCGTGCCGCGGCCGCCGCCGCTCTCCTCGTCGGCGACGGCGAGGAAGACGACGTCGTGCTGCAGCTCGTCGCGGCGCGCCGCCAGGTCGAGGAAGGCGGCGAGGTGCGCGATGCCGAGACTCTTGACGTCGATGGCGCCGCGGCCCCACAGCTCGCCGTCCACCACCTCGGCGGCGAAGGGGTCGCGGCTCCAGCCCTCGCCGGCGGGCACCACGTCGACGTGGTGCAAGAGGAGAAGGCCGCCGTCGTCGCTGCGTCCTTCGAGGCGCGCGTACAGGCTGGCGCGGCCGTCGGCGGTGAAGAAGGTACGGGTGGTGACGCCGTGGCGGTGCAGGATGCG
>Ga0055445_10000031_pt1 | contig 19549 bp, 12 predicted proteins | sample China_Galinas_PW_FD_57737 | JGI IMG/M metagenome (GOLD analysis project Ga0055445, IMG submission 57737) | Wetland microbial communities from San Francisco Bay, California, USA, that impact long-term carbon sequestration - China_Galinas_PWA_D1 | ecosystem: Environmental > Aquatic > Marine >... | reverse complement strand
TGCGGCACCGACAGCCCGCTGACCGCGGCGACGGCGGCGAGGAGCAACCCCTGTCCCGGCGCCGTGGTGCCGAAGACGTGCTCGGCTGCCCCTCCCGACGCCGCGTCGCCGGGGTTGTAGACGAAGCCGCGGCCGTGGGCCAGGTTGTCGGCGTAGCGGTAGGTGATGAAGAAGTCGTCGAGGGCGCGGTCGCCGACGCTGGCGGCGAAGGGGAGCAGCAGGACCAGCCAGACGACGCCGGCGACGAGCAGGAGTGCGCCTCCGCGGGGCGGCGCGGCGCCGTCCGCCTTAGGGGGTCGAGACGGCTTCTGCGCTGGGCTGGAAGCGGTGGGTGGCATCTGGCTCACGGTCGGGTCGGCGGCGCGTCGGCCGCCGGCGCCAGGGCGTCGCTGCGGCCGTAAACGAGGAGCACCGGTTCGCTGCGCCGCGTCCGGAACCGGCCCGCTCGCCATACTCGGCGACGAAGCCTGGTTGCTCCCGGATCGGGTCCAGGCGCCGGTCGAGGGGAGTGTAGTAGACGAAGAGGTCCGGGTCGCCGGCGCGGAACGGGGCCACCAGGTCGCCGCGGACCGGCGGCGGTGAGTATATCCGCCGCCGCGTCCGTCACCGCGGCCCGCGCCGATCGCCTGCCGGTGAGCTTCCCCGGGCCGGGTTGCTGTTATCCTGCATGTATGACGTTGCCGACTCCTGCCGAGGTGCTGCGAGAAGCCGCCCGGGCGGTGGAGACGGACGGTCGCGCGGTGCTTTGCCACGTCGTGCGCACCGAGGGCTCCACCCCCGGCAAGGCGGGCTGGAAGCTGCTCCTGCGCGTCGGCGGCGAGCCCTTCGGCAACCTCGGCGGCGGCGCCTTCGAGGCGCTGGTCAAGGTGGACGCGGCGGCCCGGCTGACGGCGCCGTCCGCCGGCAGCGAGGTGAAGCGCTACTACTTCACCGAGACGGCGGTCAAGGGCGAGCCCACGGGCATGGTGTGCGGCGGGCTGGCGGAGGTCTTCCTGGAGGTGATGGTGGCGCAACCGATGCTTGTGATCTGCGGCGGCGGACCGGTGGGGCAGGCGCTGGCGCGGGCCGGCGACCTGGCCGGTTTCCATGGCCTGGTGGCCGAGGACCGGGCCGAGTTCCGCGACCCGGCGCTTTTCCCCGACGGCGTCGAGGTGGCCGCCGTGGGTCGCGACTACGCGGAGGACTTCCTGGCCCCGTGGGCGCAACGCGACCTCTACGCCGCCATCGTCACCCGCTGCTGGGACACCGACACCGCCGCCCTCGCCGCCGTCCTGCGCCAGGCGCCGCCGGGGCTGCGCTACCTCGGGCTGATGGGCAGCCGGCGCAAGGTGGAGCGGGTGCGCGTCGAGCTGGAGACCCGCGGTCTGTCGCTGGCCGGCGTCGACCTGCGCGCCCCCATCGGTCTGCCGGTGGGCGGCGACACCCCCGGCGAGATCGCCATCTCGGTGCTGGCGGAGATCCTCCAGGTGCGCCACGGCGGCGCCGGGAACAAGCCGTCGCGGGCGGTGGTTGAAGGCGACGACGCCAGCGACCACGCCAGCGACCACGCCAGCGACGTTGCCGCCCATGCAGAGCCACAGAATCAGGTGATCGAAGCTTGAGAACCCCCTCCGTCCTCCACGCCACCGCCGCCCTGTTGGCGGCCCTGGCCGTCGCTCCCCTCGCCACCGCCCAGCCGACTCCGCAGCCGACTCCGCGACCGTCTCTGCAGCCGGCCGGGACCGCTGCCGCCGCCGCCCCCGCCTGGCGTCGCTCCGAGCTGTGGGGCGGCGACGTGCGCAGCCTGGCCTTCCACCCCGCGCAGCCGCAGGTGGTCTACGCCGGCACCTCCGCCGGTCACGTCTACGTCTCTCGCGACGGCGGCGACAGCTGGAGCGAGACCGGTCCCCCCGGCGCCCTGGCCGGCTGGGTGGTCAGCGACCTGCTCTTCGACCCCGACGTGGCGGACCGCCTGTGGGCCGCCCTGTGGGGCACCCACGACGGCGGTCTGGTGATCTACAGCGACGACGGCGGCGACTCCTGGCAGGTGCCGTCGCGGGACCTCTACGGCACCAAGGTGTACACCCTGGCCCGCGTGCCGGGGCACCCCGGCCGCCTCTACGCCGGCACCCTGTCCGGCGTCTGGGGCTCGACCGACGGCGGTGCCAGCTGGAGCCGTCTCACCGCCCAGCTGCCGGAGGTGCACAAGGTGACCAGCCTGCTGGTCGGCCCGGCGGACCCCAACCGGGTCATCGCCGGCACCTGGGAGCGCGCCTACCGCAGCGACGACGGCGGCCGCACCTGGTACGGCGTCTTCCAGGGCATGATCCTGGACAGCGAGGTCTTCACCCTCACCGCCGTGCCCGGCCGGCCGGACGAGCTGTGGGCTTCGACCTGCGGCTGGGTCTACCATAGCCTCGACGCCGGCGGCCGCTGGCAGCGCTTCGAGGACGGCTTCGAGAACCGCCGCACGCCGGCCTTCGCGGCGCTGCCCTCCGGGCGCCTGCTGGCCGGTACGGTGGGCGGCTTGCACCTCTCCGACGACGGCGGCGCCCACTGGCGCCGGGTCGGGCCGGCAGGCCTCTCCGTCCTCGACCTCGCCTGGCACCCGGCGAGCCCCGACCGCGTGCTGGTGGCCACCGAGGGCTCCGGCGTCTGGGTGTCGGACGACGGCGGCGCCACCCTGCACCGCGCCGCCCGCGGCATGCGCAACCTGCGCATCGCCGCCCTGACGCGGGCCGGTCGCGAGGTGCTGGCGGCGGTCAACAACGCCGGTCCGGCCTCCGGCGTCCACACCTCCCGCGACGGCGGCGCCAGCTTCGTCCCCGAGTCCTCCGAGCTGCCGGCGGTGCGCGACCTGGTGGTCCACGGCGCCGCCGTCTACGCCGCCACCGAGCGCGGTCTCTACGAGCGCGCCGGCGGCCAGTGGCGGCGCATCAACGAGATCGGCGAGGAGCGGGTGGAGCAGGTGGTGTCGGCCGGCGAGCGGCTGGTGGTGCGCACGCGGGAAGGGTTTTGGGAGCAGGACGGACCGCGCTTCCGCCGCCTCGGCTACCACCACGGTCCGCCGCGCTCGGCGGCGCTGACCGCCGACGCCCTGTGGGTGAGCGACGCCGCCGGTCTCTACCGCCTCACCGCGGCGAGCAACGACGACGTCGCCGTGCCCTTCCCCGACGGCCGCGTTACGCGCTTCGGCGACCGCCTGCTGTGGTGGGGGGAGGGGGGCGTCTACGCGCGTTCCGGGGCCGGCGATCCCGCAGCCGGCGAGCCCTGGCTGCGGCTCACCGACGGCCCGGCCCGCCTGCTTGCCACCGGCGACGCCGAGCAGCCGGTCCTCGTCCTCACCGAGAAGGGCGCCTTCCTGTTGCAGGCGGCCAGCGGCGTGCTGCGCGCCGTCGAGCTGCCGGTGCCCTCCCACCAGGTGACCTCGGCTCTCGTCGCCGGCGGCCGGTTGCTCCTCGGCAGCGCCGAGAACGGCCTCTATCTGAAGCGGCTGTAGGTCCGCCGTCGAGCCTCGGGCGGGCTCGACGACCCTTCCTTCCCTGCATCCTCGCGTCGAAGGGTGGAGGGAAATCACCTGTGACCATGCCTGACGATGCGAACCCGACGTCGTTTCCACGCGCCGTCACACCCGTGCTGCGCTGCGCCCTGTTCGTCGACTTCGACAACATCCACATCGGTCTCGACCAGAGGGCCGGCGACGCGGCGCGCCGTTTCGCCCACGAGCCGAAGCGCTGGGTGGAGTGGCTGGAGGCGCAGCCGGCGCCGGCTGCGGCCCCCGGGGAGCCGCCGGCGCGGCGCCGCATCCTGATGCGACGCTGCTATCTCAACCCGCAGCGCTTCAACAAGTTCCGCCCCTTCTTCATCCGCGCCGCCTTCGAGGTGGTGGATTGTCCGCCGTTGACGCAGCAGGGCAAGAACAGCGCCGACGTACGCATGGTGCTGGACGTCGTCGACGCCCTCAACCACCCGACCCGTTTCGACGAGTTCATCCTTTTCTCCGGCGACGCCGACTTCACCCCCGTATTGTTGCGTCTGCGGCGCCACGACCGACGCAGCACCGTGCTCACCGTCGGCCCCGCGGCGGCGGCCTACAAGGCGGCCTGCGACTACCTGCTGGCCGAGGAGACCTTCATCGAAGAGGCCCTCGGGGTGAGCGCGCCGCCGCCGCGGCCCTTCACCGCCGCGCCCCCCGCCGGTGGCGGCCCCGACCCCGCCCTCCTCGCCGCCATCGCGCGCCGGGTGCAGGAGGTGGCGGCCATGACCGGCGTCCTGCAGCCCTGGCAGCTCCCCGCCGTCTACAAGGAGTTTCCGGACTTCACCCGCGGCGAGAACTGGCTCGGCTACTACTCCTTGCGCGGTCTCACCGACGCCGTGGTGGACGCCTGCGGCGAGCTGGTGGTGCGCGAGGACGAGGACTGGTGGGTGGAGACGCGGGGCGACGGCTCGCCGGCCGCGGTGGCGCAAGCCGCCGGCGACGCCGGGGAAGGGACTTCCGGCGCCCTGCTCTCCGCCGACGACCGGGCCCGCGTCGCCGCCTTCGTGGTGCAACGCGTCGGCGCCTCCGACGCTCCCGTCGCCCTGGCCAGTCTGGCCCAAGGGGTGATCAGCGAGCTGGGGGATCGGGTGCGCGACGAGCGCTGGCAGCGAGCCGGCACCTTCAAGGCCTTTCTCGACACCCTCGACCTGGAGACGGTCGAGCTCACCGAAGGTGCGCCCGGCTACGCCTACGACCCGCAGCGCCACGGCGACCCGGAGAGCGGCGAGCGCCGCGACGGTTTCGCCGAGTCCCACCCCCACCTGGCCGAGCTGGCCAGAGCCGTCTCCGACGTCACCGACACCCCGTACCTCACCCCGGAGCAGTTCGCCGTCGTGCTGGAGGAGATCGCCCAGGAGGTCAACGAGCACGGTTTTCAGCTCACCCAGACCTCCAAAGCGGTCCGCGACCGCCTCAACGCCAAGGGCATGTCCGTCTCCCGGGCCGACGTGGGTTTCCTCCTCAAGGGTCTCACCTACGCCGACTACACCTTTACTCCAGGCGAAGAGACCCCACGCTCCCTCGGCCGCCAGGTAGCCCTCAACACCATCCTCCTCGCCCGCCGCGGCCAGATGGCCCTCGACGAAGAGGACGAAGACCGAATCCTGCAGTGGATCGTAGGTCAGGTCAGAAAGAACGGCAGCCCCAAGTAGCCACCGGGCCGAGAGCCGAGGCGAAGCCGAGGCGCGAGGCGCGGGTGGCTTCGACGGCGCAGCGGCGGGGGCTCCTGGGCGGGGATGTTGGAAATCGTCCAATCCCGAGCCCGGGTCGGAGGTTTAGCCCGGCGGGACCAACGGTGCCTAGCAAGCAGCCGACCCACGCCCGGCCGGCGTGAGGCCACCAGGAATACCAGCCACCAAGCGGCGCGCCCCCCTCCGGAGTCCTCGAAGCGCGACACGGTCCCCGCCCGGGAGCCCCCACACCGCGCCGTCGAAGCCACCCTCGCCCCGTCCCGCACCCACCTGCCTCTACCCGTCCCCGTCCTCCACCCCACCCCCGTCTCCGTCCTCGTCGCCCGTCAGCCCCACCTTCTTGGCGTAGTATCGAAACGACCGAAAACTCATCCCCAGGAGCTCCGCCGCCCGCGTCTGCACCCCCTCACACTTCTCCAGAGCCTGCCCCATCAACGACGCCCGCACCCCCTCCAGGTACCCTTCGAGATCCAGCCCCTCGGGCGGCAGCTCCACCTCGCCGGGGCCGCCGCGGCGCCCGCGCCGCAAGTGCTCCGGCAGATCCTCGGTGCTCAGCACGCCCCCGGTCGACAGCGCCAGGGCGCGCTCGACGACGTTCTCCAGCTCGCGCACGTTGCCCGGCCAGTCGTACTCTTCGAGCAGGCGCATGGCGTCCAGCGAGATGCCCTGCGCCTCCAGTCCCATCTCGGCGCTGTACTTGTCGAGGAAAAACTCGGCCAGCAGCGGCACGTCCTCGCGCCGCTCGCGCAGCGGCGGCAGGTGCACCGGAATGACGTTGATGCGGTAGTAGAGATCCTCGCGGAACCCCCCCTGCTCCACCATCGCCGCCAGGTCCCGGTTGGTGGCGGCGATGATGCGCGCGTCCACCGGCTCCTCGCCGGTGCCCCCCACCTTGCGCACCACTTTCTCCTGCAAGGCGCGCAGCAGCTTCACCTGCATGGTGGGCGTCATCTCGCCGATCTCGTCGAGGAAGAGGGTGCCGCCGTGGGCCTCCTGGAACAGGCCGCGCTTGTCCTTGACCGCTCCCGTGAAGGCGCCGCGCACGTGTCCGAACAGCTCGCTCTCCAGCAGGTTCTCCGGCATGGCGCCGCAGTTGATGGACAGGAAGCGCTTTGCCGAGCGCGGGCCGGCGAAGTGGATGGCGCGGGCGATGAGCTCCTTGCCGGTGCCGCTCTCGCCGTGGATCTGTACCGTCGAGCTGGTGCGCGCCACGCGGTCCACGAGCTGGAAGACGGCCTGCATCTTCGGGCTTCGGCCGATGATGTTGCCGAAGGTGTAGCGCTGCTCCAGCTCGCGGCGCAGGTAGACGTTCTCGTCCTTGAGCTCGCTTTGCTCCAGGGCGCGCTGGCACACCACCTTCAGCTCTTCGACGTCGAAGGGCTTGGAGACGTAGTCGTAGGCCCCCGCCTTCATCGCCTCGATGGCGGAGCGGGTGGAGGTGTAGGCGGTCATCATGATCACCGCCGGGCGCTCGTTGGTCGCCTTGATCTCGCGCAGCAGGTCGAGGCCGTTGCCGTCGGGCATCAGGATGTCGCACAGCACCAGGTCGTAGTCGCCGCCCAGGCGCTCGCGGGCGGCGGCCGCCGAGGAGGCCGTCTCCACCGCGTAGCCCTCCTCCTGGAAGAGCAGCTCCAGGAAGTCCAGCATGCTGGACTCGTCGTCGACGATGAGGATGCGGGCCGGCGTCGAGCGCTCCGTCATCGCTGCACCCCGGAGCCCTTCGCCTGCGCCGCGGCCGTCACCTCCGCCGCCGGCTCCGCGTCCGCCGCCGCCGCCGCGCCGGGCCGCGCCACCGGCAACGCGATGCGGATGGTGGTGCCCTGGCCTTCGGCGCTCTCCACCTCGAGGCGTCCGCCGTGGTCCTCCACGATGCGGTAGACGATGGCCATGCCGATGCCGGTGCCGCTGTCGAAGAAGGACTGGAAGGGGTGGAAGAGGTTGGAGCGCTGGCGCTCCGACATGCCGCGGCCGGTGTCCTGGAAGGAGAGGCGGAAGAGGTCGCCCCGCTGGCGACCGTGGATGGCGAGGGTACCGCCGTCGGGCATCGCTTTGAGCGCGTTGCGGGCCAGGTTCCAAAAGATCTGGCTCATCTGGTCCGGGTCCGCCAGCAGCAGCACCGACGGCGGGTCGAGGTCGAGCTGCAAGCGGTGGTGGTCGTGCAGCTCGTCGCTGTTGCGCAGCAGCTCGAGGTGCTCGCTGAGCAGGGCGGCGACGTCGAACTCCAGGAGCGAGCGCTCCCGCGGCCGGGCGAAGCGCAGGAAACCCTTGATGGTGCGGTCGAGGCGTTGGCTCTCCTTGAGCAGGATGTCGAGCAGCTTCTGTTGCGGTGCATCGCCGGCGAAGGAGGAGGCCAGCATCTGCACCGAGCCGGAGATGGCGGCCAGCGGATTGCCGATCTCGTGGGCGATGCCCGACGCCAGCTCGCCCACCGCCGCCATGCGGTCCTTGAACCGCACCTCCTCTTCCAGCTTGCGCCAGCGGGTGAGGTCCTGGAAGACCACGTTCCAGCCGCGATAGGCACCGGTGGCGTCGGTCAGCGGCGAGATGGAGAAGCCCACGAAGACGGTCTCGCTGCCGCGCTCCAGCTCCGCCTCGGAGCGCCCGCGCTGGCTCGGCTCCGGCGACGGCGACTCACCGGTGAGCTGGCGCCAGCGCTCCGGTCCCAGAAGATCCTGCACCTGACGGCCCACCAGGTCCTTCTCGCCCACACCGAGGATCTCCTCACCGGCGCGGTTGAGACTGGTGATGCGCCCCGCCGCGTCGGTGGTCGCCAGACCGCTGGTGATGGACTGGATGACGTCCCGGTGCACCACCTGCAGGTCGGCCAGGTCCTCGCGCTTTGCCTCCAGCTCGCGCTCCGCCCGGGTCACCCGGTGGGCGAGGGTGGAGGTCAGCACCGCCACCGCGTAGAAGCCCACGAAGTTGACCGTCAGGTTGTAGGTCAGGCGGTAGATGGGGTCTTCCGCCGGCGTTTGCGCCTCCGGCGTCGGCAGGCGCCCGTAGTAGATCGCCAGCAAGGTGCCGGCGTAGAGCAGGTAGGCGGCGGTGGCGACGGAGAACCCCGCCTGGCGCCGCAGCAGCGTCGAGGCGACGGCGATGACCACCAGGTAGAAGAGGGAGAAGGGGCTGGTGATGCCGCCGGTGAAGTAGACCAGGGTGGTGATCAACAGCAGGTCGCCGGAGAACTGGACGTAGGCGTGGCGTTCCGGCCGACGCGGGAAGAGGTGCAGCAGGAGGAGATAGAAGAAGCTCGCCAGATAGGTGAAGCCGGCGAGCTCGTAGACCATCCCCGGGCTCAGCCCGACGGGCCGCCGCTCGGTGACGAGCACCGCCCGCGGCGAGCGGTCGAGAAGCGGCGAGCCGGTGCCGGGGGAAGCCTCGTCGCCGTCCACCCGCGTCGCCGGTGTCCCGCCCACCGGTTGTGCGCCCACCGGTTCTGCGCCTACCGGTGCTGCGCCCACCGGTTGTGCGCCCACCGGTTCTGCGCCCACCGGTCCTGCGCCCACCGGTGCGCCGCTCGCGGCTTCGCCCGCCGGTGCCCGGTCCGCCGGTGCCCGGTCCGCCGGTGTCTCCACGGCCGCTTCGCCTGCCTCGGCCCTCGCCGCCTCGCCGCCGGCCGTCCCGGGCGGACTCGTTTGCGCCGCTTCCTCGCCGCGATCCGCCGGCAGGATCAGGCCGATGGGGGCGGAGACGTCGGGCAGGAAGGTGTCGAGAAGAAAGTAGGGGAGGACGATGCTGGTGATGACCAGCAGACGGATGGCGATGAGCCAGCGGAGCTGGCGGGTGAGGGGTTCCATCACCTCGTCGTGGGCGCCCACCGGGGGCGGGCCGGCGGCGCGTCCCGTGTCGGCCCCGTCGGGCCGCGGGGCGCCGCCGGCGTCGGTCGGCTCACCCGATCTCGCTCAGGATCGAGTAGAGCGGCAGGTACATGGCCGCCACGATGGTGCCGATAATGGCACCGAGGACGACGATGAGCAGCGGCTCGATGAGCTTGGTGAGGCCGGCCACCGCGGTGTCCACCTCTTCCTCGTAGAACTCGGCGATCTTCTGCAGCATCTGGTCCAGGGCGCCGGTCTGCTCGCCGACGTTGATCATCTGTACCACCATGCGGGGAAACACCTTGGTCTCGCCCAGCGGCTCGCTGATGGTCTTGCCTTCCTCCACCGCCTTGCGTACCGCCATCACTGCGTCCTCGATGATGGCGTTGCCGGCGGTGCGGGCGGTGATCTCCGGACCGTCCAGGATGGGCACGCCGGAGGCGGTGAGGGTGGCGAGGGTCTGACAGAAACGGGCGACGGCGATCTTGCGCAGCAGCTCGCCGATGACCGGGATCTTGAGCTGGAAACCGTCGATCACCCGTTGCCCGCGGTGGGTCTTGTGGTAGCGGCTGAGGGCGACGCTGGCCAGGATGATGAGCAGGAGGAGCCAGATGCTGTAGCGGCCGAGGAAGTTGCTCGCCCCCACCACCACCTGGGTAATGAAGGGCATCTCGCCGCCGACGCTGGAGAGGAGCTGCTGGAATACCGGGATCACCTTCCACAGGATGATCCACACCACGAAGACGGCGATGCTGATCACCGCCACCGGGTAGATGAGGGCCGACTTGACCTGGTTCTTGAGCCTGACGGCCTTCTCGATGTAAACCGCCAGGCGCTGCAGGATGATGTCCAGGATGCCGCCCGCCTCGCCGGCGGCGATCATGCTGACGTAGAGGGTGTCGAAGGCCTTGCGGTGCTTGCGCATGGCTTCGGCGAGGGAGGAGCCGGACTCGACGTCGGTGCGCACCTTGTCGATGATCTGGGAGAAGATCGGGTTCTCTTCCTGCTCACCGAGGATCTCCAGGCACTGCACCAGGGGCAGACCGGCGTCCAGCATGACCGAGAACTGGCGCGTGAAGATGGCGATGCGCTTTTGCGAGATGCCGCGGGCCAGGCGCGGCAGGATGCGCACCCGTCGGCCCTTCTCCCGGATGTTGGTGACGGTGATGTTCTGCCGCCGCAGCGCAGCCACCGCGGCGTCGCGGGTGTCGGCCAACAGCACCCCCTCCTGGGCCTGCCCACCTCGGCTCTTGCCGGACCAAACGAAACTCGGCATCGGTCAGCTCCTTTGGGACCTCTGTCTAGGCGCTTCGCGCCCCCGGCGCTTGGCCCGCACCCAACGCCGGATTGAGCGCCGTCGGACCGCGGGCGATGATCTCCTGCAGCTCGTCCTGGTAGGACGAACGGGCCATGGCCGTCTGCAGGGTGATCATGCGCTTGAAGTACAGCGCAGCCAGGGACTGGTTGAACGTCTGCATGCCGTGGCGCGCCTGCCCCGACTGCATCATGCCGTAGATCTGGTGGATCTTGTCCTCGCGCACGAGGTTGCGGATCGCCGGGTTGGGCATCAGGATCTCCATCGCCAGCACCCGCCCCTTGCCGCCGGCCCGCGGCAGCAGGGACTGACACACGATGCCCTCCAGCACGAAGGAGAGCTGGACGCGGATCTGCGACTGCTGGTGGGCGGGGAAGATGTCGATGATGCGGTTGATCGTCTGCGCCGCCGTGTTGGTGTGCAGGGTGGCGAAGGTGAGGTGGCCCGTCTCGGCGATGCGCAGCGCCGCCTCCACCGTCTCGAAATCCCGCATCTCGCCGACCAGCACGACGTCCGGATCCTGCCGCAGCACGCTCTTCAGAGCGTTGGTGAAGCTGTGGGTGTCGGCGTTGAGCTCGCGCTGGTTGATGATGCACTTCTTGTGGCTGTGCAGGTACTCCACCGGGTCTTCGATGGTGACGATGTGCTCCGCCCGCTCGCGGTTGACCTTGTCGATCATCGCCGCCAGGGTGGTGGACTTGCCGGAGCCGGTGGGGCCGGTGACCAGCACCAGGCCGCGGGGCTTGTCGCACAGCTTCTCCACCACCGCGGGCACCCCCAGCTCGCGGAAACTACGGATCTCGTAGGGGATCTGGCGGAAGGCGGCGGCGATGGCGCCACGTTGATGGAAGACGTTGGCGCGGAAGCGCGCCAGCCCCTTGAGGCCGAAGGAGAAGTCGATCTCCAGGTTCTCTTCCAGGCGGTGCTTCTGGTTGTCGGTGAGGATGGAGTAGGAGAGCTGTTTCGTCTGCGTCGGCGTCAGGGGCGGATGGTTGATCGCCTTGAGCACGCCGTCGACGCGGATCATGGGCGGCGAGTTGGTGGTCAGATGGAGGTCCGACCCGCCCTGGTCGACCATCTCCTTGAGCAGCTCGTTCAGCGTTGCGACCATCGCTCCTGGCTCCCTCTCCTGGTGCCGTCTCCGGGCGTGCCCGGGTCCGCGCTCCGGCGCGGCTTGCTCGCTACAGTCTACAGGCAGTGGAGACGGAGCCCATGCTACAACATCAGCGTATAGATGAAAAACGATAGAGGCGGCGGGCTAGAATGCGTCTCTGACGATGCTGCCGACGACGAAGACCCTCATGCCGGAGATCCCGATGCGCCGAACGTCCTTGCCACGCCCGTGCTACCTCTCAGCTCCACTGCTCTGCGCTCTCCTCGCCGTCCTGCCCGCCGCCCTCGGGCTGGCCGGCTGTGGCGGCGACGGCGGAAACGGCGCCGAGCCGCCGGCCGAGGTGGCCGAGCCGCAGCGGGTCGAGAACGCCTCCGTCGACGTCGCCGTGGTCATCCCCGCCGGCAGCCCTTTCGAGCTGGAGTCCAACGACGGCGACGAGATCCGCCTGCGCTACCCCGGCTACGGGGAGTTCGGCCCCGGCACCGTGACCTACCGGGCCGACCCGGAGCAGTACTTCGGCGTCAACCTGGTGAACGCGGTGAACGACCGCAAGGCGGAAGTGGAGAAGCTTCCCAACGGCGTCTTCCTCGGCCAAGTCGAGCTCGGCGGCCCCCTGGGCCCCGCCTTCAGCACTCGCGTACGCTACACCGACGCCGAGGGCCACGAGGTCGAAGAGGTGCGCATCTTCACCGTCCACCCGAAGGGCAACCGCCTGCTCTACATGACCTACCGCTACGAAGCGGCCCCCGGGCAGACCAAGGAGCGGCTCCAGGACCAGGCCTTTGAAGCCTTCGGCTACCTCGAGCCGCTAGGCGGCGAGAGCGGCACCGGCGCGGACGGCACGGACGGCGAAGCCGGCACGGCGGTGGAGGACGAAGCGCCGCCCCCCGCCCAGGGTTGACGGATCGGTGCGATTCGACTGCTTCCACGACGGGCTGCTTGTGTTCCGAACAACGTCCTCTTGGGCGCCTTCAACCAGCGGTATGAGGTGTAGAAGGGGTTGACCCGGGCCGCGGCGAGCTGCCGCGGCCCGGGTCCCCTGTCTTCAAATCTCGTTGCCCCACGGATCGCAGAACGGATCGAAGGGGTCGGTGCACTCCTCTCCCGGTAGCGTCTCGCAGTGGCAGGGTTGGACGCACGCTGACTCGGCGTCGTCCTCCACATACGGGATCGATCCACCACCGGCCCATCCATACGAGCGACCCTTGGCGTTGATCGGGCAATTCGCTCCCTCGAAGGTGTTACTGGTCTGGGTCGAGTTCCCGCTGTGGATGCAGCAGACCTCCTGGTAGTTGTTGTAGGTGTCATCGCAGTCGATGTAGGTGGCGAGCCATAGGTGCGAGTACGGCACGTTGTACCAGTAGGCCTCCGGCTGCGAGAAGCTGATGGTGTTGATGACGGTCACCCGGCCGGACCCGCAGCAGGTCATGGCGATGACATCTGAGGTGGCAACCACTTTGATGGCCAGGGCGTCGCTTGCCAAGACGGTCGATGAGATTGCCAGGAGGAGAAGGAGGAAGTGTTTGCGCATTAGCGACCTCCCGCCTTCCGACCAGCCTGTCGTCCGCTCTCGAAGCTCTGTTCGACCTGCCAGATGTGCTGGTCGACCGTCAGATCCTCATCCGAGATCATCGACGTCGATGCCCCGAGTCTCTCCCTGACGTAGCGTTCGAGTCTAAGTGTCGAGAAGCCCTCGGCTTCGAGGCTTGCTTCAAGCTTGCCGAGAATGCGACCAAGCTCCCTCGCCTGTTGACGCTCCCGCTCCTTGAGGGCTGCCATGTAGGCCCCGTCACTCTCGAAGTCCTTGGGGTCGAGCGCTCCGCGTGTCCCCGTAGTGTTGGTGACGGTGACGCCCGGAGCGGGGTGTCCAATCTGAACGGCTGGTGAAGACTCAGCGGTCAGAAGTTCGTAGCCTTCGACGATTGCCGCTTCCACAAGGCCCTCAATCGCACTGCCTGAAGGAACGCCAATACGCGTCTTCAAGAACTCCTCGCGGATATCACCTTCCTGCCGCAGTGCCTCGAATGCAATCTTGAAAAAAGATTCGTAGAGGTAGTACTCCGGGACATCCGAACCCTTTAGTGAGCTCTTGACGGTGAACTCGGGTTTCTCCTGCGCGGAGGCAAAAGCTCCGGCAAGTAGGGCGAAGAGACACAGTGTGATGAGTGAGCGCCGCATACCGTCCTCCGGTTGGTGAGCAGGTGGTCTCCCTGAAGTTTCCCTTATCTGCGAAAGAGGTGCAACACTACGGGAAGGTTTCCCTGACGTCAACTACTTCTGTGCAACGTGTTGCCTCACATCCGGTTCCGACCAGCCTGTGACCGGGGAATCGCACCGGAGCTTGTCGTGGGACCTCGTCTCCGACTCTTGTGGCAAGCGCCGCCTCACCGCAGCACGAACGGTTCCTCCATCAGCACCGTCTCCACGTCGCCGCCGGCGGGCGTGAAGCTCTGTTCCTGGCCTTCCGCGTCGCGGACCGAATCCCAGTCGCGCGGCGGCGAAGGGATGCCGATGGGGTAGACGGTGACGCCGTCGGCGGTCAGGTGCAGACGCAGGAAGCCCTTGTGGCTCTCGCGGTGTAGGGCCGAAAAGACCTCGTTGTGGTGGGCGTCGGAGAGCACCGCGGAGAAAAAGAGGTAGGCGGCGAAGAGCCAGCCGCCGAGGAACCAGCCGGCGACGAGCATTCCCAGGGCCGGCAACAGCAGGTAGCCGGCGCTGCCGAGGTCGAAGCAGGAATGCACCGCGGCGCGGCCCACGGCGAGACCCCACAGCAGGACGAAGGCGAGAAACAGATGGCCGAGGCCGTGGGCGCCACCCCACGCCGTGTCGCGCCAGGGTGGTCGTGCACCGTCGCGGCGAAAGCCGATCAGCGCCACGACGATGACGAGCATGAGCAGCAACGCCGCCGGTGTCCGCCGCAGCACGCGCCAGTAGGCGCGCGCGGCGAGAACGAGGTCGCGCGGGCCGAGTCGATCGAGGACGTCCATCAAGGTGGGGCTTTCCGGCGCTGCCCGGGACGCTGCATCGGCGCTGGCCCGGCGGGCGACCTGCGCTTCTCGGAGCGCCGCTCCGAGGGTGCTGCCGGCCGCGGTCTCGTGACCGAGCAACGGCTCGAAGGCGTCGTTCAGCTTGGCGCTCGACGCCTCGAGCATCCAGCCGAAGAAGAAGTAGATGAGCGCCATCAGCAGGCACAACCTCCAGTTGCGAAGCGGCAACGCCCACACCCGCCAGCCGATGCGCCGCGACTCGGCGCGGCTCGGGTAGGTGCCGCGGCGCTCGTAGCGCTGCTTCGCGGCATTCTCGCGGCCGCTGACGGGCAGCTCCAGAGCCGCCGGCATGTGGTGCGTCGGGTAGAGGTAGGCGCCGCCGGTGCCGCAGGTCACCCGCTGCACCGGCGCCACGCCGTCCTCGCTCTTCTCCTCGTAGCGCACGTAGTGGTGCAGGTCGCCGGAGAGGACGGCGACGAGGTCGATGTCGTGGCCGCGCACCACCTTGTCTTCGAAGAAGGCGAGGTTGGCGAAGCTCGACGGCTCGCGGCGCAGACGGCCGGCGCCGGTCGCCTTCGACCCCGGCTCCGGACCCTCGCAGCCGCTGTAGGCCCAGGTGGGCTCCGGGGTGCAGAGGATGAGACGCGGGCGAGCGCCGTCCGCCGTTGCCATCTCTCGCATCTTCGCGGCGACGGTCTCGAAGTAGTTGAGCTGCGGGTAGTCGATGTAGGACTCGAGCTGCTGGTCGAGGCCCCACAGGTACCAGTGGTGAGGCAGCTTGAGGGCGAAGTAGCTCCGCCGCTGCCGCGTCTGCCAGCCGCCGAGGCGGCGCTTTTGGGTGAACAACCGCAGGAAGCTGGTCAGACCGTCGTACCAGTCGTGGTTGCCGGGGATGGCGAAGAGGTCCGAGCCCGCCGGCCCGGGCAGGGCGGCGCGGTAGGGGTGGTGGAAGCGCAGGTAGTAGTCGTTGCGGCTCGCCGTGGGGTAGACCTCGTCACCGCCCAGCACCAGCAGCTCGCCGCGGGGCAGAGGGTCCGCGACGCCGGGAACGCGAAGGCTGTCGCGCGACAGGGCCCAGGCCACGGCGTAGGTGGAGTTGAAGCCGTCGCCGACGTCGGCGGTGTAGTCCAGCCACAACTCCTCGCGGTCAGGGTAGCAAGCGTCGAAGGGGTGGTGCGGGTCCGTGGGTGCGAGGGCGGTCTGGATCTCGCGGCGGTCCGAATAGGTGCCGAAGACGCCGGCCAGCAACGCCTTGACGCCGGCGCGCCCGAGCTCGGTGGGAGACAGCCAATCCACCATGGATTGCTTCTCGAAGCGGATCTCGCGCCGGAACTCGCCGTCTTCGGGCATCGTCGCCTCCTTCCGGTGCGCTGCTTCGCCGGACCCGTGGCTCCGGCCCGCGCCGTGGCCTTGCGAGCAGGGAAGGCGCAGGCAGAATTTGTTGGATTGCTGAGCTTGGAGGCTACCACGAGGCGCCACGAGCCGCGGACCGCCGCGGCGGGCGGCTCACGGCGGGCTGGCGGAGAAGCTCTGCAGCGCGGCGAGACGCCGCTCGACGCCGGTGAAAGCCGTCGCCGGGTCGGCTTCGCCGTTCCACGCTTGCCAGGAAGCCGACAGGGGGCTGTCTTCGTCGTGCATGCGGCTCTTCACCTCTCCCTCGGACACCGCTCCGGCGGGCTTCCAGTCCTTGCCGCGGGCTTGGCGGACGGCGAGGAGGAGGTCGCGGCTTTCGTCGTCCCGCCCGGCGCGATGGGCGATGAAGGCGCGCAGGAAGAAGCCGCCGGCGGCCCGCGGGTTGGTGCGGCAGGCGAGGGCGAGGCGCTGCTCGGCCCGGGCGTCGTCGCCGCGGATCAGGGCGAGCTCGCCGAGGAGGAGCAGGCTGCCGGTTTCCTCGCGGTTGATCTCCAGAGCCCGCTCCGCCGCCGCCTCCGCCGCCGCCAGGTCGGCCTCGGAGGTGGCGTGGACGGCGCGTAGCACGGCCCAGCGCAGTTGCGCCCGCTGGCTTTGGGGGTTCTGGCGCCGCAGGCGGTCCAGCTCGTCCAGCGCCGCCGCCGGCTCCCCCGTCGCCGCCAGGCAGTTGGCGAGGTAGTAGCGGGCGTCCTCGTGACTCGGGTCGAGGGCCAGGGCGCGGCGGAAGAGAACGATGGCCCGCTCCAGGTCGCCCTCTCGCTTCATCGCGTCCATGGCGGCGCGGTGCGCCTCCCAGAAGGCGGTGACGCTGTGCCGCGTGCGGGCCGGCTCACCGGCCAGCAGGCGGGGCTCCGGGTCGCCCTCGCGGATCTGCCACAGACCGCCGGCGGCCAGCGGCCCGTAGGACTCCGTCTCGCCGCCCAGCCAGTGCACCTCCAGGCGGTCGATGCGCTGCGCCGCGCCGAGACCGAAATGGAGCGTGCGGCTGCTCTGCGAGAGGTAGGAGGCCCCGCCCACGGTGCGGCGCAGGGTGGCGTCGCCGACCTGGGCGATGACCGTGGAACCATCGCCGAAGCCTTCGCCGCTGTCCGCCCGCGGGCCGCGGTTGCGCAGCCGCACCTGCACCTGGTGCCCGGTCGCCATGTCGTTGCGCAGCAACTGCACGCCGGCGTCGAGGTGGACGAGGAGAAGATCCAGATCGCCGTCCTGGTCGTAGTCGGCCAGCGCCAGCCCGCGCCCGACGTGGGGGACGGCCAGCGCGGGGTTTCCCGGCGCCAGGTTCTCGAAGCGCTCGCCGTGCCGGTTCCAGAACAGGAAGGGGAGCTGCGGCACGAGCTTCTTGGGTTGTCCGTCGTCCTCGAAGGTGCTGCCGTTGCTGACCACCAGGTCGAGCCAGCCGTCGGCGTCGAAGTCGGCGAGCTCGGTGCCCCAGCCGACCATGGGCAGGGCGATCTGTCCCAGGCCGAGGGGAGCCGAGAGATCGCTGAAGACGAGTCTGCGAGGGCCGCCGTCGGCGGGCGGCGAATCGTTGAGACGGGAGTCGTAGAGGGCGTTTTCCTGGGCGATCCAGTGGGTGATGAAGAGGTCGTCGTCGCCGTCCCGATTCCAGTCGCCGGCGGCGAGCCCCATGGCGCCGCGGTAGTCGGCCACCAGGGCGCGCAGGCTGACGTCTTCGAAGCCGTCGTCGCGTTGCAGGAAGAGGGCGTTGTCGGAGATGTCGTTGGCGACGTAGAGATCGAGGCGGCCGTCGGCGTCGAAGTCGTGCCACAAGGCACCCAGACTACGCCCTCCGGGGTTGGAGACGCCGTGCAGCAGGGCCACCTCTTCGAAGCGGCCGTCGCCCCGGTTCTCAAGCAGCAGGTTGGGCTGCGGCTCGAAGGAGGCCGGATTGAGGGTGAAGGGCACGGCGGCGCCGTACTGCTGGGAGGCCCGGGGGCTGCCGCCGTCGCCGGCCCGGTAGGCGACGTAGCCGCAGACGTAGAGGTCGAGGTCGCGGTCGTTGTCGAAGTCTCCCCAGGCGGCACCGGCCCAGTAGCCGTCGGGGGCTGGGAGGGCCGGAGCCGGCGACAGTCGGCCGCCGTCGTTGTGGAACAAGAGCAGGGCTCGGTAGCCGGTGACCACCAGGTCGAGCCAGCCGTCGTTGTCGTAGTCGCCCCAGGCCGCCGCCATGCCGGAGATGCGGGTGTCGGGGAAGCGGTCGTCGCGCCGGAAGGTGCCGTCGCCGAGGTTTTCGAAGAGCAGGGACGGCGGCCAACCCGCGGCCCCCTGGTCGAGGTTGCCCCCGGCGCTGACCAGGAAGAGGTCTTCGTCGCCGTCGTTGTCGTAGTCGCCCCAGGCGGCGCCGGCTCCCATGTCCTCCGGCAGCTGCGACGAGCGGGGGCCGGCGAAGGTGCGGAACCCGGCCAGCCCCGCGTCCCGGGTGACGTCGGTCCACAGGGGCTCGGGAGCGTTCTCGGAAACGCCCTGGGAGAGCTTCGTCGTGATGTCCGGCAGATCCTCGCCGGGCCGACGAACCGGCGGCCGGGAGAAGTGGTAGACGAGCCAGCCGACGGCGGCGAAAAGTGCCGCCAGCACCGCCAGCAGGGCGACGGTGCGCCGCAGGCGCCGCCGCCGGGTACCCAGCTTGCGGCGCCGCGGGGCGCCCGCGGGCGCGGCTTCGGGCGGCATCCCGGCCATCGCCCGTCAGCCCCCGGCGGCCCCGGGGAGCGGCGCGGCGGCGAGCTCCGCTTGCTGGGGCTGCGTCTCCACCCGCACCGAGGCGCTGGCGCGGGTCATCTCGATCACCGGTGCGGTGAGCCCCGAGTCCTCGCCGAGGAGGAAGTTGATGAGGAACTGGTCCACCTTGCGGTAGAGCAGCGTCGCCTCCACCCGGTAGGTGCCGGTGGCGCTTCCCGCCGGCACCTCCAGCTCGCGCACGTCGACCCCGTCGTCGGGCAGGCGGCCGGCCTCGCCCGGCGCCACCGTGGACGGGCAGTCCACCAGGTACTCGACGCTGTCCGAGTAGCCGGGGAAGAGAGCCCGCCGGTAGCGCACGCCCACCATCTCCCACAGGTTGTGACGGTCAATGAGATTGCCGTACTGGTCGACGGGCTCGGCCTTGAACAGGAAGCTGCCGGGCGCGATGAAGTTCTTCTCGTTCCGCGTTCCGGAGGAGAAGATCTCTTCGCCGGCGGGGTCGTAGACGTGGATCTCCACCCAGCTCTGGATGATGTCCAGGGGACCGGTGGGGAAGTCGTGGCCCACCTTGTTGGCGGTGAGGATGACGCGGACCGGGATCTGCCCACCCGGCGCCGCGGAGTCCGGGGTCTCCAGGGCCAGGTCGATGACCGGTCCGTCGCGCCACTTGTCCTGGATCTCCGGCACGTCCAGGGAGCCGGCGAGCCAGCTCTTGGTCAGCTCCACCTGCTTTTCCCAGCCCTCCAGCTCGAGGAGCTTCGGCACCAGGGTGTTGGCGGCGATGAAGCGATGGCTGCGGTGCTTGCCGTCGTCGGGGCTGCGGTTGTAGTCGGTGTCGTCGCCGGCGGCGGGATCGGTGGAGTCGACGAGACGCATGTGGCACTCGCGGCACTCGATGGTACGCGTCGGATCGCCTTCGGTGAACCAGTGGCTCGCCTTCCAGTTGTCGTACTGATTCTGCAGCTGCACCCAGCCGACCCGGTTGACCTCCTGGTCGATGAACTGCTTGTGGCAGGCGGCG
>Ga0055445_10000030_pt1 | contig 19654 bp, 21 predicted proteins | sample China_Galinas_PW_FD_57737 | JGI IMG/M metagenome (GOLD analysis project Ga0055445, IMG submission 57737) | Wetland microbial communities from San Francisco Bay, California, USA, that impact long-term carbon sequestration - China_Galinas_PWA_D1 | ecosystem: Environmental > Aquatic > Marine >... | reverse complement strand
ACGGACGCTGAGTCGTCTCCTCGAAGCCCTGGGCGCCGACCTGCGGCACCTCGACAGTGCCCTGAACGACGACCAGAGGGACCGGGAGCCGTACCGCGGTCGACCGTCCATCTGATGCCCTTGTACCGGCGTCCGCGGTAGGGGACGCGGGCGCCGGTGGTTTCTCCCTCCTCCCCGTAGAACGCTGAAGATCGTCCTGCTACACCAATCGGGCGGTTTGCAGCGACCAGGCCGTACGGTGGCGCCATGTCGGCCCCTGACAGCTACCCCGCGGAGCGAGCAATGCCCAAGTCTGACGCCGCTGCGCGGCGCCAGCTTGGGCGCTCGCCGATTCGCACCCTGGCGGGTGCTCAACGGAACGTCAACCCCGCACCCCATGGATGGGGCGCACCGCACCGAGCGCATCACGGTGCGGCTGCAGCCGGCCGAGCGGGTGGTGATCGAACAGCGCGCCGCCGAGTGCGGGATGGCGCCGTCCACCTTCCTGCGCACTGCCGGGTTGGGCGCCGTACCTCGACCCCGGCCGGGGGCCGTCGAGCGCCAGGCGGTGCACCAGCTCGCCCGCATCGGCAACAACCTGAACCAGCTCGCCCGCCACGTCAACGCCGCCGGCCGGCCGCGACCATGGCCGAGGTAGGTGAGCGTGGTGCTTGCTCGCACCACCTGAAATGCCGCTAGAGATGATTCGCCAGGCTAGGCGAGCGCGTGGATTAGCCCTCTGGTGTCGTTCACGAGCCTCGGTACCCTCAAGTCGGAACGTCTGTTCTTTGCGTGGCCGACGTAGTGGCGCATCCGCCTGTCGAGGGAAGCCACCTCGGTGTACGGCAGGATCCACAGGAGCGTGAGATCGCCGAGGTCAGAGGCGCTGAAGGGATCCCCTCGGTTGCAGGCAATCTCCTCCCGGACGTACCACCATAGAGAGAATCCTGCCGCTCTTGACGCCTTGTCTTGGAGCCAGCTTGTGAAATGGACGAACTCTTGATCGGTCAGAAGCGCCAACGACTCACAGCATCCTGCGGCTTGACGCAAGCTCGCAGAGTAATCCGTCAGAGGCCCTCGACGCCTGGGGTTCTGTCGACTCGCTTGAGCAAAGGCAGCAAGCTGCTCGCCAAACCTAGAAGGAGTACCCAAGAGGTCAGGGTGATGGTGCTGAAGGTCCGACGCCATCTCGCTTAGCGGATAGTGAAGGAACCGCCTTGTTCCGCCCTCACCGGGCGTCACCTTGTCCAAACGGTCTACGAATGGATCAACCCCCTGGGGTTCACCCCCGGCACGGAAGGCTCTAACTGCTTCAGTCAGCTCAAGGCCTAGGCAGGTTGTTTCTTCCGCAAAGGACACGGGGAGCTGTTCAATCCTGTTCAGAAGGGCGGCGACACCGGTTACTTTTGGCATCACCAGCGGTGCCGCGAGTTCGCGCAAATGAGTGAGCGTAAACACCAGCTCTGCGCGGGCCGATTCCAAAGCCGTATCAACCTGTTGAAGAGTGGGTCCGATGTCTCGGCCCAAGTTGATCAGGTCTCGGCTATCCAGCAGCACCTTCAGGCCAGGCTCTTCTCCAGCGACAAGTGCCATTTGTCACAGGCTCCTTGAGACAAGCAGGCTCTGTTCATGTGTCTCCGACCTTGGTAGGTACCCCGCCGGTCCGACCCTCCCAAGCTTACCGCCTGCTTACGTAGTTCTACCTATCGCGGCTTGGCGCATCTCAAGCCATTGATAACAAAGAGGTTACCACTGCCGAGATGGAGCGCGTCCCAAGAACCGCGCTCTCGGGACGAGGGGGGTTGGGACAACCCCCCTGAAAACACTAAGCCGCCGGCGGCAGGCGCAGCACCAGCACCGTCTGGTCGTCCTGCCGCGGCGCCGGGCCGCTGAAGCGGTCGACCTCGGCCAGCACCTCGTCGCGGATGCGCTGAACGGAGAAGTGGGCGACGCGGCGCAGGGTGTCTTCCAGACGGTCGAAGCCGAACTGCTCGTCGCCGCCCTCGCGGCACGCTTCCACGATGCCGTCGGAGAAGAGGAAGAGGGTGTCCTCCGCCTCCAGGCGCGCCTCCTTGGGGATCACCGCCACGTCCTCGCGCACGCCCAGCGGGTAGCTCACCGACTCCAGCGCCTCTACCTTGCCGTCGCAGTCGATGCGGTAGGGGAAGAGGTGGCCGGCGGAGGCGTAGAGCATGCGCTGGTGGCGCGGGTCGAGGACGGCGTAGCAAAGGGTGGTGAGCAGGCGCCGGCGGGCGGTCTGGTAGACGGTGCGGTTCAGGGTGCGGAAGACGTCCGCCACGTCGGGGTTGAAGGTCACCTGCACGGCGAGCGCCGACTTGGCCATCGACATCACCAGGCCGGAGGAGACGCCGTGGCCCGCCACGTCCCCCACCGCCACCGCCAGGCGGCCGTCCTCCAGCGCCATGACGTCGTAGAAGTCGCCCCCCACCTCGGAGGCCGGCAGGTAGGCGTGGGCCACCTGCACGCCGTTGAGCTGGTCCGGCAGCTCGGGCAGGATCGACGACTGGATGCGGCGCGCCGTCTCCAGCTCGACGCGCTGCCGCTCGCGCTCGGCGATGCGCCGCACGTGGGGCGGCACGTCTTCCCAGCGGTAGACGAAGTGCCGCTCCGAGGCCACGTAGCGCAGCGAAAGCAGCATCGGCAGGGCGGCCAGGAAGAGGGGCAGGGCACCCTGGAGCTGCAGGAACGGATCGCCGGCGAGGAGGAACGGCGCACCGCTCACCGCCACCATGGCGACGAGGGCGGCGAGGAGCACGGTGAGCAGGTCGTAGCGCAGGAAGAGGCAGACCAGCGCGGTGCTGCCGACGGCGCCCATGAGCAGGGTGGAGGGAATCGAGTAGCCGGAGGCGAAGGGCCAAAGCAGCACGGACGACAGCACCACCACCAGGGCGCCGCCGATCCAGTTGCCGAAGCGGGCGGTCAGCGAGGTGAGCAGGAAGAGGCGCGCGAACAGCTCGCCGTAGAGGGCGAAGGCGAGGCTGGCGACGAACAGCGTCAGACCCGGCCAGGCGGCGTCCTCCCACCAGGGACCGAACAGCGAGCCGACGGGAGGTCCGCCCAGGGAGCCCAGCAGCACCGCCAGCAAACCCACCAGGCCGGCGGCCAGGGTGAGGCCGGCGGCGACGCCGCGCAGCGACGAGGCGGCCACCGTGGCGTTGGCGAAGCGGCCCTGGAAGAGGGCGTCGAAGGCGGCCAGCTTGCCGGGCCAGCGCTCGCGGGAGGCGGCCTCCCCCACCGACCAGGACACCGCCGCCAGCAAAGCCAGGGCGGAGAACCAGAGGACGACGATCTGGAAACCCCAGGCCCACGCCGTCTGGCGCCGCGACAGGAAGCCGAAATTCACGAACTCGGTGGTCGGCAGGGCGGTGAGGACCATGAGCAGGGCGCCGGCACCGAAGACGACGAGGAAGATGTGAATCGAGCGCCGCACCCCCACCTCGCCGGCGTGGTAGCGGCGCAGGAAGACGACGATGACGAAGGGGAAGACCAGAAACGGCGCCAGCAAGCGGAGCTGGCCGAAGAGGTTCACCGGCTGCAGGCTGGCCTGCACCTCGCTCTCCCGCGGGTCGTCCCACCACACCCGGTAGCCGGTGAGGCGGTCGCCGGCGAAGGTCACCTCGACGCCGTAGGGCAGCTCGTCGCCCAGCACCTGCTCGGTAGCGCGGTAGCGCAGGGTGAGGTCGGCGCGGGTCTCGGTCTCGGTGCGCCGCGGCACGGGCTCGGCGAAGTCGGCGAGGTCGACGCCCTGGGCGGTGAGGAAGGCGTCGCCGCGCTCGCGGGCCGCTCGCGGGTCGACGTCCGGCAGCTTCTCCTCCGGCGGCACCCGCATTTGCAGCTCCTCCACCTCGCCGGTGGTGGACAGCCGCGCCCGGTAGGTCCACTCCCGGGACAGGGCGCCGGGCGGGTACACCGCCACCTGCCAAAGCAGGAGCTGGCGCCCCAGGGTGCTCTCGCGCAGCGCCTCGACGCCGGTCTCGTCGGCGTGGTTCGCCAGGCTACGCTCCAGGGTGCCGTTGGTGAGCAGCACCGGCACCACCAGACCGTCTTCCACCGGCTCGCCGAGGTTGCGGAAGCGCTCCAGGGCGATGGCGGTGGCCTCGTTGCGGCTCACCGTCCACTGCTCGGGGAAGAACCGATAGGTGGAGCGGAAGGTGCCGAGCAGCAGGGCCAGAGCCACCACCCCCAGCAGAGCCCAGATCGCCAGCCCCCAACCTCGTCGCATCGCCTCTCTCCCCTCGTTCGATGACCGCGGCCCCGCGGGCTGCCGCCCGCCTGTCTGGACGCGGTGTCGGCGCAGCGTACCCGAAAACGTCTCGGCGGACCGCGCCGGCCCCGTCCGGCAGACCGAGTGCCCTGGTCCGGGGCCCGGTCACTGCGCGGCCTGGGCTTCAGTACGCAACGCGCCGCCGCCGTGTTTCCGTCGCGACGGCGCGTGCGGCACGGCGCCCCGGGTCAACGCGGCGAGGCCCCGCACCGCCCGCGCTCGACGGACGGGGGCGGGGCCTCGGAGGGCGGCGCCGGAATCGGGCGTCTAGCCGAGCGCCTCCAGCAGACCGCGCACCGCCTCGGCCGAGGTGGCGAGCTGGGCCTTCTCGCCGTCCGTCAGCTCGAGCTGCACGATCTCCTCCAGACCGCCGCGGCCGAGCTTCACCGGCACGCCCACGAAGAGGCCGCTGAGGCCGTACTCGCCTTCGAGGTAGGCGGCGCAGGGGAGGATCTTCTTCTTGTCGTGGAGGATGGAAGCCACCATGTCGAGAACCGCCGCCGACGGCGCGTAGTAGGCCGAGCCGGTCTTGTAGTAGCCGACGATCTCGGCGCCGCCTTTGCGGGTACGGTCGTTGATGGCCTCGATGGTCTCGGCGTCGAGCAGCTCCGGTAGCGGGATGCCGTTGACCGTCGCGTAGCGCGGCAGCGGCACCATGGTGTCGCCGTGGCCGCCGAGGACGAAGGCGTCCACGTCCTCCACCGAGGCGCCCAGCTCGGCGGCGATGAAGCACCGCATGCGGGCCGCGTCGAGGACGCCGGCCATGCCGAAGACGCGCTGGCGCGGGAAGCCGGAGACGCGGCGCGCCACCTCGCACATGGCGTCCAGCGGATTGGTGACCAGGATCAGGATGGTGTCCGGCGAGTACTTGACCACCTCTTCGACGACGCCGCGGGTGATCTCGGTGTTCTTCTTCAGCAGGTCGTCGCGGCTCATGCCCGGCTTGCGGGCCAGACCGGCGGTGATCACCACCACGTCGGAGCCGGCGGTGGGGGCGTAGTCGCCGCCGCCGGTGATCTTGGCGTTGAAGCCGAGGACCGGGGCGGCCTCCATCATGTCCAGCGCCTTGCCCGTCGCCAGGTCGGCGGCGATGTCCACCATCACCACGTCTGCCAGCTCGGCCTCGGCGATGCGCTGCGCGGTGGTCGCACCGACGTTGCCGGCGCCGACCACGGTGACCTTGTGATCCATGAACGGTCTCCTCTCGAAAGGATGATTCGCGCTTCGTTTCAGGGGGTGGGCGCCCGGCCTCGCTCGTCGGGGAACGGCCGTGCGGGAAAGACGCGTGCAGGCAGCCGGCGCCGCGAAAACGGTATCACAGGGCGGCGGCCACGACGCGGCTCAAGCCATCCCGACCACCGCCTCCACAGCGCGACGGAAGCTCGGTGGGTCGACGGCCGGAAAGCGGTAGAGCTCGGGCTCGATCTGATCGAACAGCCGCATCAGCTCGCCGCGCTTTACCCATCCCCGGCGGATCATGGCGTCTACGTCGGCCAGGTCCTTGGCGTGACCCCGTTCGATCTTGGCCAGGGCCTGCGCATAGGGATCGTAGTGGAAGAAGTCCAGCTTGCCCTCACGGCCGATGTAGATGCTGCGCTCTTTCCAGCCCGGAAGCTCAGGCACGAAATGCGCCGGAGAGGCGATCTCCACGTTGATCTCGAGCCGTTCTTTGAGTCCCGGCAGGGCTCGAAACAGCGGGTCTCTCTCCGGAACGAAAATCAGGTCCACGTCCACCGTGGACGAACGCCAACCGGTCAGCACGGCCGTAACGCCGCCCGTAAAGTAGATGCGCCCAGGTTGGTCTGCCGCGCGACCGAGGGCACGCATCAAACTATGGATACGCGACGGGTCCGCTAGGCGGCGCATTCGGCGGCTCGCTCGAAGCTCACCAGCAGGCGGATGAGAGCGTTGTAGCGACCGTGGGCGGTGTCCGGGTCGGCGGTGGCGAGGCGGAGATAGAGGAGGTGCTCCGGGAGGTCGTCCGTCGCCGGTGCCGGCACGTCGATGCCGAGCCGTCGCAGCCGCGGCGCCCCGACGAGGACGAGCAGAGCTTCTGCAGATTCCACCCGCGTTCGCAGATCCTCCAATCCCTGCTGGATCAGGTCACCGCCTGGATAGGCCCCGTAGTCGAGTGACGTCGGTTGCACGGCACCATTGTAGCGGCAGCCCCACCACTCGCGAGTGGCGATCCCGTACAATTGCAGGTCTGTTGCGATTATCCGAGGACCCCACCATGGACTGGTCACCGCTCATCGATGCCGCCCGCGCCGCCCGTGCACGCGCCTACGCGCCCTACAGCGGCTACCAGGTGGGGGCGGCGCTGCTCGCCGCCGACGGCTCGATCCACGCCGCCGGCAACGTGGAAAACGGGCTGCCGGCACTCTCCATCTGCGCCGAGCGGCTGGCGGTGGCGGCGGCGGTCAACGCGGGACAACGAGACTTCCGGGCTCTGGTGGTGATCACCGAGTCGACGCCCCCGGCCCACCCCTGCGGCCTGTGCCGCCAGACCCTGGTCGAGCTCGCCCGCGACCTGCCCGTCCTGTGCGTCAACGAGGCCGGCGAGCGGGTGGAGACGTCGCTGGCGGCGCTGCTGCCGCAGCCCTTTCTCTTCGCCGAGGCGAAGCGGCGCTGAGCCGGCGCCGGCGGCTCACAGCTCGAGCAGCCGCCGCGCCAGCTGCGACGGGTTGGCGGCCTTGATCTCGGGGCGGTAGCGGCCACGCACCTCGAGACGCTCTTCGTTGTCGGCGAAGCCCCACTCGGCAAAGGCGAAGCGGCAGCCGGAGGAGCGCGCCGTGGCGGCGTCCACCCGGCTGTCTCCCACCAGCATGGTCTGCGCCACCGCCACCTCCATGCCTTCGGCCAGCAGGCGCACGCCCGGCGGCTCGGGCTTCTTGGTCGGCAGGCTGTCGCCGCCGAGCAGACGGGGGAAGAAGCGGTCGAGGTCGAGACCGCGCAGGATCTTGCGCGTGAAGCGCTCCGGCTTGTTGGTGTAGAGGGCCAGGGGGTAGCGCGGCTCCAGGTCGGCCAGCATCTGATCGACGCCGTGGTACGGCTCGGTGGTCTCCAGGCACACGGCGTCGTAGTGGCGGAAGAAGCGCTCCACCGCCTCGTCCACCGACTCCGGCACGCTCTTGCCCGGCGGGTGCAGACGCAGCGCCTGGGCCACCAGCATGCGCGCCCCCTCCCCCACCAGGGCCACCACGCGGTCGACGTCCAGGGCCTCCCAGTCGTAGTCGGCCCGCATGCCGTTGATGGCCAAGGAAAGGTCGCGGCGGGAGTCGATCAACGTCCCATCGAGATCGAATATCAGGCCCGCCGGGGGCTTCAGCTCCTCGTCCAAGTCTGCACCTCGTTTCGCCCGCGGGTTTCGCAAACGGTCAAAGCATCGGCCCACAACCCTATCGCAGATCGCCCCGCGGACCGGCGACAAACGCCGCCGGTTTCCTCCCCGTCGCCCCCCGCCGCTCACCGCAACGGCCTTGCGGCGCCCCTGCGGCGGCACGATTTCGGCCGCCTCCGAATTTTGCCTGCGGCGCAACTTCGTCTGCTCCCGGATCAACGAATTCTCGACGATGATGCATCTGCGGGATTCCCGGTTCATCCGAGTACGAAAATGCAAGCCTCTGAGTGAGAAGAACTTAGCTTGACCTGGACGCCCCTTGGTGCCTACATTTCTTGCACCATGGGAAGGAATGAGGCGCTGATGGCGACCATCGCCCTGCTGATGCACTGGCGCGGGCTCAAGCAAACCGACCTGGCCGAGCTCACCGGCATGTCGAAGGGACAGGTGAGCCGCTACCTGGCCGGCGAGACGACGCCGCAGCTGCGTCAGCTCTTCCGCATCATCGACGCTCTGGACACCGACGACCTGCTGTTCTGGTACGTCTTCGAGCAGATGCGCCGCATCCATCGCGTGGTACGCCCGCGGCTGCTGGGCGATCCGCCGCGCCTCGACGATCCCCTCCTCGAAGCGGTCCTCGGCTCGGTGCTCGGCGACTCGAAGACAGCGGCCGACGGCGAAACGCCGCCCCTCGCCTCCCCCCTCTCGGCCCTCGGCGCCGCCGGGCTGAAGCCGCGCCCGCCCCTCGACAGCCTCACCCGCCGGCTCATCGCCACGGTGCGCGACCTCGCCGATTCGGGACGCACCCTGTCCCAGGGTCAGCGCAGGTTGCTCGAAACCCTGATCGGGATGGAGGACGAGGCGGAGGCGAAGCTTCCCGGCGACGGCTGAGAGGCGCGACGGGTGGCGCCGCCGTGTCGCGTCAGGCGGCGTCGAGGAACTCCGCCTCGACGCGGGGAATCAGCCCCGCCTGGTGGCCGCGGGCGAGCAGCGTGCGCACAGCTCGCCGCCCGACCTCGCCGTAGCTGCGCGTCCAGTCGTTGACGTACATGCCGACGAAGCGGTCCGAGCGCTCCAGGTCGTCCTCCAGGCCGCGGGCGTAGCGGATGGCGTAGTCCAGCGCCTCGGCGCGGTGGTCGAGGCCGTACTCGATGGACTGGGTGAGCAAGCGGCACAGGCGGCCTTGCAGGTCTTCCGGAAGGTCGCGGCGCAGGGCGTTGCAGCCCAGCGGCAAGGGCAGACCGGTGTCCTTCTTCCACCACACGCCGAGGTCGTCGACCAGCTCCAGCCCCTCGTCGCGGTAGGTGAGCTGCCCTTCGTGGATCACCACGCCGGCGTCGTACTCGCCGTCGCGCACCACGTCCAGGATGCGATCGAAGGGGACCAGGCCGGTCTCCATCTCGACGCCGTGGGCGCGGGCCCACAGGCCGAGGGTCATGGCCGCCGTGGTCAGCTTGCCGGGCACCGCCACCCGCCGTCCCGCCAGGTCACCGGCGGCGAGGCCCTGGCGCGCCACGATGACCGGGCCGTAGTCGTCGCCGAAGCTGGCGCCGGAGGGCATGATGCGGTAGCGGTCGTGGAGATAGGCGTAGGCGTGGAAGGAGATGGCGGTGATCTCGTAGGTGCCCTCGAAGGCGGCCTGGTTGAGGGTCTCGATGTCTTGCAGGACGTGATCGATCTCGAGACCCTCGACGTCCAGCAGGCCGTGGGTGAGGGCGTAGAACATGAACGCATCGTCGGAGTCGGGGCTGTGGGCGATGCGGACGGTGGTGAGGTCGGTGGTCGTGCTCATGACCGCGGACCCTATCAGAGGCACCGGCACCGGCAGGCGCGGGGAAACCCACCGTGGGGTAGAGTCCGGGCAGCGAATTCCCCCTGGAGGAAGCGATGCAAACCGAGTCGAAGATCGCCACCCGTACGCCCTCGTCTCTCGCCGCCGTCGCGCTCTGCGCCGCCCTGGCCTGCACCGCCCTGCTGGCCGCCGCCGCGCCGGCCGTCGCCGCCAGCGCCGCCGCCAACTCCGCCGCCGCGCCGGCGAGCCTGCCGCGCCCCAGCGACCCCCTGGCCCACACCTACTCCATCGTCGCCCGCGATCCGAAGACCGGTCAGCTCGGCGTGGCGGTGCAGAGCCACTGGTTCCAGGTCGGCACGGCGGTGCCGTGGGCCGAGGCCGGGGTCGGCGCGGTGGCCACCCAGAGCTTCGTCGAGGTGTCCTACGGACCCAAAGGGCTGGCCCTGATGCGCGGCGGCTGGAGCCCGCAGGAGGCCCTCGACCAGCTCACCGCGGCGGACGAGCAGCGCGCCGTGCGCCAGGTCGCCATGGTGGACGCCGCCGGCCGCGCCGCCGCCTGGACCGGCGAGCGCTGCATCGCCGCCGCCGGCCACCAGGTGGGAGACGGCTACTCGGTGCAGGCCAACCTGATGGACAAGCCCAGCGTGTGGCCGGCCATGGCGCAGGCCTACGAGGCGGCCCTCGGCGACCCGGACCTGGACTTCGCCGACGCCCTGCTGGCGGCCCTGCGAGCGGCACAGGCGGAGGGCGGCGACGTCCGCGGCCGGCAGAGCGCGGCGCTGCTCATCGTGCGTGCGCGCACCACCGGCGACCCGTGGCGCGACCGGCTGGTGGACCTGCGGGTGGACGACGCCGCGGAGCCCCTCGCCGAGCTCGCCCGGCTGCTCGCGCGCCACCGCGCCTACGAGGCCATGAACGCCGGCGACGAGGCGGTGGCGGAAGAGGACTTCGGCCGCGCCCTGGAGCTCTACTCGCGGGCCGCGGAGCTGGCGCCGGACGTCGTCGAGCTGCCCTTCTGGCAGGCGGTGACGCTCTTCGTGGAGGGCCGGGAGGAGGAGGCGCTGCCCATCTTCGCCCGCGTCTTCGCCGCCGAGCCGCGCTGGCGCGACCTGGTGCCGCGGCTGCCCGCCTCCGGTCTGCTGCCCGACGACGCGGCGGCCATCGAGCGCATCCTGGCGGCGAAACAGCCCTGATCCGCCAGCGGAGCCCGCCAGCAGAGCCCGACGGTAGAGCCCGACAGCAGAGCCCGACGATGGGGTCTGCCGGCGGGGCTCGGTGTATCCTCTTCCACCATGCGCCGACAGCACGTTCTTTTTGCCGCCGTCGCCCTCGCTCTGCTCACCGCTGTCCTGAGCTGTGGATGGCTCGCCCCGGTGGCCGCCGCCGAGCCGGCGGGTTCGTCCCCGGCCGGCGAGCTGACCGTCGCCCAGGACGGCGCCGCCCTGGCCTACGGCAAGCTCCACCTCGCCGTCGCCGTGCCGCAGGGGCTGCCCGCCGGCACGCCGGTGGTGGTCAGCAGCGACGGCCGCGAGCTGGGGCGCTTCGAGCTGGCGGCCGGCGAGCAGACGCTGGTGGTGTCCGCCGCCGACCTCGGCTCCGGACGCCACCGGGTGGAGGTGGCCGCCGGCGCCGCCCGCGGCGACGCCGAGGTGCGCCTGATCCCGGGCTGGCTGTCCGTCGTGCCGCCGCTGGTCGCCATCGGCCTGGCGCTGGTCTTCAAGGACGTGCTGATCTCGCTCTTCCTCGGCGTCTACGTGGGCGCCCTCGTCCTCTTCCAGTGGCACCCCCTGACCGCCTTCGCGCGTTCCATCGACGCTTTCGTGCTGCCCTCCCTGGCGGACCTGGACCACGCCAAGATCGTCGTCTTCACCACCCTGCTGGGCGGCATGGTGGGGGTGATCACCAAGAGCGGCGGCACGCGCGGCATCGTCGACCGCCTCACCCCCTACGCCACCAGCTCGCGGCGCGGCCAGCTCGCCACCTGGGTGCTCGGCGTGCTGGTGTTTTTCGACGACTACGCCAACACCCTGATCGTCGGCTCCACCATGCGTCCGATCACCGACCGGTTGCGCATCTCGCGCGAGAAGCTGGCCTACATCGTGGACTCCACCGCCGCGCCGGTGGCCTCGGTGATGCCCATCTCCACCTGGATCGGCTTCGAGGTCGGCCTCATCGCCGCCGCCTTCACCCAGATCGGCCTCGACCAGAACGCCTTCTCCGCCTTCGTCGCCTCCATCCCCTTCCGCTTCTACCCCATCCTCGCCCTCGTCCTCGGCTTCACCATCGCCGCCACCGGCCGCGACTTCGGCCCCATGCTCGCCGCCGAGCGCCGCGCCGCCCACAAAGGGGAGCTGATCAAGGACGGCGACAAGCCGCTGGCGGACTACCGCTCCGAGGCCCTGGAGCCGCCGGACGGCACCCGCTTCCGGGCTCTCAACGCGGTGCTGCCCATCGCCACCGTCATCGTCGTCACCCTGGCCGGGCTGTACACCACCGGCGCCGCCGCCCTCGCCGCCCAGGCCGGCGCGCCGCCCTCCGGCAGCTGGCTCTGGTGGCGCGACCTGTTCTCCAACTCGGACAGCTTCACCACCCTGCTGTGGGCCAGCCTGGCGGGGCTCACCGTCGCCATCGCCCTGCCCCTGGTGCAGGGGCTGCTCAGCGTGCGCCAGTCCATGGAGGCGACGGTGGAGGGCTTCAAGGCCATGCTGATGGCGCTGGTGGTGCTGGCCCTGGCATGGTCCATCGGCTCGGTGTGCGCCGAGCTGCACACCGCCGACTGGGTGGTGGGGGTGACCGAAGGGGTGCTGTCGCCGCACCTGCTGCCGGTGCTGGTGTTTCTCATCTCGGCGGCGGTGTCCTTCGCCACCGGCACCTCCTGGGGCACCATGGGGATCCTCATCCCGCTGGTCATCCCCATCGCCCACGGCCTGTCCGTCGGCGGCGGCCACCCGCCGGGGCAAGGCGTCTACATGACCGTGATGCTGGGCACCATCTCCTCGGTGCTGGCGGGCAGCGTGTGGGGCGACCACTGCTCCCCCATCTCCGACCCCACCATCCTCTCCTCCACCGCCTCCGGCTCGGACCACATCGCCCACGTGCGCACCCAGCTCCCCTACGCCCTGGGAGTCGGCGTCGTCGGCATGCTGGTCGGCGACGTCCCCACCGCCTACGGCCTGCCAGCCTGGGTGTCGCTGCTGGTGGGGACGGCGGTGATCGTGGGCGGGGTGCTGTGGTTCGGGAAGAAGAGCGACGTGGAGGAGTAGGGCAGGCATCGGGCACGGCGCGCGCTACGAGCCCTGATGGAGGCCCCGGTCCTGCTGGTCCCTGGCGAGCAGCTCGTCGGCGCCGCCATGGACCTCGCCCTGCTGCTCGACGTCACCGTCTACGACGCCCTCTACCTCGCCGTCGCCAGTAGCCTCACGGCGACGCTGGTCACCGACGACCGGCGGCTGGCGGCGGCGGCCGAGACGAACGGCACCCCGCCGGTGGTGCGGCTCCGGGACCTAAAGATCTGAGATCCAGCCCTGGAGGCTCAGGTGGCGCCCAGGTCGACCAGCCGCAGACCGTCGACCCGTTCGTAGTGACGGCGGTTGCGGGTCAGCAGATCGCCGCCGTCACATGCATGCTCGCTGCTCTTCTGCGCTCCCCTGGACTTCGAAGCCATCCTGAGCATCGGCGATCTCTCGGCCGGCGCAACGACCGGCGCTCATTCCTCCGTCACCCGCTCGGCGAAGCTCTTCTTCATCCTCCAGGTCGGCCACGTCGGCGGGAGTGAGGGAGCCACGGGTCGCCAACGCGCGGCGGACCGTCTCCTTCCGCTCGTCCTGCCGCTTCAGGTAGAGGTCGATTGCTTCCCCGACCAGGCGGGAGAACCCCTTCTCACCGCGCAGGGCGGCCAGCTCCAGTAGCCGGGCGCGGTGCTCATCACGGATTTCCAGAGTGGTTCGCCTGGCGAGATTCGACCACGCTGCATGCACATGCATGCCCTGTAGACCGAAGACCTTCGGCCCGATCGAGGTCCAGACTCACCCGCCCCGTAAGGGAGTATTGGCCCCACCCTTTCGACTCTTGCGCGAACACGACAGGGCCATCATGCTCCAGATCATTCGGAGACTTCTCCTCAGGAGGTCGCGTCTGGCCTGAGACTTGGAGGTCTATCGTGGCACGGCCCTCAAACGACTTGTTCCGCTTCGCGAGGCTCCTCACCCTCAGTCTCCTCGCTGCGGGATGCTCTGGGATGGACGACTGCGGTAGCCGCTTCCTTCTACCCGCCGCCGGGCCGGACGAAGCCCGCGCAGTCCTGCACCACCAAGGCTGGGTGACGTCCGTGGCTTTCACTCCGGACGGACGCTTCGCACTCACCGGTAGCACTGACGACAGCGTCCGGCTATGGCGCTTGCCCTCTGGCGAGGAGGCTCGCCGCTGGGACCTGGCTGGCAACGTATGGTCCGTAGACGTCAGTCCGGACGGCCGGCTGGCAGTGGCTGGCCAGGGGTCGTGGCTCTGGCTCTGGTCCCTCCCGGACGGCAAGCCGCGCTTGATCGCGCGGGCACCGCCCTTTTCCACCAAAGGCTTCGACCGGGTCGCGTTCAGCCCTGACGGGAGCTGGGTGCTCACCTCTCCCAACCGCTTGTGTCGGGTCTCAATACCGGGTGGCGAGCCTCTGGGCTGCCGTGGCCGATTCCTCTTCCTGGGGATCGAGGACTTCGCTCTCAGCCCTGACGGTCGCCAAGTCGCTACAGCTCGCTGGTTCAGCCGTACGGTACGTCTACGGGACTTCTCGGCCCAAGGTCCAATCATCCTCGGCCGCCACGATCGGCTCTCATGGTCCCTCGACCTCGAGTTCGCACCCGACGGCAAGGAGCTGCTGAGTGGCGGAACCGATGCAGCTCGCCTCTACGACTTGAACGGCGACGAGTCCTTGACACTGGACGAGAGCGACATCTGGTCAGTGGCCTACGGCCGTCAAGGAGATCTTCTTTTGACCGGTAACGGGCTCGGGGTGATCCGGCTCTGGAGACGCGAAGACGGCCGACCGGTCGACGAGTGGACCGGGCACCGAAAGAGCGTTCTCGACCTCGAGGTCGGCCCGGACGGCCGGCACGCCCTTTCCGGGAGTGAGGACTGCACCGCCCGGCTGTGGGATCTGGGCCTGCAAGGGGGGGAACCGTGGCTCAAGTAGCGCGGCGGGTCCCGGATGCCATGCGGACTGCGGCAGTCACGATCGTCTGGCTGGCGGGCCTGATTGTCGCGGCACCGCTGCTGTGGTTCACGATCTACCTCGCCACGGCCTGGGTGCTGAGCTTGGGGAGCTTCCTGCTGGCAACTCTCCCGGAAGCAGTCCGCTTTCCGCACCTTGTCGCCCCCGCCATCGTTATGCTGGTGGTCACCGCGGTCGTTGCTGCGCAGAGCGGTGCGGCCCGCGTCGCGCGCGGAGACCGGTCGTCGGCGAACGGGTGCTGGTCCCTGCCGATCCCGATCTTCTTGCGGACCTTCTGCATCCACCTCTTCCCGGGACTTCTCCTCGTCCTCGTCGTACAGGAGATTTGGCTTGCCCTCCCAATTGACTGGAAGGATCCCGCCGAGGTTGCCCTTCGCGTCTTCCTTCCCGGAACGAAGATCGGTCTGTTGTTCGCCCTCACAGGTAACTTCGCCGAAGTGGCGAGCCTTCGCGGCTCGCCTCCATTACATCGTGACCTAGTCCAGTTCCTACTGTTCTTGGTACCTGCCTACTACGCGATGCTAACGGCGGCGGCTGTGGTGGGTTTCTTGCTGGAGACCTGGCTCGCTCCGCCGCTCGAACCCATGGTGTCCCTCGCCCGACTGTTCGCGCTGCCCCAAGTTGCGCCGAACCGGCTGGAGAACACGATTCTGCTCCTCCTGCTTTTCATCGGCTCGGCTTTCACCGCACACTGGCTACGCAGCCACCAGGTGATCCGAACCGAGCCCGGTGTCGCCGAGGCGGAACCGTGAAAGACGCTGGCCACTAGGCCTCCGTCACCCGCTCGGCGAAGTTTTTCTTCAGCTTCTCCACCTTCGGAGCCGCGTTGTAGGCGACGTAGGGCTGGTTGGGATTGCGTTCGGCGTAGTCCTGGTGGTACTCCTCGGCCGGGTAGAAGGTCTCCAGGGGCTCCAACGTGGTGACCAGGGGGGCGTCGAAGATGGAGGCTTCTTCGAGCTGCTCCAGGTAGGCCTCGGCGACCCGCTTCTGCTCGTCGTCGGCGTAGAAGACGGCGGAGCGGTACTGGCGGCCGACGTCGGCGCCCTGGCGGTCGAGCTGGGTCGGGTCGTGGGCGATGGAGAAGAAGATCTTGAGGATCTCGCCGTAGCTGGTGCGCGCCGGGTCGAAGCGCACCTCGACCACTTCGGCGTGGTCGGTGCGGCCGCTGCACACGCTGCGGTAGTCCGCCGTTTCGGCCGTGCCGCCGGCGTAGCCCGAGGTCACGGACAGCACGCCGTCCAACCGCTTGTAGACCGCCTCCGTGCACCAGAAGCAGCCGCCGCCCAGCACCGCCACCTGCTCGCCGGCACCGGCGGCCTTGACCTGCTCGACGTCTGCCTGCTCGACGTCCGCCTGCGGATCGGGGAAGTCCTTGGGGGCGATGATCAGGCCACAGCTCTCGCCGCGTCGTCCAAACATGCAGCATCTCCCTTTCGATGAGGTCTCGTCGCCGGTCCGTCGACGCGCCCGCCGAACCGGCCGTCGATCAGCACAACAAACCACCCGCGCCGGGAGTTCCCGGCCGGCTTCTTCGCGGCCCAACTCGGGGAGACGAGCCTCACTGGGAACGTCGGCGCTCACGCAGGCGGGCGACGGACCCGAATACCCTGGGGCGTGACGACGGCAACGGTGCCACGGAAGCTCTCCAAGGGGCGGTCTTCGAGCATCAGCTCACTCAGCTCGAGGAGCGGTCGGACTCCGTCCTCGTCGGGTCGCAGGAGCACGACGCCGTGGTGGCTTCCGGGAGGATGGCGCCGGATGTCGGCGAACCCCTTGTCGCCGGTGATCAGAAGCCGTCCTTCGTCCTGCACGGCCTGCCAGAGCTGCGGGTCTTGCCAGCCGCCCATGCCCTGCTCCAGGACGGTGGCCGCCTCATGGCCCTTGCGGCGCACGAGAGAGCCCACCGCCGCCGGGAGGTCTTCGTCGATCTTGACCCTCACCCTGCCGCCCTACGCTCTCAGTGGCAGCAAGACCTCGTTGTCGAGAAGCTCGGCCGCGTAGGCGAGGGCGGCCTGGACGTCGTTCGGCGTGAGCTGCGCATAGGCTTCGCGGATCTGCTCCACGGTCATGCCGTCGGCCAGGCTGCCGATGATCGTGCGCACCGGGACGCGGGTCCCGCGGATGCAAGGATCTCCGTGGTGGACGTCGTCGCGGATCTCGACGTGCTGTCGCCAGTCGGTTCGCATGTCGAGAGCCTAGCAGACAGGGCCATCGTCCCCGACGGCTCTGTCTTGTCCTACTCGTACTGGATGGTCCCCGGGTTGAGGATGCCGTCGGGGTCGTACTTGGCCTTGGCGGCCTTCATGCGGGCCCAGTTCTCTTCGCCGAAGTGGGCGGCCCACTTCTCGGCGCTGTCGAAGGTGATGTAGCCGGAGACGTAGCGCTTGCCACCGTAGGCCATGGACAGCTCGCTGGCCATGTCGAGCTGCGTCAGAGCCTGCTGCAGGAACTTCTCCGGCACGCCGGGGAGCAGACCCCAACCCATCACCATGTCGCCGCCGGGGTGCATGAAGAGGGGCGTCTTGGAGGTGTCGCCGCGGCTCGGCCAGAGCAGGATGTGGCCGCCCGGGCCGAGGGCCTGGGGCGGCAGCTGGGAGAGGGCCAGCTCGATGTACTCCTGGGCGCGGTCCCAGGGCAGCACGGTCTCCATCCACGGGTGCGCCATGTCGGTGTAGCCGCTGCGGTCCCAGAGCTGGAACAGGGGCACCAGGCGCTCGCAGAACTCGAGCTGGGTGAATTCGCAGACGTGGAGGTTGCAGTACGGCTCGAAGAAAGAGAGCAGCTCGTCGTCGTGGGGCTCCTCCCCCTCGTCCAGCTCCTCGGTGACGTGCAGCGGGTACATCCAATAGGCGAAGGTCTGCATGCCGACGCCGAGGTCCATGCCGTCGCCGATCTTGCGCGCCCCCTGGAAGCAGGGCGTGCACCACGACTCCACCGAGTGCACGACGTCGTTGCCCGGCGCCATGGCCTTCTCGACGTCGCGCATCAGCGCCCCGAGGTCGTCGTAGAGCAGGTAGTGCTTCCTCACCCGGGGCTTGCAGCGGCGCAGCTTGAGGCGCGCCCGGGTGATGAGGCCGAACTGGGAGAGACCGGAGCGCACGACGTCGAAGAGGTCGGCGTTCTTCTGCGCCGAGCACCACACGATCTCGCCGGTGCCGGTGACCACCTCCAGCTCCACGACGTTGTCCACCTGGGCGCCGTAGCGGAAGCTGGCGACGCCGAGACCGGCCACCGACAGGGTGCCGCCGATGGAGACGCCGAGGTTGTTGGTCAGGGTCGGCGGCACCAACCCCATGGGCACCACCTTGTGGACGAGCTGGCGCCAGATGACGCCGCCGTCGCAGAGCACGGTGAGACCCTCCTCGTCGATCTCGTGAATGGTCTGCATGGAGGAGGTGTCGAGGACGACGCCGCCGTCGGTGGTGGACTGGCCGGTCTGCGTGTGGCCCGGTCCGCGGCCGACGATGGGCACGCCGTGCTCGCGGCACCAGCGCACCAGCTCCGCCACCTGCTCGGCGTTCTCCATCCGCGCCACCGCCCCCGGCATGCGGTGCACCACCTTGCCGTAGTCGGTGATGAACTGACGGCGCACGTCGGCGTCGAGCTGGACGCGGTCGCCGAATTTCTCTTTCAGCCCGTGGAGGGCGTGGCTCTCGGTGGGGGAATGGACGGCCATCTGGAGCTCCCTGAGGTACGTTTGCCGGATGCGTTTGCCGGCTACGTTTGCCGGATGCGTTTGCCGGATTGGGCTTGCGGGGTGGTGCGGCGCCGCCTCCCCGGCCGCCGCTCCGCGCTCATTCTCTCCCATCGACCACGGACGGGCAAGGGAGCCGGGGGCGCCCCGCGACGGCCGCTTTCATCGGCTCTCAGCCCGGATCGCCGGCGATGCCGCGCACCTTGTCGTCGTGGGGCTTCCCGTCGCCGCCGTCACTGCCGTCGCCGCCGGCGCCGACGGTGCCGAAGCCCTCGTCGAGCCACGCCTCGAGACCGCCGTGGAGGACCATGCCGTCGACGAAGCCGGAATCCGCCAGGAGCTGCAGGAGGGGGCGGTCGCACTGCTGGCGGCAGTAGATCAGGAAGGTGCGGCTGCGCAGGTAGGAGATCTCCCGCAGCCGCGCCTCCAGATCCTCCGCCGGCACGTTGAGGGCGCCGTGAATGTGGCCCAGCGGACCGTGGAAGTCCTGCTGGCTGCGCAGGTCCAGGATCGACAGCTCGGACGAGTCGCGCAGCATCTCGAAGGCCACGCCGCAGCTCACCTGGCGCAGCGGCCGGTCACGCTGGCTGCGCACCTTGCGGGCCCCTTCGAGGAGGCCGCAGGCGGAAAACAGGGCGCCGCCGGCGACCAGGACGAGGAGAACGAGGGCGGCGGTCGGACGCCGGGGAGCGGGTCGCATCTAGGCTTCCTCCAGCTCGAAGTCCGGCACCACGTCCCCCACTTCGAGACCGCGGTGGTTGCGCAGCAGCGGCCGGCGCAGGTCTTCGAGGGCGGCGAATTCGTCGTGCGACAGAACGCCGAGCTGGCGCAGCAGGTCGAGCACCACGCCGTCCCGCGCCCGCTCGCCGCCGTCGGCGATCTTCAGGGCGACGCCAAGGGCCACCGGACCGCGGACGCCGATGCCGTAGAAGCCCTCCGCCCCCTCCTTGCCCAGGATGCGCCCGCCGGTGGTCTGCATCAGGCGGGTGGTGAAGCGGCCCGGACCGGCCACCTGCTCGGGGCACGAGGTCATGGCGCCGACGAGGCGCCGGCAGGCGGCGGCCAGGGCGGCGCCGGCGGCGGCCACCGGCGGCGACAGCTCCGGCGCCACCAGGGCGGCGTAGGCGCGGGCGGCGGCGACCAGGGAGAGGTGGAAGGTCGGCGCGCTACAACCGTCCACGGCGACGCCCGGCTCCTCCTCGCCGACGCCGGCGAAGAGAGCCAGGCGCCGGCGGATGCGGCGCTGCAAGGGGTGCTCGGGGTCGAGGTAGCCGTCCGTGGGGAGCTCCAGGAGACGGCAGGCGAGGAGCATGCCGGCGTGCTTGCCGGAGCAGTTGTTGTGC
>Ga0055445_10000029_pt1 | contig 19714 bp, 12 predicted proteins | sample China_Galinas_PW_FD_57737 | JGI IMG/M metagenome (GOLD analysis project Ga0055445, IMG submission 57737) | Wetland microbial communities from San Francisco Bay, California, USA, that impact long-term carbon sequestration - China_Galinas_PWA_D1 | ecosystem: Environmental > Aquatic > Marine >... | reverse complement strand
GCGACGTCTGGCCCGAGGTGCTGAGGCGCGTACCGCACGCGGTGCTCCACGTCTTCGGCGGATCGGGCCTGGCGACCGAGAGCGCGTCGGGGGTGGTCCACCACGGTCCGCCGGCGGACAGCGCCGAGGCCTTCGCCCCCGGTGCGGTGCTGGCGGTGCCCCTCCGCGTCGCATCCGGGGTGAGGATGAAGATCCTGGAGGCCTGGGCCCGGGGCCTGCCGGTGGTGGCGACGCCGGCCGCCGCCGCCGGTCTCGGTGCCGAAGACGGCCGCGAGCTGCTGCTGGCCGCCGACTCCGACGGCTTCGCCGCCGCCGTCGCCCGCCTCGCCGCCGAGCCGGTGCTGGCCGCGGAGCTGGTGGCGGCAGGGCGCTCCGCCCTCGTCCGCCGGCACGCCCCCGCCGCCGTCGCCGCGGAGTTGCTGCGCGTCTACGCCGCGGCGGCGGATCGCAGCGCGGTGTCGGTGTAAGATCGCGCCACTCCGAAGCCGGCCGCCCGGCGGCCCCGAAGCTCACTCACCTGGAACCGCCATGCCGATCACCTCGGAACAGTTCCGTTCCGCCTTGCGCCACTTTCCTGCCGGCGTCACCATCGTCACGCTGCGCAGCGGCGAGGAGATTCACGGTCTCACCGTCTCCGCCTTCGCCTCCGTGTCGCCGCAGCCGCCGCTGGTGGCGGTGATCATCGACGAGCGGCACAAGGCGGCGGAGCTGCTGCGGCGCGAGGGGACGGTGTTCGCGGTCAACATCCTGGCCGACGACCAGGTGGAGCTGTCCAACCGTTTCGCCTGGGTAAAGGACGAGGACCGCTTCGACGCCGGCGACTGGAGTGAGGCGGTCACCGGCGCCCCGGTGCTGGCCGACGCCCTGGCCTGGCTCGACTGCCGCATCCACTCCCACCACCGCGCCGGTGACCACACGATCTACGTCGGGCAGGTGGAGGCCAGCGCGGTGCCGCGGGAGGATGAGGAGCCGTTGGTGTACTGGAATCAGGGGTACCGGAAGCTGGACACCGCGACGTAGCCCGACGCCGAGAAGAGACTCAGCCGGCTTCGACCGCAGCGATGTAGCGCGCCAGCACCTCGTCCGGCTGGCCTTCGGCGCGCACCCGGCCGGCGTCGAGCCACAACACGCGGTCACACCAGCGGCCCACCGCCGACAGGTCGTGGCTGACCAGGATCACCGCCGCCCCGGCTTCCCGAATCTCCTCCAGCTTGGACTCGCAGCGCTGCACGAAACGGGCGTCTCCGACGGACAGCACTTCGTCGAGGATGAGGAGGTCCGGTACCCAGGCCGTGGCGATGGCGAAGCCGAGGCGGGCCAGCATGCCGGTGGAGTAATTCCGGATCGGCGAGTGGATGAAGTCGGCGAGACCGCTGAACTCGATGATCTCGTCGCGCTTTTCGTCGATCTGTGTTCTGGAGCGGCCGAGGAGCAGGGCATTGAGGTAGACGTTCTCCAGTCCTGACAACTCGAAGTCGAAGCCGGTGCCGAGCTCGAGAATCGGCGCCACGTGACCCTTCACCGAGACGGTGCCCTGGGTAGGCCGGAGAACGCCGGAGACGACCTTGAGCAGCGTGCTCTTGCCGGCTCCGTTGCGCCCCACGATGCCCACCCGTTGACGCCGCCGCACGCACAGGTCGACCCCCTGGAGGGCCCAGAGCTTCTCGTAGCTCAGCACGCCGCGCATCCAGTGGATGGCGTACTCCTTGAGAGACGGCGTCCTGAGCTTGGCCAGGCGGTAGCAGAGCGTTACGCCGGCGAGGGAGACGACCGGAGCCGAGTCGGTATTCGATCCGCTCATCGTCATACGTAGAGGGGGATGCGGTCGCTGGAGCGGCGAAAGAAGGCGGCGCCCAGCAGAAGGACGACGACGACGATGCCACAGGTTACGCTGATGTGGCTGAGCGGAGGGATCTTGCCGTAGTAGATCGGATCTCTGAAGACCTCCAGCACGGAGCGGATGGGATTGAAACGGATCAGCCAGCGCAGTCTCTCGGGGACGATGGACATGGGGTAGAAGACGGGCGTCATGTACATCAGGAGCGTCAAGGTCACGGCGACCAGCTCCACGACGTCGTGGAAGAAGACGGCCAGCGGCGAGAGCAACAAGCCCGCACCCAGGGTGAAGAGGGCGGCGAGGGCGATGGAGACGGGAAGGAACAGGATCGCCGGGCGGAGTGGGTGCCCGGTTACCAGGAGAATAGCGAACAGTGGTACCAAGGCGAGGATCAGGTTGACCACCCCGGCGAGGACGGTGGCGATGGGGAAGACGGCTTTCGGCACCGGCAACTTGCTGATCAAGGGTGCATTTCCGCGCAGGCTGTTCATCGACGCCGTGATTCCCTGGCTGAAGAAGTTCCAGAAGAGGATTCCCGAGAGTGCATAAACGGCGTAGTTGGCGAGGTCGAAGCGGAAGATGGTGGCGAAGACCAGTTGCAGCACCAACATGGTCAGCAGCGGTTGCAACATGGTCCACAGGAAGCCTATGGCAGATCTCCGGTAGCGGACCTTGAGCTCCCGGGCTACCAGCGTGCGGATGAGGTCCCGGTAGGCGTAGAGTTGCCGAATCATGAAGGTGGAAGATCCCATGGTTGGGGTCGTCGCCGGTTCTAGATCGAACCCTGGAACGACGGTGTGCGCAAGGCTCGTAGGGCCGAACGTAGCGCCCGGTGGTCCTGGCGCCAACTCTCCTGCCGGCTGGCGGCCACGAACGGACGCGCGAGACGGCGGATGAATAGCCGCAACCGGGTGCCGGTGGCGAGCATGCGTCGGGCGTGACGACGCCAGCGGTCGCCGCGGTGCTTCGCGGCCCACAAGAGGAGGTCGGACCACAGTAGGTCCGGACGTTGCTGGCCGGCGAAGGCGACGGAATCCCGGCCGATGGTGGCGCCGTGATGATGGACCACCGCGAAGCCTCCCACCAGGGCGACTTTCCAGCCGTGTTTTCGGGCTCGGTCACAGAGGTCCAGATCCTGGCAGTAGAAGACGAACTCCTCGTCCAGCAGGCCGGTCTGCTCGAGAGTCTGGCGTCGAATCGCCAGGGCGGCGCCGGTGACCCACTCGACGGGCTGCAGCTCTAGAGGCTCCTGCCGCCCGGCAGAGCGAGGAGAGCGCAGCAAGCGATAGCCGGGAAGCTTTTGCAGCACGGCGGGCAAACCCGACGCGAGAGCGAACAGCCAGGTCAGGGTGGGGTCCGCTCCGCCACTCCACTGCCGCCGTCCGTCGGGGTAGCGTATGTGGGCCCCCGCGACGCCGAGCCGGGAGTGGCGAGCGAAGGCGGCGGCGAGAGCGTGCAGAGCCCCCGGTGCCAACTCGGTGTCGTTGTTGAGAAGCAGCAGGAGGTCACTCCGGGCGGCCCGCAAACCCCGGTTGACCGCGGCGGTGAAGCCCTGACGTTGCTCGGTCTCCAGGACGTTCACCGAGGGGAACTCGCTGCGTACGGCGTCGCAGGTCCCGTCCTGGCTGGCATCGTCCACCACCCACACTTCGAGGTCCGACTGAGGTTGACGATCGAGCGAGGCCAGGCACTTCAGGGTCAGCTCCTGAGACTTGTAGGCAGGAATGATGATGGCGAGCCTTTCGCCAGTAGGCATGCGGCCAGTATAGCCGCGGCGGAGGATGCCGGCCAGCCTGCGGACGGCAGCCCCGACGATGGTTCGTGCTCGGCGACCGCCGGCGGCTCTCGGTCTCTTATGAGGTACATTACGAGGGTTTGCAAGGAGGCGCATGGAGATCGTGAAAAGGGCCGTCATCGACAAGTATCACCGAGCCCTCGGAGAGACCGGTTCCGAGGCGCTGGTGAAGCTGTCGGCCTGGATTCGCCCGCAGACCACCGTGCTCGACGTCGGCTGCGCGACCGGCTCGCTCGGCACCTTCCTCAGCTCCATCAAGGGCTGCGTGGTAGATGGCGTCGATCGCGACCTGCAGGCCGTGCTGGTGGCTCGCACGGCCTATCGCTATCTACAGGTGACCAACCTGGAAAGCACGGATCTACGCCTCCTCTTCCCGCGCGGTGCCTACGACTACGTCGTGGTCGCCGACGTGCTGGAGCACTTGCGGGACCCGCAGATGGTGCTGCGCGCCGCTGCCGAGCTGCTGCGCCCCGGCGGCGAATTGCTCGTCTCGGTGCCCAACTTCGGATTCGCCCCGGTGGTGGCCGAGCTGCTGACCGGACGTTTCGGCTACCGGCCGACGGGCATCCTGGACGATACCCACGTGCGCCTGTTTACCGGTCCCTCGATCCGTGGCACGCTTCAAGAGGCGGGTTTCCGCATGGCGGAGTGTGCGCGGGTCCACAAGGAGCCCCACGAGTCCGAGTTTGGGACCCGCTGCCTGGAGGCCCTGCCTCCGGCAGTGCTCGGCTTCGTCACGTCGCTGCCCGAGGCGAACACCTACCAGTTCCTCCTCCGCGCCGTGCGTGCGGAGGACCTGCTGGCGGTGGACGCCGTGGTCGCGGAGCCCGAACCGCTGCGCCTTCTGACGCCCGTTCACCTCTACTGGCGCAGCGGCAGCGAGTACCGGGCTGAGTGGAGCAGCACCATCTATGGCGAGCTGGCGCGGGCCGAACAGACGTTGCGTCTCGAGGTCCCTCCTCTCGACGGCGGGCTGCAGGGACTGCGCGTCGACCTCGGCGACCGTCCCGGCGTGGTGTACCTGCTGAGCATTCGCCTCCTGGGGCCGCGGGAGGAGGAGATCTGGACCTGGAGTGGGGAGGTGGGGCACCTTCAGCAGGCCTACCACGAACGGATGACCATCGAGGAGCCGGCGCCCCCGGGAGCCGGCGCGGTGCTGGTCTTGGCGGGCCCCGACGCCTCCCTGGAGCTCCCCCTGGGGCACGAGTACCTAGACCGATGCTCCGGCGGCTGCGCCGTCGAGCTCGAGCTCTCCTGGCCACCGTCGCCGGACTACATGCTGTTGGTGGACAAGATGGGCCAGCGTATCTCGCAACTGGCCGAGACCGAATCGCGCCTCGCCGGTCTGGTCCGCCAGGTGGCGCAGCTCGACCGCTTGCTGGAGCGTCGCTTCGAGCTCCTGAAACAGACCCAGACTCGCTACGAGGAGGCGGTGCGGGAGCGAGACCGGGCGCTGCATCGCCTCGACGAGCAGGCCCGCGTCTTGGCAGACCTGGAGCAAGGGGGGAACGCCAGGGCTCTCGAGACGCTACGCCGCAGGCTACGTGCGCCGTGGCGTCTCTTCGGCAAACTGAGGAATCGAAACGGATCGCCATAATGTCCACCTACGTCTTCACCAGCATTGCCGCCAATTACGTGCCGAAGGCCCGCGTACTCGCCGAGTCCGTAAAGCGCCGCTCACCGGAGGTCAAGTTCTGCCTCCTGTTGGCGGAGAAGGGGAGCTTCGACGCTCTCTCGGCTCCCGAGTTCGACCAAATCGTGACCCTCGAAGACCTGGGCATCGACGATCTGTCCTCCTGGGCGTTCCGCCTCTCACTGGTCGAGCTTTGCACCGCGATCAAGGGTGCATTCCTCAGGGCCCTGCTGGCTCGTCCCGACTGCGAGCGCGTGTTCTACTTCGACCCGGACATGGTCGTCCTCTGTGAGGTCGACGAGCTGGCGCGACGTTTCTCAGACGGTCCGATCCTGCTCACGCCCCATCTCACCGAGCCCGACAAGAGCGTCGAAGGGATCCTCGACAACGAGATGTCGGCGCTGCGCCACGGCACCTACAACCTCGGTTTCCTCGCCGTCGCGAACAGCGACCAGGGCAGGAGCTTTGCCGATTGGTGGTGGCGCCGCCTTCAGCTCTTCTGTCACGACGACATTCCGCGCGGCTTGTTCACCGACCAGCGGTGGGTGGACCTGGCACCGGCCTTCTTCGAGGGCGTGGTGATCGTCCGCGATCCCGGCTGGAACGTCGCGACTTGGAACCTGGCCCACCGCCACGTCGAGGGCATGCCTCCGGAGGATCTGAGGGTCAATGGTCGGCCGCTGCGCTTCTATCACTTCTCCGGTCTCGACAGCGGTGCCCAACTGGCCATGCTGGACAAGTACGGCAGTGCCATGGGGGTCCTCTACCAGATGCGCGATTGGTACCTGGAACGCTGCTCTCACTTCGAGCGCTCCATGCCGACGATCGGTGAATGGTCTCTGGGGCGCTTCGACAACGGCGAGGAGATTCAGCGCCATCATCGCCTCCTCTACCGGCTGCGGGAGGATCTGCAGCGCGCCTTTCCGGACCCGTACTCGACCCGCGACATCAACGCCTCGTACTCCGACTGGTTCCGCGTCAACCACGAGCCACTGATGGCGAAGAGCTCAGGGGAGGGCACCGACCAGGTGGACGAGCTGCAGCGCCAACTAGCCTTCTACCAGGGCCAGCTCGCATCGCTGCTGAGCTCCCGATCCTGGCGCTTCGTGCAGTCGCTGCGCCGTTGGCTGGCGCCGTTGCGCCGGCGTCCGGGCCGCGGGCCTGGAGGGCTACGGTGAGTCGGACGCGCGGTCCGTTGGTGGTGCAGCCCGAGGCTCAGCTCGTCCCGCCGCCCCTGGACGGCACGTGGGAGAACCGGCGCCCACCCTACGATATCGTGGTCCCCGTTTCGGGTCGCCACGAGATGAGCGTCCTCACCGTGGCCTCCCTGGTGGAGGGAGTTCGCGACCCTTCGCGTCTCGTGCTGGTCGGCCGGGCGTCCGATCTACGGGCTGTGCGCAAGGCGGTTCCCGGGTTCACCGGATCGATTCTAGAACGCCCCCGGACGCTCCCGGTGGGCCAGGTTCTCAGCGACCTGCTGGCCGCCGGTCAGGAGAACGACCTGCTGATCGTGGTGCCGGGCGTGCAGGCGGTGCCTCTGCTGGATCTGCGTCTGCAGTGGGGGGCCTATTCCGGAGTCCGTGTCGCCGCGATCTCTCCGCTTTGCGACGTCGATCCTCTCACTGCCGTGAAGCGATTCGGCGTCGACGACGCGGACGCCGTCGAGCTGGATCGTAGGCTCTCAGTATCGGCGCAGGTGGCGGCGGAGGATGCCCCGTACTTCCTGCCGGAGTGCTGTTTCGTGCGCCTGACCCTGCTGCGCGCGGCCCTGCGAGGAGAGCAGCCCGCGGACTTCCTCTCCTTGCTGGGGGTGCTGCGCGGCAGGGGAGCGTCCTTTGCCATCGCGCCCCACGTCTACGTCGGCAGCGACGCCTTGACGCGGCGCCAAGAACCCCTGTTCGACGACGAGCTGAGTCGCGTCTTCCTGGCCGAGTCGCCCATCCATTCCGTGGCCCGGGCCTACTTCGCCCGCGCCACCGCCCATGCGGTGCCGGCGGTGGAGGAGCGCTCCGCGCCCAGGCTGCTGCATGTCGCCCACTCCCTCGGTGGGGGCCTGGAGTGGTGGGTGAAGCTCTTTGCGGCCGGCTCCGAGGGAAACCAGAATCTGGTACTCAAGTCGATCGGAGAACGCGGCCGGTTCGGCTCCCAGCTCTGGTTGTACGAGTCACCGCACCACCCGAGCCCCATCAAGGTCTGGAAGCTGCCTACCCCCATCCCCACGACGGCGGTCGGGCACCTGGCCTACCGTAACGCCCTCAACGAGATCGTCCAGGAATTCGGCATCGAAGCGATTGCCGTCTCGTCTCTGATCGGACACTCTCTCGACGCCCTGGACACCGGTTTGCCCACCCTGTTCGTCTGCCACGACTACTATCCTTTCTGCCCCGCTCTGCACATCTATTTCGGCGCCGTCTGCGACACCTGCGGGCAGTCCGAGCTGGCGGCGTGCCTGCGGCACAACCGGCTGCAGTACATCTTCGACGAGCGGACCCCGGAGGAGTGGATGACCTTGCGGGAGGAGTTCGTCCACCTGGCCGTGGCGCGCCGCTTCAGCTTCGTGGCACCGACGTCGTCGGTGGTGCGTCACTATCGCCGCCTGGTGCCGGAGTTCGCCGAGGTCCCTTTCTTCGTCGTCCCCCACGGCGGCGGGGCCAGCATGTTGCAGCCCCTGGCCTCACGGGGCTCCGCGGGACGGCTCCGAGTCCTGGTGCTCGGACGGCTCAATCTGATCAAGGGGGCCGAGCTGGTCCGCGCCGTTCTGCAGGAGCTCGCCGACGAGATCGAGTTCCATCTCGTGGGCTGCGGTGAAGATTGGCGCCAGCTTGCGGGTCCCGGCGTCAACGTCGTGCCCAGTTACGAGCGCGCCGAGCTGCCCGCTCTGCTGCAGCGCATTGGACCGGACCTGGCGTTGCTGCTCTCCATCGTTCCCGAGACCTTCAGCTTCACGTTGGAAGAGTGCCTGGTGGCCGCGATCCCGCCGGTGGCGTCTCGCCGCGGCGGTTTTCAGGACCGCATCGAGGACGGCGTGACGGGCTTCCTCGTCGAGCCGGTGGTCGACGACGTGGTCCATTGCCTCCGAGCTCTGGCGGCGAAGCCCGAGCAACTGGACGTCGTCCGTGACACTTTGACGCGCAGGCTTAGCCGCTCCGCCACTCAGATGGTCGAGGACTACGCGCGGATCCTGGATCTGCCGCGATTCTCCGACACGGCTTACTTCAGCCGGTTTCACCTCAGCGGTCCGCCGGAGAAGGGTGGCTTCTTCATTCCCCCCGTCTCGCCCCTCGGCTTCCTCGACTTCCTGAAGCAGGTGGAACAGGGCATTGACTACCATATTCGCACCACGCCACAGCTCGGGGGCTGGCGCATCCGGGTAGCTCGCGGCTCGGCGCGCCTGATGTTCCGGGGCATCCGCTGGGCCGCCCGCCAGTTCGCTCGCTCAGCTTCGGCGGCAAATCGCTGAGCCGGCCCGGCGTCGAGACCGTGGAACCCGGCTCACCAACCTCTGGTAAGGTCCAGCCTTCCTTGTCGATGACGGATCGCCTCTCTCGCCCCCTTTTCCGATGAGCGCCCAGGACCAAGACTGAGATGCAGAGATTCACAGGAACGTGCTTCAGCTGTGCTGCGCCGAGGCGGGCGATGGGCCGTCGCCGCTGGCTGCTGCTCGTGGTGGCCTGTCTGACCTGGCTGGGCTGCGAACGGGCAGAAACGGTCGGTTCGCCGTGGGACCGTGAGACGGTCTACGACCTGATTGGCAAACAGTACACGGAGACCCGGCTCTCGGCGTCGGTGGATTCCTTGGCGCACAGGGGATTCGACCTCAAGGACCCCGACGAGGCGGCGTCCGTTCGTTTCATCAGCATGACCCCCGTCCCCGTCGACGAGGGTCTGCGCCTCGATCCCGTCAACAACGACCCGATCCTCTACTTCGGCGACCGGAACATGCCGTACAACCGGGTGTCGGTGGAGATGCAGTCGTCGCGGGACGGTGCGCTGGAGGTCTTCTGGAGGCGTGGCGACGAGGAGTTCTCGGCGGAAAAGCGGAGCCGGGTGGAGGTGCACGCGGAGCCGGAGCTCACGTGGTACGTCGTGGACCTGCCCTTCGAGCCCCAGCTCGACGGCATCCCCTACAGCGTGCGCATCGATCCCATCGACGATCAAGTGCCCGTGGTGATCCGCCAGGTGCTCTTCGAGCGCGTCGAGTTCCTTCCGCCGGGGGCGGCGACGCCGCTGGCGCCGGAGGGAGGTCCCGTGGTGGGCAAGGCCAAGGTGGGCGAGCTCCTACGCTCGGCCGTGGTCCTCAACGCCGGGGAACAGATCCGTCAGCAGCTCACCGTCGCCCCTGACCTCTACCTGTCCTTCGGACTCGCCGCCGCCGAAGAAAGTCGCTCCGATGCCCAGTTCGAGGTCCTGTTCAGACCCGCCGACGGAACGGGGGACGTCGTCCTGTTCTCGCAGCTCCTGGGCGAGCAAAACCAGGGCTACTGGAACAACTATCGCGTCTCGCTGGATCCGGTGAAAGGCTTCACGGGCGTGCTGGAGATCCGGGTCAGTCTGCCCCGGGGGGACAAGAACCGCTCGGCGGCTGCGCTGTTGGCCAATCCGCGGATCGGACGCTGGCACTCTCGGGCTCGCCAACCCAACGTCATCCTCGTCTCTCTGGACACCCTGGGCTCGAAGTACCTTCCCTTCTACGAACAGCCGGCACGAAAGGCCGTCACGCCGACTCTCTCCGCCCTGGCCGAGAAGTCGGCGGTGTTCGAGGACGTGACCACCGCGTCGAGCCTGACCCATGCTTCCCATGCGTCCATCCTGACCGGCAAGGTCCCGTTGTACGGCAACGTCTTCTGGATGAACAACACGCGTCAGGACGACGTCACCCTGGCCGACCGGCTGCGCCAGAACGGCTACTCCACGGCAGCCTTCACTGGCGGCGTCATGGTGACCGCCAACATGGGTTTCGACCGCGGGTTCGAGACCTTCTACCAGGCCGACTCGCTTTTCCGCCCCAACCTCGAACAGACCGACGTGCTGGACGTGTTCGGCCGTGCCCGGGAGTGGCTCGCCGCCACCGGCGAGGAGCCTTTCTTCCTCTTCCTTCACACCTACGAGGTGCACAGCCCCCTCTATTTCAACGACGACAAGTGGAAGAACGCGCAACTGGCCCATCACCGCCTGACCAGCAACTACATGAGCCTGGTGCACATGCGCGGTTCCCGGCCCGTGCCGCTGGCGACGGCCGGCGACTATGTTCACGTCCTCGACCGCTGGGGAAACATGGAGCCGGTGGGAGAGACGGCACTGTCCGCCGACGACCTGGCCCTCCTGCGCCAGGCCTACCGGGAGGAGATCGAGCGGGTGGATGGGGAGCTCGGCGTTTTCCTGGAGGAGGCCCGGCAACGGGGTCACCTGGACGACACGATCATCGTCGTCACCGCGGACCACGGCGAGGCCTTCTTCGAGCATGACCTCTTCGAGCACGGGCTGCTGTACGAGGAGAACCTCCGCGTTCCGCTCCTGGTCTACGCCCCCGGTTTGACCGCGACTGGTCGGCGCATCGGTGCCGCTGTCAGCACCATCGACATCACCCCGACCATCCTGGATCTCGTCGGGATGGAGCAGCCCGGCGACCTGGACGGCACTTCGCTGCGGCCCCTGGTGCTGGGGAAGCGGCAAACGCCGCGAGATACCTACACTTTCGTACCCGGCAACGGCTTCGCCTGGAAGGACCCTGCCGGAATGAAGCTGATCTGGCGCATCGCCCTGCTGCAGCAGAACTACGGACAGCACGAGCTGTTCGATCTCGCCACCGATCCAGGCGAGCAGCACGACCTCGGTGCCAGGCCGTGGAAGGTCCCCGACAGCCTCTCCCGCCAGGTGCGTCAGACCCTACGGGACGTGCCCGCCATCTTCGTCGGCTTCTCTCAGCTCGCCGGCAAGGAGTACGATCTGGAGTTGTCCGGCCGTCAGGTGACCCGGGATCGGGTCTACGCCGTCGAGATCGACTCCCCAGGCGGCTTTCATGAGAAAGGGGCGGGATGGGAGGGGCGAGTGCGCTTCGGAGAGCAGCCCTTCGTCTTCTTCCTCGGCTTGTCGAGGCGGCAGGCCGTGACCCTGGTGCTGCGCGATCCGAAGGGCGAGGAGGAACCGCGGCGCTACGTCTTTGATCCGACGCGGGTCAACGAGGCACGGACGCGCCTCGCTCCCCTCGACGACCCGACCGGGAAGCCGCTGCTCGCCTGGCGAGTGGGCTCTCCCATTAGCACCGAGGATGCGTTGTCGGAGGCGGAGCTGGATAGGCTGCGCAGCCTCGGCTACATCCAATAGCTTGGCCTGGCGGTGTCGCTACTGAAGGTATCCCAGGGCTTTGAGCTGGTCGATGACCGACTGCGCCACGGTGTCCAGGTCCACCGGGTAGGGTCGGGAGCTGAGCTCGCGGCACTCGGCCTTCCAGGTACGGACGTCCGCTGACATCTCGTCGCTCACGGCGGCTTCGTCCGGCGCCAGGTCCCGGGTCTCCAGAGGGTCGGTGACGACGTCGAAGAGGCTTGCCGACGGCTGCGCGGCGCGGTAGACCAGCTTCCACTGCTCCTTGCGCAGCGCCATGCCCTGGACGTGCTCGATGGGGACGGTCCGCGATACCGTGACGTCGCCCGGATCGAGCGGCAGGGGCTCCCCTTGGAGCGCGTGGTCGACCACCTTTTTGCCGTCGACGAGGGTGAGGAGGGTCGACGGTATGTCGAGGATGGAGACGGGCTCCGCGATCCGCACGCCGCGGCCGATCCCGGGTCCGTGGAGAATCAGCGGAACCCGCACTTGCTCCTCGTAGATCCAACTGCGGTGGCCCACCAAGCCGTGCTCGAGGAAAGCCTCGCCGTGGTCCGCGACAACTGTGATCAGCGTGTTGTCGAGGCTGATCAGGTGATCCAGGTCGGCGAGGAAGCGGCCGAGCTCGTCGTCGGCATAGGCCACGGCGCCGTGGTAAGAGAGCTCCAGGTCGCGCAGGACGTCCGCGGTGGTGCCGTTCTGGTTGATGGACTTCATCAGGTGGGCGTTGATGCGCAGAGCGGGGCGCTCTTCGTCGAGCAACCAGCGCGGTGGACGGTAGGGCATGTGGGGATCCACCACGTGGACGTAGAGAAACAGAGGCCGTTGCGGGTCGCGGTCCTGACGTAAAACCTCCCCCGCCAGCCGGTGCACGGCCTCGCCAGCGATGTTGTCGTAGATGGTCTGGGGATCTTGCAGCTCTTCACGGCTCGGTTGCGGCGGCAGGGGAGGGGAGCGGTAGATCTCGAAGCCCTGATCAAAGTGCCAGACGTCGGAAACGTGCTGGTTGGCGTAGATGCCGATGGTCTGGTAGCCGCGCAACCGGAAGCGTTCCGCCAGCGTGAGGACGTCTTCCGGCAAGGCCAGCTCCTCGCTGTCCACGGAGTGCGTGGCGACGGAGGTGCCGGTGAACACGGACGCCACCGAGGGGCGAGTCCAGGACGACGTGGAGTATGCCGTCTCGTAGACGGTTCCCTGCGCCGCCAGCCGGTCGAGTACCGGCGTCGGTACGCTGCCCCCATGGGTGCCCACGACGTCGGCGCGGAGGGTGTCGATCAGGTAGACCAGGACGTCCGGAGGCCGCTTCACCGGCGCCTCGTCCGGTGCGTCTTTTTCGGCCACCACCGCCCGTCCGGTCAGCTCGGCAAGGTGCCAGATCGCCGAGTAGGGGCGTACGCGGGTGGCGACGCGCAGCAGCACCTTCTTGCCGACCCAGCGACTGAGGTCGGCGCTCACGGTGAGCTCCGAGTCCCCCATCTCGAAGGGCACGGCGTCGACCAACGTCGCCTTCTCGCCGGCCTCGTGCACCCAGATCTCCACCACGTCGGAGTCCTGGCGCTCGGTCGCGTCGTTCCATACCCAGGCGAGGCCGAGCTTGGCTTCTCGGGGGACCTCGAAGACGGCTTCGATCCGGTTGGTCGAGGTGGGGGGGAGCAGGTCCCTGGACATCGGCGCCGTCCGCGGTTGGCAGCCGAACGCCAAGATCGCCCCGGCGATGAGCAGCAGCGCGGGGAACGGAGGTGAGAAGACGGTGCGCTTGGGAGTCGGGTGGCCCGACGAGAGTGCAGGAGACGACATGGTAGGTGATACTAGCAAAGCCCTGACGAGGAGGAGGGGCACGCAGGGAGCAAAGAAAAGGGCGGGAGGAAGAACCCCCCGCCCTTGAGTCCCACCGGTGGGCCGGTGGCGATCAGTCGTCGGCCTGGGTCGAGTCGAGCGTCTGCTCGACTTCGGCGAGGCGCTGGGTCAGAGCCTCGTTCTGGCTCGTCAGCTCCTTGACGGCGAGCCACAGGGCCATCTGGATCTCATGACCACTGAGCATCTTGTCGCTACCGCGCTGGAAGACCTCGTGGAAGTCCTCCGCCATGAGCCCCACCCGGTCGTGAGGACCGTTGATGAAGTCGTAGTGGTAGACGTCGATGTCGCTGATCTTCTTCAGGATGCCGTCGGCCGGGATCGGCTGCAGGTGCTCCTTGAAGGTGCGGGAAGAGGACACCGTGAACTGCGTGTCGCCGGCGTTCGCCTGCGAGTAGGTGCCCGTGTTGCAAGCACCGCCGTTGGCGTTCAGCTCGAGGTCGGCTATCAGGCCGCTGGAGCAGCCGATGGAGACGCGTCCCCCCGCTTGACCGGTGAAACGGATGACCTCGGTGCTGGCGTCGTCGAAGACCGAGACGAGGCTGCTGCCTCCGGAGTTCTGTCGCACGCGGAAGATCGAGTTGGTGCTGTCGTTGTCCTCGACCTTGATGACGTTTGTCGCTTCGCCGTCGCTCTTGACGGTCAGGTTCGTGTCCGGGCTGGCGGTGCCCATGCCGATGTCGCCCGTTCCGGTGATCACCAGGGCGTCGTCGTTGCCTGAGCCCGGGAAGACGCGGAAGGGCAGGTTCGAGGAGTGGTTGACGTCGCGGACGAAGAAGTTGGTCTCGTTGCCGGCCAGGTCCCAGACCTGCGGCGTGAAGCCGGAGCTGCCGTCCTGGTCGAGGCGCACGGTGGGGGTGTCGCCGCGAACGATGTGAAGCTCCACCACCGGGTTGGCGGTACCGAGGCCGACGTCGCCGTCGGCCTCGACGTAGAGGGCGTTGGAGCGCGCACCGGCCTCGACGGAAACCACCTGGCGGCCCGCGGTGGAGTCTTCGAGGTAGAAAATGTTGCGGCCACCGTTGGAGGTGTCGTTGGCCACCAGGCGCCAGTCGTTGTTCGGGAAGCTGCCCGAGTTGCTGGTGTCGTCGAAGTGGATGCGGAGGTTGTTTTCCTTCAGCCGCAGAGTGTCGGCACCGAAGTTCTCGTTGTTGACGCAATCGAAGCCGACGCAGATGCTGCCCTGCACGATGAGGTCGTTGGCGATCACCTGGTCGGCGGCGGTGGCGCGCTGCAGCGGCGCAGTGGCGACGTTGGCGCCGCCGTGCAGGTCGACGCTGAGACCGGACGACGGCTCCTCGGCGGCGTCCTGCAGGATGCCGCCGTCGACGACGCGGAAGCTGCCGTTCTGGACCAGCGAGCTCTCGTCCGGCAGGCCGGCGGGGCGCACCCGGCCGAGGCCGTCGTCGGTTCCCTGGGCGCGCAGCGAGGCGAGCGCCTTGTGGGTTTCGACATCGACCTGCGGCGTGGCGCGCAGCTCCCAGGTGTAGAGCCCGTCGACGCCGGCGCTGAGAGCGGCGAGGTCGAAGATCGGGCTCTCACCGGGGCCGAAGCTCCACTGCTCGGTGCCCTGGGGGCCCGAGACGGTCAAGCGCAGACCGCCGTACTCCGCGTTCGGGGTCCACTGTACCTGGGTAACGCCCAAGGTGACGCTGGCCACCTCGTCCACCGGCGCTTCCGCCCACACAGGGGCGCCGATCACCAGAACGGCGCACAGGACGGCAAAAAAGGCGCACATCTTTACACTTGTTTCTCTCATCCTCTTCGCTCCTCATTTGCGGGCTTCTGGCATCCGTCCTGAGCATCGCCGCGCACCGGCGAATAGGATTCCTCTCAGTACAGGCTCAAAAGCCAAGCTAATCCTCATTGACTTCGGCAAGAACGCCGAATGATGGATTTACCTGATCCTACCACGAAAGGTGGGCTGCACAACCCTTCGGGGTAGGTCCGGCAGGCCGTGGCCACACCTGAGTGAGGGTAAGAAGGGATGATTCTCGGCGCTGGCGAGCGCCGCGAGGGCTGAAAACAGAAGGGGGCGCCGGAGCGCCCCCTGGAATCTCCTTGACCGAGTAACGAGACTTTTACTTGGCTTCGCTATCGGCGGTGTCTGCGGCCTCGAGCTCCTTGACCCGGGCGGTGAGTTCCTGCACGGCGAGCCAGAGGGCGACCTGCACCTCATGGCCGTTCAGCATCTTCTCGCTGCCCCGCTCGAAGATGGTGTGGAAGTCTTCAGCCATGAGGCCGATTCGATCCGACGGACCCTGGATGAAGTCGTAGTGGTAGACGCCCACGTTGGCGATCTTGTCGAGTATTCCCTCGGCCGGGATCGGCTCCAGGTTGTTCTTGAAGGTGCGGGACGAGGAAATGGTGAACTGAGTGTCGCCGGCGTTGGCCTGGGAGTAGGTACCGGTGTTGCAGTTGCCGCCGCCGGAGTTGAGCTCGATGTCGGCGACCAGGCCGTTGTTGCAGCCGATGGCAACGCGGCCGCCAGCCTGTCCGGTGAAGCGGATCACCTCGGTGCTGACATCGTCGAACACCGAGAAGAGGCCGCTGCCGCCGGAGTTCTGGCGGACACGGAAGATGTTGTTGGTGGAGTTGTTGTCCTGAACGCCCAACACGTCGGTGCCCTCACCGTTGCTCTTGACGGTCAGCGGCTGGGGTGAGCTCAGCACCCCGACGCCGACGTTTCCGGTGGTGTCGATGACCAGCGAGTTCGACGACGCCCCCGGCCGAATCCGGAACGGCAGGGTCGAGCCGTTGGTGGCGTCGCGGATGAAGAAGCTGGTCTCGTTGCCGGCCACGTCCCAGGTCTGGGCCGCGAAGCCGGAGCTGGTGTTCTGCTCCAGGCGCACGGTGGGGGTGTCGCCGTTGGAGATGTGCAGCTCGACCACCGGGTTGGCGGTGCCCATGCCGACGCGGCCACCGTCGTCGACGTAGAGCGAGTTGCTCGGAGCGTTGGCTTCCAGGGTCATGATGTTGCGGCTGTGGCTGACGTCGACGACGCGGAAGTAGCTACCGCCGCCGCTGTTCTGCGAGTTGAACTCGAGACGCCAGTCGGTGTTGGGGAAGCCGCTGACGGTCGACGTGTCGTCGACGTGGATGCGCAGGTTGTTCTCCTTCAACCGGATGGTGTCGGCGCCGTAGGACTCGTTGGTCAGACAGTCGAAGCCGACGCACAGGCTGTTGTAGACCGTGAGGTCGCCGCTGATCACCGTCTTGGCGGTGACCTTGTTCAGGCCGCCCTCTTCACCGACCACGCCGAGGCTGGCGGCGGCGGCGTTGGCCGGCAGCTTGACCTGCAGCTTGCCGCGATTCTCCTCCTCGAAGGGGTCGACGATGGCGCCCTTGATGACGGTGAAGGCGCCGGTCTGGACGAACGGCCCTTCGGGCAGCAGGCCTTTGCGGCAAAGGCTCTTGACGATCTCCTCGTTGCCCGTGATGCGGGAGGCGAGAAGCGCTTCCTTCACCTCGGCGCTGACCACCGGCTCGATGCGGACCTGCCAGGTGTAGCTGCCGTCCGGGTTGTCCGGCGCCAGCTCCTCGATGGTAAAGAAGGGGTCCTCCCCCTTCTTGTAGGTCCGCTCGATGATGCCGCACGGCGTCGACACGGTGAGGTGGACGGCGGTGTTCTCGGCGAAGACTCTCCAGTCGATGGAGCTCGAGCCGTAGTTGACGTCGGCGACCTGACCCACCTGATCCGGTTTGCAGCAAAGGGCGTACGCCTGCGGCGCCGCAAGGGCGACGAGGAGGGCGAACGCCAGGATCCAAACGGTTCCTCGGATGGTTCTCATCAGTGTAGCTCCTCTCCTAGGTTGTGCCGCCCCGCTCAGGGGACCGCCGCACACCGGCGGTCTAGATTCCCTTTCGGGCGGGGCCGTGGCCCGCGCTCCAACGGATGGATGGGTCTGTTGATGCGCGTATGGCCATGAATATATCAGTTAACGGTTCCCCCTGCCGCCGTTTCGGCGACAGGGGGGCGACAAGGGGGACCTGCCTGGTAACGGGCCAGGGTTTCGTTCATCGCATCGGCGTACGCCGAGTTGCCCCGTTTGCGGGCCACTTCCTGGGCCTTGCCCTGCCAATCCGCGGCCTCGCTACAGCGGCCGCTCTCGGCGAGGGCCATGGCCAAGGTCTCGGCGTGGGGGATGGTGGCGGCGGCGGCGTAGGCGCGCTCGGCGAGGTCGAAGGCGCGTTCGCCGTCGCGCTGCGTCGGGTCGGGATTGGCGGCCAGCAGGCGGGCCAGACCGTGCAGCAGCGGCACGCTGGACTGCAGGGCGGCGAAACCGTCCTCCAGGACCTGCTGTGCCTCGGCGTAGCGTCCGCGGCCGAGCAGCAGCTCCGCCAGACCCAGGTAGACGTCGTCGTCGCGCACGCCGAGCTCGATGGCGCGCCGGTACTGCTGCAGCGCCTCGTCCACCTCGTCCTCGTCGCCCGGGCCCAGCGCCCGGGCGAGGGCCACGCGGACGGCGGCGTCGTCCGGAGCCAGGGACAGGGAGCGGCGCAGGTGGACGACGGCGCCGGCCCGCTCGCCGGAGGCGAGCAGCACGGTGCCCAGGTTGTAATGGGCGTTGGCGTTGTCCGGTTGCAGGGCGAGGGCGCTACGCAGCCGCTCCTCGGCGCCCTCCAGGTAGCCGAGCTGGGAGAGAGCCGAGGCCAGATCGACGAGAGCCGGCACGCTGTTCGGTTGCGCGTCCAGAGCGCGGTGGTAGGCGTTCGCCGCCTCGGCGTAGTGGCCGGCACGGAAAGCCATGTGGCCGCGCAGCAGGTGCGCCCGCTCGCCGGAGCGGAGGGCTTCCAGGCCCTGGAGGAGGGGGTCCTGGGGGCGCACGCCGACGGTGCCGGCCTGGGTCAGGTTCTCCTTCGCCTTGTCTTCGTCGCCCAGGGCGCGGTAGGCGAGGCCGAGGGGGTAGCGCAGGCGGTCGGCCGCCGGCAGGAGGGTGAGGGCGGACTCCAGCAGCTCGGCGGCGCGCTGGGCGTCGCCGGAGTCGAGGGCCGCCTCGCCGAGACCGGCCAGGGCGGCGGGGGAGTCGGGGTCGGCGTCGACGGCGCGCTGGTAAAGCTCGCTCGCCTCTTGCGGTTGCCCCTGCAGCGAACGGACCTCGGCCAGATAGATGAGCGCCGGTACGTCCTGCGGCGACAGCTCGAGGGCGTGCTGGTAGGCCGCGGCGGCCTCCGGCAACCGCCCGGCGTCTTGCAGCGCGCGCCCCATCAGGTGAGGCCAGCGCGGATCTTCCGGGGCCAGGGTGGCGGCGTTGCGGTAGCAGGCCACCGCCGCCTCGGACAGGCCGTAGACCTGGTAATGCTGTCCCACGACCCCGTAGCTGTCGGACAGCTCTTCGCGGGTCGGCGGCGTCGCGCCCTCGCCCTGCAGGCGGGCGAGAAGCGCGGAGAGGGCACCCTGAACCTCGGCCAGCTGGCGCGACACCGCCGGCTCGAAAGCGTCCAGATTGGGGACCGGGATCTGCAGCAGCTGGATGCCGCCTTCGTCGGTTTCCTCGCCCGCCTCGGCTGGCGCGCCCGCGTCCTGCGCGTCGGCCACGTCGGACGTCCCCGCCGCGTCGGTGGTGGCGGGCGCCTCGGACGACGCTGCCGGCGGCGCCGGCGGCTCCTGGGCGGCGGCACGCGCCGGGACTGCGGCACAGAGCGCCAGCACGGTCAGCAGCACGACGGGAAGGGCGAGGGTACGGCGTTGGGTCATCGGAGGTCTCCGTCCGGTGTCGGTTCAGGTTGTGGAGTTGGGTCGGTTCCGGGAGACGGGGTCTCGGCGGCATCTTCCATCGCCGCCGTCAGCGGGGCGTCAGGTGCGGCACCGGCGCCGTCGGCGGTCGGTGCGCTGCCCTCGATCAAGGTCGTGTAGCGGCCGAGCTGCGGCGCCGGGAAGCGCTCCAGGCGGCCGTCGGGCCAGTGCACCGAGAGGGCGCTGGGCGGCGGGCCGTCGCCGAGGCCGACCAGGACGCGCGGGTCGTGGGCGGCGAGGAAGCTGCCGTCGCTGGCGGCGCGGCGCCACAGGGACGGCGCGCCGGGGCGCTGCACCTCCACCCGGGCGCCGAGGGCGTCGCGGCCGGAAGCGTCCACCAGGCGCAGCCCGAGCCACGGCCGGGCGCCGTCCAGGGTGTTGAGGAAGAGGCGCAGCGGACCGGCGGTGTTGACGATCACGACGTCGGCGTCGCCGTCGTCGTCGACGTCGCCGAAGGCGGTGCCGCGGGACACCTCGGGGGAGGTGAAGGGCGGCCCGACCTGGTCGCTGACCTCGTCGAAGCTACCGTCGCCG
>Ga0055445_10000011_pt1 | contig 25393 bp, 19 predicted proteins | sample China_Galinas_PW_FD_57737 | JGI IMG/M metagenome (GOLD analysis project Ga0055445, IMG submission 57737) | Wetland microbial communities from San Francisco Bay, California, USA, that impact long-term carbon sequestration - China_Galinas_PWA_D1 | ecosystem: Environmental > Aquatic > Marine >... | reverse complement strand
GCCCTCCTCGCCGTCCTCGCCTTCGGTGCCCCGCCGCCGCCGCGCCTGCTGCTGCTGCCGGTACCCGGCGTCCACCTCACCGCCGCCGAGCCGCGGCTACAGCTCGCCGGCGCCAGGCTGCGCGCCGCCGCCGGGTCGACCAGCGCCGGGACGACCACCGCCGGGACGACCACCGCCGGCGGGCCGACGATCCTGCGCGGGGTCAGCGTCGACGGCAACCTCTCCCACGCCGTGGACCTGGCTGCCGGTACGCCGGTGGCGACGCTGCGCGCCTACGCCGCCGGCGTCGTGACCGCCGAGTGGACGCTGCGCGCCGGTGACGACCTCGCCGAGTGGGCGGCCCGCCGGCCCGACGTCGGCGCCGCCCTGGCCCACCCGGCGCCGCCGCCGTGGCAGACCTGGGTGGCCCCCAGCGGCGACCACTTCGGGCAGATCTACCGCGTGACGCTGCGGGCCGACGACGCCTTCGCCGCCCACCGCCTGGTCGTCGAGCGGGACCCGGACTTGCCGCCCCAGGTGGTGGTCCACGTGGAACGCCTGGAGGGGCTGCGGTGAGCGAGGCGGCACCATGAGGAGCGAGAAGCCGTGAGGAGCGAGAAGCCGTGAGGAGCGAGACGCGGCAGGCCGTGGCGCTGGCGGCCGTGGGCGCCGCCGGCAGCGCCGTGCTGCGCTGGCTGCTGGCCGCCTCCAGCGATCCCTTCGCCGGCACTCTGACCCTGCTCCCCTTGGTGGTCGCCGGGCTCCTCGCCGTCGACCTGGCGACGCGGCGCGCGGCAGCGCACAGCCGGTCCGAGCGCCTCGGGGCGGCCCGCCGCGTCGGCGCCTGGCGGGTCGAGCCGACGGTGCCGGCGCTGGAGGCCGTCGCCCTTTTCGTCCTCGTCGCCCTCGTCCTGCTGCGCAGCCAGCTCGGTCTGCAAGGGGTGGACGGCGCCCTCGCTGCCGCTTTCCTGCTGCTGCTGGCGCAGCGCGTCGGACGCCAGGTGCTGGCCTTGCGGCCGCTCCTCGGCCGGCGCCTGCCGGAGCGGCCGTCGGTGGCGTTCTTCCTCCTGCCGTTGGTGGTCTACCTGGCGCTGCTGCCATGGTCCAGCGAGCAACGGCCGCTGGACGGCGACGAGCCCTACTACCTGCTCATCACCCACAGCCTGGCCTACGACTTCGACGCCGACCTGACCAACAACTACGCCGCCGGCGACTGGAGCGGCTGGCTCGACCGCCCGCTGGAGCCGCAGCCCGGCGACCCGGTGGGCTCCGGCGGCGAGCTCTACTCGCGCCACAACGAGGCGCTGCCGCTGCTGCTGGTGCCGGCCTACCGCGTGGCCGGCAAGGTCGGGGCGCTGGCCATGATGGCGGCGCTGACCGCCGCCCTCGCCTGGATGGTGCTGCGCCTGGCCTACCGCTACTGGCCGCAGCGCCCCGGCGAGGCGCTCGCCGCCTGGGCGCTGTTCGCCTTCTCGCCGCCGCTGCTGCTGTACTCCTACCAGGTGTGGGTGGAGGTGCCGGCGGCGCTGCTTTCGATGATCGCGCTGGACCGCATCCTGAGCTTCCGCGGCCGTCCCCACTGGGGGCTGCGGCCGTGGCTCCTCGTCGGCGTGCCGGTGGTGCTGCTGCCGCTGGTCAAGATCCGCTTCATGCTGCTGGCGGTGCCGCTGGTGGCCCTCGCCTGGTGGTACGCCGGGCGGCCGCGCAAGCCCCTCATCGTGCTCACCGTCGCCCTGGTGGCGGTGGGCGGTGGCATCCTGGTGCACAACCAGCTCGTCTTCGACAACCCGCTGAAGATCCACCAGGTCGGCGAGCTGGAGCTCACCGAGTACCCGCCGTCGGCCTACCTGCTGGGCGCCATGGGTCTGTTCTGGGACTCCGCCTTCGGCCTCTTCGCCTGCGCGCCGCTGTGGCTGCTGCTGCTGCCGGCGGTGCTGCGCGCCGCGGTGGTGGGCGGGCGCGGGCGCCGTCTGCTCGTCGACCTGCTCATCTACACGGTGCCGTACCTGCTCATCGTGGTGCCGCGCAACGAGTGGTACGGCGGTTGGTCGCCGCCCTTCCGCTACGCCCTGGTGGCGCTGCCGTTGCTCGCCCTGCTGCTCATCCCGCTGCTCGCCGGGCGGCGCCGCGGCGGCGCCCGGGTGCTGGTGTCGGGGCTGCTGCTGGCCACCGTCGCCCTCACCCTGTTGTGGGTCATCGTCCCCGGCTGGACCTACAACTTCGCCGACGGCCGCACCTACCTGCTGGACCACCTGTCGGCCCGTCTCGGCACCGACGTGGCGCGCCTCTTCCCCAGCTCGGTGCGCCCGAGGACCGCCACCTGGGTGTGGCCGCCGCTCACCCTGCTGCTCAGCGCCGGGCTGTGGTGGTGGCCGGGCCGGCGCCGGCCGGAAGACACCGCGGCAGACGGTCGGGGATGGCCGTCGCGGTGGTGGCATGATCGCCTGCACCGCTGGCGCCACCTGTCGCCGCGCCGCGCCGCGCCGTGGGCCGCGGCGTTGCTGCTCGCCGCCGTCGCCGTCGTGCCGTGGGCGGCGTCGCGTCTGCCCACCCGGGTGGTGGAGTTCGAGGACCCGTGGGTGGGCAAGAGCTCTGGCAACCCGTATCCCCGGCGCTGGATCATCGAGCGCACCCGCTACCGCGGCGGCTGGGTGCTGCGCGAGGGCGGCAGGACGTCGGCGCCCATCGTGCCCGGCGGCCCCGAGGTGACCGTCCACCTGGACGCCCGCTTCATCCCCAACCTGCCTGGGCCGCCGGTGGTCCTCGAGGTGCGGGCCGGCAGCCGACTGCTGGGGACCGTGAAGATGCCGCGTGACCGCGAGTGGGTGCACGCCACGATCGGCCCGGCGCGTTGGCCGCCGGGGACGCGGCTGGTCGTGGTGGCCGGCGAGCGGCGGCCGGGGAACGTCAACGGCGTCATCCTCGACCGCGCCGTCCTGGACTGGAAGTAGGTCGGCAGCCGTGACGGACCGACCCGTGCGCGTCTCCGCCGTCATCCCCACCCTCGGCGCCAGCCCGTATCTCGCAGCCTGCCTGCGCGCCCTGCGGGCGGACGGAGTGGACGAGATCGTGGTGGTGGCGCAGGGGGTGGAGGAGCAGGCGGCGGAGCGGGACGAGCCACGAGCGAAAGACCTGGCGGCGCTGCGCCCCCTCGCCGACGTCTGGCTCGACCTGCCGCCGGGCGGCGGGTTTACCGTCGCGACCAATCGCGGCATCGAAGTCGCCACCGGCGAGTACCTGGCCACCGTCAACGACGACGCCGTCGTCCAAAACGGTTGGCGAACGGCTCTGATCGCCGCCTTGGAGGCAAACCCCACCGTCGCCGCGGTGCAGGGGGTGAACCTGCGGATGGTGGGGTCGGCTCCTGCGAGCACCGGCGAGGATCAGGCCGGAGCGGCAGCCGGCGACAAAGGCCCCGGTGAGGTGGACGGCTGGGGACTCGGCTGGAACCGCTGGTGGCAGGCGGTGCAGCTCGGCCACGGCGAGCCGCCGCCCCCTGTCGACGCGCCGCCGCGCCCCGTCTTTGGCGTCTCCGCCACCGCCGCCCTCTACCGCCGCGAGGCGCTGGACCAGGTCGGCCTCTTCGACGAGCGTCTGATCTCCTGGTACGAGGACGCCGACCTCGCCGTCCGCCTGCGCGCCGCCGGCTGGGAAGCCCTCAGCGTCCCCGCCGCCCGCGCCCACCACGCTGGCGGCACCACCGCGGCCCGCCTCCCCCGCAAGTACGCCACCCTCCTCTACGCCAACCGCTGGCTGGTCGTAGCCCGCCTCCGCGGCCACCGCTTCCCCCTGGCCCTCCCCCGCCTCTTCCTCCGCGACCTCGCCGACCTCGTCCGGAGTGCCGTCTCTCCCCTCACTCTCCTCCAGGCCTGGCTCCGCGCCCTCGGCCTGCTGCCGCGGTTCGCACACCCGCGCTACGCTCTGAAGAGCATGGCCGATCGTTGAAGAGAAGGGGCAGTCCTTTGCCGTCGTAGACAGGCTGGATCTCTCCCGAAATCGCGCGCGTGTGTAAGGAGCCTGCGGTACTGTAGACTCGCTCTGAGGGCGCTATGAAGAAACTATTCGAGGTTCGCTTGGGCGGAGGACGGGTCCAGGCCGGTCTACTTCCCGTTGAGGCTCTGAAGCTCATCAGGGGTCTGATGGCCGCTATGGAGGACGAGGGCGGAGACCACGAAGCGTGGAAGAGAGCCAATCCTCATGTCGAGATCATTGGCGCAGCGTCCACGAGAGCCGCAGTCCTGACCGAGGAGTACCCGCAACTTCTTGGCCCAACCCAGATCTTCGTGCACAAGGCAATGCAGCGAAACCTAGGCCCCAAGGGTCTGGACTTGGTGGAAAGGGAGTTCAGGCCCGACCAAGTTTGGGAATTTGCCGAGTTGACTGTCTGTAGCAGCAACCGCCCCACGGTACGTTTTGATGCCCCATACAGAGAGGCCGTCAACGAAGAAAGGAGCCCCGTTCGTAGCGTTAGCGATGTTTACGCACGCGTAGTTCGAGTTGGGGGCGAGAGACCGATCACGGCGAAGCTGGAGATTGGTAAGCAGAGCGGCACGTTCGAGGTGAACGGTAGAGAGCTAGCCAAGAAGCTTGCGAGTCGCTTGTTCGAAACGGTGAAGATTAGAGCCGACATCGCCTTGGATCGAAAGACCCTGGAGATCGCGAACCTGACCGTACTTGACATTGACGAGACCTGGATGGACGTACACCTCGGGCAGGTAATGGAGATGCACGGAGGAAAACTGCCCCTGAAACTGTCCGTCGCTAGCACTGAAGCCGTTTTGAAAGAACGGACCCGCGAGAGGGAAGAAGTCTAGTAGGACGCATTATTGCATTGGACACAGAGATAATAGTGATCGCTGCAGGCGGTGCGACTGACATTTCGCGTGGACAGGAACGGGCGCTCCAGATGATCTCACACCACATGGGGCGCGGAGACGACATCTATCTCCCAGCGCCAGCATTCGCCGAGTGCTGCGGGAGTATCGAAGCTGATCTATTGTCGATGCTCCGAGTGGTTTCGTTCGACGCCCGTGCCGCTTTGATCGCAAACCGGCTCACCCCCGAGATTCGAAGGGCAGCCCAAGAAAAAGCTGCGAACACGCCAACTCGTCAGAGCCTCAAGGTCGATGCGATGATCTTGGCCACAGCCGAAGCCTTGGGTGCCGACATTCTCTACGTGGGACAGGACCCCTGGTTCTCGAAGGTACAGAAGGAGGCTGGCCTGAGAGTGGACGTCGTAGGGTTGCCGCCCTTCCAACCTGAGGCCCAAAGTCTCCCGATGGAGTAGGCGCCAACGAAACATACAAGGGTTGCTGGAATCTTGTACGCACTTGCCTCAATCGAACCATGCAGAATAGAGACATCCTTCACATCGTCAGGGCTGAGGTCTGTGGGAGCCACTCTCTCCGCGTGGTATTCGACGATCAAACGTCGAAGGTCGTCAACCTAACTCTCCTTCTTGACGGTCTCGTCTTCGAGCCTCTTCGGGATCCAGAGTACTTCGCCAGGGTCGCGGTCGACCCGCGTTGCGGCACCGTCGTCTGGCCGAATGGCGCCGACTTCGCGCCTGAGGCACTTTACGATCTTCGCGACGAGACCGCAGAGCGAGGAGCGCGCTGATCGCTCCCTTCAATCTGTTCATCCAAGGTTTCCCCTGCTCAGAACGACAGCTAAGGGGCAGAGGGCGGCGGGGGTAGACCGGAAACCTCGGAAACCGCGCTCAACGGGGCGGGGCGGAGTCCGAGCGGGTGGGCGCGGCTTCCGCGGAGGCGCGGGCCAGCAGTCCCGGAGTCCGAGTTGCCCGCGCCGCTTTCCGGGCGACCCCCGCCGCCCCCGACCCCGTGCCCGTCCCCGTCCCCGGCCAGCCTGGTCTGCCGTGCTGACTCCGCCCCTGCCATTCGTCTCCTCGCGCTGGGAACCTCAGCGGGAAGACGACCCGGCCTCGCCCCCCACGACCTCCTCGACCACCGCCGCAGCTCGCAAGCGCCCCTCGTCCCACGGCGCCGCGAAGCGCTCCCCCAGCCTCTCCCGCAGCTCCTCCACCCGCTCCTCCACCTCCGGCTCCCACAGCACGGAAGCCGGCGCCTCCACCTCGTCGCGTAGCGCCGCCGCCGCCGCCAGCCAGCGCACCGCCACCTCGTCGTTCACGCCGCCACCGGTCTCGCCCTCCGCGCCGCCCTTGTCGCCGTCGCCGGAGGCGCCCGCGCCCTCGTCGCCAAACACCGCCATCGCCTCCAGGCTCTCCGCCACGCCGCGCAGATCCCCCACCTGGTGCCGCAGCTCCAGGCTGATCCGGAAGCGCCGCCTCGCCCGCCCTAAATCACCACACCGCCGCGCTACCATTCCCTGCTCGAAGCGCGCCATGGCCTCGCCCCACAGGGTGCCGATGTCGCGCCAGATCTCTACCGCCTGGGCGAGCAGCTCGCCGGCGCGTTCCAGCTCGCCGAGGTCGCAGGCCACGCCGCCCTCGAAGGTGAGCTGCCAGGCGGTCAGCGACCGGTTGCCCACCTCGCGCCACAGCTTGCGGTGGCCGGCCAGGATCTCCTCCGCCCGCCGCGCCATGCCGCGGTCGCGCAGCACCCGCACGCGGACCAGGAGCAGGAAGGCGTAGAGCACCTGGTCGGAGACGGGGCGCAGGATCTGCTCCGCCCGCGCCAGCAGAGCCAGCGCGCGGGTGTGGGCGCCGTGATACTGCTCCGCCCAGGCCAGGCTGGTCAGCGCGAAGGCGATGCCGCGCTGGTCGCCGATGGACTCGCGTAGCGCCAGGCTGGCCTCGTGGAAGCTCCGCGCCTCGCGGTAGCGGCCGCGGTAGTTGGCGACCCAGCCCAGGTTGTTGAGCACCAGCGCCTGGCCGCGCTCCTCCCCCAGCTCGCGGTGCAGCGCCAGCGCCTCCTCGGACAGGCGCACCGCCGTCTCCAGGTCCGACAGCTCGCAGGCCACCCAGGCCAGGTTGGTCAGCTCGTCCGCCACGCCCTGGGGCGCGTCGAGACCGCGGTAGAGGGCCAGGCTCTCCTCGAGCAGACCGCGGGCGGCCTGGTTGTCCCCCAGGTTGTGGTTCAGGGTGCCGAGGGCGTCGAGGGCGGCGGCGCGCAGGGCGGTGGGCTCGTCGGCGCCGGGCAGGGCGAGGAGGCGCGACACCCGCTCGCGGGCGTCGGCCAGCGGACCGCGCACGAGCCAGAAACGCCACAGTGCCGCCACCAAGCGCAGACCGGTCTCCGGCTCGGCGTTCTCCTCGGCCCAGGCCATGGCGGCGCGCAGGTTGGCCCGATCCTGCTCCAGACGGTCGAGCCAGGCGGCCTGCTGCGGCCCGGTGAGGCCGGGCTGGGCGCGCTCGGCGAGGGCCAGGAAGGCGACGGCGTGGGCCTGCCGCGCCGCCGCCACCTCGCCGGCCTCGGCCAGGCGCTCGCCGCCGTAGTCGCGGATCGTCTCCAGGGTCAGGAAACGGGGCTCGCCTTCCGCCTCCTCGCGGCGCAGCAAGCTGTGGTCGGCCAGCGACGCCAGCACCTCCAGCGGGTCGCCGCCGAGGCCGTTGCCCACCCGCCCCACCGCCTCGGCGACGGACAGCGGGAAGCTGCCCACGAAGACCGACAGGCGGCGGAACAAGGCGCGTTCGTCCTCGCTCAGCAGATCGTGGCTCCAGTCCAGGGCTGCGCGCAGGGTGCGGTGGCGCGCCGGTCGGTCGCGGTGGTCGGCGGCGGGCAGGTCGAGGCGGCTGCCGAGGCGGGAGAGCAGCTCCCGCGGCGAGAACAGCCGCACCCGCGAGGCCGCCAGCTCGAGAGCCAGGGGCATGCCTTCGAGGCGGATGCAGATCTCGGCCACGGCGGCGGCCTCGGCGGCGCCCAGGGACAAATCCGGGCGCACCGCCCGCGCCCGCTCCACGAAGAGCTCCGCCGACGGGCTGGCCGCCAGCTCCTCCGCCGTCGCTGCGTCGCGGGGCGGCAGCTCCAGGGGTGGCACCGGGAAGGTGTGCTCGCCGCTCACCCGCAGTACCACCTGGCTGGTCACCAGCACGCGCAGCCCGGCGCAGGCGGCGAGGAGCCGGGCCAGCAGCGGCGCCGCGGCGCCGAGGTGCTCGAAGTTGTCGAGGACGAGCAGCATCTCGCTGTCGCCGAGGGCCTCGGTGAGCAAGCTCAGGGGCGGCCGCGGCAGGGCCACGGTGACGCCGAGGGCGCGGGCGATGGCGGTGGGCACCAGCTCCGGGTCTTCGACGCTGGCCAGGGGGACGAAGCGGGCGCCGTGGTCGAAGCGGCCGGCGACGCGGCGCGCCGTCTCCAGGGCGAGACGGCTCTTGCCGCTGCCGGCCGGACCGGTGAGGGTGATCAGGCGCGCCTCGCCGAGCAGGTCGACGAGCAGCTCGATCTCGCGCCGGCGGCCGACGAAGCTGGTCAGCGGCGCCGGCAGCAGGTTGGCCGCCCGGCGCACCGCCGGGCGTTGCGGCGCCGCCACGGCGGCGGTGCGGGTGGTCTCACCGGCGGCGCGCAGGGCGGCGGCCAGCTCGCCGGCGCTGGGCCAGCGCTCCTCCGGCTTCTTGGCCAGGGCGCGGTGCACCACCCGTTCGAGCTCCGGGCCGGCCTCCTGTCGCAGCTCGCCGAGGGGCCGCGCCTCGGCGCCGAGGATGGCCTCCACGGTGCCGTAGGCGCTGCCGCGCTGGAAGGGGCGCTCGCCGGTGAGCGCCTCGTAGAGCACCACGCCGAGAGACCACAGGTCGCTGCGCCCGTCCACCGGCGCACCCCGCGCCTGCTCCGGCGACATGTAGGAGAGGGTGCCGACCTGCATGCCGGAGCGGGTGACGGCGGTGGCGCCGACGGACAGCTTGGCGATGCCGAAGTCGAGGATCTTGAGCTCGCCGCGGCCGGTGATCATGAGGTTCGACGGCTTGACGTCGCGGTGCACGATGCCGGCCGCGTGGGCGTGGCCCAGCCCCTCGGCGGCGCGGATGGCGAGCTCCACCGCCTCGGCCACCGGCAACGGCCCCTCGCCCAGCCTGTCGGCCAGCGTGCGCCCCTCGTAGAAGGCCATGGCGATGAACAGGTTGCCCTCCTCGTCGTCGCCGACGTCGTAGACGGTGCAGATGGAGGGATGGTCGAGGCGGGAGGCGGCCCGCGCCTCGTCCACGAACCTCGCCTTGGCCTCGGCGTGGCCGGCCAGCTCCTCGGGCAGGAACTTGAGCGCCACGAAGCGGTCGAGGCGCTCGTCGAAGGCTTGCCACACCTCGCCCATGCCGCCGCGTCCGGCGCGGCGTAGCAGACGGTAGGGGCCGACCTGGCGCCGTCGCGGCTCCTCGTCTCGCGCCCCGTTGCGCGAGCCCTCGCCGGCGCTGAGGTGCTCGGCCAGGGCGCGGGAGGCGAGGGGGGCGACGGCGCGGTCGAGGATGCCGCCGGCCCGCTGGTGGGCGGTGAGCATGGACTCCACCTCGCGGCGCAGGGCGTCGTCGTCGCGGCACTCGCCGGCTAGATAGGCGGCGCGGTCGTCCTCCGGCAGGTCGATGGCGGCGTCGAAGAGGGCTTCGATGCGCTGCCAGCGGGGATCGGCGTCGGCGGGCAAGGGCGAAGTGTCCGGCTCAACCCTCTTCGGGGTAGAGCTCCTTGTAGAGCCAGGCGCGGGCCTTGAGCCAGTCACGCTGCACGGTGCGCGTGCTCACCCCCAGCACCTCGGCGATCTCGTCTTCCGTCATGCCGGCGAAGAAGCGGTACTCCACCACCTGGCGCAGGCGCGAGTCGAGCTGGTCGAGACGGTCGAGGGCGGCGTCCAGGGTGACCAGCTCTTCGAGCGGCACGTCGATGCCCAGATCGCGCTGGGTGAGGGTGGTGCGCACCCAGTCGCCGCCCCGTTTCTCGGCGTTGCGGCGGCGCGCGTAGTCGACCAGGATCTGCCGCATGCAGCGCGCCGCGACGCCCAGGAAGTGGGCCTTGCCCTGCCAGTCGATGGCCGCCTGGTCGACCAGCTTGATGTACGCCTCGTGGACCAGGGCGGTGGGGAACAGGGTGTGCTCGCGGCGCTCGCGGCGCAGCTGGCCGCGGGCGACGCGGCGCAGCTCGTCGTAAACCAGGGGCAGGAGCTGGTCGAAGGCGGCGCGGTCGCCGCCGCGCACCTGGCCGAGCAGGCGGGTGACCTCGCCGGTCGGCGGCTGGGGGGCGGCTGGCTCCATCGTCACTCGTCTTGGCTCTACGCAGGCGTCGTCAGCTCGGTTGCGGCCAGACACGGAGAACCGGTCGGGTCCGCGGCTCCTCCTGCGGAGATAGAGGAGCTTGAGAATAGGACGAATTAGCCACGCAACATTAGCAGACCGCACTAGCAGACCGCGGCGGCGACGAGGGAGGCCAGGCGGGGTAGGCTTGGCGGATGCAGGGCCAGCCCCTCCTCTCCGCCGTCGTCGTCCACTGGGGCAACCCGGCTCCCCTCGCCGCGCTGCTGGACGCCTGGCCGGCGGACCCGCGTTTCGAGCTGCTGGTGGTGGACAACGGCGGCGCGGACGTAGCGGCAAGCGACGGGGGGAAGGAGCGGGCGGCGGCGGACGCCGTGTGGGCGCGGGTGGAGGAGCGCGGCCGGCTGCTGCGGCCGGGGCGCAACCTCGGTTTCGGCGGCGGCGCCAACGCCGGGGCGCGGGCGGCGCGGGGCGACCTGCTGCTGATCCTCAATCCCGACGCCCGGCCCGAGCCCGGCGCTCTGGAGGCTCTGCTCGACGGCTTCGCCGCCCACCCGGAGGCCGCCGGCCTGGCGCCGCGGTTGGTGGGGGAAGACGGCGAGGCGCAGTTTCGCTGGCAGCTCCGGCGTCTGCCGTCGGCCGCTCAGCTCTTGCTGCAGGCGCTCCTCGTGCCGGCGGTGCCGGAGAGCGCCGTCGAGCCGGCGGCGGGGACGGCGGTGGAGCAGCCGGCGGCGGCGGCCCTGGCGCTGCGGCGCGCAGCCTTCGACGCCGCCGGCGGTTTCGACCCCGGCTTCTACGCGGCCTGGTTCGAGGACGTGGACCTGGCGGCGCGCCTCGCCGGCCGCGGCGAGCGCCTCCTCTACCACCCGGCGGCGCTCTTCCGTCACGGCCTCGGCGGCACCGTGGGACAGCTCGGCTTCGGCCGTTTCCTGGCCGCCTACCAGCGCAACCTGGTGCGCTATCTGCGCCTCCATCACGGCCGCGGCGCCGCCGCCCTGGCGCGCCTTCTGCTGCCCGCCGGGCTGCTGTGGCGCCTCCTCGCCGTGCCGCTGCGCAAGCCGCGGCGGGCGACGAGCCGGCGCGACGCCGCCGCCGGTCTCCTCGCCGCCCTCGGCGCCGCCCTCACCGGCTGGCGCGGCGTGGACGACGCGGCGCAGCTCGCCGCGGCGGCAGGCGGCGCCTGGCGGACGGGCGGCGGCGCCACGCAACCCCCAGGCGCCGACAGGCCGCTGAGCGAGGCGCAGCGCGACACGGGCGAAGAGTCGGACGGCGAGACGCTCCACCACACCCCGGCCGCCGTCACCGTGTGCATCGTGACCCACGACGACGCAGGCGACCTGGCCGGCTGTTTCGACGCCGTCGCCGCCCTGCGTCACCGCCCGCTGGACGTGGTGCTGGTGGACTGCGCCAGCGGCGACGGCACCGTGGCCGAGGCGCGCCGCCTGGCGCCGCGGCTGGAAGGGGCCGGCGTGCCGCTCACCGTCGTGCCGCTGGACGACAACCGGGGTTTCGCCGGCGGCATGAACGCCGCCCTGGCCCGCAGCGCGGCGCCCTGGGCGCTCAGCCTCAACGCCGACGCCCGCCCGCGGCCGGGCTACGTCGACCGCCTGCTGGCCCGCGCGGCCGCCCTGCCCCACTTGCGGGTGGGCGCCCTCACCGGCCGCCTGTTGCGCCCGGCGGACGGCGACGGCCGTCGCCGCCTCGACGCCTGCGGCATGCGTCTCGCCCGCACTTGGCGCCACCTCGACCGCGGCTCCGGCGAGGCGGACCGCGGCCAGTATGGCAACCCGGCGCGAGTGTTCGGCGCCACCGGCGCGGCGTCGCTGTTCCGCCGCGCCGCCCTAATCGACGCAGCGCTCGACGACGCCGCCTTGGAGGATGACGAGCAAGGCGACCGCGCCATCTTCGACCCCCGCTTCCACTCCTTCCGCGAGGACGCCGAGCTCGCCTTCCGTCTGCGCGAGCGCGGTTGGGAGGTCGTCTACGAGCCGGCCGCCGTCGCCGAGCACCGGCGCAGCAACCTGCCGGAGCGGCGCCGCGCCATGCCGTCCCAGGTCAATTTCCACTCGCTGAAGAACCGCTACCTGCTGCGCGCCTACCACCAGAGCCGCCGCAACCTCTTCGTCACCCTCGTCCCCACCCTGGCCCGCGATCTCGGCGCCCTCGGTTACTGCCTGCTGCTCGAGCGCACCTCGTTGCCGGCCTACGGCTGGCTGTGGCGCCAGCGGCGGGAGATCGTCGCGCGGCGGCGGCGCATCCAGGCGCGGCGTACGGTGGCTGCGCGGCAGATCGACCGCTGGTTCGGACGCTCGGAGATGCCGTTGTGAGCACCCCTCGTCCCCCTCGTCCACCCCACGTCGCCCTGATCGGCAGCCGCGGCATCCCCAACCGCTACGGCGGCTACGAGACTTTGATGGAGGAGCTGGCCGGCCGCCTGGTGGAGCGCGGCTGGCGGGTGACGGTGTACCGCCGCTCCCACGTCACGCCGCCGGGCCTCACCGAGTACCGCGGCGCCCGCCTGGTGGTGCTGCCCACCCTGCCCACCAAGCACCTGGACACGCCGGTGCACACCCTTGTCTCCTGTCTCGACGCCGGTCTGCGCACGCGGGACGACCACTTCGACGCCGCCCTGGTGGTCAACTCCGCCAACGCCCTCTTCGTGCCGCTGCTCTCCGCCGCCGGCATCCCGGCGGCGCTGCACGTCGACGGCATCGAGAAGCGGCGCGCCAAGTGGGGGCGCTTCGGGCGCGCCGTCTACGCCGTCTCGGAACGTTTGGCCTGCGTCGTCGCCGACGCCCTGGTGACCGACGCCGAAGTCATCCGTCGCCACTACGCCGAGCGCTACGGCGCCGCCTCGCGGTCCATCGTCTACGGCGTCGAGCCGCGGCCGGTGGACGCCGCCGCCGCCCTCGAAGACGGTCCCTCCTGGCTGCAACGCCTCGGCGTCGAGCCGCGCCGCTACCTGCTCTACGTCTCCCGCTTCGAGCCGGAGAACAATCCCCACCGGGTGGTCGAGGCCTACGCCGCCGTGAGCGCTGACGTGTCCGCTGGCGTGCCGCTGCTGATGGTGGGCGACGCGCCCTACGCCGGCGACTTCATCCGCCGCCTGCGCGCCGCCGCCGACCGCCGGGTGCTCTTCCCGGGCGCCATCTACGGCGCCGGCTACCGCCAGCTCCTCTCCCATGCCCTGGCCTACGTCCACGCCACCGAGGTGGGGGGTACCCACCCGGCGCTGGTGGAGGCCATGGGCTACGGCAACTGCCTGCTGGTCAACGAGGCGCCGGAGAACCGCGAGGCGGCGGGCGACGCCGCCGTCTACTTCCGCGCCGCCGAGCCTGCCAGCCTGGCCGCCGCCCTGGGCCGCCTGCTCGCCGCCGACGAGAGCGAGCGCACCGCCCTGCGCCGCGCCGCCGCCGAGCGGGCGGCGCGGCTCTACTCCTGGAACCGGGTGGTGGACGACTACGAGGACCTTTTCCGCCACCTGCTCGGCGGCGCCGCACCGGGCGCCGGGGCGGGCAGCTCGGTGGCGCCCGGACAGAGCTTCAAGTAGAATCTCGCCAACAGACCACAAACTCGCTGAACAGGCGATTTTTTGCGACGGCTTGGACGTTTGCCGGCGCCGCTACGTTAGAATGCGTAGGGTTGTCCACGAGGGCCACACGGGGACTACCAGACAAACCAAAAGAACATGCTGAAAGAACGAGCGCGGATCCTCACCCTGTCGATCTTCGCTGTCGACCTGGGTCTCGTCGCCGTCGCCTTCTTCGCCGCCTACGGGCTGCGCGACGGGGTCCTGCCACGGCTGTGGCCGGCGGCCTTCACCGGGCCGTTCTACCCGTTGGCCGAGTACATGCCGCTGCTCCCCCTGTCGCTGGTCATCTGGGGCGTGCTGCTGCTCTCCTCCGGCACCTACCGCTCGCACCGCACGGTGACCCTGTTCGACGAGGCGTGGACGGTGATCCGCGTCTCCTTCCTGGCGCCGGCCATCCTCACCCTCACCATCTTCGGGCTGCGCCTCGGCGAGACGCTGCTCGAAGACCAGATCAGCCGTTCCTGGATCCTCCTCTTCGCCATCCTCGCCTACCTCTTCATCTTCACCGAGAAGCTGGCCATCCGGCTCACCTCGCGCTACGTGCGCAGCCGCGGCCTCAACTACCGCACGGTGCTCATCGTGGGCACCAACGACGGCGCCCTCGACCTCGCCTACGCCATCGACCACCATCGTTTCTGGGGTTTCCGCCTGCTCGGCTTCATCCGCACCGGCGACGAGGAGCCGGAGGGTTTCGTCTCCACCCACCCCGTCCTCGGCGGTCTCGCGGACATCCCGCGCATCGTCGAGCAGAACCCGGTGGATGACGTGATCTTCTCGGTGCGGCGCCGCGACCTGGATCGCCTGGAGGAGCTGTTCGAGATCCTGCAGGAGCTCGGCATCCGCACCCGCTTCGCCATGAACCTGTTCCCCAACCACCCAGCCCGGGTGCAGCTCGAAGAGATGGACGGCATGCCGTTGCTGACCTTCTCCTCCACACCCACCAACCAGCTCCAGCTCCTCGCCAAGCGTCTGCTCGACGTCGCCCTCTCCTTGCTGACGCTTGGCGTGGGTCTGCCCCTGGTGCTGCTCATCGCCGCCGCCATCAAGGTGACCTCCGGCGGCTCGGTGCTCTTCCGCCAGACCCGCTGCGGCCTCAACGGGCGGCGCTTCACGCTCTACAAGTTCCGCACCATGGTGCACGACGCCGAGGACCGCCGCGAGGCGCTGATGCACTTGAACGAGATGCGCGGTCCCACCTTCAAGCTCAGCCACGACCCCCGCGTCACCCGCCTCGGGCGCCTGCTGCGCAAGTTCAGCCTCGACGAGTTGCCGCAGCTGTGGAACGTCCTACGCGGCGACATGAGCCTGGTGGGCCCGCGGCCGCCGATCCCCGAAGAGGTGGCCCAGTACCAGCGCTGGCAGCGCCGTCGCCTGTCCATGAAACCGGGCCTCACCTGCCTGTGGCAGATCTCCGGCCGCAACAACCTCGACTTCGACCGCTGGATGGAGCTCGACCTGCAGTACATCGACTCCTGGTCCCCGATGCTCGACTTCAAGATCCTGCTGAAGACGATCCCGGCGGTGCTCAGCGGGCGGGGGGCGTCGTAGGGCAGCCAACGCCACTTGTCGCAGAGAGACGACTCACACGATTCCGGCGAGCCCCATAGAGGAGACGGTAGACTTGTAACCCAGCGCTAGCGTTTCTATCATCCGCACTTCGGAGATGCATTATGCCATCGGCACCGATAGCCAGCAGCCTGGACTCGCCCCCTTTCCTGCGGATCATCCAAAAACTGAACGACTTACTCCAACAGAACCATCAGAAAATATTGCTACTTGGGGCCGGCTGCAGCAAAGCGGCGGGACTCCCCTTGACGTCTGAACTCACGGACACGATACTCGGATGCCCAACGCTAGAAACCAAGACAGCTCACGCACTCTCTTCGATTCAGAACAACTTTGACGGAGCACACAAGACCACTATCGAAGACTTCCTTAGCGAGCTAATCGATCTCCTTGCCATCGCAGAAAGGCGGAACAGCAAAGGAGCGCCCGCCAAGCCCATCCAACTGGGAGGAAAGAATTACACGTCACAGGAACTCCGAGCCGCTGCTGACGAGATCAAGGAGGAGATCGCTAAGGCAATCTCTGCGGATGTAGACATAGAGGTTCATAGGGACTTCGTAAGAGCCGTCCACAGCCCGATTCGCACCGGCCGAGTTAAGCCCTTCCAGGACGCTACCTACATTGTTCTCAACTACGACACTACTATCGAGGACGCGCTCGCCTTAGAGATGATCCCTTTCTCTGACGGGATGGACGGCGGAGTCACCGGATGGTGGAACCCTTCCGTCTTCGACCGTGAAGATCTGGCAGCCAAGGTCATCAAGCTCCACGGATCCATCAACTGGCGCGAGCTGCCCCACGACTTACTGCCAAGAAGGGTCGCAGAGAGACTCAAGCTTGCCGATCCTGGTGACAGACGCATCCTCATCTGGCCGGCCTCAACCAAGTACCGTGAAACGCAGCTTGATCCCTTCGCGCAGTTGACCCACAGGGCTCGTCTAGCACTTCGTCCGCCAGCAGGCGGGCAACGCCTCCTCGTTGTGTGCGGCTACTCGTTCGGAGATACTCATATCAATCTAGAAATCGAACGTGCCCTAAGAGAATCTGCTGGCGACTTGACGACCGTCGCATTCACAAGTGACAACGCCCCATCCGGGCAGCTGAAGGATTGGCACAGAGACCCCGAGATTTCACAGCAACTATTGATCTATGCGAATCGCGGTTTCTTCCATGCCGATGTGGCCGAGGTCGCAACGTCCGATCTCCCCTGGTGGCGATTTGAGACCGTCACGAAGATCTTGAGAGGAGAAATCTAATGCAACCCAGCCTTCGGCCAAGCGACCCGATAGAAAACCTGGCAATAGGCACGCTGATCGAGGTAAACGGCTCCAGAATAATCGCTGAACTCTCGCCAGACATTAGTGAACTCTCTCGAACCTACGGAGGCGAGATGTATCCCGTAGGCCAATTCGGTTCCATCATAAAAGTTCATTTCGGCCAACGCCTGATCTACGCATTGGTTGACCGTCTTCGCATGAAAGCTGAGTACGAAGCCGAGTTGGGCGCCAAGCGGACGGCCTTTGGCGATGAGCGCATAGTTGAAGCCGACCTGTTTGGAGAGGGTCAGTGGCGACTCGACGACACTGGTGAGCCTGAGCTTCAGTTCGAGCGCGGAGTCGCAACCTACCCACTTCCACAGCAAACTGTTTATCTCACTCCAAAATCCGAATTGCGCTCAATCTATGGCGGCGGGGCCGGCCCTGTCATACAACTCGGCCAGCATGTAGGATCCGGAGAAAGCCCATGTTACGCCAATCTCAACGAGCTACTAGGTAAGCACTCCGCAATCTTAGGCTCGACGGGCTCTGGTAAGTCCTGTGCGGTCGCAGCGGTAATCCACGCGATTTTGGACAGAGGATCTGATTCAAGCTATCAAACATGGCATCCACAGATCATCATTCTCGATCCGCACAATGAGTACGGCACGGCTTTTCCAGACTGCAGCCGCCTATCGACAGACGAGGGCAGCTTGACAATACCTTACTGGATGCTGAATTTGAACGAAACTAGAAGTCTATTGATCGGCAAAACAGAGTACGCGGCAACATCTCAGGCAAACATTGTGAAGAACGCGCTGATGGCTGCGCGAACATCGAGCGCCCAACATCTAGGCCTTGACGTTTCCAAGCTTACTGTCGATTCTCCTGTCCCCTATATTCTCGGTAACCCTTCCGGTTTGGATGACTTTGGACGTAGAGATGGCGTACTAGACTCCACTGGGTTTGTCGGAGCCATCAACAGCCAGCGACCAAGCGGAGAGACTAGAAGCAAACACGAGCAATACAGCAAGGTGCTCGCCAAGCTTGAGTCGCTTCTCGAAGACAAGAGGCTCTCATTCATGATGACGCCCTGGGACGGAGTCGGAGATCCGATTCCTTCCGTACTCTCACAGGTCATTGGAACTGACAGCAGCAGTCGAGTGAGTATCGTTGACCTTTCCGGAGTTCCCAACGAGGTAGGTGGAATAGCGAGTGCAGCCATCGCTCGGACTCTATTCTCATTAAAAGTGTGGCAGAGCGATGACGAGCGACGGGCAAGCCCTACCTTGCTGGTCTGCGAGGAGGCTCATAGGTATGTCCCTAATCGGGGCGAGGCACAGTACGAGGCTGCTCAAGACGCTATACGCCGTATTGCCAAGGAAGGAAGAAAGTACGGCATAGGTCTGATGCTTGTCTCTCAGCGACCCAGCGAGGTAGAAGCCACTGTATTATCTCAATGCAACTCCTGGATCGTCCTCCGTGTTACCAATGAAGCGGATCGCGAGCACGTACGCGGTATCTTGCCGGATTCCTTGGCCGGCCTTTCCAAGATGCTGAGCGGCCTTCGCAGAAGGGAGGCGATTTTCGCTGGTCAGGCAGCCACGCTTCCGTCTCGCATCCTCATCAGAGAGTTGCCCGACACTCAGCAGCCGAGGTCACAAGACATTGACTTCGCTGCCGGTTGGCAGATCGAGCTACCGTCTGTGGTTGAGTTGGCCCAGGTGGCTCGCCGCTGGCGATATCAGGAGCGTGATCCGCAGTCGGCAAGCGAGTAGGCTGAGCAAGCCCTGAGATACCTGTCGTCTTGCACCAGAACCCCCACCATACTTGACCTTACTATTGTCAGTAGCTACGGTAACCACATGCAGAGAACCGTCGGAATCCGCGACGCCAAGGCTCAGCTCAGCCGGCTTGTTCGGCTGGTGCAGGCAGGCGACAGCGTGACTCTCACTCGTCGAGGGCATCCCATCGCTCGCATCGTGCCCATGGATGCATCCGATACCAGCCATGAGGAGCGCCTGGACGCGCTGCGGCAGCGCGGTTGGATCGAGGAACAGAGGGCACCGTATGTCGCACTGCCGATAATGGAGGTCGAGTCAGACCTGGCGCAGCGTTACCTGCGCGAGGATCGGGGCTCGACCTAGGTCGACGCGCCGCTAGCCGCCCTTGAAGACCGCCTCCACCGGACACTAAAGATGAGCACCAGCATCCAGTCGAGGAGGGGGGCCACGAGCACGGCGATCACCCATACCGGATGCGGTCCGATCGCGGGTTGCCGCCACAGGATGCGCCGGGCGAGCCAGAAGAGAGCCAACAGTGCACTTAGGCAAACCAGGCCCGACAGGGTCACGACCAACCGGTTCCACACCACGCAAGTCGGATCACCCGCCCAGTATTCTAGATCTGCATTGGATCGCCACGCCCAGACGATCAGAGGGAGCGTTGCAACGAGACGAGGCGAGGGCGGACGGGAGAAGCGTCTGGCGACGGGCGCTGGGAGGCAGCCCGTCACCAGGGTCACGAGGTAGGCGGGCCAGAAGAGGGTGGAGGGGCGACGACGGCAGGACGGTTCGCTATGCTCGTGGCATCATGATCTTTCTGGCTGCTGGCGATCCACCGGCCCCAAGCTGGGCTCTCACCGACCTCCTCGCCGCCACCTTCGAGCCGGGCACCGAAACCGCAAGCGACGCACTCACCCCCGCGCACCGCAGGAAACCCCACAGCTCGCACTCCGGCGAGAGACTCCCCGAGGCTCTTTGTCCGACCCCGGCTACCGGCGGCAGCCTTGACGTCAGAGCTGAACAAGAGCCGGTGACGCGTAGAAGCTGGGGGCGTTCCTCGACGCGAGCACTGACTCGGGCTCAAGAGGAGGTTCGATGACTCCCGGCGACGCCTCTCCAGACTACGAAGCCAAACTTCTACACCTTCGCCATCAAGTCGACGTAATGGCCCGGTACGCCACCGAGACGGGCAAGGTCATCCCACCCGATGCGGGGGCGCAAATCGCCCGGCTACACGTTCCTGAGTCAGGAACGCGGGAGCCAGACGAGGCGGAACCAAGCACCGATCTCGCTGCCGCGGGTTTGTCCAAAGCCCTCGAGGTCCATGCAAGACTGGCACGTCTCGTGGCTCCAGCCACGCCCTTGTCCATCGAAACGACTCAGTCCGACAGCGACACCTTTCTGGGCTCCCTGCTGATCAGGAACCCCGTGATCAGGCTCTTGATGGCCCTGACCATCGCTAGCATTTTCCTGGTCCTCTTCATCAGCGCCCTTATCGTGATCTTGACGGACTACTCGGACTGGCTGAATCCGCTTCTCTACCTATCGGCTGCCGGACTCGGCGCAGGCTTCTATTCGCTGACCACAGCGCATCGCTATATCGTCGAGCGCACGTTCGATCCTCAGTACAATCAGATCTACTTGATCCGGTTCATCGTCGGTCTTGCAGCAGGGGTGATTTTCGCCTTGTTCGGAAAAGAGCTCATACAAGGCGGCAACACCATTAGCGCTCTGGGCCCACCCGTTCTCGCCGTCGTCGGGGGCTTCGCGGCCGATGCCGTCGCGGAGATCCTGCGCAGGGTCGCCGATGTCCTGACGGCCGCAGTCAAGGGAGGTGCGCAATCCCAGATTGAGGCCGAGCGAGCCAGGATCACGTCCGAGGAGCAGAGCAAGCACTTGGAGGAGAATCGAGCTGCGGCAAAGAAAGCCCTGCAGTTGGCCGCCAGCCCGAACCTCTCTGACGTAGTGCGCGGCGACGTGCAGAGTCTGGCGGATTCTCTGCTCCAGTAGCGCGGTTGCCGACGGCACAGGACCGCCGGTCTCGTTTTGCCAGGACGCCCCTTGACGCCCGACCAGCACGCGACGACGCCCGCGACCGGTTGGCGCAAGAAGGCGCCTGAGCGAAGCGGCGCGCGACGCAGGGCTGGCGGACTGAGCCCGGCGGCGACCCGCTGCCGACCGTATAGACTGCGCGCACCATTCCAGGAGGATCAGAGATGACGAACGAGACGGCGAAGGACAGAGACCACGTCGAGCGCGCGGAACCCGAAACGTTGCGGCTGCGGTCGCTGACGCCGAGCCTGACGGTGGGCGACGTGGCGGCCAGCCTCGCTTTCTACGTCGACGGGCTGGGCTTCACGGTGGAGGAACGGTGGGAGGAGGAGGGCGAGCTGCGCGGCGTCATGCTGCTCGCCGGCGACTGCCGGCTCGGTTTCAGCCAGGACGACTGGGCGCAGGGGCGCGAGCGCAAGAAGGGCGTGGGGTTCAGGATCTGGGCCGAGACGGCGCAGGACCTCGACGTCCTCGCCGCGCGGCTGCGCCAGCATGACGTCGAGCACGACGGTCCGAAGGACGAGCCGTGGGGCACCCGGTCGCTGACCGTGGTCGACCCGGACGGCTTCAAGCTGACGTTGACGACGCCGCAGGCCGAGGCGAGCTGAGCTACCCGCTCAACCGCTAGCCCCGGGCGAGCGCCGACGCGGCAGCTCGCCGGCGAGCAATCCCAGCGTAGTCTCCACCACCGCCCGCAGCGGTCCGGCGTCGGCGACGCCCCGGCCGGCGATGGCGAAGGCGGTGCCGTGGTCGACGGAGGTGCGCAGCCAGGGGAGGCCGAGGGTCCAGTTGGTGGCCTGGCCGAAGGCGGCGGTCTTGACGGCGATCAGACCTTGGTCGTGGTAGAGGGCGAGGACCCAGTCGAATTCGTCCTTCATGGCGCGGGCGAACAGCGAGTCGGCGCTCTCCGGGCCGTGGGCGTCGATGCCGGCGGCGCGGGCACGGGCCACCGCCGGGGCGAGGACGGTGGCGTCCTCGTCGCCCAGCAGGCCGCCCTCACCGGCGTGGGGGTTCAAACCGGCGACGACGACGCGGCCGCCGGCGTGGCGGTCGAGGCAGGCGAGGGCCTCTTCGACGGCGGGTGCCGTGATGACGTCCAGGGCGTGACGAAGCGGCACGTGGACGGTGAGCAGCGCCACCTGGAGGCGCGGCGCCAGGAAGGCCATCAGGTAGTCGCGGCCGTAGCGTTCGAGACCGCAGGCGGCGGCCAGGTAGTCGGTGTGGCCGACGAAGCCGGGCAGGTGGTGGCGGGCGATGGAGTCCTTGGCCAGGGGCGCGGTGACCAGGGCGTCGGCGACGCCGGAGGACGCCATGGCGATGCCGGCGTCGAGGGCCGCCATGGCGCCGGCCGCATCCGCCGGTCCGGAACGTCCCGCCTCGACGCGGCGCCGCTGCCCCACCGGGTCGAGCACCGGCACCCGGCCGCGGGCCGCCAGGGCGAGCAGCGCCGGGCGCTCCGGCGGAGCGTTCAGGAAGGCGAGGCGCTCCCAAGGGACGGCGTGCGGAGGGAGAACCGGCCGCAGGGCGTCCAGGGCGGCACGCTCGGCGATGAGGAGGGGCAGGTAGGGGGCCGGCGCCTCGGCGGACGGAGGGGCGGTGGGCGGAGGGGCGGTGGGCGGTGCGGCAGTGGTCGGAACGGTGGCGAGCAGCTTGAGCAGGATCTCGGGGCCGATGCCGGCCGGGTCGCCCTGGGTGAGAGCGAGGACCCTCAATCCTCGTCGCCGCCTTCGTCGCCCCCGTCGTCGCCGCCGTCGTCGTCGTCGTTGGAGACCGCCGACGGACCACCGCCGGCGGCGGGGCGGCGACGGCGACCGCGGCGCAGCTCCTCCTCCTTGAACATGTAGCGGATGTTGTGCTTGAGGACGAGGAGGTTGGGGTCGCCGGAGCGGTTGAGCTTGAGCGACCCCTTGTCGTACCACTCGATCCAACCGCGCAGCTCCTCGCCGTCCTGCAGCACCACCACCATCGGCGTCTTGGCAGCCATCTGCTTGAGGTAGTAGAACTCCTCGGCGTTGGTCTGCTCGGGGGGCGTGGACTTGCGGCGGACGGAGCGGGGCATGTCTCGTTTCAGCTCGTTCATGTCGGGGCGGATCAGCTTGCGGTTGGGCATCGTCTCGTCAGGAATCGGTCCCTGGACGGTGACTGGAAGTGCGGCTCGGCTTGCGGTACTGGTCGTCCTCGTAGGCCAGGCAGCAAAGCAGCCTGCCGCACTGGCCGGAGATCTTGGACGGGTTGAGGCTCAGGTTCTGGCGTTTCGCCATCTGGATGGAGATGGGGCGGAAGTCCTTGAGCCAGGTGGAGCAGCAAAGGGTGCGGCCGCAGATGCCGACGCCCCCCACCAGGCCCGCCTCGTCCCGCGCTCCCACCTGCACCATCTTGACGCGACAGGAGAAGCGCTTCGACAGGTCGCGCACGAGCTGCCGGAAGTCCACCCGCCCGTTGGCGGTGAAGTAGAAGGTGGCCTTCTTGCCGGAGAGCAGGAAATCCACCCGCGACACCTTCATCTCCAGGCCCAGCTCCTGGGCTCGCTGCTGGCAGTAGCGGCGGCCGTTCCACTCGTTTTGCACCTGCCGCTCCCAGGCCGTCCGGTCGCCGTCGTCGGCCAACCGTAGCACCGGCTTGGCGCCGGCCTTCTGGCACGGCTTGAACACCGGCATGGGCGAGCGCTCCACCTTGCCGAAGGCCGGACCGGCTTCCAGGTCCACGACCACGTGCTCGCCCGTCGCCAGCAGCTGACCGCCGGTGGCGCAAAGCGTGAGGTTGGTCTCCTCGCGGAAGCGGACGCCGACGAAGGTGTCCTCGACCGCGGTAGACATGCCTCGATATGAGCAACCCTGACAACCCATGGCGTCCATCACCATTGCTTGGTCCAGTTGACGACCCAAGCTAGCCTTGCACGACCGCTGCCAGCTTCGGAAGGCGGGCGATCGGCGATTTCCAAGAGTAGACCTACGGCGTCGGGGCCACGTGCCCGGACGGCCCTTGCCCGTGAACCGCGGCCGGCTCCTTCACACTTCAGGTAATTTCCAAAAGGCAGCTATCAAAGTATGGCAGCCGCCGCGCCCCCCTGTCAACGCGAGCACCGCTTCCGCGTCAGCCGCGCACGGCGGCGCTCTTCTGCTCCAGCACGCGGCGGCCGACGTCGCGGCGCAGCACCTTGGAAGGCCAGGAGATCTCCGCCGCCGCGGCGTAGGCCCGCTTCAGGGCGTCGGTGAGGTGGAGGGCGCTGGCGCAGACGTTGAGCACCCGGCCGCCGTTGGTGAGGACGTGCTCCCCCTCCTCGCGGGTGGCGGCGTGGAAGACCTCGACGCCGGGCAGCGCCGCGGCGCGCTCCAGCCCCTCGATGACCTCGCCCTTCACGGGCCGTCCCGGGTAGCCCTCGGAGGCGAGGACGATGCACGCCGCGGCGGCCTTGCGGAAGCGCAGCCGCTGGCTGCCGAAGCCGCCGCCGGCGCCGGCGGCGAGGACCGGCAGCAGGTCGCCGTCGACGCGCAGCAGCAGGGCCTGCGCCTCGGGGTCGCCGAAACGGACGTTGAACTCCAGCACGCTGGGACCGTCGGCGGTCATCATCAGGCCGGCGTAGAGGACGCCGACGAAGGGCCTCCCCTCCTCCGCCATGCCGGCGACGGCGGGGCGCATGACGCGCTCCATGATGTCGGCGCACTGCTCGGAGGAGAGCAGCAGCGACGGGCTGTGGGCCCCCATGCCGCCGGTGTTGGGGCCGCTGTCGTCCTCGCCGATGCGCTTGTAGTCCTTGCTGGTGGCGAAGGGGAGCAGGCGGTCGCCGTCGGAAAGAGCCAGGAAGGACACCTCCTCGCCGACCAGGAAGGGCTCGACGATGACCCGGTCGCTGGCCGAGCCGAAGCGGCGCTCGTCGAAGAGGACGGCGAGGGCTTCCTCCAGCTCGTCCTTGTCGTGGACGATGAGCACCCCTTTGCCGGCCGCCAGGCCGTCCGCCTTGAGCACCGCCGGCAGACCCAGCTTCTTGGCCGAGCGCCGCGCCTCCTCGGCGTCGTGGACCACGAAGGCCTCGGCGGTGGGGATGCCGTGGCGCTGCATGAAGGCCTTGGCGAAGACCTTGCTCCCCTCGAGCTCGGCGGCGGCCCGGGTGGGACCGAAGACGTGCAGCCCGCGGCGCTGGAGCTCGTCCACGATGCCGAGGGTGAGCGGCAGCTCGGGACCGACCACCGTCAGGTCGATGGAGAGGTCCGCCGCGAAGTCGGCGAGGCGCTGCACCTCCTCCGCCGCGGTGGGCACCAGGTCGGCGATCTCGCCGATGCCCGGGTTGCCCGGCGCGCAGTAGAGCTCGGTGAGCAGCGGGCTCTGGCGCAGCTTCCAACACAGGGCGTGCTCGCGGCCGCCGCCGCCGATGACCAGTACTTTCATGCCTCCACCTCCTTCAACCCACGGTCGCCGGCCGGTCGCCGCGCCGCTTGCAGGGCGGCGACCGCCATGACGTCCACCACGTCGTCCACCGAGCAGCCCCGGGACAGGTCGTGGAGCGGCGCCGCCAGGCCCTGCAACAAGGGCCCCACGGCCCGCGCACCGGCCAGGCGCTCGGTCAGCTTGTAGGCGATGTTGCCGGAGTCGAGGTCCGGAAACACCAGCACGTTGGCGTGCCCCGCCACCGCCTCGCCGGGCGCCTTGCGGGCCGCCACGGCGGGAACCAGGGCGGCGTCCGCCTGCAGCTCGCCGGCGAAGGCGAAGCCGACGCCGCGGCGCCGCAGCTCGTCCACCGCCCGGCGCACCTTGTCCACCCGCGGGTGGGGGGCGCTGCCCAGGGTCGAGAAGGAGAGCAGGGCGACCCGCGGTTCCTCCCCGAGCAAGGTGCGGCAGCTTTCGGCCGCCGCCTCGGCGACGTCGGCGAGCTGCTGCGGATCCGGCTCCGGCAGCACGCCGCAGTCGCTGTAGATCAGGCCGCGGCCGGCGAGGGCGCCGTGGCGCAGAAGCATCAGAAAGCAGGACGACACCACCGACAGACCCGGGCGCGGCCCGACCGCTCGCAGGGCAGCGCGCAGGG
>Ga0055445_10000009_pt1 | contig 26648 bp, 25 predicted proteins | sample China_Galinas_PW_FD_57737 | JGI IMG/M metagenome (GOLD analysis project Ga0055445, IMG submission 57737) | Wetland microbial communities from San Francisco Bay, California, USA, that impact long-term carbon sequestration - China_Galinas_PWA_D1 | ecosystem: Environmental > Aquatic > Marine >... | reverse complement strand
TGGCGCCGAAGACGTACTTGGCGCCGGTCTGGCCGCCCTGGCCGGCCTTGACGATCTCCGAGGCGGCGACGCTTTCCGGGAAGGGCAGGTCCGCTTCCACCACCAGGGTGCGGCGCAGCACGATGACGAAGAGGACGCCGAGGACGCCGCCCAGCATCATGATGGCCGTCGCCTCCCAGTAGTGCAGCGTCTCCCAGGCGCCGCTGATGACGAAGGCCGGGATGGTGAAGATGGCGCCGGCGACCAGCGCCTCGCCCACCGACGCGGTGGTCCGCGCGATGTTCTCCTCCAGGATGGTGCCGCCGAGGACTCTCAGCGCCGCCATGGCCACCACCGCCGCCGGGAAGGTGGCGGCCACCGTGAGGCCCGCCTTCATCCCCAGGTAGGCGTTGGCGGCGCCCAGCACCACGGCCATCGCAACGCCGAGGAGCACTGCTTTGATGGTCAGCTCGGCCATGTTGCTGCTGGCCGGAACGAACGGAACGTCAGGCTTCGCTGCCATGGATCTCCCCTCCGGGCAATCTTCAGGAGTCGTCAGAACGTCGAGGTTCGGGCGATTCTAACCCGGAATCCTCGCCCGTCATGCAGTCGCCGGTATGCGGTCGCCATGCAGTCGCCGCTGACGAACCGCCGCCGAGCCTCCGTCGGCGGCGCGGCGGACGCGGCGGCGAGCCTCGCGGTAGACTGGAGAGCGGTGCGCCGGCGCCGCGCCGTCGTCCGCTCGCACATCGCGCTCGAACGTCCAGCAGCAACCCCCGAGCCCGCACCCCCGACCGCGAATCCACCCGAACCCACACCGGCCCCACCCGAGCCGCATACCGGAGGAACCGACCATGACCTTCGTCTCCGACTTCCAGCCCGCCGTCCTGTGGCGTCACTTCGACCACATCCTCACCGTGCCGCGCCCCTCCAAGGGGGAGGACGCCATGCGCGCCTACGTCGAGTCGCGCGCCGCCGCGCGCGGCTACGAGGTGCGCCACGACGACGCCGGCAACCTGGTGGTGGCCGTGCCCGCCACCGCCGGCCACGAGAGCGCCGCCGTCACCGTCCTGCAAGCCCACCTCGACATGGTGCAGGAGAAGAACTCCGACAAGGAGTTCGACTGGACGAAGGACGCCATCCGCCCCGTCCTCGACGGCGGCTACCTGACCGCCGACGGCACCACCCTGGGCTCCGACAACGGCATCGGCGTCGCCGCCATGCTCGCCCTGATGGACGCCGAGGACGCGGTCCACGGTCCCCTGGAGCTGCTCTTCACCTTCGATGAAGAGACCGGCCTCACCGGCGCCGCCGAGCTCGGCGACGGTCTGCTTCACGGCCGCCGCCTGCTCAACCTCGACACCGAGGAGGAGGGCGCCCTCTACGTCGGCTGCGCCGGCGGTGGCGACAACCTGCTGCGCTTGGCCGTGGCCGAGGTGGCGGCGCCGGCCGGCCACGTGGCCCTGGACTTCCACCTCTCCGGTCTCAAGGGCGGCCACTCCGGCGTCGACATCCACCTGCAACGCGGCAACGCCATCAAGCTGCTGGCGCGTATCCTCCACGCCGCCATGGGGGGCGACGTGCCCTTCCCCTTCGGCCGCTTCGAGGGCGGCACGGCGCACAACGCCATCCCCCGCGAGGCCTTCGCCACCGTGCTGGTGCCGGCGGACAAGGAGGCCGACTTCCGCGCCGCCGTCGACGCCGAGCTGGCCGCCGTCGCCGCCGAGTACCGGCCCGCCGACCCCGACCTGCGGCTCAGCGTCGAGAAGGTCGACGCGCCGGCCAAGGTTTGGGACGACGCCACCGGCCATCGCGTGCTCGACCTGCTGGAAGCGCTGCCCCACGGCGTGCAGACGATGAGCTACGACATCCCCGACCTGGTGGAGACCTCCACGAACCTGGCCACCGTCGAGCGCCGCGACGGCCGGCTCGAGATCCTCGCCTCCAGCCGCTCCTCCGTCGACAGCGCCATCGCGGCGCTGCGCCGTCGCATCCGCGCCGCCGGCGAGCTGGCCGGCGCCGAGGTCGACGAGCGCGGAGGCTACCCCGGCTGGAAGCCCGACATGGGCTCCGAGCTGCTGCGCGTGATGACGGACCTGCACCAGCGGGTGATCGGCGACGTGCCGGCGATCAAGGCGATCCACGCCGGTCTCGAAACCGGCATCATCGGCGAACGCTACCCCGGCATGGACATGATCTCCTTCGGCCCGCAGATCGAGTTCCCCCACTCACCGGACGAGCGCGTCCTGGTGGACTCGGTGGAGCGTTTCTGGAAGCTGTTGACGGCGACGCTGGAAGAGCTGGCGTAAACGACGGCCGACGGGGGTCGGCGTCAGGACCTCCAGAGCCCGCGGCTATCTGCCTGCTAATCTGCCACCATGGAGCCGGCCGACATCCTCGCCTACGCGAGCCGCGACTGGCGGCGCATCCAGGAGCTGAAAGACCGCTACTGGATCGAGCGCAAACGGAGCCTGACCCCAGCCGAAGCGCTGGACCTTGGCGACGATCTCCGCCAGTGGGCGCTCTCCGTACGGCCCGACTGGCCGCGCCCCGAGGAACGCCGCGAAGACCTCGCCCACCACACCCACCTCGCCAACCTCCTGCTCCGTGTCCCCCGCGCGCCCGAATCGTGAGGTCCTCGCCGCGGTCGCCGAGGTGATGCGATCTCGGCAGACCCGCTGGTACCTGTTCGGTGCCCAAGCGGTCCTGGTGTGGGGCCGCCCCCGAACGACGGTCGACGTCGACGTCACCGCCGAGGTGGGATCCTTCAGGAGCGATCCAGCTCTCTGGACCTGGAACGAATCCGGCACACACTGTCGGTCATCGAAAACGCCCTCGGCCGCAGCGACCTGACACCGGTTCTGGAAAGCGAGCTCGCGCGGGCACGAGCTTAGTCGGATAGCATCCGCCCGTATGCGTCGCCTCGCCCTCCTCGTCTCCGGCGCCTCCGGCATGTTGCTACCGCGCCACCTGCTGAGCGTGCTCGCCGCCCACCCGGAGATCGGCCGTCTGCACCTGGTCGTCTCCCGCGGCGCCGCCCAGGTGCTGGCCCACGAGCTGGGCCGCGACCGCACCGGCGCCGACGCCCTCGTCGAGGCGGCCGGGGTGAGCGAGGAGCACCGCGAGAAGATCGTCGTCCACCGCGACAACGAGCTCGACGCCCCCATCGCCTCCGGCTCTTACCGTTTGGACGGCACCGTCATCCTGCCGTGCAGCGCCGGCACCCTCGGCGCCCTCGCCACCGGCATCGCCTCCACCCTCCTCTACCGCGCCGGCGCCGTCGCCCTCAAAGAACGCTGGCCCCTCGTCCTCGGTTTCCGCGAGACCCCCTACTCCGTGCTCCACATCGAAAACATGCGCCGAGTCGCCCAGGCCGGCGCCGTCCTCCTCCCCCCCATCCCCGCCTTCTACATCGGCGAGGAAGACGAAGACGACCTGCGCCGCTTCCTCGACCACTATGCGCTGCGGGTGCTGGACAGGTTCGGGATTCGCGAGGTGGAGCACACGGAGCTGCGCTGGCGGGAGGGGGAGGGGTGACGACGAAGCGGGGGCTGCTATCGGCGAGGGAATCCCCCAGCTACAAGGGTCTGGTGCCGTCTTCGGAAGCCGCCAGCGCAGCGGCTCGGGCTTCCAGCCGGAAGGCGGATACGCGCTGCGAAGTCAAGATCCGCAGCCTCCTGTGGCGTGCCGGGGCTCGATTCCGCAAGCACGTCAAGACTCTGCCGGGCAAACCGGACATCGTCTTCCCCACGGCACGCCTCGCCATCTTCTGCGACGGAGATTTCTGGCACGGCAAGGAGTGGGAGGGGCGAAGGCAGAAGCTCGCCCAGGGGTCGAACCCACAGTATTGGACGGCGAAGATCGAACGGAACATGGAGCGGGATCAGCGACTCAACCGAGAGTTGGAAGCACAGGGTTGGACGGTGCTCCGTTTCTGGGAGTCGGACATCCACCGAGACCCGGCCGGCATCGCCGCTCAGATACTGCGCACCCTTGACAAAAGTCGCGGATTGGCGTAAATAAAGCGTAATGACTTCAAGGAAGGTGATTAGCCTGTTTACCGGCGCTGGGGGCCTGGACCTCGGATTCGAGGCCGCCGGGCTCGACACGGCGGTAGCCGTGGAGATGGACGACCACGCAGTGCAGACTGTACGCAGCAACCGCGATTGGCCCGTCCTGGACCGCGACATTCACACGGTGACCGCCAGGGAGCTCCTCGAAACCGCAGGGCTTCAGGAGGCGGAAGCCGACGTCTTGATCGGCGGACCGCCCTGCCAACCCTTCTCCAAGGCAGGTTACTGGGCCTCCGGCGACAGTCTGCGTCTGGATGATCCGCGGGCGGGGACCCTGGCCGCCTACCTCAGAATCCTGCGGGACACTCTTCCGCGGGCTTTCTTGCTCGAAAACGTCCCCGGCCTCGCCTACAAGGGGAAAAGCGAAGGACTGGACCTGCTGGAGCGGACCATCGAGCGAATCAACAGCGAGCGTGGCACGGACTATCACCTTTCCATCGCGCAGCTCAACGCCGCCGAATATGGCGTGCCCCAGCTTCGTGAAAGGGTCTTCGTCATCGGCAGCCGGGATGGACGTGCCTTTCAATTCCCCGGACCGACTCACCAGCCGATTCCGGAACACGGTCAGCAGCCTGTTTCGGACCTCCCCACCTTCGCTACCGCTTGGGATGCGCTGGGCGACCTGGAGGAAGGCGACGATCCGGGCCTCCTCGTGACCGGCAAATGGGCCGATCTCCTTCCGTCGATCCCGGAAGGTGAGAACTACCTTTGGCACACCGCGCGGCGCGGTGGACTCGAGCTGTTCGGATGGCGGCGACGGTTCTGGAGCTTCCTGCTGAAGCTCGCCAAGGCGAAGCCGTCATGGACCATCCAGGCCCAGCCGGGGCCGGCCATTGGTCCGTTCCATTGGAAGAGTCGGCGGCTCTCGGCTCGTGAGATGTGCCGGCTCCAAACAATTCCCGACAGCTACGAGATTGCGGGAGATCTCCGAGCCGCACAGCGACAGCTCGGCAACGCAGTACCCTCCGCGATGGCCGAGGTATTGGCTCGGCAGATCCGCGTCCAACTCTTCGGCGAAGAGATCCCCATAACGGCCACCCTCACGCCGCCTCGCCGGCTTCCGATCCCCGAGCCAGAGGTGGTCCGCGGCGTGCCGAGGAAGTACCATTCCCTTGTCGGCGACCATGAGGCGCATCCGGGCAACGGGAAGGGGTATGCGGCGAAGCGGTGGCAGCGTGAGAATGAGGAGCCGCCCACTCGGCCGGCAGAACAGAGCGAACAGCTACAGCCACTCTTCGCCACGTCCGGAGGCTGACGCCCGTCGGATCAGATGGCGGCGACAGCCTGCAGAACTCTCTCCACCTCCGTCTGCCAGCGATCATCCAACCGGACCAGGTTGCTCAGCTTGCCGGGGCACTTCTTGTGCGGGTCCAGCTCGCGGGTCAGCGCGTAGCGGAACTCCCAGGCCTCGGTGAATGAGTGGAGGCAGGCGGCCACCATGTCGAAGTCCGACGCTGCATAGAAGCGTGAGCACGCGTCGGCCTTCGAGGCCCGGGTCCGCTGGAAGTCGACTCGGATCGTGCCGTCTGCCATGGGCTTTCTGAGGACGTTCTTGCACTCCACCGCAAGCGGCCGGCTTCCGCGGTAACTGAGGCGGATATCCGCGCCGCCCTCCTCCTCTACCCGCATGCAGTCTTCAACACCGGGCACCTGCCTGAGCGCCCGTTCGAGATGCGTCTCGGCTACCCATCCGCGCACCGCCATTTTGAGCCGTGGGGCGCTCTGGATGAGGTCCAGGATCTCCGCCTGCGAGAGCTCGAGCTCCTCGGCGATGGCATGGGGTGGTTCGAGGCGCGGCCTGCGGGTCGCGTCCGCGGCCAGCTCCGGAAGCACCAGGGACGACGACTGCGCCATCTTCTCCGCCAGGAGCTGCCGGTGGCCGGGATCCAGACCCTTGGCAGCGCGCTCGAAGCGAACGAAGCGCAGGAAGTCATCCTTGCGGCCTCCGACCAGCACCTCGACCGGCTCGTCCTGGGAGCGGCTCAGCCTGGGCCGCTCCCAACTCGTCCAGCCGGTGTCGAGGATCTCTCGGACGTTCTGCTCCTTGAATTCCAGCGAGATGAAGAACCGGGTCGGGCTGTGGAGAACCGGGTCTGCAGCGACGAAGAAGTCGTCGGTCAGGTTGATGCCGAAGAAGAGTGTCGTGTACAGCTCGTACGGGTCCTGCCAGATCTCGTGCAGGCGGCCGTCCTTCGACCCGTACTTGATCTGAAAGCGGTGCTCGTCCTGCGGACGGTTCTTGGTGGGCTCGGTATTGGCGAGAAAGGCGTAGGCGATAACCCCCAGCCGCTCCCCCATCCGGGTCTCGAAAGTGATGCGAAAGGGTGCCCGGTCTGGCGGCGAAGAGCGGAGGATCGTGCAGCCGGCAGACGTGAGAGCTTCCTTCATCCACTCGACGAGCGGCTCGCGGTCCTTGCGCCGCACGGAGTAGGTTTCGTAGCTCGACACAGTGACACGATCTTATCGAAGTGCACTTTGCCGCAACGGACTCTGGTGGCTCTCGAGACCAAATCCGCCTTGTCAATGCTACGACGGATCGCGGTAGGCTCCCCACCATGCTCCCGGACCCTCCGCTCCGCGCTCCGTCGTTCCTCGTGCACACCCGCACCGTGCTCGAGATGATCAAGATCGACGTAAGGAATCTAACCCGCTGATTTTAAAGCGCTTATAGGACCATCTGATGTGTGTGTGAGCACGCCGTGAGCACGGAAATCGCGTGCCCATGAGAGGTGGAATCGACCTCAGGACAACTCAAGAAGAGTGCCTGAAAGGAGAGCGGCGGGGTTCCCTGCCGCCTCGTTGTCTTGAATCTGGCGTTCAATCTCGTCACGGCGGGAGCCGAAGTAGCTCCAGGCGTGAACCAGGTCCTCGGCCCGAAGCGTGGGATAGCTGCGCAGAATCTCCGCCTCGGATGCACCGAGCTGGCGGGCACGCACAAGGGTCCAAACGGGAATCCGGGTGCGCAGGATGCAAGCTTCGCCGCCCGCGATGGCCGGATCACTTTCGATGCCGGGGAAGGACTCGCCGAGGTCGCGGACGATCCACTCCAGGACGCGCACCTTTTCGGCCCGGCTCAGGGCGGCCAGGGCTGATTGCGCCTTCTCTAGTTCCGTCATCGTCTTCCACCGCGCACGAGTCTACGATGCACGACCGGGGCACACTCAAGGCGGAGCCATGGGCTCGAACCCGTTGGGACTACCACCGCCTCCTAGCCAGCCTTCGCGTGCAGCCGCAATCCCAGCGAACGCACGACCTTGAGGACCGTCGCGAACTCCGGGTTTCCTTCCGGCGAGAGTGCCTTGTAGAGACTCTCACGACCGAGACCGGTTTCGCGGGCGATCGCGGTCATGCCTTTGGCACGGGCGATGTCGCCGAGTGTGGCTGCTACGAGGGACGCATCCCCCTCTTCGAGTGCGGCTTCCAGGTACGCAGCCATGTCGTCTTCGGTTTCGAGATGCTCGGCGGCATCCCACGGTAGCGTCTTGGTCTTCACCTTCGGCGTCTCTGCCATATCGATCTCCTAGAGACCTCGGGCCAGGTCTTTGGCTAGCGCGATGTCTCGACTCTGCGTCCGCTTGTCACCGCCGGCGAGGAGGACGACAAGCGTTGCTCCTTGCTGGATGAAGTCTGGCGGATCTAAAGCACAGACGCATTGTATCCTAAGAGATACAGACTGACCAGACCATGAGTCTCCCGAGTTGCGCTTTCACCAGAGCCTTGCGGGCGCGCTGTCGTGCCGCCTCCAGCTTCAACAGACCCAACGCCTCCAAGCGAACCAGCCGTTGCCGGCCCTCGTGGCGAAAACGCACCACCCAGGAGTGGTTCCCGCTGACGTTCAGCCGCAGTCCAAAACCACGGACCTCGGAATCCCACAGGATCTCTTGCCGAGGGCTTTGTCGACCACTCGGCGTCTCATAGGTCCGACCACTGTGCCGAGCTGCCTTGCACAGCGCAGCAGTGAGTCTGATCGCGGTAGGCTTCCCGCCATGCGCGTCGACCTGATCCTGACCCGTCTTCCGACTCATCACGGCCTCTGCGCGTTAGCAGGCAGTGAGCAGAAGTGGGCGAAACGGAGCGTGCTTCAGCGTATTCACGAGAAACAACGTAGCACGCTAAGCCCTTTCGTCAAAGGGGTTTGCGTATGAGAGCGCAGTCCTTCGTAGAGGACACGAAGACGGTGCTCGAGATGATCAAGATCGAGCACACCCTGTTCGCGTTGCCCTTCGCCTTCCTCGGCATGATGCTCGCCGCCGGCGGTTGGCCTTCCTGGGGCACGGTGTTGTGGATCGTGGTGGCGATGGTGGGGGCGCGGAGTGCGGCGATGGGGTTCAACCGCCTGGTGGACCGGCACATCGATGCCGCCAATCCGCGCACCGCCGGCCGCGCGCTGCCCGCCGGGCAGGTGAGCCCGGGGTGGGTGGCGGGGTTCGTGGTGGCCAGCGCGGCGCTGCTGGTGGTCGCCGGCTGGCAGCTCAATCCGCTCACCCTGGCCTGCGCGCCGGTGGCTCTGGCCGTGGTCCTCGGCTACTCGTTCACCAAGCGCTTCACCTGGGCCTCCCACCTGGTCCTCGGTCTCGCCCTCGGCGGCGCCCCCATCGGTGCCTGGATCGCGGTGCGCGGCGCCTTCGCGGGGACGCCCTTCGTGCTCTGCGGCGCGGTGCTGCTGTGGGTGGCCGGCTTCGACGTGCTCTATTCGCTGCAGGACGTGGACTTCGACCGCGACACCGGACTGTTCTCCATCCCGGCGCGCTTCGGGGTCGGCCGCGCGCTGTGGCTGTCCGCCCTCTTCCACCTCGGCACCGTGGCGCTGCTCGCCGCCCTGCCCTGGGTCTACGCCGCCGACGGCGCCGCCTCCAGGGTGGGAGTCGTCGGCTCGACGAGCACCTTCCAGCCCCTCGGCTGGGTCTACGCCCTGGCCTGGGCCGGCTGCCTGCTGCTTCTCGCCTATCAGCACTGGATCGTGCGCCCGAGCGACCTCTCCCGGCTCGACGCCGCCTTCTTCCAGGCCAACGGTCTGCTCTCGGTGTGGCTCTTCGCCTGCACCGCGGTGGACCTGCTGTGGTTGTAGGGCGCCAACTGTAGGGCGCTAAACAGCGCGCCCGTCTCCCCCCTCCCTCTCCACTGGAAGGCCCGGCGCGGGCTGCCGCCGCTCTCTCCGGCGCGTGGCCGGCGAGACGCGCCCCGCCGGCGGTCGCCTTTCGGCACTCCGGTCAGGAGGACCCTCATGCCTCGACGCCCGAACGTACCCGCCTTCGCGCGGACGGCCCGCAGCCTGCGCCACGCGGTTGCCGCCATCCTTCTCGTCGTCCCGCTGCTCGTCTGCGCCTCGCCGGCTGCGGCGCAACCGCTCGACGACGGTCTCATCGTCCTCCGCTCGCAGGCGGCTTCCAGTCAGCCGGCGGACTGCTCGGACGGCGTCCGGCTCGACGACGGCAGCTTCGAGGGAGGGATCTACGCCGGACCCCTGCCGACCAAGATCGTGACCCGCTTCGCCGTCGCCGAAGCCTCGATCCTCGACCGGGTCTGCGTGTGCTGGCGCCGCGGCGGTCTGGTCGACGGCCACTCCTTCGACGTGGTGGTCTACGACGACGACGGGCCGGGCGGCGAGCCCGGCACCCTGCTCGCCCGAGAGAGCGTGGAGGTGGACGACGTTCCCACCGGGCCCGGCAGCTTCTACGGCTTCGACCTCTCGGGTCTCGACGTCAGCCTGCCGCCCGGAGCCGTCTACGTCGGCGTGGACGCGATCTCCATCTTCGAATCGGGGCTGCTCCTGTGCACGGACACCAACGGCTCCGGCAACGCCCCGATCCTCTTCGCGCCGGCAGGCTCGTCGAGCAACTGGGCGGACGTCCGCTCGCAGCTCCCCGACCTGCGCGCTCTCGGCGTACGGGTGACGCTCGAAGCCGAGTTGGGCCCCGGTCCCGGTCCCGGGCCGGGCGCGTGCACGCCGTCCGCAACCGTGCTGTGCATCGACGACGAGCCCGGCGACCGCCGCTTCCGGGTGGAGCTGGAGTACGAGAACCCCCAGGCCGCCGGTGCCGCCCACGCGGTGCCTCTGGCCGGCCTCGGCGTCGCCCGCGGCGGCCTGTTCTGGATCGGCAACCGCAACAACCCGGAGATGCTGATCAAGATCCTTGACGCCTGCGCCGCCTTCGATCACTTCTGGGTGTTCTACGCCGCGACCACGAACCAGGGTCTGGTGACCACCGTCACCGACACGCGGACGGGGCGAGTGTGGCGGCGCAGCAACCCGCCGGGAACCGCCGCCGCACCGGTGCAGGACACCGGCGCCTTTCCCTGTCCGTGACGCGGTGCGCGCCGCCGCGACGCAGGAGGCCGAAATGACGACGCTTCGCACAGCCGCGATCCGGCCGCCGCCGGGATGGCCCGGCGGCACCGGTGCCGTGGTCGCGCTCAGCCTGCTATCCTCTTGTAGCACTGTGATGATTGAGACGACGCGGGGCCCGGCAAGCTCCGGGTCCTCCCCGGAGGCGGCGGCTATCGATCGGGCGGTGGCCGCGTTCCAGACCGGCGAAGATCGCGAGGGGAGCTTCCGATTCCTCTTCGAGACCTACCACCGCCGGGTGCAGAGATTCTTCGCCCGCCGCACCCGCTCCGCCGACGACTGTCTCGACCTCACCCAGGAAACCTTCCTGCGCGTCTACAAGGGGCTGCCCTCCTTCCGCGGCGACGCCCCGTTCGGCGCCTGGCTGTACAGCATCGCGCGCAACGTCCACCTTGCCAGGCTGACGCGTAAACACCGGCGCGAAAAGATGGCCGCTCAGGCAGTCGGGACGGCGGCGGCGGCCGGCGGCGAACTACCGCGAGCCGACGACCTGGAGACGCTGGCAGTGCCGCCCGAGGGGCTGCTGAGCGTCCTCGACCAGGAGCAGCGGCGCTTGCTGCGCCAGGCCGTCGAGCGGCTGCCGGAGCAGCGCCGCAAGTGCATCGTCCTGTGGGCCTACCACGGGCTCACCTACGAGCAGATCGCGGTCGCAATGCGCCTCGCCCTGGGCACCGTGAAAGCGCACCTGGCACAAGCTCGCCAGCAGCTCGAAGACCTCGTGGAGACGGGAGGACCCTCCGACCATGACACCTAGCGAAGCCGACCTGAAGAGGCGCCTCGCCGCCAGCCTCGCCGGCACGGTGACGCCGGCCGTCGACCACCCCGGCGTCGGGGAGCTGACCGCCTACCGCGGCGGTGAGCTCGACGCGGAGGCGGAGCGCCGCGTCCAGGACCACCTGGCGAGCTGCCACGACTGCCTCGACTCACTGCTGGAGCTGGACGCCTTCCTCGACCCCGCGGGCGGCGCGCCGGCGCCGGGGGTCGGCGACCTGGAGACGGCGGCCGTCTGGCGCACGATACGCGGCAAGCTGCCCCGCGACGCCCCAGCCGAGGTCCAACCTGCCGCCGCGCGTCGCCTGCGCTGGGCGATGGCCGCGGCGGCGGTGCTGCTGGTGGCCGCCGGCGCCCTCTCGCTGTGGGCCGTCGGCGAGCAACGAGCGGCGCGGGCGCTGCGCCAGCGCATCGCCGAGCTGTCGCGTCCGCAGCCCAACGCCGCCATCGTCGACCTCTTTCCCGCCGGCGCGACGCGCAGCGAGGAGGCGGCGCCGACGGTGGCGGAGCTGCCGGCCGACGCCGGCCACCTGACCCTGGTCGTCAACCTGCCGCCGGCGCCCGGCGCGGCGAGCTACGAGGCCGAGATCGTCGACTCCGAGGGGCACACCGCGTGGTCCGGCGGCGGGCTGACCAGGAGCCGCTTCGACACCCTACGCCTCGGTCTGCCGCGCGGCTTCCTGGCCCCCGGCGACTACGCGTTGCGGGTGCTCGGCGGCGACGGCGACGAGCGCCGCGAGGTCGCCACCTACCGACTGCGCGTGCCGTCGCCGTGAGCCGCGCCGTGAGCCGCGCCGGGAGCCCCGCCGGGAGCCGCGGCGACGCTCGCAAGACGAACCGCGGGGCGCGCCACGCCGTCCGCGTCGTCTCCCGCGTCGTCTCCCGCGCCGCCCTCCTCGCAGGCCTCCTCGCCACTGTCCTCGCCATCCCCCTCGGCCTGGCGGCCTGCTCGGCGGCGCCAGACGGCTCGCCGCCGGCGCCGGTCGGCGCGGAACACGGCGGCCAGTCCCGCGCCGCGCAGCCAGCGCCGGCGGCGTCCCCGTCGGCAGCGTCCCCGACCAGTGCGTCCCGCTCGTCCTCGGCGCCCGCCGCGGCAGCCACCGAGCCGGCCCGTGAGCTGTCGCCGGCGACGCCGCTGGAGCGCCGGCTGGCCGGCGGTGGAGCTCACCGCTACCGCCTGGTACTGCCGGCGGACGCCTTCGTGGCGGTGAGCGCCGAGCAGCGCGACCTCGACGTGGTCGTCGAGCTGTTCGACCCGCGGGGCGGCAGCCTGATCGCCGTCGACAGCCCGACGGGACCGCGCGGCGAGGAACGGCTGACGGCGGTGAGCGCGACGGCCGGCGAGCATCGCCTGGAGGTGCGCGCCTGGGCCGGCGCAGCGAACGGCGAAGCAGCTGCCCCCGGCTCCTACGTGCTGCGCCTCGACGCCGTGCGACCCGCCAGCGCCGCCGACCGCCGTCGCGCCGAGGCCGACCGCCTGTTCGCCGACGCCGAGGGCCTGCGCCGGCGCGACGACGCGGCGTCCAACCGCCGCGCTGTCGAGCGTTACGCTGAGGCGCTGCGCGCGGCTGAAGCACTGGGCGACCGGCAGCGCCAGGCCCACGTCTACCAGCGCCTTGCCTGGGTGCACCGCAAGAACCTGGACGAAAAGCGGCGTGCCGTCCCCTACTTCCAACGCGCCATCGCCCTCTTTGCCGAGCTCGGCGACGTGTGGATGGAGGCCAGCACGACGAACAACCTGGGCCGCGTCTACACCGACCTCGGCGAGATGGACGAGGCTTTCGCCGCCACCCGGCGCGCCCTCGATCTGTGGCGCCGTGCCGGCGACCGGCGCGAGGAGGCGGCGGCGCTCAACAACCTCGCCGTGCTCTACCTCACCCAGGGCCGGGTGCAGGACGCCCTTTCCTTCTACGCGCAGGCCCTCGACCGCCTGCGCGAGCTCGACGACCCGGCCAAGGAAACGCGGGTGCTGCACAACCGCGGCCTTTTCTTCCGCGCCCTGGGCAAGCCGCAAGAGGCCCTGGACGACCTCGACCGCGCTCTCGAGCTCGCCCGCCAGCTCGACGACCGTGCCAGCCAGGCGGCGGCCCTCACCGCCCTCGGCCAGGTGCACGAAGAGCGGGGCGAGCTGGACGAGGCGGAGCGGGCGTTGCGCCAGGCCCTCGCCTTGCGCCGCGCGCTGGGCCAGGAGCGCGGCGTGGCGCGGGCGCTACGCGGCCTGGCCTCGGTGGAGGCCGGCCTCGGCCAGAGGGAGCGTGCCGGGGCCGACCTCGCCCAGGCCCTCGCCTTGTTCCGCGGCCTGGACGCACCGCGCGACGAGGCGGCGGTGCGGACGCAGCTCGGCTGGCTCGCCGTCGCCGCCGAGCGGCCGGCCGAGGCCCTCGCCCACCTGCGCCCCGCCCGCGCCCTCTTCGCCGGTCTCGACGACCCCGCCGGCGAGGCGTCCAGCCTCCTCGCCATGGCCCGCGCCGAGCGCAACCTGGGCGACCTGGAGGCGGCCCGCCGCGACGCCGAGGAGGGGTTGCGCCGCATCGAGAGCTTCCGCGGTGCGGCAGCGGGCCAGAGCCTGCGCTCAGCCTACTTCGCGCGCCACCAGGACCACTACGACTTCCTCCTCGACCTGTTGATGGAGCTGCACCGAGCGGAGCCCGCGGCGGGATACGACCGCCGCGCCCTGGCGGTGAGCGAGCGCTCCCGGGCGCGCTCCCTGCTCGACGCCCTGGCCGCCGCCGGCGTCGACCTGCGGCGCGGCGTCGACCCGGTTCTCCTCGCCGAGGAGCAGGAGTTGCGGCGGCGCATCGCGGCGCTGGAGGCACAGCGTCTCGACGCGGTCGCCGGCGCCGCCGGCGCCGCCTCGGAGCGCACCCTGCGCGAGCTGCTGCTGGCCCACGACGTGGTGCGCGCTCGCATCCGAGGCGACAGCCCCGTCTACGCCTCCCTCACCGAGCCCCGCCCCCTCGACGCCGACGCCGTGCAGCGGCAGGTGGTGGACGACGGCACCCTGCTGCTCGTGTACGACCTGGGGGAGGAGCGCAGCTACTTGTGGGCGCTGACGCCGCACAGCGTCTCCAGTCACGTGCTGCCACCGCGCCGCGAGGTCGAGGCGCTGGCGCGGCGCGCCCATGAGCTGCTGACGGCGAGCCGCCAGCGCGAGGTCCGCGGTCCGCTGGCGAGCACTCTCGACCGGCTCTCCACCATGCTGCTCGGCCCGGTGGCCGACGAGCTCGGGGGCCGGCGCCTGCTCGTCGTCGGCGAAGGGGCCTTGCTCTACGTGCCCTTCGCCGCCCTGCCGCGGCCGGCGGCAGCCGGGGCGGCGGACTCCGCGACGGACCATGCTGCGAACGGCGGCGGCACCCGGGAGCCGCTCGTCGCCGCGCACGCCGTCGTCGCCATGCCCTCCGCCTCGGCGCTGGCCGTGCTGCGCAGCCGCCTCGCCGCCCGCTCGCCCTCGGCGCTCCCGGCGACGGTGACCGCGGCCGTCCTCGCCGATCCGGTCTTCGAGCCCAGCGACGCGCGGCTCGGCGGCGCACCGACGCCCACCGATGACGCACGCACGCACGCCGGCTCCGACGCCGCCCGCGGCGGTTTGCGGCGTCTCCTCTACTCGCGCCGCGAGGCGGAGGCGCTGACCGCTCTCCTCCCCGCCGGCGCCAGCTTCGCCGCCCTCGGCTTCGCGGCCCGGCGGGAGGTGGCGACCGGCGGCGCCCTGGGGCGCTACCGCATTCTGCACTTCGCCACCCACGGCGAGCTCAACGACGAGCACCCGGAGCTGTCGCGCCTGGTCCTGTCGCGCTTCGACGCCGAGGGCCGGCCGCGCAACGGCATGCTCTATGCCCACGACGTCTACGACCTCGACCTCGACGCCGATCTGGTGGTGCTCAGCGCCTGCCGCACCGCCCTCGGCAAGGAGGTGCGGGGGGAGGGGCTGGTGGGGCTCACCCAGGCCTTCCTCTACGCCGGTGCCGGCCGCGTGCTGGTGAGCCTGTGGCAGGTCGACGACGAGGCCACCGCCGAGCTGATGGCTCGCTTCTACCGCGCCCTGCTGCGTGACGGCGAGGAGCCGGCGGCGGCGCTGCGCTCGGCGCAGCTCGCCGTGCGCCGCCAGCCGCGCTGGCGCGCCCCCTACTACTGGGCCGGCTTCGTGCTGCAAGGCGAGTGGCGGCGGCCGCCCTGGGCCGAGCCGCGGCCGGGCACGGCGGACAGCCGCGCGGCGGGCAGCCACTAAACAACACGCGATGCGGCGGAAACTCTAGACGATGAAGAGCCCCGAGCTTCCACTACCGAAAGGAGCACGAGCCATGAGCCACGACAAAGTGACGCTGGAGACTCCACAGAGCCACACCACGACCGATGGCGGGGGCACCGCGGCCGCCGCCCGCCAGCCCGACGAGCCGCTGCCCGTTGGCCATGGCGTTGCCGACACCGAACATCCCCTCACCACCGCCGAGCCGCGGGCGACCCTCAGCGACGAGCCGGCCACCAGCCACACGCAGAACGACGGCGGCGGCAGCTGACCGCCCTGAGCCGCGGCCCGGGGCCGGTGCGGCGTCGGCCGCGCGGCGCCCCGGGCCGGTCTCTTCCGCTACCGCCACCGCTTCCATGACCGCCCCCGAGCCGACCCGCGGCAGCCGCTTCCTCCCCGGCGACCTGATCGACCGCCGGCGCTACCGCATCGTCAGCCTCCTCGGCCGCGGCGGCATGGGGGAGGTCTACCGCGCCGACGACCTCAAGCTCGACGTCAAGGTGGCGCTCAAGTTCCTGCTCCAGAGCCGCGACCACGACCGGGTGTGGGTGCAGCGCTTCCACCGCGAGGTGCAGGCCGCCCGCGAGGTCTCCCACCCTTACGTCTGCCGCATCCACGACGTCGGCGAGTACCGCGGCATCCCCTTCTTCTCCATGGAGTACACCGCCGGCGAGGACCTCTTCAACCTGCTCGCCCGTCTCGGTCCGCTGCCCGAGCACAAGGCGCTGGAGATCGCCCACCAACTGTGCTCCGGGCTCGCCGCCATCCACGACCAGGGCATCCTGCACCGCGACCTCAAACCGGCCAACGTGATGATCGACGACCAGGGGTTGGTCAAGATCACCGACTTCGGCCTCGCCGCGTGGGTCGGCCACGTGCAACACGCCAGCGAAGGCACCTGGCCCTACATGGCGCCGGAGCAGCTCGCGGACCAGGAGGTGACGGAGCGCAGCGACCTGTACGCCCTCGCCTTGGTGATCTACGAGCTGTTCACCGGCCGGCGCGCCTTCGCCGACAAGGAGCGACAGCCGGCGCCGAGCACCGAGGGGCTGCCGCCGGAGGTGGAGAGCCTGGTGCTGCGCTGTATCGCGGCGAAGCCCGAGGACCGGCCGGCCACCGCCCGCGAGATGAAAGCGGCCCTGCCGCGGGCCGAGACGGCGGTTCTCCGGCCGACCCATTTCCCGCCGCCGCGGGCGCTTCTCGTGCCGCGCCGGGCCGACGCCCCGACGCGGCGCACCGCCTGGGCCTGCCTGCTCACCCTGCTCTCGGCCCTCGCTCTCACCGCTTTCCTCGCCGACCACACCCACCTGGGGCGCCTCGTCTCCACCGGTGAGCGGCCGGCGGTCCTGGCGGCGCAGGCGCGCGGCGTGCTGCGTGCCGCCGGCCATCCGAGCACTCCCTACGCGTTGCGCGGCTTCTCCCTGACCGCGCCGGAAGGTCTCGTCTTCTGGTACCGCCAGAGCCCGGCGCCGCTGCATTCTTCGCGCCCCGGCAACGCCTTCCGGAGCGTCGACGATCCGCCCGCGACGCGGCCGGGGATGGCGACGGTCCGACTCGATCCGCGGGGTCGGTTGCTGCGTCTCGAGGTGGTGCCACCGCGGCGCGATCCGGCACTGCAACCGGCCGCGGCGGACGGCGCCGCCGAGCCGAGCTGGGAGCCCCTGTTCGCCGCCGCCGGCCTGCGGCCCGACGCTCTCCAGCCAGCCTCCCCAGCCCGGGTGCCGCCGGTCTTCGCCGACCTGCGGCGCGCCTGGATCGGGAGCCGCGAGGAGGGGGCCGTGCGCGTCGAGGCGGCCTCCTACCGGGGCCGGCCCGTCGTCTTCCGCGTCGAGCGCTCGCAGGCGGCGGGCAACGACGGCAAGGACGCGGCCGGCCAGAGGCCAAGCGGCTGGGCGCGGACCGGCGGCGTCTCCCAGCTGGCCTTGTGGCTCTGGTTCCTCGGCGTGCTGACCGGCGCCCTCTACCTGGCGCGCTACAACTGGCGTCGCCACTGCGCCGACCGCAGAGCCGCCCTACGCCTGGCCGCCTACCTGGTGGCGGGACGCATGCTGGTGTGGCTGTTCGGAACCGACCACGTGCTCGACGTCAAAGAGCTCGACTCCCTGCGCGCCCACCTCGCCTGGTCGCTCTACTACGCCGGCGTGGCGTGGATCGCCTACGTCGGTCTGGAGCCCCTGCTGCGCCGCGACTGGACGCAGCGCATGGTCTCCTGGGTGCGCCTGATCCACGGCCACCGGAGAGACCCCCTGGTCGGCCGCGACCTGCTCCTCGGCAGCCTCTTCGGCGTCGCCGCCATGCTGTGGGCGCAACTCAGCGCCACCGCCGCCGTGGCCGCCGACGTCCGTCCCTGGCACCCCGACTCGTTGAGTCCCCTGCTCTGGCAGCTCGGTCACGACGGCGTGCAGCAGCAACTCGAAGCCCTGCGCGGTCTGCGCCACGCCACGGCGGTGGCCCTGCACGCCCACGTCGACGCCGTGAGCACGGCCCTGTTCGCCGTCGGTGGGCTGCTTCTCCTCTGCATGCTGTTGGCGCGCCGCCGCGTCGCCCTCGCCGTGGCGTTGACGTTCTGGACCGTATGCCTGCTCCCCGGCGCCGTCACTCCCCTCTCTCTCGGCTTGCTGGCAGCGGCCGTCTCTGCCGCGCTGTGGCTCACTGCGCTGTGGCGCGTCGGCTTCCTCGCCGCGGTGACGGCGGCCAGCGTCGCAGGTCTGCTCGGCGCCGTGCCCCTCACCCTCGACCCGTCGAGCTGGTACGCCGACCGCTCCGGCCTCATGCTGCTCGTCGTCGCCGCCCTCGGCGTCTACGGCTTCACCGTCTGCCTCGCCGGCCGCCCCGCCTTCCGCGATCCCTTCGCGCCGCCGTCCACCGCCGCCGGCGAGACCTCCACCGCCGCCGGCTAGCCTGCGCGCAGGCCCGCGGGGAAGGGTCGGCGGCCCTGACGGGGTTGTATACTGCCGATCCGGCAAGCTCACGAGCACAGCGTGCGAGCACAGCCCACGAGCCCGGCGCCCCCACTACCCAGAGACCAACCCGAGCGAGCCGCCAACCCCATGCCGCAAGCCATCGACTCCATCCGCCCCGACAGCTTCCCCGCGCCGCTGCGCGACCTCGCCGCCAAGGTGCGCGACGGCGAGCGCCTGAGCGAGGCCGACGCCTTGCTCTGCTTCACCACCCCCCACGTGTTGCATCTCGGGCGCTTGGCCGACGCCGTGCGCCGCCAGCTCCACGGCGACGTGACGTACTACAACGTCAACCGGCACATCAACCCGACCAACGTCTGCGTCTACACCTACAACTGCAAGTTTTGCAGCTACGCGGCGCTGCCCGGCGAGGACCACGCCTGGGAGATGAGCCACGAGGACGTCTACCGCCGCGCCGCCGAGCAGGGGGGCAACCAGATCACCGAGCTCCACATCGTCGGCGGCCTGCACCCCGACCTCGACATGTCCTGGTACGAGGAGATGCTGCGCGGCCTGAAGGAGCGCTACCCTTCCGTCCACCTCAAGGCCTTCACCGCCATCGAGATCGGCTGGTTCGCCAAGCGCGAGAAGACCTCCATCGAGGAGGTGCTGCGGCGCCTGCGCGACGCCGGTCTGGGGTCGCTGCCCGGCGGCGGCGCCGAGATCTTCCACTCCGAGGTGCGGGAAGTCATCTGCGACGGCAAGCTCGACGCCGACGAGTGGCTGGAGGTGCACCGGGTGGCCCACCGCATGGGCATCCAGAGCAACTGCACCATGCTCTACGGTCACGTGGAGAAGCCGCACCACAAGGTGGACCACCTGCTGCGCCTGCGCGCTCTCGAAGACGAAGCCCCCGGTTTCAACGCCTTCGTTCCCCTCGCCTACCACCCGGAGAACAACTACCTCGGCCTCAAGTACCACACCACCGGCAGCGAGGACCTGCGCCACGTCGCCGCGGCGCGCCTGGTGCTCGACAACATCCCCCACGTCAAGGCGTACTGGGTGATGGTGACGCCGAAGCTGGCCCAGGTGGCGCTCTCCTTCGGCGCCGACGACCTGGACGGCACGGTGGTGGAGGAGCACATCTACCACATGGCCGGGGCGGACACGCAGCAGCAGCTCTCCCGCGACGAGCTGGTGCGCATGGTGCGCGAGGCCGGCTTCCGGGCGGTGGAGCGGGACACCCTCTACAACCCGATCCAACGGCCCGTGGCGGCAACGGCCGGCGCGGCCGAGACGGTGGCCGCCGGCGGAGGCGCGGCCTAGCCTTGAAGGGCGGCCCTCTCCCTTTCCACCACCTGGCCGTGGACGGCCCCATCGGGGTCGGCAAGACGACCCTCGTGGAGATGCTGGCCTCCCGCTTCGACGGCGTCAAGATCCTCGAAGACGTGGGCAACCCGTTCCTCGGCGAGTTCTACGAGGACCGCCCCGGCGCCGCCTTCCAGACCGAGATCTACTTCCTCCTCACGCGCTTCAAACAGCAGCAGGACGTCGCCCAGAAGGGTCTCTTCGACCGCCTGCTGGTGTCCGACTACACGTTCCAGAAGAACCGCATCTTCGCCTACCTCAACCTGTCCGACGAAGAGCTGGTGATCTTCGACAAGCTCTACGCCCAGCTCGAGCCGCAGATCCCGTCGCCGGACCTGGTGCTGCACCTGGTGGCGGATCTGGACACCTGCATGGGGCGTATCCGCAAGCGGCAGCGGGCGGTGGAGAAGAACATCTCGACGGAATACATGGCCGAGTTGCTAGACGCCTACAATCACTACTATCATTACTACCAGCGGACCCCCTTGCTGGTCGTGGACACGAGGCAACTCAACTTCCCCGACCGGCCGGAGGACTTCGAGGAGCTGGTGCACCGGTTGCGCCAGCCCGTGAGGGGGACCGAGTATTACGTGCCGCTTGGATCCCGCGGTGCGCGGAACCGCTAGACGCGGCGCCGCGCCAGGGACCGAGACGGAAAGCCACAGTCGCCGCGCACCCCGCCGCCCGACGGCGGGGAGGTCGCGGCCGAGTCGCGCGAGGGCTTCATCCCGGAACGCTCCGGCCGGACCGGAGCAGGGAACGGGCACCTCGGGCCGCTCCGCCACGAACGGAGCGGTGCGCGGTTACGGCCGGCCGTAGCGAGCGAGCGCCCAGGGCGCGCTGGTGGGTGGTGCGCGAGCACCGCGCCGGCGGCGTCCGGTCGAGGCCCTTCCGTCGCCGAGCGGAAGGGCTTTTTGGCTTCCGGGGCCAACGTGGTCCGCGGCAGCCGACGACTGGCGCACGCTGAAAGGAACGCGGCATGAGCTCGACGCCCGGCAGTTCGACCCCCGGCAGCTCGACCCCCGGCAGCACCCCGACCCCCGTCGCGCCGACGGGCGGCACTCCCCCTCTCGCCAAGCGGGTCACCGTCCCCTCGGTGGCCGCCGCCCCGTCGCGGGGCGAGCGGCTGGTGGTGGTCACCGCCTACGACTACCCGCAGGGGCGCACGGCGGACGCCGCCGGCGTCGACGTGGTGCTGGTGGGCGACTCCCTGGCCATGGTCGTGCTCGGCCACGCGGACACCTTGTCGGTGACCATGGACGAGATGCTGCACCACGTGAAGGCGGTGCGGCGCGGCGTCGAGCGCGCCCTGCTGGTGGCCGACATGCCCTACGGCTCCTTCCACCTCGGCGCCGAGGCCACGCTGGCCAACGCCCTGCGCTTCGTCAAGGAGGGCGGCGCCCAGGCGGTGAAGATCGAGGGCGACCGGCCGCAGATGATCGCCGCCCTGGTGCAGGCCGAGGTACCGGTGATGGCCCACCTCGGGCTCACCCCGCAGTCGCTGCACCGCCTCGGCGGCTTCAAGGTGCAGGGCCGCGGCGACGCCGCCGCCGCCGAGCTGCTCGCCGCCGCCGAGCGGGCCGAGGACGCCGGCGCCTTCTCCCTCGTCCTCGAGTGCGTGCCCTCCGACCTCGCCGCCGAGGTCACGGCGCGGCTCACTGTACCCACCATCGGCATCGGCGCCGGCCCCGCCTGCGACGGCCAGGTGCTGGTGTACCACGACCTGCTGGGCCTCGAAGAGCGCATCGCGCCGCGCTTCGTGCGCCGCTACGCCGAGCTGGGAGTGACCTCCCGCGAGGCCATCGCCGCCTACGCCGACGACGTGCGCCACGGCGTCTTCCCCGCCGCCGCCGAGAGCTACGGCGGCCTGCCGGCCGCGCCATCGAGCGCGCAGGCCGGTGGCGACGTGCAGAAACTCTACGGCTGATCGCGCCGCTCCCACGAACCCAACCGCCGCGAGGACTCCGACCGTGCTGACCGTCACCAACGCCGCCGATCTGCGCCGCCGCGTCGCCACCTGGCGCGACGCCGGCGAACGCGTCGGCCTGGTGCCGACGATGGGCGCCTTGCACGAAGGTCACCTGGCCCTGGTGCGGTGCTGCCGCGAGCTGGCCCGACGCTGCGTGGTGTCGGTGTTCGTGAACCCGACGCAGTTCAACCGCGCCGACGACCTGGAGCGCTATCCGCGCACGCCCGAGCGCGACGCCGGCCTGCTCGCGGCGGAGGGCGCCGACCTGCTCTTCCTGCCGTCGGTGGACGAGATCTACCCGCCCGGCGACGCCACCCGGGTGGACGTGGCGGGACCGGCGGAGGGCCTCGAGGGCGCCTTTCGCCGCGGCCACTTCCGCGGCGTCGCCACCGTGGTGACGCGCCTCTTCACCCTGGTGCGCCCGGACCTCGCGGTGTTCGGCGACAAGGACGCGCAGCAGCTCGCCGTGGTGCGCCGCATGACCGCCGACCTCCACCTGGGGGTCGAAATCGTCGGCCACCCCACCGTGCGCGAGGCGGACGGCCTGGCGCTGTCGTCGCGCAACGCGCTGCTCGACGACGAGGCCCGGCAGCGCTCGCTGGTTCTCTACCGGGCGCTTTCCGCCGCCGGCGACGCCATCGCCGCCGGCGAGCGGGACGCCGACGTCCTGCGCCGCCGCATGGCCGAGGTGCTGGCCGGCGAGCCGGCGGCGCAGGTGGAGTACGCCGAGGTGGTGGACGCCGACGGCTTCCAGCCCCTCGCGCACCTGCCGGAGAGCGGCACCGTGGTGCTGCCCGTCGCCGCCTGGGTGGGCGGCGTGCGCCTGATCGACAACTTCCGCATCGAGCTGCAATCCCCTTTGACCTACGACCCGGAGACCACACGTCACGCACCGACCGCCGCTGGCAGAGACCGCGGCGCGTCGGCGTAGTGCTTGGAGAGACGACATGGAGAGGACGCTCCTCAAATCGAAAATCCACCGCGCCACGGTGACCGACGCCGACCTCGACTACGAGGGCTCGATCACCCTCGACCCGGTGTTGATGGAAGCCGCCCACCTGGCCCACCACGAGCGGGTGGAGATCTACAACGTCAGCAACGGCGAGCGGCTGGCGACCTACGCCATCCCCGGCGTGCCGGGCGGCGGCGAGGTGGTGCTCAACGGCGCCGCCGCCCATCTGGTGCGCCCCGGCCACCTGGTGATCATCTGCTGCTACGCCAGCTTCGACGAGTCCGAAGTGGCCGACCACAAGCCCGACGTGGTCTTCGTCGACGCCGACAACCGCATCGTCGAGCACAAGTCCGGACGCATGGCGGTGACGGCGGCGCACTGAGCGCCCGGCAGGCAGCTCCCCCTCCGCCCCACCCGCAGAACGGCTAACATCGGCGCGATGAACGTCGACCTGGTCCTCACCCTCGCCGTGGTCGTGGTCGCCGCCGTGCTGATGGTGAGCGACCGCTTGCGCCCCGACCTGGTGGCGCTGCTGGCGGTGGTCACCCTCGGCGCCAGCGGCGTGCTGACCACCCAAGAGACCTTCTCCGGCTTCAGCCGTTCGGCGGTCATTACCCTGCTTGCCATCTTCATCCTCGCCGAGGGTCTGCAGCGCAGCGGCATCGCCGAGGTGATGGGGAGCTGGATCGCCCGCGTCGCCGGCGGCCGGGAAGGGCGCATGGTGGTGGTGGTGATGCTCGCCGGCGCCGGCTTCTCGTTGGTGATGAACAACATCGCCGCCGCCGCCGTGCTGCTGCCCGGGGTCTCGGCGGCGGCGCGGCGCGCCCGGGTGAGCCCGTCGCGGCTGCTCATGCCGCTGGCCTTCTCCACCGTGCTCGGGGGCATGGCGACGCTGCTGACCACCAGCAACATCGTGGTCAGCACCCTGCTGCGGGACCGTGGCTTCGCCGGCTACGGTCTTCTCGACTTCGCGCCGGTGGGCATCCCCATCGTGGTGGTGGGGGTCGGCTACATGGCCTTGTTCGGCCGGCGACGGTTGCCGGTGCAGTCCATGGCCGAGCGCTTCCCCGAGGTCGCCGGGTCCGACCTGCTCGGCATCTACCGCCTCGGCGAGCGCCTCTTCCGCGCCCGCGTGCCCGCCGGCTCGCGGCTCATCGACCACCCGCTCTCCGACAGCACTTTGCGCGAGATCTACCGGCTCGATCTGGTGGCCGTGGAGCGCAACGGCCGCCGCCACCGCCAGCCCCCTCCCGACTTCGTCATCGCGGAGGGCGACGTGCTCGTGCTGCAGGGCGACCGCGAGGACTTCGGGCAGCGCGACGTCGAGCCCTACCTCGAGCCCCTGCCGCCCCGCGACTGGCGCGCCGAGCTGGAGTCCGGCCGCACGGCGGTGGTCGAGGCGCTGCTGGCGCCGCGCTCGTCGCTGGTCGGCAAAACGCCCCGCGCGGTCCACTTCCGCGACCGCTTCGGCATGACGGTGCTCGCCGTCTGGCGCGCCGGCCAGCCGCTGTCCACCGACCTCGCCGACCTGCCGCTGCAGCTCGGCGACGGCCTCTTGCTGCAGGGTCCCCGCAAGCGTCTCGAAGCCCTGCGCGACGAGCCCGACCTCATCGTCCTCGACGAAGAGCACGGGCGACCGCCGAGGCTGCCGGCGTGGCGGCGCTGGCTGGCGGTGGCGATCACCGTCGCCACCCTGGCCACCGCCATCGCCGCGCCCATTTCCATCGGCGAGGTGATGCTCTCCGGCGCGCTGGTGATGGTGATCTTCGGCCTGCTGACCATGGACCAGGCCTACCAGGCCATCGAGTGGCGCACCATCTTCCTCGTCGCCGGCATGCTGCCCCTGGGCACGGCGCTGGCGAAGACCGGCGCCGCGACGCTGCTCGCCCACGCCGTGCTCTCCGTCTCCGAGCCCTGGGGGCCGCGGGCGGTGCTCGCCGCTCTCTTCCTGCTCACCGCGCTGCTCGTGCAGGCGATCAACGGCGCCGCCGTCGCCGCGATCATGGCGCCGGTGGCCATCACCGCCGCCGGCGCCGCCGGCATGGACCCGCGCAGCGTCGCCATGGCCGTGGCGCTGGGCACCTCCATGGCCTTCGCCTCGCCGCTGGGCCACCCGGTCAACCTCCTGGTCATGGGCTCCGGCGGCTACAGTTTCCGCGACTACGCCCGGGTGGGCGCGCCGTTGCTGCTCCTCCTCTTCCTCGTCGTCATGCTGGTGCTGCCCCTCGCCTGGCCGCTCACCCCGCGCTGAAACTGCGCTCCGTTGGAACAAGGCGGGGCCGTGATCCGTAGGAGAAACCGAGCGCGAGCGCTGGTAGCGGTGTAGTCTCGGAGACGACCTCACCCCATCGCCTGCGCCGTCGAAAGGAGGAAGAGAATGCCCACCACCCTGGAGCAGAAGAAGACCCATCTCGACGTGCTGGCCGTGTTCCACTACGTCTACGGTGGCCTCACCGCCGTTTTCGGCCTCATCGTCCTGGCCTTCCTCGCCGTCGGCATGGGGGCCGCCAGCGACTGGGGCCACAACTGGGAGCCCGAGGCCGGGTGCTCCATCCTGGCCGTCATCTTCGTCGTCTTCGTGTTGCTGGGCGGCACCGCGGTGCTCAACTTCCTGGCGGCGCGCAACCTGCAGCGGCGGCGCGGCTACATCGTGGTCCTGGTCACCGCCGCCCTCAACTGCACCTGCGTGCCCTTTGGGACGCTGCTCGGCATCTTCACCCTGGCCATCGTCGCCAACGTCGAGACCCGCGGCCTCTTCGACGAGCACGCCCCGGCGCAACTACCGCCGGCGGAATAGCCGCCGGTCCGCGGCGTACGATGAGTGAACGCTGAGCGAAAGGAGAACCCCGATGGCACAGACCAGCCTCGAGCAGAAGAAGAACTACCTGGACGTCCTGGCCGTCTTCCACTACGTCTACGGCGGCTTCAGCTTGCTGATCACCCTGCTGGTGTTGGGCTTGCTGGGCATCGGCATCGGTGCGGCCTCCGGCTGGGGCCGCCGTTGGGACCCGACGGAGGGCTGCGTGCTGGCGGTGGTTTTCTTCTTCGTCGTCGTCCTCGCGGGTGGCATCTCCGTCCTCAATCTGCTGACCGGCCGCGCCCTGCAGACGCGCCGCGGCTACGTGCTCAGCCTGGTGACCGCCGGCGTCAACTGCTTCAACCTGCCGCTCGGCACCTTGCTCGGCATCTTCACCCTGATCCTCCTCTCCGACCCGGCGGTGCGGCCGATGTTCGAGGGCCACGAGCCGCCGGCGCTGCCCGCGACGGCGGGCGAATAGACGCCGCGAGGCGGCACCCACAGGCTTCTCCGTCCGGCGGTGCGTCCCACCTCGCCTCCTGCGGCCGCTACAATCGGCCGCAGGAGGCAACACGGAATGACGACCACGACGACCGACACCCCTGAGACGAACGAATCCGGCGCCGCCGCGGGCAGCCAGCCCGCCGTCGCGCCGTTCACCCTCGGCGACCGCACCTTCCACTCGCGGCTCATCCTCGGCACCGGCAAGTACGACGACTACGACGTCATGCGGCGCTCCTTCGAGGCCGCCGGCACCGAGATGGTCACCGTCGCCCTGCGCCGGCTCGGCGTCGAGGGCGAGGCGCCGGCCCCGGGTCACGCCAACCTGCTCGACGTGCTGGACCCGGAGCGCTACCTGCTGCTCCCCAACACCGCCGGCTGCTTCACGGCGGACGAAGCCATCCGCACCGCGCGGCTGGCCCGCGAGCTGGGCGGCTGGAACTGGGTGAAGCTGGAGGTCATCGGCGACAAGAAGACCCTGTTCCCGGACAACGTCGAGCTGCTGCGCGCCACCGAGATCCTGGTCGACGACGGCTTCGTGGTGCTCCCCTACACCAACGACGACCCGGTGACGTGCAAGAAGCTCGAAGCGCTGGGGGCGGCGGCGGTGATGCCGCTGGGGGCGCCCATCGGCTCCGGCCTCGGCATCCGCAACCCGGCCAACCTGCGCATCATCATCGAGCAGGCCGGCGTGCCGGTGATCGTCGACGCCGGCGTCGGCACCGCCTCCGACGCCGCCATCGCCATGG